>Ga0307412_10001761_pt1 | contig 11968 bp, 11 predicted proteins | sample DK1Cmetagenome_3_FD_203823 | JGI IMG/M metagenome (GOLD analysis project Ga0307412, IMG submission 203823) | Maize rhizosphere microbial communities from greenhouse at UC Davis, California, United States - DK15-C-1 | ecosystem: Host-associated > Plants > Roots > Rhizosphere > Soil | place: USA...
TGTGAACAGCTTAATCCAAAAATTCCGATCATAAATAGTAATAATAACTTTTTCATTTTTTCAATTTCATTTGGTACAAATCTAAACAATGAAATACAATTTGTGATAGATTTCTGCTGATTTAGGAAAAATTTAAGAGATTGAGAGATTCTATTAAATAGACTTAATAATAGTTTTTTACAAGACCTTTGACCACGGTAATTACATTCGGCATGGCTTTATTGGCAGCATTCAGAACTTCTTCATGGGAAACCGAAACTGCAATATCCGGCCCGCCCAGATCCGTAATTATGGAAATACAAAAAACATCCATTTCCATGTGTCTGGCAACGATAACTTCGGGAACGGTACTCATTCCTACCATATCTCCGCCGATTGCCTTAATCATGCCATATTCTGCAGGAGTTTCAAAAGTTGGACCTTGTAAAGCGACGTAAATTCCCTGATGGATTTTAATGTTGTTTTCTTTCGCCGCCTGTTCGGCTACAGCAATCATCTTTTTGCTGTAAGGTTCGCTCATATCAACAAAACGGGGCCCGAAAGAATCGATGTTTTTCCCGCGAAGCGGATGTTCCGGCATCATGTTGATGTGATCTTTTACAATGGCAATATCTGCGATGCTGTAATCCGGATTTATCCCGCCTGAAGCATTAGAAAGAATCAAATTTTTAATTCCTAACAGATGAAAAACTCTGATCGGAAAGACCAATGTTTCGATAGAATGACCTTCATAATAATGAAATCGGCCGCTCATCATCAGAACTTTTTTGCCTTCCAGAGTTCCGTCGATCAGCTTTCCGCCGTGGCCGGCAACGGTTGTTTGCGGAAAGTTAGGAATTTCAGAATATTCTAAAATATGGGTGGCTTCAACTTCATCCTGTAATTTTCCCAGTCCTGAACCCAGAACGATCGCGAAATCGGGTGTTTCTTTAATGATGTTTTTAATAAAATTGGCGGTCTGCTTAATTTTTTCTAACATAATCTAAGATGATTTGATTGAATTCTTCCTTTTTATCAATAATCACATTGATAGGCCAGTAGTAAACAATATCTCTAAGATAATCAAAAGTTTTAAGACGGACGTAATCTTTCTCGGTCGTTAAAATTAATTTATATTCACCCAGTTTTTTGTATTCGGCAACGATTTTTTTGATATCATCATCCGTAAAATTATGATGATCCCTGAATTTTAAATGCGTTACTCGTTGTGAAAATTTTGCCAGATGCTGCAACAAAGGTTTTGGATTTGCAATTCCTGTAATCAACAGGATATCATAATAGTTCAGGTTATTGTCAGGAAGCATTTTTTCTTTTCCGTACACATTTTCATCGTAGCCGATGGATGAGAAGAAAACCTTTTGTTTATGCGAAGGTCTTATTCTTGAAATATAGTATTGCTTGGTTTCCTCAGTAAGTTCATCGGGACATTTGCTCACCATGATGATGTTTGCTCTCCTTGATCCGGCCCTTGATTCTCTTAAATCTCCTGCAGGAAGAAGGTGGTCTTTAAAATAAGGATCATTAAAATCCGTCATCAGAATATTGAATCCCGGCTTAATAGCTCTGTGCTGCATCGCATCGTCCAATACCAAAACATCAAGATCCATATCGGAAATCACTTTTTGTGCTCCGGGAACTCTTTCTTCGGAAACAGCGACTACGAAACGGTTTTTGAAACGTTCAAACAATTGCATCGCTTCATCGCCCACCATTTTATAATTACTTTCATAATTAGTGACGGCATAGCCTTTCGTAAGCCTACCATAACCTCTAGAAAGAACACCTGTTCTGTAATGTTTGGCCAAAAACTGCGCGAGATACATCACCATCGGCGATTTTCCGCTTCCACCCACAGAAAGGTTTCCGACGCATATTATCGGAGTTTTGAATTTTGTAGATTTTAAAATTCCCACATCATACATTGTGTTTCGGATACCCGTTACCAAATGATAGCCGAGGGAAAAAGGATAAAGGTACCATCTTTTCATACGGATGCAAAAATAAGGATTTTCAAGAGGATTTTGAACAAAATGATGGTTACTTTTTCAACATTTATTTTAAAAATTCAATTGATAATTCTCGTTAAATTAGATTAATTTTGTAGAGTTATTTTATTACATTGAGGTATTTTATTGAGTTTTCTTACAACGGTAAAAATTATTTCGGCTATCAAATTCAGCCGAATGCCATTTCCGTGCAGGAAGAATTGGAAAAAGCGCTTTCCACAATTTTAAGGGAAGAAATTAAAACAACAGGAGCGGGAAGAACGGATACAGGAGTTCATGCAAAGAAAATTTTCGCTCATTTTGATACGGAAAAAGTGTTGGATGATGACTTTCCCCGTAAATTAAACAGTTTTCTTCCGCCAGATATTTCGATTAAAAGAATTTTTCCGGTAAAAGAAGACTTCCATGCCCGTTTTGATGCTACTTTCAGAACATATGAATATTATATTTCCCTGGAAAAAAATCCTTTTACGGAAGAATCTGCGTGGCAGCACTGGAGAAGGCCTTTAGATATTAATCCGATGAATGAAGCGTGTAAAATTTTATTTGAATATGAAGATTTTACAAGTTTTGCAAAATTACACACCGACAACAAAACCAATCTCTGTAAAATATACAAAGCGGAGTGGGAGCAGAATGGGAGTGAACTGAAATTCACGGTTTCAGCCAATCGTTTTTTGAGAAATATGGTGAGGGCAATTGTGGGAACGATGGTGGAAATAGGGGCCGGAAAAATAAAGCCCGAAGATCTGCGGAAAGTAATTGAAAATAAAAACCGTAACTCTGCGGGAACTTCTGCACCAGCGCATGGCTTGTATTTGGTGGATGTTGGGTATGAGTTTGATGAAATTTAAATTGACTTTATATTATTGATATAGTTGTCATTCCGTAGGAATCTAGACGTATTTATTAGTAAATTATAAGTCTTTTCATAGATTCCTCTGGAATGACAAACAAGATATAATTTCCGAAACTTCTTATAACTAGTAATCATAAAACCAAAACCATGGAAAAAATAGAGAAACTGGCTTTCGCGCTCAATCATTTCGCAGGTCTTGCGGAAGAAGATTTTAAACTGTCTGAAAATTATTGGCTGCCCAAAAGTTATAAAAAAGGTGATTTCTATAATCTTCGCGGAACGGTTTGCACGTATTTCGGGTTTATTGTGGATGGTGTTTTTCGATCTTATACTATTGACGAAAAAACGGGAGAAGAAAAAAATGTTTTTCTGTATTCTGCGAACGGTTTTGTGGTTTCTTTTAAAAGTTTTATCAACCAGATTCCATGTGACTATCATACGCAGGCTTTAACGGATGCTACAATTATTTATATCCGATATACGGATTTACTTTCACTTTATCAGCAATCGCATCGGTGGGAAAAGTTCGGGAGACTTCTTGCGCAGGAAGCTTTTAATGTTACCATGTCAAGAATTGAAGGGTTTATCTTAAAATCTCCCGAAGAGCGATATTTAGATTTAATAAAACAGCACCCCGATATTTTCAATAATGTTCCGCTGTATCATATTTCCTCGTATCTGGGAATCCAGGGACCGTCTCTGAGCAGGATAAGAAAAAGAATTTCAGGGAAATAGTACGATTTTAACCAAGGTTAAAATTATCCTCATTTTATTCGCGCAACTTTGTCTCATAATTAAAACCAATAAAAATAAAAATTATGAAAACAAACACTATCGTATTAATTCATGGGTTATTTGTGAACAATACAAGCTGGAAAGAATGGAAAACTTATTTTGAAGCTCAAGGGTACACCGTGCATACTCCTGCAAATCCGGGACATGACGGAGATCCGAAACAACTAAAGAAAAATATTCCTTCTGATTTGAAAAATGTAGGATTTGATAATGTGGTTAATCATTTATCACAATTTATTGATGCACTTCCTGAAAAACCAATTATTATCGGGCATTCATTCGGTGGGTTGATGGTTCAGAAATTAATCGACATGGGAAAAGCTGTTGCCGGAATAAGCATCGATGGCGCTCCTCCAAAAAACGTAATGGCTCCTTTTTCTACCGTAAAAATTGTTTGGCCTGTAGTGAATTTCTTTAAAGGAAACTCTGTTTTTTTAGGTTCAAAAGAATGGTATCACAAAGCGTTTTTCAACAATTATTCAAAAGAAGAAAGTGATAAGCTGTACGAAACGGTTGCCGCTCCGGAAAGCAGAAAACTGGCGAGAGATCCGTTATTTAAATCTTCGGCAAAATTAGACTTACAGAAAGCTCATGAACCGTTGTTATTCATCGCAGGAGAGCGAGACCATATTTTCGCTGCCGATTTTTCAAGAAAAATAGCCGGAGCTTATAAAGATAAAAACAGTATCGTTGATTTTAAAGAATTTCCCGGAAGAAGTCATTTTATTGCGGGTGAAAAAGGCTGGGAAGAGGTAGCGGGATATGTTTTGAGTTGGTTGAAAAAGGTAAATTAAATATTATATAGAATAAAAAGAGACGGCTTTGGGAGTTAGTCTCTTTTTTATTAGAATTCTTTTGTAATTCGAGAAGACAATCTTTGTATTTATCTCTAAGATTAAAGAACGACCTGCCATCCTAGCCCAGATTGATCCTATAATATAGTTTTAAATTTGAATCGTCGAAACTCATTCCTCGTTTTGTAGCATTTGTTTGAGCTCATTTCCGGGGGATTTTTCGGCGGCGGCAAAGCCGCCGCCGAAAAATCCCCCCGGAAATAGCTTTAATAGACTAACAAGAATTATATTCCAGGAAAAAACAAAAAAATATCTATATCATAAATAATATCGATCTGAATTTTTCATCAGGAATTCATCAAGTTGTAAAGGCTGGGAAATTATAAAGTCTTATTTTTGCAGAGAATTTAATTTAATTCTTTCTTCAATTCGTACAATGAAAAAACAAGATACCTGGGGAATTGTAAAGAGGCTGTTCTTTATCGGAATGAAGTTTCGGTCGTGGTTCATCCTTACTTTAATAATCTCCATTATATTGGCAATAGTTTCTACTTACAGGCCTTATCTCACCATGGAAGTTGTGGATAATGACATCACGAAGCTTCAGGACAAGGCTTTGATGATGAAGCATATCTATATTTTGGTAGGTTTGGTGTTTGCGGAAACGGTCCTGAACTTTTTCCTGGTGTATTTCTCCAATTATATTTCCCAAAATGTAATCCGGGATATCAGGGAAAGGCTTTACAGTAAGCTTATTTATTTTAAAACATCATTTTTTGATAAAACTCCGATCGGGCAATTGGTAACGAGGGCCGTAGGAGATGTTGAAACCATTGCAACGGTTTATACAGACGGTTTTCTGATGGTTTTCGGGGATGTTTTGAGAATTGTTTTCGTGTTGGTAATGATGTTCAGCACAAACGTTCATTTAAGCTACATAACTTTGGCTATTTTACCTTTAATGGTCGTAATCACAAGGTTTTTCCAGAAAAGATTAAAGAAAGCCTTTGGTGATGAGAGAACATGGACGGCCAATCAAAACTCTTTTGTTCAGGAAAGATTGGCAGGAATGCCTATTATTCAGGTTTTCAACAGGCAGGAGTCTGAGTTTAAGAAATTTGATGATATTAATATTACCCTGAAACAAGCTCTGTTGAGAACGGTTTTTATCTTCTCACTATTTTTTCCGGTGGTGGAATTGATTTCTTCACTTTTCATTGGATTTATCCTGTTTTATGGAGGATATATCACCATTAGTGCGGGGGTTGTAATTGCTTTTATTCAGTATATTTCGATGCTGATCCGTCCTTTGAGACAGATTGCCGACAGATTCAACAATATTCAGCGAGGTATTGTAGGTGCAGAAAGGGTTTTAGGATTGATGGACGAAGAAAACTCGATGCCGAATACCGGAAAAGTGCAAAAAGATCACTTTGACGGAAAAATTGAATTCCAAAACGTTCATTTTGCTTATGATGAGAAACAGGAAGTTTTAAAAGGAATTGATTTTAAAGTGAATCCGGGAGAAACTGTCGCAATTGTAGGTGCGACAGGAGCAGGAAAATCTACGATTATCAGCTTGATTACAAGGCTTTATGATATTAATTCAGGGAAAATATTAATTGATGATATTGATCTGAAAGATTATGAACTGTATAATTTAAGAAGCCACATTGGAGTTGTTCTGCAGGATGTTTTCTTATTTCACGGAAGTATTTTTGAAAACTTGGCTTTTGGTGATGACACGATTACTTTAGAGAAGATTAAAGCAGGAGCAAAAGAAATTGAGGTTGATGATTTTATTGAAAGTCTTCCCGGAGGTTACGATTATGTGGTGAGCGAAAGAGGTTCATCGATTTCCTTGGGACAGAGACAATTATTATCATTTTTAAGGGCTTATTTGTCCGATCCGAAGATTTTAATTCTGGATGAAGCAACGTCTTCTATTGACCACGAGAGTGAAAAATTAATCCAGAGAGCGACGGAGAAAATTACCCAAAACAGAACGTCAATTATCATTGCACACAGGCTTTCAACCATTGAAAAAGCTGATAAAATTATCGTAATGGAACATGGCAAAATTGTTGAAGAAGGAAAACATCTTGAACTTTTAGATAAAAACGGATATTACTCGACATTGTATAAAGCCCAGCTGAGACATGAAGTCGAAATGGAAGAAGAGGAAAAAAGTCATTAATAATATAGAGAGCGAGTTGAATCGCTCTTTTTTATTCCTTTTAAATATTAAGTTGTAGGATATTCATTTTTAATGCAGTTAATTAAAAAATTATACTTTTTGTATCTAATTAAAGGAGATTTATCATTAAATGGAATAAATAATATTAATATTTTTTGCGTAAATGAATCAAATGTTAACAGAATATTACATTTGTATTAATAAATTTACTAACTTTAATGAGAATTTAAACACTGACCCCGAAAATTGGTAGGGTGTTTGATGATAATTATTAATTTTATTAAATCCAAAAATATAGATGAAGAATATCCAAGATGAATTTGAAGTCTTTAAAGACGAACTGAAAAAGTTGAATATCGATGTACAGAAAGTGGTAAAAGTAGGGAACGGAAGTATGGATTTCCATGAAGTTTTCTACAAATCTCCAAGATATCAGGATGTGAAAAGTGTATATGTTCAGCGTCATAATCTGGACAATATTCTTGAAAAATTCAAGCAAGCCTATCATTAAAAATAGAAACGGCGCGGCTCAGAGGAGCAGCGCCTTTTTTTGATCATATAATCAATCAATCCTTATCCAGCGCAGAAGTTTTTTTGGTGTCTTTCATGGTAGAGTAAACAATAAATGAAAAGAATATGCAGGCTGTAATATACCAGTAAAAATAATGCTCCACATTTTCCTGTTTAAACCAAAGGGCAATGTACTCTGCAGTTCCTCCGAAAATAGCAACCGTCAAAGCGTACGGTAATCCGACTCCTAAAGCCCTTACTTCTGAAGGAAACAGTTCAGCCTTTACAACAGCATTGATGGAGGTGTAACCGCTCACAATAATTAAAGCCGACATAATTAAGAAAAATGCGCCCCACATGGAAGTTGTTGTACTTAAAGCATTAAGGAGCGGATAAGTGAAAACGGTTCCCAGAATCCCAAAGCATAAAAGCAAAGGCCTTCTTCCGATTTTATCAGACAAAGCCCCGAAAGCCGGTTGTAAACAGGCAAAGATGAATAATGAGACAAAAGAAATCAATGTAGAATCTTCTTTCGTGAGATGAACGGTGTTCACTAAGAATTTCTGCATATAGGTTGTGTACGTGTAAAACGCCAGAGTTCCGCCTAAAGTTAATCCTACAACAGTTAATAATGCTTTTGGATGCTTTAATAATTCTTTAATTGAACCTTTTTTGCTCTCGCTGACATCTTTTTTGTTTTCAAAAGCTTCGGTTTCATGAAGGTTGGCTCTTAAATATAAGGCAACAACAGAAAGTATAGCCCCGATTACAAAAGGAATTCTCCATCCCCAATCTTCGAGCTGAGCTTCGGTTAATAATAATTTTTGCAAAATCAACTGAATTCCCAACGCTATGAGCTGCCCGCCAATCAACGTTACATATTGAAAACTTGAATAAAATCCTCTTCGGTCGCTGGTTGCCATTTCGCTGAGGTACGTTGCCGAAACTCCATATTCTCCGCCCACACTTAAGCCTTGTAACAACCTTGCGATCAGCAATAATAATGGAGCCAGGACTCCGATTGTTTTATAAGTCGGCGTTAAAGCAATCAATAAAGAACCGAAAGACATCAGCAAAACCGAAAGGGTCATTGCTCGTTTTCTTCCGACTCTGTCTGCAATACTTCCAAAAAGCCAGCCTCCGACAGGCCGCATCAGGAATCCAACCGCAAAAATTCCGGCAGTGTTCAGTAATTGCGCCGTCATATCCGAATTCGGAAAAAACGAGTGTGAAAAGTAAATGGCAAACGCAGCATAAGCATACCAGTCATACCATTCTACCAAATTTCCTATGGAACCGCCTACAATAGCTTTAATTCTCTGGGCAGTAGTAATCTGTGATGAATCCATAAATAGATATTAGCATTAAAGTGAATTATGAATTGTCAACTGTAAATTTGAAGCTGAAAAAATTGACAACAGAGTTAATTGACAATTCACTATTGATTACATTATCCTTTTCCAAAAAATTTTTTTATTTTCCCGAAAAAGCCGGAATTTTTTTCCTGTTTTGGTTCATTTAGGATTGAATTTGTTACGGTTTCAACTAAATCCTGAGTAGCAGCATTTTCAGTGACACGAATTCTCTTGGGTTCCTCGATTTCATGATCTGTCAATCTTTCATAATTGATTTTTGCTTTGTTGAAAATATCAATTTCCGCTTCAGGTCTATCGTCAGCTTGCGCGATTTCAGGGAAAAGCCCACTGCTAGATTTTACGGAATCACACTCAAAATCATTCATAATTCCCATGTAAATTCTTATCGCCATTTCGATTTGACCAGCTTTTTCGTAATGTTCGGCAAATTGAAGCATATCGTCTCCGATTTCATGTTTTTCGAGAACATTTCCTACCGAATTGCTGATCTGGGCTTTCGTTGCAGCAAGATTGGCAACGGATTTTTCTTCATCAGGTTTGTTTTTGAGACGATCAATAAATTCCTGAAGTTGAGTTCTTATTTCAAGATTGATTGGATAAATATGGGCAAGATCTGTTAAATGAACGCCTTTATTCATCGCATTATCTGCCATTAACTGAATAAAACCGCCCATTTTAAAAGTAAGTTCTACCAAAAGATTGGAGAATTTTTTTAATTCCTCTTTCTCGATATTTGAAGTTTCCAGCGCTTTATAAATTTCAAAACCTTCCAGGAATTCTTCCTGATATTTGTCGGCATCGAAAGTTTCAGAATCAACTTCTACCGTATTGCCATTTAAAATTTCGAAGAGATATTGATGGATTTTAAAATTGTCGGAATTTTTAAGAAACTCCTTTAAGTCTTCAAATTTATTTTGTTTAATTAAATCAATCATTTCAGATTATATAAGTCTCCGAATATACAAATTTCGGGAATAATAAAAACCGCTCTGTGAATAGAACGGTTCCAAGTTTTTATTTAAATTAATCTTAAAATCTGTATCCCAACGACAATCCGCTTCTGAATCCAATCCAAGGCCCGTCAATCAAGATTCTTGCTCCATTAGCATTGGTTTCCACGGTGTAATTAACAAATGGAACATCCAGATTTTCTATTTCCTGCTTCAGTTGAGCCTGCATATCCGGAGTAAGGACTACGTCGCTCGTCATGGTAAAATCTCCTTTTCCAGCTCCATAATGCGCTCCCGCGATCCATAAATCTAAGACCAGATTCTGGTTGCTTGTAAGGAAAAACTGTACCCCGACCATCACGCCGCCACTGTTTCCATTAGCATTACCAAAACCTTTCAACGGAATCTGATAGGTAGTTCCACTGAAAGAATAATCGTAATAAAAATCAAAAGTATTAGTAGTAATTTTTGAATACCGGTAATAGGGCGCAACGTAAAATCCTTTTCCATAGCCTGCACCAAAATAGAAGCGAGGTTCTATGGTAAAATTAAATGCTTTTACCTCAAGATTCTGAAATCTCCTTTCATCTTCATTACTCAAAAATGAATTGATGAACGGGACTTTTCCTTCCGGCATCGCTCCGAAGCCCATATTTACTGAAAACCAGTGGTTGATGGCTCTTTCGTAAGAAAGGTTGATATTTCGGAATGCATAAGCGGTAACGTTCGTTTTTACAATATTCATCTTTTCCGAAGGCGTGGAAGCTGCTGTTTCCTGCGCGTTTATTCCTGAAAAAATAAGGCAGGGAAGTAAAATGATATATTTTTTCATAATATAATGTGTTAAGATTTGGTGTATTGAAGTGAGAGCAAAAAACGGGCAAATAATTAATTAAATTTAAGTTTAATTGTTGTTTATGATGAAATTTACAATACAATTAATGATTATGAATGAATTTATTTAATTTAAATCAACAAAAAATCCGTCCGGGAATTCCGAGCGGATCAATTATTAATAATTAAAAATGTAAATTTTATTTCTTAATGAATTTCGAAGATTCTGCTTTTTTATTTCCTGAAACTTCGATAAAATAAGCTGCCGGTGGAAGTTCAGAAACCTGTACTTTTCCAGTTTTGATACCAGATGTTTTGATTAATTTTCCATCCAGGCTGTAAATTTTCGCGGTAGAATAATTTTCAGTCTGCCCTTTAAATTCAATAAAATCCTGAGCCGGATTAGGATAAATTTTTAAGCCTTCTTTTTTTGCTGAAAAATCATTGACTGCCAGAAACGTTTCGTTTAGAGCCTGGGCTCCTGTTGTTGTTTGGTTCATCCCAATAGCCGGGACGTTTATATTGGCGCTTGTGTAAGACAGCAAAGGGAATTTATGGGTACTGTCGTAATAAGAATAAGCAGTATTGGTAACGGTTCCTACAGGAAAACTGCTTACTGTAAGATTAAAATTCTGGACTGATTTTATCCTTAAAACATTATTATACGTTTTTGTCCCGATAATCAAAGTTCCCGATGCATCTGCTGAAATGGTAATTGTTCCACTGAAGTTCCCATTGGTAACCGATGAGGTGAATGTTCCCTGCGCCGTATCCGTCTCCGAATATCCGAAAGCGGCAGGATAAGATATGTAAGTTCCGTTGTTGGTGGAAAAATTCAATGTAGCATCCGGTGTCACAAGGCCTGTGATCTCCAGTTTTGCAGCAGATTGTTTGTAGAAAATGGTATTTCCACTTCCAATCATTTTCAGGGTAGAACCCGGATATGTGGTTACTTCACCGGAGGTAGGAGTAGAATAAACGGTTGCCGATGCTGCACCTTGTGTTAATGCCGCATTATTAAACGTTGTATTAGCCCCGGTTGCAGAATTATCTACAGTTCCGTTGATGCTCACATAGCTTGGTGTTTCGCCGGCAATCGGATCATTAAATGCTTTGGTAATCGTAGTTTGCGCCGAGCAAAGACCATAAGTCGACAGCATAAAAAGGAGAGTTCGTTTCATAGTTAAATTATTTCTTTAAAGATACTTAAAAAACTGATATTCAATTGCTTTTTATTTTTATATACCACATTTTAATAATAAAAAAAACCGCTCAAAAGTGAACGGTTATTCTGTACGTTAAATGTTTTATTAATTCATGAAGATGGAAGCCTGGAGGTTAATAATAGTCATAAAGTATTAAAAATAAATACTCAGATAATAAACTTCCGCATCCCTCTTCTAGCTTAAAATCTAATTCTGACTGATCATCATTTTCCGATAAGAGTAAATGTCCTCGATCGTTACGACGGTCATCTCTTTTTTTGTCGCAAAATCTACAATTTCCGGAAGTCTTGCCATAGTTCCGTCTTCGTTGGTGAGCTCACAAAGTACGGCATCATCACCAAGATTGGCCAGTTTTACAAGGTCTACACTTCCTTCTGTATGGCCGCGTCTTTCGAAAACACCGTCTTTTTTAGCAATTAAA
>Ga0307412_10001762_pt1 | contig 11965 bp, 10 predicted proteins | sample DK1Cmetagenome_3_FD_203823 | JGI IMG/M metagenome (GOLD analysis project Ga0307412, IMG submission 203823) | Maize rhizosphere microbial communities from greenhouse at UC Davis, California, United States - DK15-C-1 | ecosystem: Host-associated > Plants > Roots > Rhizosphere > Soil | place: USA...
CATGCAGCGTTCTCAGCCCCAGGGGCATTCGCATCAGGAGCCACAGCATGCCGAGATTGATAAACAGCAGCAGCAGGGCGGATTGCATGACACTCATCATTCACTCCATCCGGCGGGATCCGGATGGGTTAATATTAGCGTCGACGCGTTAATAAATGCGGAGCGGAACGTGACGGTCTGGTGTGCCGGAACGGGTCAGGCGAACTCCATGATGACGGCGTCCACCGCCAGGCTTTCGCCCGGCTTGGCGTTGACGACACCGACCACCAGGTCGCGCTCGGCGCGCAGCACGTTTTCCATCTTCATGGCTTCGACGACGGCAAGCGTTTCACCGGCTTTCACTTCCTGACCCTCGGTGACCGCGATCGAGACGACCAGTCCCGGCATCGGGCAGAGCAGGAGCTTGGAGGTATCCGGCGGCAGCTTGACAGGCATCAGGCGGTCGAGTTCGGCATGACGCGGTGTCAGCACCTTGGATTTCACCGACAGGCCCTGCCAATCGAGCCTGACGCCATTGAGGATCGGGCGTAGCTGCGCGGTGACCGGCTGCTTGCCGACCTTGCCGCGCCAGACCGGATCACCCGGTCTCCAGTCGGTGACGAGGCTCAAGGTTTGCCCGGCGATGTCCATTTCCATCTCGAAGGGGACGGTCACGAGGCCGTCTAGCAGGCGCACGTTTATATAGTCGTCGCCGAGCCGGACGCACCAGTGATCGCGAAGCGGATCTGTGGCTCTGCGCAGCCGGTCGGCGAAGGTTTCGCGGCGATTGGCTTCGATGAGCGAAGCGGAGAGAGCGATGGCGGCAAGTGTGGCGCGTTGGCTCTGATCGGGCACTACGGGCGCGAAGCCATCGGGATATTCCTCGGCGATGAAGCCGGTAGACAGGCGGCCCTCGCGCCAGCGCGGGTGTTTCATCAGGGCGGAGAGGAACGGGACGTTGTGTTCGATGCCATCGACCACGAAGCCATCCAGCGCCTCGCCCATGGCCTCGACGGCCTCAGTGCGGGTCGGCGCCCAGGTGCAGAGTTTGGCGATCATCGGATCGTAGTACATCGAGATCTCGGCGCCTTCGAAGACACCGGTGTCGTTGCGGACGACCGCGTTGCCGGCCTTGCCTTGCTGCGGTGGGCGGTAGCGCGTCAGGCGGCCGATCGAGGGCAGGAAGTTGCGGTAGGGATCCTCGGCGTAGATGCGGCTTTCTACGGCCCAGCCGTTGAGCTTGATGTCTTTCTGCGCGAAGGGCAGTTTCTCGCCTGCCGCGACGCGGATCATTTGCTCGACGAGGTCAATGCCGGTGACGAGTTCGGTGACGGGGTGTTCGACCTGCAGGCGGGTGTTCATTTCGAGGAAGTAGAAATTGCGGTCGCGATCGACGATGAACTCGACGGTGCCGGCGCTCTGGTAATCGACGGCCTTTGCGAGCGCCACCGATTGCTCGCCCATGGCGGCGCGGGTGGCCTCATCGAGGAAGGGCGAGGGCGCCTCTTCGGCAACCTTCTGGTTTCGCCGTTGGATGGAGCATTCGCGTTCGCCGAGATAGACGACATTGCCGTGGGCATCGGCCAGCACCTGGATCTCGATATGGCGGGGATCGACCACGTATTTCTCGATGAAAACGCGGTCGTCGCCGAAGGAGCTCTTCGCCTCGGAGCGGGCGCGGTCAAAGCCATCGCGCACCTCCGCCTCGCTCCAGGCGATGCGCATGCCCTTGCCACCGCCGCCGGCGGACGCCTTGATCATCACGGGATAGCCGATCTCGGCGGCGATCTTTTCGGCGTGCTCGGCATTTTCGATGACGCCGAGATAGCCGGGAACGGTGGAGACATTGGCGGCGCTGGCGAATTTCTTGGACTCGATCTTGTCGCCCATGGCATTGATCGCCTTGGGCTTCGGGCCGATGAAGACGATGCCTTCCTTCTCCAGCGCCTCGCAGAAGGAGGCGCGCTCGGAGAGGAAGCCGTAGCCGGGGTGGACGGCCTGAGCGCCGGTCTTTTTGCAGGCGTCGATGATCTTCTCGGCAACGAGATAGCTCTCGGCGGCCGCGGCCGGGCCGATGTGGATGGCCTCATCTGCCATCTCGACATGGAGCGCGTCGCGGTCGGCGTCGGAATAGACGGCGACGGTCGCAATCCCCATGCGGCGCGCCGTCTTGATGACGCGGCAAGCGATCTCGCCGCGATTGGCGATCAGAATTTTCGTGAACATGAAGACTCCACCCGTGACCTGCGTTCCGAGTCTTAAGCATAAAGACTGGAACGCACAATCACGGATAGGACACGCACGGATAGGGCACGGAGAGAAGCGCCGCGATCAGGCGACGGCTGCCTCTGTCCCGAGCCTGTCGTCGACGATTCGGAGCCAGCGGGTGCGACGCGGCGCTTCGGCGTAGTCGGTGAGCACAAGCGCCGAGACGATCTGCGACCAGCGCGGATGGTTCGACGCGGGTAGCGTCTCTTCGCCGATCTGCATCATGACCGCCCAGGTGAGCGCCTGTACCGTTATGGTACCGCCGTCGCTGAGCGCGCGCAGGATGCGCATGATGTAATCCACATCCTGGCGGGTGATTCCCCGGCGATCGATGGCTCGGCTCTTGTGATAGGCGCCGCGATTGTCCGACAGCGCGAGGCGCAGCTGATCGAGCGCAAAGGCGCGCAGCTCGTCCGGCACGTAGGCCGAAATCTCGATGATGTGGAGCACAAGCTCCAGCTCGACCGCCGAATGGATGACACCATCGGTCGCGACCATGCGCATCAGCCAGGCGACGTTGATTTCGTCGAGAGAGCCTTGCGGATAGTTATATTGGACGATGAAGGCCGCGAGTTGCTCCACGAAATAGGTGTTCCATTCGGGGCATTTCTCGGGGCAGGCGTTGTTCAGTGCCAGCATGACGACGACGTCGTCGGCGGTTCTGATTCCCTCGGGAAAACTGTGTCTGCGCAGAAGATCGATATCCTCCACGCCAAGTCGATGCTTTCCGGCGATGACACATGCCGGAAAAGCGAGTCGAATTTCGCTCATCTTTTCTCTCCAGGCCTCATCATGAAGCCGAAGATTCTTCTAGCGCCAGCGAATTGATGTTCTCTCAATAGGCGGAGTTAACAAGGTGTTTACGGCTCAGGCCTGTTTCGCTGCCCGCGCCTGCACCCGTTCGCGCCAGATGATGAAGAGGCCGGAGGCAACGATGATCATGATGCCGATCCATTTGGAGAAGTTCGGGAAATCGCCGAACAGGGCGTAGCCCAAGATGGTGGCGGAGATGATCTCGAAATATTGGAACGGCGCCAATAGCGAGAGCGGCGCCATGCGGAAGGCCCTGACGACGATCATGTGCACATAGCCGGAGAGCGAGCCGAGAATCAGCAGCAGCACGAGGCCGAGCAGCGATGCCGGAAGCGAGACGTCGAAATCACCGACGCCCATGCCATTTCCGACGATGAGCGCTGCGGACATGAAGAGCGTGCCGCCGATGCCGGCCATGGTCTGCATCGTCAACGGCGAATCGGCATTGCCGATGGCGCGGTTGAGGAAGAGATAGAGCGAATAAAGGAAGGCGCAGCAGACGGGCAGCAGCGCCTTGAGGCCGAAGACTTCATAGCTCGGCTGGATGACGATCATTGCGCCGCCGAAGCCCACCACGATCGCCGTCCAACGCCGCCAGCCGACCTTGTCGCCGAGGAAAAGCGCCGAAAGGCCGGCGAGCATGAAGGGTTCGACGAAATAGATGGCGAAGACGTCGGCGAGCGGCATGTATTTGACGGCGACGAAAAACAGGAGGCTGGCTGCCCCATGCAGCGCGCCGCGCAGCAGATTCATCCAGGGACGCTTGGCCGACAGCGCGCCCCAGCCGAACATGATGAAGAGAATCGGCAGCGTACAGACGAGCTGGAAAAAGAATCGGTAGAAGGTGACCTGTCCGGGCGACATGCCTTCGAACGTCGCCATGTACTTGGCGATGGCATCCATGGCGGGGAGGACGATCATTGCGCCGGCCATCAGCGCCATGCCTTGCAGGGGATTGTGCAGGTCGGTTTTATCGGACATCTTCGAGAAATTTCATTGGGCTGGGATCAGCCGTTATAAACAATAAAATCTCTCGTTAAGAGATGCCGCAGGCGACATATTGCGTCGCCGGGAGCCAGTATTCTGGCTGGTCTCACTCCTCAGGAGAGAGATGGTGCGGTCGAGAAGACTCGAACTTCCACGGGTTGCCCCACAGCGACCTCAACGCTGCGCGTCTACCAATTCCGCCACGACCGCATCGTGGTAGGTGCCGGTTTGTGCCGGCGACGCAGCATGTAGCAAAAGGTTTTTCGGGACACAAGGGCCATGTGACAGATTTTTTCAAAGAAGGTGACAGCGTTTGTAAAGGCAGCAATTCGGAGCCATATAGATGCTCGAAAAAGCCCGCGCTCACAGGCGCTGAGGGCCGCAAGGAATGGCTATGTTACGAACGGACCTCGATTTTTCCATGTTTCCACAGGCCGGCGCACGCCCGGTGCGTTGGCGGATCTCCGATGGGCTGGTGCCCTATCAGGAGGCTGTGGATATCATGGAGCAGGAAGTGGCAGCGATTGCCGAGGGTGGCGACGAACTGGTGTGGCTGCTGGAGCATCCGCCGCTCTATACGGCCGGAACCAGCGCCGACGCACGCGATTTGGTGCAGCCCGACCGCTTCCCGGTTCACGCCACCGGGCGCGGTGGAGAGTACACCTATCATGGGCCCGGCCAGCGCGTTGCCTATGTGATGCTCGACCTGAAACGTCGTCGCCAGGATGTGCGCGCCTTCGTGGCGGCGCTGGAGGAGGTGATCATTCGCACGCTGGGGGAGATGAACGTGCGCGGCGAACGCCGCGAGGATCGCGTCGGCGTATGGGTCTGTCGGCCCGACAGGCCGCCGCTGCCCGAAGGGACGGTGGCGGAGGACAAGATCGCGGCACTCGGCATCCGCTTGCGCAAATGGGTGACGTTTCACGGGCTGTCGCTCAATGTCGAACCCGATCTCGATCATTTCGGGGGAATCGTACCCTGCGGGATTTCGGCCTACGGCGTCACGAGCCTCGTCGATCTCGGCCTGCCGGTGACGATGGATGATGTGGATGTGCTTTTGCGCGAGGCGTTCGAATCGGTCTTCGGCGAGACGGTGAACGGCTGAGCGCGGAATCAGACGGTGCTGATAGTGAGAAAGGGCCGGCGATCCGTCGGCCCTTTCGCTTTTTCGCGTCTACTTGGTGCCGACGTCGCGGCAGGCATCGGTATGCGAGGCGCCGCTGTCACCACCTGCCGTATGCAGGCCGTGACCTTTCGGCGAGTCAGCGCATGGGGGGAGTGGCTTGATGCTTGCCGTCGACATCTTGTCGACCGGCGGTGCGACGCGAACGGGAGCGAAACCATCGCTGTCGTTGGTGTAGTCGTCGGAATATTCCGGCGCCTTGTGCTGCGTGTAGTGGACGGGCTTCGGTGGAGCAACTTTAACGGGAGCGAAACCGTCGCTATCGTTGTTGTAGTCGTTCGAATACATCGGCTGGGCGAAGGCGGCGCCGGAAAGGCAGAGGGTAAGCACGGCTGCGGCGGCTGCAAATTGAATGCGCATATCAGATCTCCTCAATCCATTGTTGCACACAATGTGACGTACATAACCCTCGGCAAGAGCGAGTTCGCGCCTCAATTGAGGCCGGATTGTGAAGAGTATCTGACAGTCGCGCGCACGTTTTTTCACATGAAATCACGGCGCCGCGACTGTGTTTGATCGCTATTTGATTGGCCTCGCGATTCGCTAAACCAGCGAGTGACGCGGTGCCATCTCGGCAATCGGGAGATGATGTTTTCTGCCAAAACAACCCTGTTTTGACATATAATGTTAGCCAGCGTTGCGCAGGTCGGCCGTGTCGATCAGTTCGTCCACCAGCGCAGGCGTGAGCTCGCTGAAGGTCTTGATGATGCGCGTTGGCTGCAGGCTTTCGATCGGAACGTCGGAATAGCCGAAGGGCACGGCGATCGAGGGGATGGCGGCATTGCGCGCGACGAGGATGTCGTTGGCGCTGTCGCCGATCATGATCGTGCGCTTCGGGTCGCCGCCTGCTTTCTCGATCGTGCCGAGCAGATGGCCGGCATCGGGCTTGCGCACCGCGAATGTGTCGCCGCCGGTGATGGCGTCGAAATAATGGGTGAGCTGCAGCCGCTCCAGCAGGGTACGGGCAAGGCCCTCCAGCTTGTTGGTGCAGACGGCGAGCTTGTATCCCTTGGCTTTCAGCTGATCCATCGCGTCGATCAGCCCTGGATAGGGGACCGTCGCGCCCGGCATGTTGTCCGTATAATGCGTGATGAAGCGTTCGAGCAGATCAGGAAATTTCTCGGGCTCCAGCGGATGCCCCTGCAGCTTGCAGGCCCTCTCGATCATCACCTTGGCGCCATGGCCGACGAGGTGCGTCAGGTCGTCATAGGTGACCGGCGCAAGATCGAGTGCGGCGATCGTGTAATTGAGGCTGTCGACAAGGTCGACATGGGTGTCGAGGAGCGTTCCGTCGAGATCGAAGACGACTAGGGCAGGGGTCAATGGAGTTTTCGCCTGTTCAGTGTTGGGATGCATCCGACTTAAGCGATGAAGGCCGCAAAAGCAACGCTTTGACCCGGTTTGGCAGGCCTCGCGCATATGCTTCGGATTTCCAAAGCGCGACGTTATTTTGGCTTTCGTTTGACTGGCTGGCCGTGTAAACAACGCAACCAACGTAACAATGCGTAACGTAACACTGGGAGTAAGCGGCGCATGGACGCCCGCGAAATGAAGATCAAGGCCGCGGCTGCGGCACTCGCCCATGTCGAGCATGGAATGCGTCTTGGGATCGGAACCGGAAGCACGGCCGAGGAGTTCGTGCGGTTGCTTGCCGAGAAGGTCGCGGACGGGTTCAAGGTCGAGGGTGTTCCGACATCGGAGCGCACGGCACGGCTTTGCGTCGAGCTCGGCGTCCCCCTGAAGTCGCTCGACGAACTGCCGGAACTCGATCTGACGATCGACGGCGCCGACGAGGTCGATGAGGCGCTCGGGCTGATCAAGGGCGGCGGTGGAGCCTTGCTGCGCGAGAAGATCGTTGCCGCCACCTCCAGCCGCATGATCGTGATCGCCGACGAGAGCAAGCTGGTGGATACGCTGGGCGCGTTCCCGCTGCCGATCGAAGTCAACATGTTCGGCCTCGTTTCGACGCGCATCGCGATCGAAAAGACGGCCGCAAGGCTTGGCCTTTCAGGTGAATTGACGCTTCGCCAATCCGGCGACGGCAATTTCACCACGGATGGCGGACACTACATTATCGATGCATCTTTTGGCCGTATTCCTGATGCAGAGGCGCTTTCAACTCAGTTGAATGCGATCCCCGGCGTTGTGGAGCACGGGCTCTTTCTCAATATGGCCGCGCTGGCGATCATCGCCGGTCCGGCGGGCGCGCGCGAGCTGCGGGCAACAAGGTAACAGGAGTTGGAACTCATGAATAAATTTGCAGGTTTTGGCCGTTTTGCTGCTGCGACCGTCATTCTCTCGGGTGTTGTCCTGGGCTCTGCAGCCCACGCGCAGGAAGCGTCGCCGGAACAGCTGAAGGCAGCCCGCGCGGCTATCGACGCGATCGGCGCCACCACACAGTTCGACAATATCCTGCCGGGCCTCGCAGAGCGCCTGAAGGCCGACCTGATCCAGGATTCGCCGAACTACCAGGACCAGATCACCGCCGAAGTCGACAAGCAGGCGCTGGCGCTTGCACCGCGTCGTGCCGATCTCGAAAAGGAAGCCGCGGTGACCTACGCCAAGGCGTTCACGGTCGAGGAACTCAACGCCATTGCCGCCTTCTACGGCTCGCCGGTTGGCCAGAAGCTCCTCAAGGACGGCCCGATCGCTTCACGCGAAACCGTCAAGGCCGCCGACATCTGGGCGCAGGGCATCTCCCGCGACCTGCAGAAGTCGACCAGCACCGAGCTTGCCAAGGTTATCAAGCCGGCCCCGGCCGCCGGCACCGATCCGGCAGCTCCGGCCGCAAAGCCTGCTGCCAAGCCGTAAGGCTTGCATCATCGCGCATTAACGAAGCCCCGGTTCGCCGGGGCTTTTGTTTTTGGCGGCATCGGTACTATATCAAGCCTTCCTTCCACTTGACGATTCCTGCCGGAGATTCCCAATGACAGCCTATGATTACGACCTCTTTGTCATCGGCGGCGGCTCGGGTGGGGTGCGCAGCGCACGCGTTGCGGCGGCACTCGGCAAGAAGGTGGCGATCGCCGAGGAATATCGCTACGGCGGCACCTGCGTCATTCGCGGCTGCGTACCGAAGAAGCTCTTCGTCTATGCCTCGCAATATCACGAGCATTTCGAGGATGCGGCAGGCTTCGGCTGGACCGTCGGCGAAAGCACGTTCGACTGGAAGAAGCTGATCGCGGCCAAGGACGCCGAGATCACCCGGCTAGAGGGGCTCTACAAGAAGGGGCTCTCGGGCGCCAACGCCGAGATACTCGACACCCGCGCAGAACTCGTCGATCGGCACACCGTGCGACTGGTCAATACCGGCAAGACGGTGACAGCGAAGACGATCGTGATCGCGACCGGCGGCACCCCGAACCTGCACGGCGCGCTGCCCGGCCATGATCTCTGCATCACCTCCAACGAGGCGTTTCATCTGGAGGAGCTGCCGCGCTCGATCGTGATTGTCGGTGGTGGCTATATCGCGGTCGAGTTCGCCAATATCTTCCATGGGCTCGGCGTAGAGACGACGCTCGTCTATCGCGGGGCGGAAATCCTGTCGCGCTTTGATCACGACCTGCGCCGCGGCCTGCACGAGGCGATGGTGGCCAAGGGCATCAAGATCCAGTGCCACGACATGCTGAAGAGCGTGGCGAAGGGTGCGGACGGGCTTGTTGTCGAGACGCTCAACAACGGAACAATGAGTGCCGACGTGGTTATGCTGGCCATCGGTCGTGTGCCGAACACGCATGGGCTCGGGCTCGAGGCGGCGGGCGTCGAGATGAATGCGCAGGGCGCCATCGTGGTCGATGACTACTCGCGCACCAATGTCGAGAATATCTACGCGCTGGGTGATGTCACCGACCGGGTACAGCTGACGCCGGTGGCGATCCACGAGGCGATGTGCTTCATCGAGACCGAATACAAGAACAACCCGACAAAGCCCGATCACGATACGATCGCCACCGCTGTTTTCTCGCAGCCCGAGATAGGCACGGTGGGGCTGACCGAGGAAGAGGCCGGCAAGCGCTATAGCGACGTCGAGGTCTACCGCGCGCAGTTCCGGCCGATGAAGGCGACGCTTTCGGGGCGTACCGAGAAGATGATCATGAAGCTGATCGTCGATGCGGCAAGCCGCAAGGTTATCGGCGCCCATATTCTCGGCCATGACGCCGGCGAGATGGCGCAGCTGCTCGGCATCACGCTGAAGGCCGGCTGCACCAAGGACGATTTCGACCGGACCATGGCCGTGCACCCGACCGCAGCCGAGGAGCTGGTCACCATGTATGCGCCGAGCTACCGTCTGAAGGATGGCGTGCGGGTCTGACCCGCGCCTATTAGCTGGTGATACCTCTTAGCTGGTAATACGGGGCGTGCTGACGATCTTCATGAACAGCGCCTGCATGGCTTCGGCGATGCCGTCGGTTGGGCTGACGGCGAAGTAGAGGCCCGGGCTTGCGCACTCCTGCATCTTCGTCGAGATCTTGCCTTCGAAAGGTTTGACCCAATCGTTGTAGAAGCCGTTTTCAGGCAGCGGCAGGTAGGGCGTGTAGAGGACGGCGATCTTGATGCCCTTGTCCTTGAGCGCCGTGCAGCTCTTTACGTCGATGGGCTCGATGCAGCGGTTTCCATTGGCGCCGCGCGGGCTGGTGCAGCCTGACGACTTGGCGCTATCTCCGACACCATCGGCCACGAAGAAAACGATTTTCTGGCGGTCGGCGTCGCTCGTGCCTTTGCCAATGGTGCCCTTGATCTCGTCCTTGATGCCGGAGAGCGCGCTATCAAAGCTCGTCTGCTGGTCGTTGTTGTAGTTCTGGTACGGGATGCTCATCAGCTGAATGGCGGTGGTTGCCGTCGCGACCTTGCCGAGGTCGTTGTTGATCTCGGCGACCTTGAACAATTTGGCGTCCTGCGCGGTCTTTCCGAACGTGTAGGCAGCGACGCGAAACTGTTTGTCCATCGTCTGCGTGTCTGTCGCCTTCGCCATCAGCGCCTTGACCGCCTGAGCGACCACGTCGATGCGGATCGTTATCTTGTTGTTTCGGGCAATGTTGTAATAGCTGTTCTTGTCCTCGACGCCTGACGTCGAGACGATGTGACAGGCGAATGCGCAGGTGCCGTCGGAGCCAGACTTCGTGGCCTTTAGCATCTTGTCGATGTCGCCCTGCGTCGCGCCGACGCCCATCGAAGGCGTGTTGTCGAGCAGCATGTAGAAATCCATGTAAGACGGCGTTTCGTAGCGCGCGGTGGCGGTGCCTGAAATCGGCATGCTGTTCTGGCCGAGGATCTGCATGAATGTGGTCGGCACCCGCGTCTGGAAGGTGACGGATGAGGTCAGCGCACTGCCGGTCTTCACGACATCGACGCTGACGTCGATCGGAAAGTTGGCGGCTTCGCCTGATATCTGTGAGCGGAACAGCTCCTGAGCGTCTGTCTTGCCCGTCGCAATCGGGCCGTCGCCGGTCATGGTCTGCGCCTGTTTCATCGCCGGCGACATTTGCGCGACGGCGCCGACGGCTGCGGCATCGGCTGCGGCCTGAAGCTGCGTGCGCATGCTGAGTGCATGCGAGAAATCGATCGAGAGGCCGGCAGCGCCGATCAGCGGAACAGCGAGGAGGGCGGTAATCAGGCCGAAATTGCCCGATCGATCCGCCAAGAGGCGATCAAACATACGCATTGGAAATATCCTGAAACGGGAAAAGTCATGGCTGAAAAAGCGGGAGCATCATGCTCGGCTGTCTGAAAACAGGACGATCCTTAGTGTCAAAGCATAAATTAGATACAAAGCGTCTTGGTATATCGAACGTTAAGCGCGCTGCAGATGTTTGAAAACGCGGCCGGGAATACCTTTATAGGGCGTCATTGCATGGCGCGATGAGGCGGACAAAAGCGCGCCGAACCCCGCTATGCAAGATGAAGCTAAACGGCTATAAGCCGCCAGTATTTTAAAGACGGGATATCCGGCCGGTACCGGATACTGAGACAGGTGAACGAGATGGCACAGAATTGGACTCCGAACAGTTGGCGGCAAAAACCGATCCAGCAGGTTCCGGATTATCCGGATCAGGCAGCAGTTGCGGCGACGGAAGCCCAGCTGGCGTCGTATCCTCCGCTCGTTTTCGCAGGCGAGGCGCGTCGTCTCAAAAAGCATCTTGCCAATGTGGCCGAAGGTAACGGCTTCCTCTTGCAGGGTGGCGATTGCGCCGAGAGCTTCGCGGAACATGGCGCGGACAACATCCGCGACTTCTTCCGCGCCTTCCTGCAGATGGCTGTCGTGCTGACCTATGGTGCGCAGCTTCCTGTCGTCAAGGTCGGCCGTATCGCCGGTCAGTTCGCCAAGCCGCGCTCGTCGGGCATCGAAACGCTCGATGGTGTGTCGCTGCCGAGCTACCGTGGCGATATCATCAACGGCATCGAGTTCACCGAGGAAGCGCGTATTCCGAACCCGGAACGCCAGGCCATGGCTTACCGCCAGTCGGCCGCGACGCTGAACCTTCTGCGCGCGTTTGCGATGGGTGGCTATGCCAACCTCGAGAACGTGCATCAGTGGATGCTCGGTTTCATCAAGGACAGCCCGCAGGGCGAGCGCTATCGCAAGCTGGCGGATCGCATCAGCGAGACGACGGATTTCATGAAGGCGATCGGCATCACCGCCGAGAACCAGCCGAGCCTGCGCGAGACCGATTTCTTCACCAGCCACGAAGCGCTGCTTCTCGGCTATGAAGAAGCGCTGACGCGCGTCGATTCGAC
>Ga0307412_10001764_pt1 | contig 11953 bp, 9 predicted proteins | sample DK1Cmetagenome_3_FD_203823 | JGI IMG/M metagenome (GOLD analysis project Ga0307412, IMG submission 203823) | Maize rhizosphere microbial communities from greenhouse at UC Davis, California, United States - DK15-C-1 | ecosystem: Host-associated > Plants > Roots > Rhizosphere > Soil | place: USA...
AGTAATACAAATGTGAATATTATCAGTCAGAAAATAATGACTGTCTTCCCAACAACCTGTTATCAATTCGGAATTTCTTTGCATTAAATAATTATATAAATTAAAGAGAAATATCCCCTTAATCTTACATCATCTCTTAAGTCGTGGTTTTCAAGATTTTCAATCCTGCTTTTTCCTTAATTTATCTTTTGATTATTCAGTTCTTCTTTATACATCTTTTAAGTTTAAAAAGAATTTAAAATATCTTAACTTATCAGAATATTCTTTAAAATTTCGCATAACATGCGCTTTAAAGCGTATAATTTTCTAAAATAATTTACCGGAATTATTGGGCTGCAATGATTTACATAACAAAAATCTAATGCAGAAATACCTTCCTTTAAGTGTTAATCATTATATTTACCGAATTATTCAGAATTTGTAAAAGAATCTGAAAATAAAATTTTAAGATGACTAGCAAAATTATTGGTGTAGGCAATTACATCCCATCAGAAACTATTGACAATTTATTTTTTGATAAACATATTTTTTTTAATGAAGAAGGATTAGTTTTAAAAGAAAACAATGCGTCAATTACTGACAAGTTAAAAAAAATTACAGGCATTGAAGAGAGAAGATATGCCAGTAGCAATCAGGTTACCTCAGATTTAGGATTAATTGCGGCCCAATCTGCCATAGAAAATGCAGGAATAGATCCCGAAACTTTAGATTATATCATATTTGCCCACAATTTTGGCGATGTTCGCTTCGGAACTGTACAGTCCGACACGGTCCCGAGTCTTGCTGCAAGGGTGAAGCATTTATTAAAAATCAAAAATAATTTCTGTGTTGCCTATGATGTTTTGTTCGGTTGCCCCGGATGGATTGAAGGGGTTATTCAGGCAAATGCTTTTATCAGATCCGGCATTGCAAAACGATGCCTGGTTATTGGTGCAGAAACACTTTCCCGCGTGGTAGATATTCATGACAGAGACAGTATGATCTACGCAGATGGCTCCGGTGCTGTAATTTTGGAAGCCAGTGATGATGATTCAGGAATTAAATCTCATTTGTCCGCATCTTATACCCTTAAAGAAAAAGATTTCTTGTACTTCGGAAAATCCTACAATACCGATACTTGCCGCGATACAAAATATATCAAAATGGACGGCCGGAAAATATACGAGTTTGCTCTTATCAACGTCCCTGACGCCATGAAACAGTGTCTTGACAAAAGTGGATATACGATAGACCAGCTCGATAAAATCATTATTCATCAGGCCAATGAAAAGATGGATGAAGCTATTGTTAGCAGATTTTATCAATTATATGGCATTTCAACACCTCCTGAAAACATTATGCCGATGGTAATCAGTAAATTAGGAAACAGCAGTGTGGCTACAATACCCTCTTTGCTTACCATGATTTTAAATGATGAGCTGGAACTGCATAAAATTAAAAAAGGCGATGTCGTTTTGTTTGCATCAGTAGGCGCAGGAATGAATATCAATGCTATTGTTTATAAGTTTTAAATAAAAAAATCTTAAGATTAATTATTTTGGCGTTTATTTATTCTTAATTCTTTGTTTTTTCGTCAATTTTATACGAAAACTCGTCTAGCGTGCGGAAGCTACGAATATATTTCTGATAATCAATAAATTAAATTCAGTTTCTTTATTGTATATTTGCAATGCATTTATAACAGACCATGTCTTTGCCTTGTAAAAGTTTAAAACACTTTACAATTTTCGACAGAGAATTTAAAAAGCAATGACAAGTATGTTTACTCCTAGAAATTATATTTTTTTCCATTGTGTAGAAATAAAAGTTTAATGAGAGTATGGGTTGAAGAAAGCTCTTACCTTATAACTGCGAAGTGCAATTGCAAAATTGAACAATTTTTATTTCTCAATAATAATCAATTGTGACAGTGGAAGCAAAATAAATTAAATGAATAGAAAATAAATTTTTTCAGGTTTATTCATCCTTTTCATATACCATACATCAAATCAAATTCTGACAGGGATTTGCCAGAAAACACCGAGAACAGGTATAACTATCAATGAGTTTTAAAAGTTTAAATTTAATAAATCCAATTATCCGCGCCGTTACAGAAGCGGGATATTCAAAACCTACGGAGATACAAGATACCGCCATTCCTCATATTTTGATGGGTAAAGATATTATGGCATTTTCTCCGACAGGAACAGGAAAAACGGCAGCTTTTGCCATGCCTATTCTTCAATTGCTTAAGAAAAACACACCTCAACATAATGAAATACGTACTTTAATTTTAACTCCGACTCGTGAGCTGGTAGTTCAGATCGAAGAAAACATTAAAGGCTACAGCAAATATCTTCCTTTATCGCAACTTTCTCTTTTTGATGAGTCGCAGGGAAGTCAGTTTGCGGATTTAAGAAAAAGAGTGGATGTTCTGATCGCAACTCCAACAAGATTATTACAGCTCATGGGTCAAAGACATATTGACCTTTCCAAGCTTGAAATTCTTGTACTGGACGAAGCCGATAGAATGCTCGATATGGAATTCGCAGATGATGTAAAAAAGATCATGAAAACAGTTTCTTCAAAAAGACAGACTTTGTTTTTTTCGGCAACGATGACGGCAAATATCAGAAAATTTGCTGAAACCTTAATAAACAACGCCGTGGAAATTACCATCGCTCCTATTTCTTTAACATCAGAAACAATTCAGCAATCCGTATATTTTGCCAAAAAAAAGGAGCTCGCAGATTTTAAGATACCTGTGACAAAACCAATTAAGACATTTCAATACACGACATAAAAGTAAAAGACATCGAAATCTGATAATTAAAAAATATCAATTCGATCAATTAAATAGTAATAATTTTTTAATAATCATACAATGCAACAAGGCACAGTAAAATTTTTCAATGAAGCAAAAGGCTTCGGATTTATTTCTCCAGCAGACGGAGGTAAGGACATTTTTGTACATTCTTCAGGATTAGACACAAGAACGATCCGTGAGAATGACAAAGTAACTTTTGACACTCAACAGGGAGACAGAGGTTTGAATGCTATTAACGTAAAGTTGGCGTAATCATTTGAACACTGAATTATAAATTGATACGTGAAGTTGATCTCCACTTGAAAAAGTATGATCATCGCCTTTATCAACAGATCTATAAGCAACACACCGAATTTTCAATATAAATTTATCTCTTATAGGTCGCAATTTCTTAACGGAAAGGTTTTTAAAGGAAAGCACATTCATTATATTCAATACCAAAATAAGGAGACTATATTTAAAATATAGTCTCCTTTTGTATTAATCTTGAGCTTGCAAATATTTGGCAACTTTCCCTTCCAGATCGTCCAGATTGAATGGTTTCGCTACGTAATCGTCAGCCCTAGCCCGCTCTGCCAAAGCCACAATATCGTTATTTGCTCATTAAGAATAAATTATAAAAACCCGATAGTTTGACTCTTTTAGTGTCAAGCGAGATATAAAACAACGTTGATAAAAAAGGTTCGCGTTTGATTCTTTTAATATCTATACAAAAGAAAAAAGCATCTTGTGAATGATCCAGTATATTAATTTGTGTCCAAATAACTCTTCAGATCCGAAATACTTTTTATGCTCAATTCTTTTGCCTGTTTTTTACGCATCATTAATGCGTAAGAATTATTAAACCCGAGCGGTTTCAGCCATTGAATCCCGTATTGTTTTTTGAATTCTGAATTGACGTAATTATAAGTTTTCCCGGCATTTTGAGAAACGGTTTTAATAGTTTCTTGAGAAGGTTTTAATAAGACTAACAGTCCGGTTCCTGTGTATTCGGGGTAAAAATCAATGGCGTCATTCATTAAAGCATCAAAACAGATTTTGGTTCCTCCCAATCCTGTTTTTGTTTCCACTTTATAATTGGTATTGCCTTCAATCAGCATTTTGTACATCTCCGTGAGAATGTACTGTTCACCAAAAATCTTTGAGCCAATTTTTATTGTTCCGGAATTTCCGTTTCTTGGATTTTTATATAAATTGTTCTTCATTAAAAAATCTTTGGCAATTTTTTCAGGAGTTTGATGAAGATAATCGGATTTGTAATTTAAATCAGTCATGATCGAATCGTTGAATTTTCCTGCCAATACATTCAATGTTTCTTCCAATTCGGGAAATTTCTCCAATGTTTTAGTTTTAATAATCGGAGCCGCGAAATACGGTGGAAATATTTTCTTATCATCATTCAAAACATACAGATCAAAAGCTTTGATCCTGCCGTCGGTAGAATATCCGCTGATCAGATCAAGCTCGCCTTCATAAGCCGCTTTGTACATCACGGCATCATTGACAACTTTAGGATTTACATTGAGTCCGTACACAGAACGTAAGCCGAGATCGCCGTCCTGTCTTCCCATAAATTCCGGTGTAAAACCTGCTTTAATCTTATTGCCTGAGGCGGAAGTCAATACATAAGCAATTCCAAGAATGAGCAATATCGCAGGAACAATATATTTTAATTTTTGAAGTAATTTATACCCTGATTTTTGTAAAACAGCAATCGACTGATCCAACACAACCGCCAATAATGCTGCGGGAATTGCGCCCGCCAAGATCATATTGGTATTATTCAGGGAAATTCCGCCGAAGATAAATTCACCCAAACCACCAGCTGCAACAAAAGATGCCAATGTCGCGACACCAACGTTAATGACGGCTGCCGTTCGTATTCCCGCAATAATAACGGGCATCGCCAAAGGAAGTTCAACTTTAAAAAGAAGCTGACTTTTATTCATTCCCATTGCTTTTGCGGATTCAATGACGGTGGAATTTACTTCCGTTATCCCTGTATACGTATTGCGAATGATGGGTAAAAGTGCATAGATCAGCAATGCGACGATAGCGGGTGCCGCACCAATTCCAAAAGCGGGAATCATAAAACCCAACAAAGCAATACTCGGAATCGTCTGTAAAATCCCGGCAACACCAAGAACTGAGCTTGAAAGTTTTCGTTTTCGGGCGATTAAGATTCCTAAAGGTACACCCACAATAATCGCTAAAAACAATGACAAAAAAGTCAGCCCAAGATGCTGTACAACCTGAGTCAACAGCTTTTCCTGCTGTTCAACAATAAACTGCCAAAGACTTTGCCGTGTCATACGATCTGTAATTTTCTATAGTCATTGAATGCTCTGATCAAGTTTTCGTAATGCGCTGTATTTTTATGATCCGAACTTAATTTTTGTAAGGCATTCCAGACGCTTGTATTTTCTGTAAAATTAAATTCATCAAATAAGTTTTCTGAATTAAAATCATTAATATCTTTTAAAGTCGCTACTTTATATCCCAATAACAATCGGTTTTCGGCGAAAAAATCTTCCACAAAATCATTTTCCGGATGATAAAGCATTTCTTTTGGAGTTCCTGTCTGAATAATTTTCCCTTTATCCATCAAGCAGATCCGATGTCCCAATTCAAAGGCTTCCTGAACATCGTGGGTGACCAAAATAATGGTTTTATTTTTAAGCTCTTCCAACGATTTAAACTCTGAATGAATATCAGCCTTGGTGATATTGTCTAATGCTCCGAAAGGCTCATCCATCAACAAAATCGGTGAATTGGCGATCAAAGCTCTTGCGATGCCGACACGTTGTTGCTGACCACCACTTAATTCGCTGGGAAAACGGGAAAGCACGTCTTCGGAAAGATGAAGTTTATGTAAAAGCTCTTCCGTTCTGCTTTCTGTCTTTTTTTTGTTCCATTTTAGTAACTCCGGAACGACGGCGATATTTTGTTTAATGGTATAATGAGGAAATAATCCGGAATGCTGCATGACAAAGCCAATTCCCGTTCTTAATTCTTCTATTTTCTGATCACGAATATTTTTTCCGTCAATCAAAATATCCCCTGAATCGGCATCTATCAGGCGATTGATCATCTTTAAAGTTGTCGTTTTTCCGCAACCGCTGGTTCCCAAAAGCACCAAAATTTCTTTATCATCAGCCTGAAAAGAAATATTGTCAACCGCGGGTTTTCCGTTAAAATTCTTTGAAACCGATTCTACTGTAATCATTGGCAGTTATTTAGCTAATCTGATTCCTGTAAACTGCCATTTCAAGCCGGTTTGGAAAAAATTACGATAGGTATTTCTGCTGTGACCAGAAGGTGTTGCTTCCGATGCGCCACGTAAAACCATTTGATTGACCATAAATTTCCCGTTGTATTCGCCGACGGCACCGGCTTCTTTTTTAAAGTTCGGATAAGGTAAATAGGCAGAATTGGTCCATTCCCAACGGTTTCCCCAATCGAAATTGCCGGATGCTATTTCCCATTCCCCTTCGGTTGGCAAGCGCATTCCTTTCCAAGATGCAAAGGCGGAAGCTTCGTAAAAATTAATGTGGCAAACGGCATCATCCAGCTCTACTTCCTGCAAACCGTCTAAAGTATAATTCATCCATTTATTATCGATAAAATGCCAATATAAGGGAGATTTTGCGTTATTTTGCTTCACCCAGTCCCAACCTTCGGCATGCCAATGTCTGAAATCGTCATATCCACCAGCTTCCATAAATTGTAAATATTCTCTGTTAGTAACCAATTGACTGGCAATTTCAAAATCATTTACATATACTTTATGCCTCCCTAATTCATTATCAAAACAAAAACCTTCTCCGTTAAAACCAATTTCATAAACACCTTCTGAAAACCTCATCATTTTTGTATTTCCGGAATGTTCTTTTTTAGAAATATCTTCTTTTTTGTAAGCCGGAAAAAGTGGATTATGACCTAAAATATATTTAATGTCGGTAATTAATAATTCCTGATGTTGTTGCTCGTGGTTTAAACCTAATTCTAATAATGGCTCTATTTTTTCGGTCATAAATTCACTTTGAAGAAAGGCTTTCATTTGTTCGTCGATATATTTTCGGTATTTATAAATATCGGAAACCGACGGACGGCTCAAATTTCCTCTGTCTGTGCGGATTACCCTTGCTCCGATCGTTTCGTAATAACTGTTGAAAACGAAATTATATTGAGCATCAAAAACTTTATAATCTGGAAAATTAGGTTCTAAAATAAAAGTTTCAAAAAACCATGTCGTGTGACCAAGATGCCATTTCGGAGGACTCACGTCTACAATTGGCTGAACGACATAATCCTCGATTTCCAAAGGAGCGCATATTTTTTCTGAATGTTGACGAATGTCTGTATATTTTTTAACTAAATCGGTTGTCAATGTATTTGGTGTCATGCTCTATTTGATTTTTAGTTAATTTATTTTACTTGCCAAGCGGTATCTACAAACCATTTTTTTGAATCTTTGATTTCTCCGATTGTTGTAAAACCGGATTTTTCTCCTAATTCTTTTATTTTTTCTGCGGAAAATTTTTGTGAAATTTCCATATCGATGAGCTCGTTTTCAGAAAACGAAATGGTATCATCTCCAATCATTACATTCTGATCTTTAAGGCTTACCAAAAAACTTCTGCAAGCTCCAGTTACGGGATCGTAAGTTTGATAGTGCTGAAATTGTTCAAGGTCAAAATTGGCATCAAGCTCTCTATTGATCCTGGTCAGAAGATTGAGATTGAATGCTGCTGTGATCCCTGTTTTATCATTATAAGCATCTAAAATTGTGTGTGGATTTTTCTTGAGATCAAAACCGATTAGCACTACATCTCCCGACGTAAGATTTTGGTTTAAATTTAAACAAAAACTTTCCGATTCCTCAATACTCATATTCCCGATATTGCTTCCCAGGAACAAAATGACTTTTTTCCTGGAGGATAATGAAGCTGCTTTCTGAAGCATTTCAAAATACTCGCCTTTCAACGAAATGATTTCTAAAGTCGGAAGCTGAACGTTTAGCTTTTCATTTAATACAGAAAGAATATTTCCTGAAATATCAATGGGCATATACGTGAAATCAGTTCTTTTTTCGACAAGATATTTTAATAAAAATGATGATTTCACAGCATCACCTGCACCTAATTCAATCAAATCAAAAGGTTCAGTTTCGGGGATAATTAATTGGGTGAGCTCTGTGGTTTTATTTTTGAATATATCCAATTCACATTTCGTAAGATAATATTCAGGCATTGCCATTATTTTCTGGAAAAGGCCGTCTCCAGTTTTATCATAAAAATATTTTGAAGACAACTTTTTGGGAATCTTTTTTAAGCCTTCCAAGACATCCGACCGGAAATTATCCGTATGATAATTTTCAATCTTAGAATTTGGATTTAACTGTAAATTCATAAGTTTTATTTTGTGTGGTTTTTAGGTACTACAACTATCTTGCCGCTCAAGGTTGTGCTTCACAGATTATACATTATTACAATCTCATGAAGATTAAATATACAAATCTTTATCATAATGAAGGTTATCAGGTTCCATGTACACCTGAATAAAGAGAAACCTCTGAAATGATAAACTTCAGAGGCTTTTTTAATTATCTAAAATAAATTATTTATATCGGCGATTCTTCTCCTCATCGGCCGGATCTTCTTCCTTTTTTTCTAAAGTTTTTTCTTCTTTGGGAAGCTTTCCTATTTTTTCGTAAAATTTATGAAGCTGATCCAGCTCATCCTCCGTTAAATCTTCAATATCGACGATTCGGTTGCTTGCTTTTTTGCTTGTAGCGATCAATTCGTTTATAAACTCGCTCCAATAAATGCTCCTTCACTTCCAGTGAAGTAAACCGACCAATCTGAAAACTTGTCGAAAAGGTTTCTTTTCATTGCTTTAAATTTTTAACATTATTAATTCAAACTTATATCAGGAAATTATTCAAAATCTAGAAGTCCGTCTGAGAGGATCTTCCATTGTATTTTAGAAATCTCCATAATTCCTCTGAGGGTAATGAAAATATTTCTTAATTTCTTATTTTGTCTAAAAAATTAGCATTAAAATTCGGTGTTTCATTTCTGCCGTAGACTCCGGCTTTTATACGGTTTTCTTCTTTTGAAACAATAAAAGTGGACGATGCCCGAGCTGCATAAAAGTGTGCAATATGCCAGTTTTTCTTCTTTCCGGAAGCTTTGGAAGGTCTGCAGGTAATTATGATTTTTGAAAACCTTTCTTCATGCTCGCTAAACATGCTGCTGATCTGTACCCAGTCGTAGCCTTTCGCTTCTGTATCGCCTGGCCCGGGAATATTGATTCTAATAAAATCTCCAATTTGCGGCATTTTTTCTGAGAAATTTCCATATGCATCATGCAGCTTAAAATCTGCCAATTTATCACCACAATATTCTTTCCATCGATTGATGGAGAGAAATCGTTGTTTTAAAATTTCAAATTTTTGAGAGGCGATTGTAGCGCTGTCAAATGTTTTCTCACTTTCCGTATCATGAAAGCCCCCTTTTTTCTGTTGTGGAACACCGGAAACTATTTTTACCTTCATAATATAATACTTCACTCAAATATATCGATCTCAACACGGGATATTTATGAGCCAAATCATATGCTGCCTCATTTGTTTACCCTAACTTAAAGAAAAACCTCTGAAAATGACTTCAGAGGCTATTTTACATTAATATTCAGCAATAAGATTTATTCCAATAACTAAGTCATTCCCATTAAATACAATCGGGGTAAGATGAATAATGTACTTATCATCCTCATGCAACAACGCAAGCCTTGGATCGTGAAGAATTAATCCTTCGTTAGTATCAAGATCAGCTTCAGCCAAAAGTACTGTTTCTGTTTTATCATAAATTTTAATATGATGAACCTGATCATAATAAGCGCCTACATCTGATGCTTTTTTGAAAACGATTTTTCTCTCCGTAATATACTGATCTGGTATCTTTAAATTAATCTTATAGGTATTTCCAATTGAAACCGGAGACAAATATGCTCCATCTGAATTTGCACTTACTCCGGAAACATGCTTTGAAACGTTCCATCCAAAGTGGCTATTCTGTGCTGCTTTGTGCCAGGGTCTGTACCAAGAGTTTGTATTACAGTTATCAAAAATGTAAACAGGATATGATGAAATATTAGTAACAATGTTACAAATATTCTGATCGATATCTGTCATAACAGGAGCTGAGTTTCTAAAAATCACCCTCACCGGATTAAGATAATCACTTGCGTCATCAATTTCATGTGAAAACAAAAAGTTGTTAAAATTATAGCAGGTATCAAAAATCAAAGTTCCAATACCTTTCGTATATACCGCAGGCTGACCGTTAGTAATATTACTTCCTCCCATTCCACAGCAATCAAATTTTGCTATAAAATTTACTGTTTTACTTTCAAGGTTAATCAATATTGCATTTTTAAGCTCAAAGCGAACACCCCACATCGAAATTTCAGGCGATGTTCCTCCTCCAAAAGTATTCGGATCGGCATTCTCAACCACCCTAATTACTTGTGCACCGCTATTAGGGATAATAGAGCCTTGATAAACATACATTGATTGCCCTTTGTGAAAATCAAAACAAACCCCATCAAAACTTTCGATGTCCGTACCGTAAAATCTCCAATTTACTCCCTGATCATTATTAAGTACAAAATAAATTGCAGATGCTCCCCCTCCTCTAATCTTACAGTCAGTAAAAGTAACTTCTGAAGTCATTGTATATTCAGAACAGACAATTATTTGATTAAAGTCCTGAAAAAAACATTTTTCAAATATCATACTTTGAGCATTGTCTGATCCACTTCCGACAAAGTTTAGGAATTTTCCTTCGTTATCAGAAGTAAACTTGATTCCTTGAAATGTTGTAAAACCAATAATAGCTTGATTATCCAACATAAATTCGTTGCTATCATCAGGCAGATAAATAATCTCTGTACTTTGCCATCCATCACCTTCGAAAACAAATCTTGCAGAGTCCATGGATGCATCAATAAGATTTCCTTTGATTATATATTTTCCATAAGGGATTCTGATTTTTACAGGACTTTTCCATCCTGAACTTGGCGTTGACAAATTATAGGCTATTTGCATAGCTTGTTTAAAGGCAGCAGTATCATCAGTAATGCCATCTCCTTTTACTCCGAACCATTTCACGTTAATTCCGTTATCAAATTGTCTCTTATAAAATGTATTGACACTTTTCCTATAGATTACATGGTCATCAACGTAAGTTCCTGGTGTATCACATCTTACATAAAACACACACTCTTTTGTTACGTTGTCCATTAATTGAACGACTTCGTCTAATGGCTCTGTGTTTGTAGGTGTAAAAAAAACGTTTGTATTAATCATAATTTAATGTATTAAAGTTTTGTAATTTAATGTTGTGATTGATCAATCTATGAATATTCTAATGCAAATCTGATCTCTTACAACGTCAAAACTTGACGTGTTTAAACAAATAATTATTTTGTATAAAAAAGATTAGTAAAAAGCAAAAATAAGCAAAACGGTTAAAACCGTTGCTATGCAGGGTTTTATAAAACAGTAGTCTTAGTTCGGAACTCGGTGTCTGATAGGTTTTGGTCAAGAAAATACAAAGTTAAGTTACTAATTCATTACCGATTTATAAAGCAACTTTGTATTGTAACTGATTATATTTCAGTGTTTTGCTCTATTTTTCATATTCCCTTGTAACTCAATGTAATTTAATTTTAAACATTAAACATTTGAGTTATGGAACAGACAAAAAAATCCACGTTCAAGCTACTTTTCTACTTAAAAAAGAACGAGCCGAAAAAGAATGGTAATGCTCCTATTATGGCACGCATTACCATTGATGGGACACCTAAGACTTTGGGAACTAAGTTAGAAATCAACCTCAATAATTGGGATTTAAAGTACGGAAGAGTTGAAGGCAAGAGTGCAAAAGCATTAGGTATTAATCAAAAATTGGATAATATACGGGCACGTATTGATACCCTTTATGAAGATATGCTGAAACACGAGGGTTTTGTAACGGCACAAAAGCTGAAGCTTGCATTTCTCGGTGTTGGTGTTATGGAAGATTCCTTGCTGAAAGTATTTAAAAAGAACAATGACGATTTTGGGAAAATGGTATTACA
>Ga0307412_10001765_pt1 | contig 11952 bp, 11 predicted proteins | sample DK1Cmetagenome_3_FD_203823 | JGI IMG/M metagenome (GOLD analysis project Ga0307412, IMG submission 203823) | Maize rhizosphere microbial communities from greenhouse at UC Davis, California, United States - DK15-C-1 | ecosystem: Host-associated > Plants > Roots > Rhizosphere > Soil | place: USA...
ACAGCGCGCAGGCGTCGCTTCCGCTCGACACCCCGCCAGCCGGGCCGAAGAAGGTGCGCGCGCCCCGCAAGAAACCCGCGGCCGACGCATGAACGACATCGACGATAGCCGGGCGCCGCTGCTCGATCATCTGCTCGAACTGCGCCGACGCCTGTTGATCGCATTCGCATCGCTGGCGGTCTGCTTCGGCATATGCCTCTATTTCGCGCGGCCGATCTTCGCCTTCCTGGTGCAGCCGCTGCTACGCGCGAACCAGACCAAGCTGATTTACACCCAGATTTTCGAAGCCTTCTTCGTCGAAATCAAGGTCGCCTTCTTCGCGGCGACAATGCTGGCATTTCCGATCATCGCCAATCAGCTATGGCAATTCGTCGCGCCAGGGCTTTATCGCAACGAACGTCGCGCGCTGTTGCCGTTCCTGCTGGCCACGCCGATCCTGTTCATCACGGGAGCCGCGCTGGCCTATTATGTCGCGATTCCGCTGGCGCTGCATTTCCTCCTCGGCTTCCAGGGCAATCTGGGTGGCGTACAGCAGGAAGCGCTTCCTGCCGTCGGCAACTACCTCTCGTTCGTGATGCAGTTCTTGTTCGGCTTCGGCTTGTCATTCCTGTTGCCGATCCTGCTGATGCTGCTTGAGCGCGCGGGCGTGGTGACTCGCAAGCAGCTGGTGGGCGCTCGCCGCTATGCGATCGTCGGGGCCTTCGCGATCGCCGCGGTCCTCACACCCCCGGATATCGGGTCGCAGCTGTTGCTGGCGATACCGTTGGTGTTTCTGTACGAGGTCGCGCTTATCGGCATCTGGTTTACCGAGCGCAGCCGGAAAAAGGAAATGCCCGGGGCGGAGTGAACCGCCCCGGGGCGCTTTCGTCCGGATAGGGTCTTTACTTGGCGTCGTCCGCCGCGTTGGCGACGGCCTTGCCGGCCGACGAGACATCCTTGCCGGCGCCTTCAACGGTATTGCAGGCGGCCATGACGAGCAGCCCTGCGCTGGCGAGTACAATGGCGATGGTGCGCTTCATAATAAGGTCCTCGTAATCACATGCCTTCCCGCTGAAGGCTGCTGAGATGAATGTTTTGCGATGGCGATTGTTCCCCCGGTGGAACGGAGCGGCCGCCTCGGCCGGAGGTAATCGATCCGGCCTGAGCTCGGCGATTTCCCCAAAAATATTGGGCCCGGCGCGTCTACGGGGGGGATGACGCTGCCGGGCCCTTGTTGTGCGGATAGCGGGAGCGGGGGGGGCAAAGCATCGCTATCCGCACATCAGAACGGCCCGACAGAGCCGGGGTTCCATTGCTCAAAAAAATTTTTGAGCAGCCGGCGATTTTCTTCGCCGGCGTTCAGACGATGATGCTGATCTCGATTTCGAACGAACCGGTCATGCGGTCCTGAACGAGCGGGGCACGGAATTGTCGGGCGAGGCCGGTGACCACCCGATCGAAGCGGATGATGCCGGGATAGGCCTCCAGCGCGTCGGGCGCCATACCCATGGTGTCGATCCGCAGGGTCGCGCGATTCGGCAGGTCTGTCGCTTCGAGCGACACGAGCACACTGCCCTGCGGATTGCAGTACATGAGCAGCTCGACCACTTCGGTAATCAGAAAGGCAACGGGGACAGCCACATCCTGCGTCACATTGACGTCGAGCATGTTGAGGGCAATGGGCATGCCGCTCGCGCTGGCGGGGGCCGACGCACGCAAGCTGGTGGCGAGCTCCCCGGCCAGCGCGCGGATGGAAACGCCGCGGTTTTCCTCCAGTTCGGCATAATGATTGCGATGGACCACCGCGAGCGCATCGACGCGCCGCTGGATTGCGGCGTAGGCATCGGCGGCGTCGTCGGTTGCCCCGCGCGCATGGAGGTTGATGAGGCTGGAGATCACCTGGAGATTATTCTTCACACGATGGTGGACTTCGCGGGTGAGCTTCGTCTGGCGGGCAAGCCCCTCCTCAAGCTCGAGCTCGTGCCGGCTGATTTCACGCGACACCGTCGCAAAACTGCGGGCGAGATCGGTGATCTCATGCGAAGGCGTCGTCATGCGTGGCAGCTTGAGGGCGCCGGAATCCGCCTTGAACGCATCGATGGCCTTTTTCAGCTCGAGCATGGGCCTGAGCAGGAGTCGGCTGACGATGAACCACCCGGTGAACGCCGCGGCGGCCCACATCAGGATCGGCATCATGATGAGCAATGCCGTGCGCGCGCGGGCGGGAGCCGTCTGATACTCCGCGACCACCGCCAGGCGACCGCCGCCGATCGGCACCGAAAAGCTCTGGAATTTTTCGCCGTGCGCCGCCTTGCCGTAGAGACGGACCTGGCTTGAGCCCTGGCGAAGGGCAAGTCCGATCAGAGGGAGACCGGGCGCCTCCCGCACATCGAGCTTGATCGTGGACAGCGGAATATCGGCTTCGGCGAAAAACGCTCCGTCGCCACGGCCAGCCGTGACGCGGAACAGACCCCTCGCAGCATCCAGCAAAATATGCTCACTGCCCGCATCGGCAGTCGCCAGCGCGACGATGGGCGAACCATAGGACTGACACAGCTTGCGCCGATCGCCATCAAACAAGGCAAGCGCAGGAGGCCGGCCATCCGGATCAAGCAGGGCCTGGCGCGCATAGGCATCACAGATATACTGCGCCGTTTGCATACTCGCCATGGGCGAGCGCACGGCTCTTAGCCCCGCGTGGAGCCTGGCTTCAATCTGCTGAGCATATATGGACGTTGCGATTCGGGCCGACGCCAGCCGCTCATTCTGCGACGATCGCGCCATGTCGAGCGACGTCATCAGCGCGATGAAACCAAAGGGAAGCATGGCCGCCGAAAGGATCAGCAGCATCTTCATGCCAGTGGAAAGGCGCTTGAAAGCCCGTCGGGTCGGGCGCCTCATCGACCTTCAACCCGAAAAAAGCGGCACAGGTCACGCCGTGCTTCAGGCCCGGCGACCGGCATGATTCAGTCGAGCTTGCTCAGGAGGTCCATGAACTCACTGGGCACGGCTTCATCGACAGTCTGCGCATAGACCGAACGCAGCGCCGCGCCGACACTTGCGTCCCGCGCAGCGTCCCGCTTTCGCTTGGAAGGCTTGGCATTGACGGTCCCCTCCGGGCTTCCGCCTTTGTGCTCGTCATTCTTCGCCAATTGGCCCGCGCCCCTGAAATTCATTTCCTTGTCCACGCCACGAACAAACGGCTCGCGAACGTGCCGCCCCTTTGATCGATACGACACAGCAACAAATTAATTACTGCATAAAATGCGTGCGTCGGGGATGAAACAAAAAACTGTTCCGATGGTTCCATGCATCGAATGTCTCTTTTAGCACATTCACTGTGGAAGCCTGAAGGGCGCTTCCGCGACACGGGCGGGGCTGCTATCTTCCTCTCCATAACGTGTCGGCTGGCGTCCGCGCACATAATCTAGGGAGTGTTGATACAGCCATGTCGCTCGGCCAGAAACTAGCCCCCCACCTGCCCTTCCTGCGCCGCTACGCCCGTGCGCTGACCGGCAGCCAGAGTCACGGGGACAATTATGTGCGGGCCACGCTGGAGGCGATCGTCGCCGCCCCCGATGATTTCCCGAAGCATGTTGACGCTCGCGTCGGACTGTATCGCACCTTCCAGGCGATCTGGGCGTCGGCCAACTACGAAGAAGAGGAATCGGTGCCGGCCGACGCGGAACGCGAAGCGATCGCTCGGGCACGCCTGCAGGGCATCACGCCGTTATCACGCCAGGCGCTTCTCCTGACGGCGATGGAGGGCTTCACCGTCGCCGATACCGCCTATCTGATCGAAACATCGCCCGAAGAGGTGGAATCGCTCGTTGCCGAGGCGATCGCCGAGATCGACCGACAGACCCGGACCGACGTGCTCATCATTGAAGATGAACCGATCATCGCCATGGATCTGGAAACGATCGTTCGCGATCTCGGCCATAGCGTCAGCGGCGTCGCCGTGACCCGCGATGAAGCGGTGGCGCAGGCACATGCCCATCGCCCCGGCCTCGTTCTTGCCGACATTCAGCTCGCCGACGACAGTTCCGGTATCGACGCGGTAAAGGACATCCTTGCCGAATTCAGCGTGCCGGTGATCTTCATAACGGCATTCCCCGAGCGACTTTTGACCGGTGAGCGGCCGGAGCCGACCTTCTTGATCACCAAACCCTTCCAGCGCTCAACGGTGAAGGCTGCGATCAGCCAGGCGCTCTTCTTCAACGCCGCAACGGTCGAGGCCTGAACAGGGCTGTTTCGGATGCGTTAATAATGGAACCTTGGTTCGGAGTGATAGTTTGATGTTGTGAGCGGGGGCGGCAGCGCCGCCTCGATCACACATGGGGACTTATAGTGCTTTCGATGGCGCACGGCTCCGAAGGGGAATATCATAATATGGACGATGAGGAACGCGACGAGACCCCCGAGGTCGAACTCGTTGCGCTATCCGACGATGAGTTCAAGGATGAGCTTGCGCGGGTCATCCCGCATCTGCGCGCGTTCGGCCGATCGCTATCCGGCAACCGCGATCTTGCCGACGATCTCGTTCAGGAGACGCTGATGAAGGCCTGGGCCGCGCGCAAGCGTTTCCAGGCGGGGACCAATATGCGGGCCTGGACGTTCATCATCCTGCGCAACCTGTTCCTGTCGCAAATGCGCCGGGCACGGTTTCGCGGCGAGTGGGACGAGCATACGGCGAACAAGCTGCTCGCCGCGCCGGCGTCGCAGGATCGCCATATCGAACTCGCCGATATGCAGCGCGCGCTGCTGCATCTCCCCCAGCCGCAGCGCGAGGCGCTGATCCTGGTCGGAGCAGGCGGCTTCGCCTATGAAGAAGCCGCCGAGATCTGCGGCTGCGCCGTCGGCACGATCAAAAGCCGGGTCGCCCGCGGCCGGGCGGCGCTCGAACAGTTGCTCGATCAAGGCCAACTGCCTTCGCGCCGCGATCACAAGACCGACCCGTCGACATCGACGTTGCAGCAGATCATGGCCGAGGTGGATATTCTCAGCAAAGACCAGTGAAGCGTGGCTTTTGCCGTGAAAGCGTTTCCCTCGTGGCGCGCCTTTAGAGCGTCGAGCCTAAGCGCGCCAGCAGAGCTTTCAGTTCGTCGGGCAGCACGGTCGCTCCGGGATCATAAGCCTGACGCAGCGCGTTGCCGAGGCCGTCATGCCGCGAGGGCTGCGTGACTATTCTGGCTCGCTGCGACGAATTTGGCGGGCGACCAATCTGATTGATACTGTCCATCAGCCACCAACGCCTGATCTTGATCAAGTTTCCTTCTGTTGCGCCTCCGCCCAAGCCGCTAAAGCGAACGGACGATGGCTGATCATAATTTCGTCGACTTTTCCGATGCTTTGCGTCGGATCGAGGCCCATTCACCCTTTCTGATGGGGCTGGCGGCACGCCATCCGGCCGTCATTGACGACCTTCGCTCGGTCGGCCTCGAGCGCTGTGCAATGGCCATCATGGCGACCACGGAAGGCGACGACATCTCCCGCACGATGCGCGTGGCGCGGCAAAAGATCGCGCTCGCGACGGCCATCGCGGACCTCGCCGGAGCAGCTTCGCTGGAGAGGGTGGTGCGCCAGCTTTCAGCCTTCGCGGACCATGCGCTCGACAAGGCCATCCGCACCGCCATCGAAGAAAGAACGCCGGGTGCCGAGCCTCTCGGGTTCGCGGCGCTCGCGCTGGGCAAGCATGGCAGCTGCGAACTCAACTATTCGTCGGACATCGACCTCATCCTGCTGTTCGACCCCGCCATGCTTCCCTGCCGGCCGCGCGAGGATGCGGCCGATGCGGCCGTCCGTATCGCGCGCCGCATCGTCGAGTTGCTCCAGCATCGCGACGCCAATGGTTACGTCTTCCGCGTCGATCTACGGCTGCGCCCGTCCCCCGAAGCCACGCCACTCGCCCTGCCGCTGATGGCGGCGCTCAGCTATTATGAATCGGCGGCCTTGCCGTGGGAGCGCGCGGCCTTCATCCGGGCGCGGGCAGCGGCGGGCGATATCGCGTTGGGACAGGAGTTCCTTGACGCGATCCGACCGTTCATATGGCGGCGAGCGCTGGATTATGGCGCCATTCAGGAAATCCGCGGGATATCGCGCCAAATCCGCGATCATCACGCGCAGGGGCAGATGTTCGGCCCCGGCTATGATCTCAAGCGTGGGCGAGGCGGTATCCGCGAAGTCGAATTCTTCGCGCAGATCCACCAGCTCATCCACGCCGGCCGCGAGCCGCGGCTTCGCGCACCCGCGACGCTTGACGCCCTGGCCGCGCTGGCTGAGGCAGGACGGGTCGAGCGAGATACCGCCGATCAGCTCGCGGGCGCCTATCGCCTTTACCGCACCATCGAGCACCGCCTGCAGATGGTTGACGACATGCAGACGCACAGCCTGCCGCGCAGCCCGGATGCTCTCGACAATGTGGCGCGACTTCACGGCCTCGACGATGGCGGCGCCTTGCTTGCACTGCTATGGCCAGACGTCGAGCGGACCGGCATCGTCTATGACGCGCTCGATGGCGGGGAGACCGAGCATTTACCGCGCGATCCCGAGCGTCTCGAAGCGGCGATGAAAGCCGCGGGTTTTGCCGATCCCGCAGCAGCAGCCCGCCGCATCACCAATCTGCGCGAAGGCAAGAGCCGTTCGCTGCGGACGCCGGTGGCGCAGGCCGCGCTCGATGCAATGCTGCCGTCGCTGGTCCAGGCGCTGGGAAAGGCACCTTCGCCGCAAGACGCGCTCAACCGATTCGAGGACCTGGTTACCGGCCTGCCCACCGCGCTCAACCTTTTCCGCCTGCTCGAAGCGCGGCCGGCGCTGGGCCGCATGCTGATCGACATCCTCAGCCATGCCCCGACGCTGTCACAGGCGCTCAGCCGCCGGCCAGCGCTTCTCGACGGGCTGATCGACGCCACCGCGCTGGCCCCGCCCCCCTCGATCGACCGCCTGATCGAGGAATTCGGCGTGCGCGAGGAGGGCCAAAGCTACGAGGAGTTGCTCGACAGCGTTCGCCAGCGCGTCGGGGAGCGCCGCTTCGCCCTCGGGGTGCAGCTGATCGAGGGCGCATCCGATCCGATCGATGTCGCCACGGGCTATGCGCGCGTCGCCGAGGCGGCCTTCGACGTACTGGCGACCGCGACCGTTGCCGAGTTCGAAGCGGCGCATGGCCGCGTCGCGGGCGGTGAACTGGTCGTTCTCGCGCTGGGCAGGCTGGGCGGCGGCGCGCTGACCCATGCGTCGGACCTCGACCTCGTCTTCCTCTTCACGGGCGGCATATTGGCCGAGTCCGATGGCCGGCGCCCGATCGGCGCGACGGGCTATTTCAACCGGCTGGCACAGCGCGTCTCCGCCGCCTTGTCGGTTCCGACGGCATCGGGGCCGCTTTACGAGGTCGACACCCGGCTGCGCCCATCGGGAGCACAGGGCCTTCTCGCGGTATCGATCGACAGCTTCGCCCAATATCAGCGCGAGAGCGCCTGGACCTGGGAGCATATGGCGCTGACGCGCGCGCGACCCATCTTCGGATCGTCGGGTGCCCGAGCGGCCTTAGAGAAGGTTATCGCGGAGACGCTCCACCGCGAACAGGATCCGGAGAAGCTGCGCGGGGATGCCGTCAAGATGCGCGAAGACATCGCCCGGCATAAGCCGCCGGCGGGGCCGCTCGATGTCAAACTTGTCGGCGGGGGCCTCGTCGACGCCGAGTTCGTCGTCCATGTTCTCCAGCTGCAGCATCATATCGGCTTCACCCCGCGGCTGCGGGCCGCGGCAACGGCGCTTGCCGAGGCCGGGCTGCTCGATCCGGCGGTGACCGGCGCGCACGAACTGCTGACCCGGATGCTGGTAACGCTGCGGCTGGTCAGCCCCGGGGCGGGCGAACCGCCTGAATCGTCCCGGGGGCTCATGGCCCGTGCGTGCGGATATGAGAGCTGGGAGGCGCTGGTTAAGGCCTATGATACCGCACGGACACTGATCGCGAGCGAGTGGAAGCGCGTTTCAGCCGGTGACTGAAATGAAAGCGGCCGTGATTCAAGCCTATCGCAAGTCGCGCAGGCGCCATTAGACGAAAGACGGTTCCCGCCATCTTAACCAGTCTGGGCCATATCGGCTTAAAGGGTCTCTGCTACTCCAGCATCACCGAGTATGTTGTTGCGTAGCGAGTAGACGATGGATGTATGCATCGGACGATGCCCCTGCGTTTCGGGGCGTGATCAGCCGCGCGAGCGGTGGGCGGCATGAAGCACGATATGAGCCTTGGCCTGATGGCCGATGCGCACGCGCCTCATGCCGTCAGCGGCTGCGCGGTGCCGACAAGGCTCCTCAGCGAGCTCGAGGCGCGCTGCGCGCTGCTGAAGGCCCGACCGGCCGACCACCGCCTGATGCCGTTGTTCGAACGGCTCGACAGCTTCACCTTGCTCGCCGCCGATCTGCGCGACGGCCTGTTGACGCCCGCGGCGCTGACTCCGGCGCTACGCCGCGCCTTCGACGCCGAGTTCCACGCGCTGGAAACCGCCTTCGCGGTAATCGACGATGGCATCGAACCGCTTTCCGCCCGTATTCCCGCGGACGCGCGGTTCGACCGCGAAGCCATGGCCGCCGTGGACATGCTGTGCTCGGTCGCCGCCCTCCGGACCGATGCCCGCGACCTTCACCTGCAGCTGTCGTCGCAGGTGCGCGCACTGCTCTATCCGGGCGCGATCGACCCTTTCGAAATCCGTCTGATCGACGCGGGCTTCGCCGATCCGATCAGCTCGGCGCGCCGTTTCCACGAATGGCAGGACGGCGTTCCCCTATCGATGCGGCGGACGTCCGAGCGGCGCGCCATGGCCAAGATCATGCCGGCGCTGATCGAAGGCCTGGAACGCTTCGACGATCCGGATGCCGCGGTCCGCATGCTTGACGAGATCGTCTGTCGGCTGCCCGCCGGAGTACCCTTTTTCGAGGCTCTTTCCGCCCGGCCATCGTTGCTGACTTCGCTCCTCGGGTTGATCGGCCATGCGCCGGCTCTCGCCCGTAACCTCATCGCACAGCCGGCGCTGGTCGAGCGGCTGATCGACAGCCGCGCCTATGCGCCGCTGCCGCCCGCCGCCGATCTCGATGCGGAATTCAAGCTGCTGTTGAGCGGCGCCGATCGTGCGGCGGGAACCGTTCGCGTGGCGAACGCGGTCAACGCCTACCGTTTCGGCATCGGGCTGCAACTGCTCGAAGCTTCCGCCGATGCGCTCGATATCGCGCAGGACAATACCCACGTCGCCGAAGCCGCATTGCGCGCGCTGGCCGATGACGTGCTGGCGCGAATGGCGATGGTGCACGGCAAGGTGCCCGGCTGCGAACTGGCCATCGTCGCGCTAGGCCGCTTCGGCGGATCGGCGCTGACGACCGGATCCGACCTCGATCTCATCTACCTGTTCACGGGCGATCACCGTGCGCATAGCGATGGGCGCAAACCTCTCGACGCCAACGAATATTTCAGCCGCGTCGCGCAACAGATCACGATGGCCATGACCACCGCGACGACCCTCGGCCCGCTCTACCAGATCGACACAAGGCTGCGTCCCTGGGGCGCCAAGGGCATGCTCGCCTGCTCCACCCAGACCTTTTCGCGCTATCATTTCGAAAATGCGTGGACCTGGGAGCACATGGCGCTGACCCGTGCGCGGACCGTCTATGGCAGCTCCAAAGCCTGCGACGAGGTCAAGGAGCTCGTCGGCGAAAGGTTGCGGCAACCGCGCAACCGTGCCTCGCTGCTGCTCGACGCGATGAAGATGCGAGGGGATATTTCGCGCCACAAGCCGGCGCAGGGACCGTTCGACATCAAGCTCATGCCGGGTGGGCTCGTCGATCTTGAATTTTCCGTCCATGTGAATCAGCTCGACCATCATGTCGGGCTGCATCCGAAGCTCCGCGCCGCCGTCCGGTCTCAGGTTGGCGCGGGGCTTATGGATCCAGCAGTCGTGCCCGCGCACGATCTGCTGACCCGCCTGCTCATTGTGCTGCGGCTCCTTTCACCGCATGCACATGAGCCGGCGCCAGGCCGACGGCTGATCATCGCCCAGGCTTGCGGCCTGCCCGATTGGGATTCCCTGACCGCCGCCTATGCCGAGGCGCGCACCGCCGTCCAACGCGCCTGGCGCGATGCTCTTTCCACGCCGACGCCTGGCAGCAGTTGAACTTTCGCCTCGCGTCGGCGAAAGCCGGATGAGAATCCGCACGGAGGCGAGGCAGGACATGTTGAACGAAGGCGACAGGGCTCCAAACGTCACGCTGCAGCTGCCCGACGGCAGCAGCACCAGTGTTGCGGAGCAGGCAGGGCATGTGCTGGTGCTCTATTTCTATCCGAAGGACGACACCCCCGGCTGCACCACCGAGGCCCAGGCGTTCACGGCGCTCCACGCCGAATTCGGGGCGATCGGGGCGACGGTGATCGGCGTTTCGAAGGACCCGCCGAAGAAGCACCAGAAGTTCATCGATAAATATGAACTGAAGATCCAGCTCGCCTCCGACAGCGACGATAGCGTGTGCGATACCTATGGCACCTGGATTGAGAAGAGCCTTTACGGGCGCAATTATATGGGGATCGACCGCGCGACCTTCCTGATCGACAAGGCCGGCACGATCGCCAGGATCTGGCGCAAGGTCAAGGTGAAGGGCCATGCCGAGGCCGTCCTGGAAGCCGCGAAGGCGATAGCCTGACGCTGCCAAGGCGACCGGGGGCATGACCGACGTTTCGCAAGCCTGCCGCGCGGTGCTGGAGACCGCCGCACCCCTGGCCAAGATCAAGGCCGCGCGCAAGGCGGCGCGGGACTGGCGGCTCGGGCGAATCGATTTGGGTTTTGCGGCGGCCATGCCCGATCGCCCTGCGCGATGCGATCGCCCTCAGCTGATGCCAGCTTCGCGGATGCCGAGGCGCGGGCGCGCCGGTTCACCCCGGGCGCGGATCGCGATGCTCCACGCGCTGGCGCACATCGAATATGTGGCGATCGATCTGGCGTTCGATCTGATCGGTCGGTTCGGCGCGATTTTCCCGCGGGAGTTCGTCGACGAGTGGATGAAGGTCGGTGCCGAAGAGGCGATGCATTTTGCGATCGTCGAACGGCGCCTCGGCCGGCTCGGCGCGCATTATGGCGACCTGCCTGCGCATGATGGACTATGGGAGGCTGCGGAGCAGACCGCGCATGATCCCCTCGCCCGGCTCGCGATCGTGCCGATGGTGCTGGAAGCACGGGGCCTGGACGTAACCCCTTCCATGATGAAGCGATTGGATGCGGCGGGCGACATCGCGTCGGCGCGCATCCTGGGACGGATCGCGGAAGATGAGGTTGGCCATGTTGCAGCCGGTGTGCGCTGGTTCGAACATCTTTGTGCGGTGCAGCGATTCGTGCCCGGTGAGGCATGGGTCGACCTTGTCCGCCTATATTTTCGTGGACGCCTGAAGGCCCCGTTCAACGACTCGGCGCGAGTCAGGGCCGGTCTGACGAAAGCGCTCTACGACAGCCTTGCCGCCCCGGCCGATCCCCCGCACAAGCCCAACAGCGTCGCAGCAGGGGGGCAATCCTGACAGCGGCAGAACAGGGTCGACGGTGGCACTTCGCCATCGACCAGTTTTCGGGTCGCGGGGTTTTCATGTTTTTCGGACGTACCGGTCAAATCAGCCACGCGCTTGTCGCCAAAATAACCTCAGCAATTCGCACAAAATCGGCCGCGGCAGCACTTTCGCTCGCAGCTATTCTCCTGCCTGCGGCCGCACAGGCGCAGGATCAGGTTATCGGCTCGAACGCCGGAAGCGCCGCCGAGTTCCGGTCGCTGTTCATGTCGTGGAAAAAGCTCGACGCGATGGAAAAGGGCGTGATCTCGATCCCGTCGACGAAGCCGATCTCTGCGTTCACCTTTACCAGCGCCTTCGGCGTCCGCTCCGATCCATTCCGTGGCTCGGCAGCGATGCACGCCGGCGTCGATCTTGCCTCGCCGACCGGTACGCCG
>Ga0307412_10001766_pt1 | contig 11941 bp, 12 predicted proteins | sample DK1Cmetagenome_3_FD_203823 | JGI IMG/M metagenome (GOLD analysis project Ga0307412, IMG submission 203823) | Maize rhizosphere microbial communities from greenhouse at UC Davis, California, United States - DK15-C-1 | ecosystem: Host-associated > Plants > Roots > Rhizosphere > Soil | place: USA...
GCCAGGTGCTGCTGCCCACGCTCGGCGCCCGCACGAGCCAGGGCATCGATGGCCGCTTCACGCCCTATGCCGGCATCGTCTGGGATGCGACGAAGCACCTCAACTTCTACGTCAGCTATGCCGACAGCTTCTCGCCCCAGGCCCCGCCCAGCGGACGCCGCAAGCCGGATGGATCGGACGTGCTGCCGCTGCTCGGCAAGCAGTTCGAAGGCGGCACCAAATTGTCGCTGATGGGGGACAAGCTGCTGCTCTCGCTGGCCGCCTATCAGATCGAGCAGACCAACCGCCTGTTCAACGATCCCGACGACGCGACCGTCTATCTGCAGATCGGCAAGGTCCGCGCACGCGGCGTCGAGGCGGAGATTTCCGGCGAGATCCTGCCGGGCTGGCGGATCAACAGCGGCTATAGCTACACCAAGACCAAATATCTCGAAGACGCCAACACCGCCTTCGAAGGCATTCCGCTGACCCCGATTACCCCCGAAAACATGGTGAAGCTGTTCACCAACTATGCGCCGGCGGAAGGCGCGCTGCGCGGGTTCAGTCTGGGCGGCGGGCTGACCTGGTTCGATGCGACCTATGGCGGCAACCCGTCCTACATCAACGCCGCGACCAAGCAGCGCGTGCTCTCCACGATCGTGCGCCAGGGCAGCTATGCCGTGGTCGATCTGCGCGCGGGGTACCGGATCAACGATCGCGTTTCGCTGGCGGTGAACGTCAACAACCTGCTCGACCGCACCTATTATGCCCGCATCGCCGCGACCGGCCGGGGCAATTTCTACGGCAGCCCGCGCACGGCGTTCGCGACGCTGCGGGTCGCGTTCCAGTGACCGGCGCCGGGCGCGCCGCCCCCTGGCAAAAACGCGGGGACATGGTGTTGCGGGTGATCGCCGCGATCCCGCTCGGCTATGCGGTAGCGAGCCTCTGGGCGGTCGCGCTCGCCCGGATGCTGCCGGGCGCGCGGTCGGAGGCGACGGTGGCCGCCACCCTGCTCGCGTTCGCGATCTGCGCGGCGGCGGCGATGTGGTCGTTCGCCGCACGCAGCGGCTGGCGTGCCTTCTGGTCGCTGTGCGTGGCCGGCGCCGTCCCGGCCGCGATCGGCTGGGCATCGATCAGCATGACGGGGCGGCTATGAACAAGGGGTTCCGCCAGTCGCAGGCGTTCCTCCACACCTGGTCCGGGCTGCTGCTCGGCTGGGTGCTGTTCCTGGTATTCGTCGCCGGCACGATCGCCTTCTACCGCGAGGGGTTGAACCGCTGGATGCGGCCCGAACTGGCGCGCGTCGAACAGCCGATGGCGGTGCTGGCGGGCGCGCAGCGCTTCCTCGAACACAAGGCAAGCGGCGCGAAAAGCTGGTTCATCACGATGCCCAGCGCGGCGGCGCCGGGCGCCCAGGTCTTCTGGGTTCCCAAGCCCAAGCCGGGCGAACCGCCGCGACGCCGCAGCCGGCGCGACCACCAGGCGCTGATCGGGGCGAGCGGCGAGCCCGTGGTCGCCCGCGAGACGCGCGGCGGCGACTTCTTCTACCGCTTCCACTTCGATCTCCATTATATGCCCGTGCTCTGGGCGCGCTGGATCGTCGGGTTCGCGACGATGATGATGCTGGTCGCGATCCTCAGCGGGATCGTGACGCACAAGAAGATCTTCAAGGATTTCTTCACCCTGCGCCGGGGCAAGGGGCAGCGCTCCTGGCTCGACGGGCACAACGCCACCGCGGTGCTCGGCCTGCCCTTCCATCTGATGATCACCTATACCGGCCTCGTCACGCTGATGGCGATGCTGATGCCCTGGGCGGTGGTCGCCAACTATGCCGATAGCAGCAAGCTCACCGACACGCTGTTCCCCGAGCCGCACGAAACCAGGCCGACCGATCGCCCCGCCCCGCTGGTGGACCTCACCGCCATCGCCCGCGATGCCGAGCGGCGGCTGGGTGCGCCGATCGGCTATATCGAAGTGACCAACCCCGGCGATGCCGCCGCACGGGTGGTCGTCAGCCAGAACCCCGGCTCGATGCTGTCGACGCGCACGCCGCGGCTTGCCTATGACGGCACCAGCGGCAGGGTCGTCTGGCAGTCGCCTGCCCCCGGCGCGGCCGCGGTGACTGCCGGCGCAATGATCGGACTGCACGCCGGCCGCTTCGCCGATGCGGGCTTGCGCGCCATCTATTTCCTGTGCGGCATCGCCGGAACGGTGATGGTGGCGAGCGGGCTGGTGCTGTGGACGGTCAAGCGGCGCGAAAAGCTTCCCGATCCCGCGCGCCCCCATTTCGGCTTCCGCCTTGTCGAGCGGCTCAACGTCGCGGTGATCGGCGGCTTTCCGCTCGGGATCGCCTGCATGTTGTGGGCGAACCGCCTGCTGCCAGTGCAGATGCAGGGTCGGGCGGAATGGGAGATCCATTGCCTCTTCCTCGCCTGGGCCGGCGCGGCATTGCTCGCGCTGCTCCGTCGTCCACGGCAGGTCTGGGCGGCGTTGTTCGGCGCCACGGGGGCGCTGCTCGCCGTCCTCCCGTTCTACAACCTCATGGCCACGTCCCACGGGCTGCCGGCGACGATCGGCCGCGACGGCATGCTCGCCGGGATCGATCTCACCATCCTCCTGCTGGGGTGTGGCTATCTGGCGATTGCCGTGCGCGTGGCAAGGCACAAGCCGGCGGTACGAAGAACACGGCCGAACCGAGCGGCGCGCGTGGCCGAGGCAGCATTGGAACCCGCAGAATGACCATCCTTGCCCTGCTCCTCGCCTCCGCAGCCTTCACGCTCTTCGCGCTGGCGACCCAGGATCTCCATCAGCGCTTCTTCCGCACGCGCCCGGTGCGAAGGCGTCAGCGTCGACTGCGGCTTGCGGCCTGGGCGGCGCTGCTGCTGGCGTTGCTGCCCTCCTTCGCTGCCAAAGGCCCTGTCTTCGGCCCGATCTGGTGGGCGGGGTTGGTAATGCTCGCCGCAGCTCTGGTCTTCCTGACCGTCAATTTCTGGCCCGGGCACGGGATACGCTCGTCGCGGAACCGGCAACCTTAGGATGGAACCGACTGCGGATCATTTGAGCGGGGTGTAGCGGCACGTAAAGCACGGCGGCACGGCATGCTTCGCCGGCGTCAGCCGGCGGCGCCCGCATCCGCAGCCGCGGCCGATTTCTACGCCCACCACCTGCCCCATCTGGTACGAAGTGGCGATAGCTAGGCCGGGTGACGGCCGACCGGATGAAAGCGGGGGCGCCCATCGGCACACCCCAATTTATCGGACTAACTTACGGGAACACAGCGAAAAATGTGGCGGAGAGGGAGGGATTCGAACCCTCGGAACCCTTACGAGCTCAACAGTTTTCGAGACTGCCCCGATCGACCACTCCGGCACCTCTCCGCATGGGAGGATACGCCCTTTCGAGTTGCCCCGAACCGCGTACCGGTCGCTGTGAGGCGCGGCCACTAGCGCAAAGTTTCGGGGGCCGCAAGCAGGGTTTCGCAACATTTTCGCAGCGCAGGAACATCGCCCGCACCCGCGTCTCCTTCCCGGAACGGGAACGGCGGCCGTCGCGGCCGTTGCCGTTGCGCCCCTGCAACCCTAGATTGGTGACTATGTCAGAAACCCTAGGTTCGCATTCCCCCATCGAATCCGGCACGCCGATGCCCCCCATCGCCAGCGCGCGCTTCGCGATCGGCGCCGTGGTGCGGCACCGCCTGCTCGATTTCCGCGGCGTGGTCTTCGACGTCGACCCCGTCTTCGCCAATAGCGACGAATGGTATGATTCGATTCCCGTCGACATGCGCCCGGCCAAGGACCAGCCCTTCTACCATCTGCTCGCCGAAAATGCCGATTCGACCTATATCGCCTATGTCAGCCAGCAGAACCTGGAGGCCGACGAGAGCGACGAGCCGGTCGACCACCCCGGAATCAGCGGCCTGTTCGACAGCTATGACGCCGGCCGTTACCGGCTGAAGCGGAATCATCGCCACTAAGGGCCGGGTCGCGGAAAATCGCAGCCAGATCTTGCGGAACGGTTGACAATCCCGCCCCCATCGCATAGCTGGCCCTTCCTCCTGCCGAGGTACCACCTTGGCGGGCACATGCATTTTGAAGCAGAGAAGAGACCGATGTTCGCTATCGTGCGCACGGGCGGCAAGCAGTATCGCGTTGCCGCAGGAGACAAGATCGTCGTCGAGAAGCTCGACGGCGAAGCCGGTTCGTCGGTGACGCTGGGCGACGTCCTGCTGGCCGGCGAAGGCGGCGAGCTGAAGGCGACCGACGGCCTGACCGTCTCTGCCGAGATCATCGCGCAGGCGAAGGCCGAGAAGGTCATCGTCTTCAAGAAGCGCCGCCGCCACAATTATCGCCGCAAGAACGGCCATCGCCAGCAGCACACGATCCTCAAGATCACTGCCATCGGCGCGGCCAAGTAAGCGAAACGAGATTCGAGGAGTATAGACAATGGCACATAAGAAGGCAGGCGGCTCGTCCCGCAACGGTCGCGACTCTGCTGGCCGTCGTCTTGGTGTGAAGAAGTTCGGCGGCGAGACGGTTCTCGCCGGCAACATTCTCGTGCGTCAGCGCGGCACCAAATTCTATCCGGGCGTGAACGTGGGCATGGGCAAGGACCATACCCTCTTCGCGCTCACCGAAGGCCGCGTGTCGTTCAAGGAAGGCAAGCTTGGTCGCAAGTTCTGCTCCGTAGACATGATTGCCGAGGCAGCCGAATAACATCGGGTGACCGTACGGGTTGCCCACCAGGGCGACCCGGGTTCGACGAACCAACGCGAAAAGGGAGACGGGTCGCCCCGGTCTCCCTTTTTTCATGCTCCCTGCAATCGCAGCGCAACACCCATGTCGCACAGACATGCTGTGGGGAACTGCAGGACCGAGGAGAGTGGTCATGTTCGTGCGGACCCGAAGACTGACGTTACGTCCCGGCTGGCCCGAGGACGCCCCTGCCCTCGCCCGGGCGATCGACCATGAGGCCGTCGTGCGCAATCTGTCGCGCGTGCCCTGGCCCTATTCGATCGAAGCGGCCGAAACCTTTCTCGCCCATTGGACCGAGACCCGTTTCCTGGTGTTCGCACACCAGGCGGGCGCAGTGTCGCTGATCGGCTGCGTCGGTGTCGACGCCGTCGGCGACGACGCGCACGAGCTCGGCTACTGGTTCACGCCCTCGGCGTGGGGAAAGGGCTATGCCACCGAAGCGGCCCGCGGCGTGCTCGCCGCGACCCGCGCAGCCGGCATCCGCCGGGTGACCTCCGGCCATTTCGTCGACAACCCCGCCTCGGGCCGCGTGCTGCGCAAGCTGGGCTTCCGCCCGACCGGCCGCGTGGAGCCGATGTGGTCGAAGGGGCGCGGCTGCGACGTCGCATGCGCGCGCTTCGAGCTGGATCTCGACGCGGAGGACTGCCAACCGAGCCCTGAACCGCGACTCGCGGCGTGACCTCTTCCAGCGCCTCCCCGGCCTGATGCCCGGGGAGGCCGCTTCCCCCGGCTGCCAAGCTCGACTAAGCCGTCACCGAATGGACACGACCAAGGTGGCGCGCCGGCGCCTCTCCCCCGGAGAATCGCGCGACGCCGCACTCGAGGCCGCGCGCGCGCTGCTGATCGAGGATGGGCCCCAGGCGGTGACGCTCAAAGCGGTCGCGGCGCGAATCGGTCGGACGCATGCCAATCTGCTCCACCATTTCGGTTCGGCGGCAGGGCTGCAAAAGGCGCTGGCGGCAAGCATCGCCGATGCAGTGACCACCAAGATCGGCGAAGCGGTGCTGCGCGCCCGCAGCGGCGACCATAATCTCCGCGAAGTGGTCGACATGACCTTCGACGCCTTCGACCGCGAAGGCGCCGGGGCGCTGGCGAGCTGGATGATCCTCACCGGTAACCAGGACGCGCTCGATCCGATCCTGGAGGCGATCCACCGGTTGGTCGACCGGATCAGCGAGGGCCAGGACGCCCGCATGCCGCTGCGCGAGGAGACGCTGCAGCTGACGCTGATGGCGCTGGGAGACGCCCTGCTCGGCGCCCCCATGGCCCGCGCGCTGGGCATGCCGCGCGACAAGGCGCGAGACCTGGCGGCGGCGATGCTGCGCGATCGGATCGCGGGGGCGTAGCGCGCTCCCCTCAGTGGGGAACGACGCCCAGCTCGAATCCGGTCTTGTCGTGCAGCGCGAAGCGGTCGACGATATCCGCGCTGGCGCGATTATACCCCACCACTTCCACCGCACGCCCGTCGCGCCGCAGCCGCGCGACGATCTTGTCCAGCGCACCCACACCCGAGATATCCCAGAAATGCGCGGCGGACACGTCGATGCGGATATCGGTTGCGCTGCGCTCCGCCTGAAATGCGCGGGTGAACCGTTCCACCGAGGCGAAGAAGATCTCGCCCTCCACCCGGTAGGTCGCCTGGCGGCCGTCCGGCGAAACCACACGCTCGACCGCGAACATCCGCTGCACCTTGCCGGCGAAGAAGATGCCGGACAGCAGCACGCCCGCCAACACCCCCATCGACAGGTCGTGCGTGGCGACGACGACGACGACGGTGGTGAGCATCACCACCGACGAGGCTGGCGGATGGCGGCGCAGATTGGCGATCGAGTTCCAGCTGAACGTGCCGATCGAGACCATGATCATCACGGCAACCAGCGCCGGCATCGGTACCCGGCCGACCCATGGGCCCAGCACGGCGAGCAGGAAGAGCAGGAAGGCGCCGGCGACGAACGTCGAAAGCCGGCTGCGGCCCCCCGACGTGACGTTGATCACCGATTGGCCGATCATCGCGCAGCCGCCCATGCCGCCGAACAGCGCGGCCACGATGTTGGCGCCGCCCTGCCCCGCGCATTCCTGCCGCTTGTTGCTGTCGGTATCGGTCATGTCGTCGACGATCTGGGCAGTGAGCAGCGATTCGAGCAGGCCGACGGCGGCCATCGTCAGCGAATAGGGCAGGATGATTCGCAGCGTATCGAACGTCAGCGGCACCTGCGGCAGCGCGAAGCTCGGCAGCCCCTCGGGCAGCTTGCCCATGTCACCAACGGTGTGGACCGGCAGGCCCAGGCCGATGCTGATCGCGCTCAGCACGAGAATGGCCACCAGAGGCGACGGGATCGCCTTGGTGAGGCGCGGAAAGCCGTAGATGATCGCCAGCCCGCCGGCGACCATGGCGTAGGTCTGCCAGCCGACATGGGTGAGCTGCGGCAGCTGCGCCAGGAAGATGAGGATCGCCAGCGCATTGACGAAGCCGGTGATGACCGAGCGCGAGACGAACTGCATGACGAGATCGAGTCGCAGCAGCCCGGCGAGCACTTGGATCAATCCCATCAGGATCGTCGCGGCGAACAGATAGGCGACGCCGTGCTCGCGCACGAGCGGCCCGATCAGGACGGCAACGGCGGCAGTGGCTGCCGAGATCATCCCCGGTCGGCCGCCGATCAGCGCGATCGTCATGGCGATGGTGACCGAGGCGTACAGCCCCACGCGGGGATCGACGCCGGCGATGATCGAGAAGCCGATCGCTTCCGGGATCAGGGCGAGCGCGACGACGATGCCGGCCAGAACTTCACGGCGCGCGCCGGCAACGCCGTCCGTGCGCCATTGGCGGAGGTAAGCAGAAAAATCGATGGTCATTGAAAATCCACAACAAGGCACGTGGCGCCGATGGCGCGTCAGGATGCGTGCGTGTTGTTGTCCGGCGGATCGGCGGCCGGAATAGCCACCCGGAGTTTCACCGGGTCCTTGCGAATGGGCGGGTCCTTAGACGCTACGGTCGCGCGAGGCAACATCCACCAGCACAGGCGGCGAGCGGCTGGTCGGGATGCTGCCGGAGTGGATCGCAGCGGGGAGGTAGGGGCTTGGCGGCCCTACCGGCGAGGCAAGGTCTCAACAGCCCGCGCATTCACCTCATAGCGTTTCGCTAAAGCGGTTCGGCTCCGGCTCGCTCCGCCACGCGAGCAAAACAATCAGCCCAAGCAGGCTGACAATGTAGAGTAGGTTGCTCACAAATATGGACATGAACAACGTCATGTCGGGCCGACCACCCGTACCAATCATCGCGAAAACGCGTGACATCTGGACGGATGAGTACAGTATAAAGGGCAAAGGGATGAGCCCCCAGGCGCCCGACTTCCCACTGTCGCGAAGCCGGCGGACGACCGCTGCCGCATAGAGCAAAATTGCCAGTCCGAAGGTAACCACGAGGTACAGGACAATCGATCCAACCGGCATGAACGCGGGGTGATCCCCTTGAACCGATATGGAGTATTGCCCAGGCCCGCTTACCGTCGTGACCTGCTCCGGGTGTTCTACCGCGAATTGCTGCATCGCTTGTATTGCGCCCATCGTCGTCGGTATGAAAATGAGCATGCCCGCGATCATGATGATACCGAACGCAAGCGCTGCGTAAGGCCAAAAGCTAGCGCGATCCTCTCGCCCCGAAAAGTCGAACAGCTTGGCGAAATGCTGCCGCAGCGTGACGGTTTGCGTCATTCCGTAATCCCCCGATATCGTCCGATACTGCACGTCGACAGACAGCGCGTCAAAGCCGCGCACCACAAGCCCCTACTCCGCCGCCTGGGCGACCCGCCGCGCCTCGTCGGCCACCGCCTCGTACACCGCGCGGGACAGCGCCGCGACGGTGAACGGCTTGCGCAGCACCGGGCGGTCGCGGAGCTGCTCCGCGCTCGCCTCGCCGGTAAACCCGGTGACGAACAGCACCGCCACCCCGCGCAGCCGCGCCTCGATACCGGCGATCATCTCCGGGCCGGTCTGGCCCGGCATCAGCACGTCGGTCATCACCAGATCGAGCGTCGGCATTGCATCGATCGCCGCTGGGGCATGGAGCGGATCGGCACAACCCACCGCACGGTGACCGAGTTCGCGCAGCGCCGCCAGCGTCGCCGCGAGCACCCGCGGATCATCCTCGACGACCAGGATGTCGTAGCTGTCGCCCGATTTGTCCTCGGCCGGCTCCGGCTGCGCGAATGCGGGCGCCCCCCCCGTGAGCGCGCCCTTGTAGCGCGGCAGGTACAGCGTCACCGTCGTGCCCTCGTCCGGCGCCGTCTCGATCGCAATGCCGCCGCCCGACTGCTGGACGAAGCCGAAGATCTGGCTGAGTCCCAGCCCTGTCCCCTTGCCGACCGGCTTGGTGGTGAAGAAGGGTTCGAACACGCGTTCCAGCACGTCGGGCGTCATGCCGCAGCCGGAGTCGCGCACCGCCACCGAGACATAGTCGCCCGCCGCGCAATGCCCCACTTCGTTCGCCGCCAGCCGCGATTCGCCGGTGGTGATCACCAGGCTGCCGCGCCCGTTCATCGCGTCGCGTGCGTTCACCGCAAGGTTCAGCACCGCATTCTCGAGTTGGTGCCGATCAACCCAGATCCGCCAGCCCATCCCGCGATCCTGCGCCTCGACGCGGACCGCGTCGCCCAGCGTGCGATCGAGCAGATCGCGCATACCGCGGATCAGCGTGCCGGCGTCGACCGCTTCGGGCGCGAGCGATTCGGACCGCGAGAAGGCAAGCAGCTGGCGGGTGAGCGCGGCGGCGCGGTGCGCGCCCTCCATCGCATTGTCGAGATGGCGGGCAGCCTCCTTGGGATCGCTATCGATCTGACGCCGCGCCAGCTCCACCCCGCCCAGAACAACCGCCAGCATGTTATTGAAATCATGCGCGATGCCGCCGGTCAGCTGGCCGACCGCGTCCATTTTCTGGGCCTGGCGCAGCTTGGCCTCGGCGCCTTCGCGTTCGCGCGCCTCTTCGCGCAGCTGCGCCGTGGCGGCGGCGACCGCCTCACGGAGCTGGCCGGCGCGCTCGCGCTCCCAGGCGGCATCGGCGTCGGCGAGCGCGCGGTCGCCCTGCGCCTCGATCGCGAGCCAGCCGAGAATCACCGCGCCGAGTGCGATCACCAGGCCGAAGCCGCTGAGCACGCGCGAGGCGTAGCTGCTGTTTTCGATCAGCTGGGCAGCGGCGCGGGTGCGATCGCGCAGCAGCCGGCGCTCCTGCTCGACGATGTCGTCGAGGATCGCCTCCACCTGTTTGCGCGCGGCGCTTTCACGCACCTGGTAATAGGCGCCCCAGGCGTCGCTGTTGCGCTTGTAGGTGGTGTAGAGGGCGGTCGCGTCCAGTTCCTTGCCGCGCTCCGCAAACGCGCGCTGGAGACGGCGCACCTGGGCAAACAGCGCCGGATTGTCGCCGGCGAGCTGGCGCAGGCGCTGGAGCTGCTCACCGGCCTTGCCCCATTGATCACCATATTGCTGGCCAAGATTGCGATCAGCACTCACCACATAGCGGCCCAGCGCCGCTTCCGCCGCGGCGATCCCGCCCGACAGCTGGTTGGCGCGCAGGATCACTTCGAAGCTGTGCTGCTGGAGCGCGATGGCGCGATCTCGCTCCAGATCGGTGCGCTGCTGGATCAGGATCAGCGCGCCGAGAACGAGCACACCGGCCACGGCCAAGGCGCCCAGCAATACCAGGCGCCAATTCTTGGCGTGAACCGAACGCTCGAGAGACGGAAGTGCTTCGCTCATCCGGCCCCAACTCTAGGCGTTTGGAACGGCGGTGAAAAGCCGCTTAGCCGATTACCCCCACGGCCTGGCCGGCGGCGCGGAACATGCCGAGCACGCGCTCGAGCTGCTCGGGCCGATGCTCGGCACAGAGCGAGCAGCGCAGCAGGAAGGTGCCGGCCGGAGTCGCCGGCGGGCGCGCCATGTTGACGTACAGGCCGTTCTCCAGCAGCGCCTGCCACATCATCACCGCCTGCTGCTGATCCTCCAGGATCACCGCGACGATCGCGCTCTCGGGCGTTTCGGTGCCGAGCTTGAAGCCCATGGCCTTCAGGCCGCCGTGCAGCGTGCGGGCATTTTCCCAAAGCCGGGCGCGCTTCTCGTGCGCGGTCGCCAGCTTGCGGATCGAGGTCGCCGCCGTTGCGACCACGCTGGGCGGCAGCGAGGCGGTGAAGATATACGCGCGGCAGGCGAGCCGGATCGCCTCGAACTTCGGATGGTTCGAGATGCAGAAGCCGCCGACCGTGCCGACCGACTTGGAGAAGGTGCCGACGACGAAATCGACGTCCGCTTCCAGCCCCTGGTCCTCATAGACGCCGCGGCCATTGGGGCCGAAAAAGCCCATCGAATGGGCCTCGTCGACCAGCACCATCGCGCCGTGCTTCTTGGCGACGGCGACCATTTCCTTCAGCGGGGCGATGTCGCCGAGCATCGAATAGACGCCCTCCAGCACCACCAGCTTGCCGGCTTCGGCCGGCAGGCGGCCGAGCCGCTTGTCGAGATCGGCCACATCGTTGTGGCGGAAGCGGACGATCTCGGCATTGCCCTGCTTGCAGCCGTCATAGATCGAGGCATGGCTGTCGGCGTCGAGGATGATGTACTCGCCCTTGCCGGCCAGCGTCGAGATCATGCCCAGATTGGCCATATAGCCGGTGGAGAACACGATCGCGCCCGACACGTCGTAGAAGTCGCGCAGCGCCTGCTCGACTTCCATATGGTCGCGGAAGGTGCCGTTAAGCATGCGGCTGCCGTTGGTGCCCGAACCGAACTGGTCGAGCGCGTTCTTGCCGGCCTGGATCACGTCCGGATCGAACGTCATGCCCATGTAATTATAGGTGCCAAGCAGGATCGTGTCCCTGCCCTTGATCACCGCCTCGGTCGGCGACTTCACCTGTTCCATCACGATCGCGAACGGATCGATGACGCCGCTGTCCAGCAGCTTCTGCCGCTCGGCGATCAGGCCATCGAACTTGCTCATCAGGTCGGTCATGGCAATCAGCCCTTGAGCTTCTGCACAGCATCGACCAGCTGGCCGACATTCTCGATCTCGGCCTGCATGTTCATGGTGATGACGATGTCGAACTCGTCCTCGATCGCGGCGACGAAATCCATCACCGTCAGGCTGTCCCATTCGAGATCGCCGGCGAAGCTGGTGGTTTCGGTGAGCGCGACGCCCTTCTTGTTGAAGGGCTCGATCTGCGCGG
>Ga0307412_10001767_pt1 | contig 11940 bp, 10 predicted proteins | sample DK1Cmetagenome_3_FD_203823 | JGI IMG/M metagenome (GOLD analysis project Ga0307412, IMG submission 203823) | Maize rhizosphere microbial communities from greenhouse at UC Davis, California, United States - DK15-C-1 | ecosystem: Host-associated > Plants > Roots > Rhizosphere > Soil | place: USA...
GCCGCGTCAGAGTTCGTGCGGGCGCGGTGTCGCCAGCAGTTCCATCACGCGGGCGCGCGCTTCTTCCACGCCGGTTTTCGCGGTGGAGGAAAAGACCTGCGCCGTGCCGGGCACGCCGTTCGCGCGGAAGTCCTTGCGCAAGGCCTCCAGCGCGGCCGATGCCTGACCACGCGAGAGCTTGTCGGCCTTGGTCAGCAACACGTGGCAAGGCAGTTCGGTCGCCGCGCAGAAATCGAGCATCGTCCGGTCGAAATCCTTCAGCTCGTGGCGGATGTCCACGATCAGGACGATGCCACGCAGGCTGCGGCGCATCTTCAGATAGGCGTCGATCTCGCCGCGCCAGTGCTGGCGCATGGCCTCGGGCACCTTGGCGTAGCCGTAGCCAGGGAGGTCGACCAGGCGGGCGTCGACCGGCGCGGCGCCTTCCCTCTTCAACGGCGGCAGGTCGAACACGACCATCAACTGGGTGCGTCCGGGCGTCTTCGAGGTCCTGGCCAGACCGTTGTGCCCTGTCAGTGCGTTCAATGCGCTCGACTTGCCCGCGTTGGAGCGTCCCGCGAAGGCCACTTCGGCGCCCTGGTCGTAGGGGAGCTGGGTGATTTCGTGGGCGGCCAGCACGAAGCGGGCGCCATTGAGGGGATTGGAGGACATGGATAAGTGGCCGGAGGGGCACGAGGAAACGAAGGCCCGGCAGTGTATGCGATCGGGCGCGGCGGCGCGCGCGACGCGGTTTGACCGGGCTCTCCCGCGCCCCCCATAATCTTTTGGTTGAGACGCGGCAGGGTACGCGTCCCGGTCCGGAAAGTTCCCCCTTGGAGAGACTTATGAAGTTTCGGCACGCCGCCGCTGCCATCACCGCGTTGCTCGTCATGCATGCAGCCGCGGGCCAGACCGCAACTCCCGCCAAGCCGGCCAGCGCGCCGGCTCCGGCCGCCACGGCCGCCACGGCCGCCGCCAAGCCGGGCGCCAACCCGGCCGCCGATCCTGCCACCCCGGGCATGCCCAAGGCCGAAACGGCCACCGCGCCCGCGGGTGCCACCGCCGCGCTGAAGCCGGGCGATGCCACGGCCGGACAGGGCAAGGCCGCCGCCTGCGGCGCCTGCCACGGTATCGACGGTAATTCCTCTGATCCGCAGTACCCGCGCCTCGCCGGCCAGAGCGAGCAGTACATCGCCGCGCAGCTGGCCGACTTCAAGTCGGGCAAGCGCATGAACCCGATCATGGTCGGCTTCGCGCAGCCGCTGTCCGAGCAGGACATGCACGACATCGGCGCCTACTTCGCCGGCAAGGCATCCCTGCCCGGCGTGGCCGACCAGGCGCTGGTCGAACAGGGCCAGACGCTCTACCGCCAGGGCGACGTCGATCGCGGCGTCCCCGCCTGCATGGCGTGTCACGGTCCCGACGGCCGAGGCAACCCGGGAGCGCACTATCCGCAACTCACCAGCCAGCATGCGAAGTACATCGAGGCGCGCCTGAAGGGCTGGCACGACGGTGGCACGCCGAACGATGGCCCGCACACCAAGATCATGGTCTCGATCGCGCAGAAGCTCGACGACAAGGACATCGCGGCCGTGGCCAGCTACATCGAAGGCCTGCACACGAACGAACCGACGGCCGCCGCACCCGCGACGCCCTGATGGCGTTAAAGTTGGAAGATCGGACGGGCCCTTCGGGCCCGTTCCTGTTTAAGAAGGTAAGAAAAGGACCCCACATGCGTATGCGCCTTCCCCTCCTCTGCGCCGCCCTGATCGGCCTCGCCGCCTGCGGCTCGGGCAACAACGACAGCGCCACGGCACCGCCCGCCGCCTCGACCGCGGCCCCGGCCCCGGCGGCGACACCGGCATCGCCCTCCACGGCGGCGGCCACGCCCGCGCCCGCGACGACGGCCGCCCCGGCCGCCAGCGGTAGCACGGCACCCGCACCCGCGCCGGTAGCGAGCGCCGCCGACGACAGCCGCCCCGCCGCGAAGCCGTTCGTCGACGATGGCAAATGGGTGGAAGGCAAGCATTACTTCCGCATCGATCCGGTGCAGCCGACCAGCACGCCCGGCAAGATCGAGGTCACCGAGGTGTTCTCGTACGGCTGCCCCGCCTGCTTCCAGTTCCACGGCGTGGTGGACGAACTGGCCAAGAGCTTGCCCAAGGGCGCGGTCATGACCTATACCCCTGCCTCGTTCCGCCCGGACGAGAACTGGCCGCTGCTGCAGCGCGCCTACCTCACGGCGCAGGCTTTCGGCGTGGACAAGCAGAGCCACGATGCCTTCTTCGACGCCGTGTTCAAGAGCGGCGAGCTCGGCATCATGGACCAGCAGTCCGGCAAGCCGAAGGCCCAGTCGGCATGGCCGACCATCGACGACGTGGCCAAGTTCTACGTCAAGTACGGCGTCAAGCCCGACGAATTCGTCGCCACGGCCAACTCCTTCACCATCAACACCAAGATGAAGCGCGCCGATGAACTGATCCGCGCCTACGAGGTCGATAGCACGCCGACGATCGTCGTCAACGGCAAGTACCGGCTGACCCCGATCACCGCAGGCGGCTATCCGCAGGCGGTCGAGCTCACCCAGTGGCTCGTCAGCAAGGAAGCCGCGGGCAAGTAACCGCGCACTCGACCCACTTCGGAGACATCCATGTTCAAGCGTCTTTCGCTCCTCTTCGTCGGCCTGGCCATGACCGCGGCCTGCAGCGCGCGCCCCGCCGACGACGCGTCCACCGCGACCTATACCGACGGCACGCAGTACGTGGCCATCGCCGCACCGCAACGCCTCGACCCGAAGAACGGCAAGGTGGAGGTCGTCGAGGTCTTCTCGTACGGCTGCATCCATTGCGCGCACTACGAGCCGAAGGTCGAGCAGTTGCAGAAGGAACTGCCCAAGGGCGTGGTGTTCCATGCCATCCCCGCGGCGTTCAACGACGCCTGGCTGCCGTATGCACAGGCCTATTACGCGGCGAAGAAGCTCAACGCGCTGCCAGCGACGCACGCCGCGCTGTTCAAGGCCATCCACGAAGAGCATTACCCGCTGCGCACGCTCGACGAACTCGCCGACTGGTATGCACAGCATGGCGTGGACAAGGCGAAGTTCCTCGCCGCCGCCAACAGCGCCGAAACACGCGACCGCATCCTTGCCGACACCAAGCTGATCCAGGCATGGGGCATCGACGGCACGCCGACCATCGTCGTGGACGGCAAGTACCGCAGCGCCCAGATCAAGGACTTCGACGAGCTCAATGGCGTTTCGAAGTTCCTGGTCGACAAGGAATTGAAGGGCGGCAAGTAAGCCCTTCCCCATCGATGCCCTCCGTTCACACGGCGGAGGGCATCCTCTGGCCTCCCGGCCAGTCGAGACCCAACGCCGCATCATGACCCGCGCCACGCCGAATCCTTCGCCCGCTCCCGAGCGCACGCTGCGCCTGTTGAGTTGCAACATCCTCGCCGGCGCGAGCGTGCAGCGTTACAGCGATTATTTCACCCGCAGCGTCAACGCCGTGCTGCCCGGCCGGACGAAACTGGCGAACCTGGATTCGCTCGCGGAGTTGCTTCACGAGTTCGACGTGGTGGGCCTGCAGGAGGCCGACGCCGGCAGCCTGCGTTCGGGTTTCCTCAACCAGACGCGGTACATCGCCGAAGCGGCCGGCATGCCCTACTGGAGCCATCAGCCGAACCGGCCCATGGCGCGCGTGGCGCATTCGGCCAACGGCCTGCTGAGCCGTATCGAACCCAGCGAAGTCATCGACTACCCGCTGCCGGGCCGGATCAAGGGCCGCGGCGCGCTCTTCGTTCGTTTCGGCCACGGGCCCGATTCGCTGGTGGTCGTCATCGCGCATCTCTCGCTCGGCGCCGCGGCGCGCCTGGGCCAACTCGCCTTCATCGCCGAACTGCTCGCGCCGTATCCGCATGCGGTGCTGATGGGCGACCTCAACACCGAGCCGGCCAGCCTCGAGATGCGTCATCTCTTCGACAAGACCGCGCTGCAACCCCCTTCGGTGGCGACCCCGACCTTCCCCAGTTGGAAGCCCCGGCGCGCCCTCGACCACATCCTCACGTCGGCGGACATCAAGCTCGAGCGCACGTGGACGCTGCCGCGCGCGTTCTCCGACCATCTGCCGCTGGCCGCCGAGATCCGCCTGCCGATCGCCCTTGCCCAGGCGTCCGGTGCGGCGTCATTGATCCAGACAGGAACGCCATGAAATCGAGCCTCCGCATCGCCCTGCCCTGGGCCATCATCGTCGCCGTCGCCCTCGTGGCCGGACTGCTGCGCTATGGATTCATCGAGCCGTCCGACCTGGGGCATGCGTGCGATGCCAAGGATGGCCCGTGGTGGTGCGCACCGCGCAATGTCATCGTGCAAGGTTTCCTCAGCTACGGCTACGGTTATGCCGCCGTGCTGGCGGCCCTGGTCGCGGTGTTCTGGCGAAACACCTTCAGCGCCGTGCTCGCCGCCTCGCTGGGCGTCGTCGCGTTGCAGTTGTATTGCTACGAGGGCGGCGCGCTGGCCCTGCTGATCGGCTCGCTACGCCTGGTACGCGTCCAGTACAGCCGGACCCTGGTGGGAGCCGACCCTCTCGGCGATGCTCCTGTGGGAGCCGATTCATCGGCGATCCCGCGACAGCGGGCCTGATCGGGGCAAGTGCCCATCGGCGACAAGGTCGGCTCCCACCGAATTGAGGCAAGTGCCCATCGCCGCTGAAGCGGCTCCCACAAGGGTTACGCGGCTCCTGCGGGATTACTCGACTGCCGCCTTACTGCTACGGCTGCGCCAGGCGATCAGCACCGGTAGCGCCAGGGCGAGATTCAACAGCAGCCATCCCCACGAGACCGCATTCGCACCGGTCTCCTGCACGACCACGCTCGCACCGAGCAGCACCAGCCAGATCGCCATGAGCCGCTCTTCCACCAGCGGCATGAGCGCGCGGTCGCGCGTGCGCAACAGCGCCAGCACGAAGAAGCCGATGCACGGCATCGCGAAGAGGCCGATGGGAAAATCACGGTATCGGCCGTTGAATACCATCAGGATGCCGTAGAGGGTCAGGACGAACATCCAGAAGAAGCGTTGTGGGGTGAAGGCGTCCGTCCATGCGATGCCGAAGCGCTCGCGTTCGACGGGCGACGGAGCGACCGCCGCCGGGTTCACCGGAAAGGCGAGCCGGGATGCGATCGCCCGCCCCAGCGATAGCGCCGTCAGCAGTCCGGCCACGCCGATGGCGATGCCCGTGGCCCACTCCACGTCATTGCGGCAGGCGAAGAGCAGCAATCGCGCGTGAGCCGCCAGCGCGGTGCCGGTGGCGAATCCGGCCAGGGCGAGCGCCAACCAGCCGGACACCCCGTGCCAGCGGCGCCGGAACGCGCCGGCCAGCAGGAACAGCAACGATCCCACACCGCCGGCAGCGATCGCCCATGTCCAGCGTGGCTCTTCCACGATCGGCCCCTGCATCGCGAATTTCGGCCTGGCCTGCGCGTCGAAGATGCCCCAGAAACCGCCGACCGTACCTTCGAGGTCGCGCTTCCACGGCTGGTCGAAGGCCTCGATCAGGTTGTAAGGCATGTCGACGGTCGCGGCGTAATTGAGGAATTCGCGCACGTAGCGCGCCTCGTTCACCAGGCTTGCGCTGGCATCGCGCCGCGAGCGCCCCTGGCTGGGCCAGCCGGTTTCGCCGATCATGATCTGCTTGCCAGGAAACTCCGCCTTCATCTTCCGGTAGACGTCGGCCACGTGCTGGACGGCCTTCTCCGGCGCCACCGGTTCGTCCTCCCAATACGGAAGGATGTGGATCGTGAGGTAATCGGTGACCTTGGCCAAGGCCGGGTGCTTCTGCCAGAACTCCCAGACATCGGCATAGGTGACCGGCACGTCGGTCGCCGCGTTCACGCGCTCGATATAGGTGGCCAGCGCATGCTCGGACAGTTCGTTGCGCAGGAGCACCTCGTTACCCACCACGATCCCGCGCAAGGTATCGTGGTCGCGACTCGCCGCCGCCAGGCCCAATTCGATCTCCCGCTCGTTGGCGACGGGATCGCGACCGAGCCAGATGCCCATCAGCACCTTCATGCCATAGCGTCCGGCGATATCGGGCACCGCGCCCAGGCCCTGGCTCATCGAGTAGGTGCGGACGCAATCGAAGCGCGTGGACAAGGCCTTGAGATCCGCGTCGATCCGTTCCGGAGGGATGAAGGCATGCAGGTCGAACGGCGTCTCCCCCTCGAGGCGGAACGGCGCGTACGACACGCAGGCGATGCGGGCCGTGGGCGAATCCGGCAGGTTCACCGGACGTCCGAGCGACCACCAATACGCCGCGCCGAACACGGCGGCGAGGACGAGGACGATCCAAGCGAGCGGTCGCGCGAACCGCGCGTAGGAAGTATGTGGCGGCATGCCGTTCCAGATCGAAAGCGAAAGTGAGCGGCACAAGCTTAACGGCCCGCAGGCGGGAGAGCGATTCCCGTCGTTCAGGATGTTCATCCGGCCTGCGCGCCTCCTTCCCCTACAATCATGCGGTACGTACCCGTGAAGGAATCCCATGGTCAACGCCCCGGCATCGCGACGCGCCGCCCGTTCCCTCCGCCTGCTGGCCGGTGCCGTCCTCGCCATCGGCGGCGCCGTCGCCGCGTTCACCGCATCGGCGGAGGGTACGGAAGCCCAGCGCCTGCGTTTCCGCCAGGCCTACGCCGCGGCCCAGCAAGGCGGCGATGCGTGGAAGGCGCAGGCGGCTGGACTGGAGGGCTACGTGCTCTTCCCCTATCTGGAAGCGGCGGCCCTGGAGCACGACCTGCGCACGCTGGATCGCGCGCGCGTGGACGCCTATCTCGCCCGTTATCCGGGCCTGATCCCCGCCGCCGACCTGCGCCGCGATTTCCTGGGCGAGCTTGCGCGGCGCAAGGACTGGACCACCTTCAGCGCGATGTACCAGCCCGGCCTCGGCGACTCGTTGAGCTGTTTCGCATTGCAGGCGAAGCTCGCGCGCAACGAACCGCTGGTGTTCGACCGCGACCTCGCCGACCTGTGGAAGAAGGCCAGCCTGCCGAACGCCTGCGATCCCGTGATCGCCGCCGCGCACGACCAGGGACTGCTGACACCCGAACGCCTGTGGACGCGCATCCAGACCGCCGCCGAGGCAGGCAAGGGCGGCACGGTGGCCTCGCTGGCGCCCTGGTTGCCACCCGAGGACGCGACCGCCGCGCAGCGCATCGCCCAGGCGCTGAACGATCCCGCCAGCGCATTGCGCGCCGCTTCCACCTGGCCCGACACACCGCGCCATCGCCAGGCCGTGACGCTGGCCCTGCAGCGCATGGCGCGCAAGCAGTCCACCGTGGCCGATGCGGCGTGGTCCACGCTGGCACCGCGCTTCTCCCTCAGTGAGCAGCAGAAGGGCGCGATCGAGAACGCACTGGCGTTGTTCCACGCCACCGACTTCGACGAATCGGCGCTCGAACGCCTTGCCGCCTTGCCACCTGGCGCGCAAACCGACACCGCGCGCGAATGGCGCGTGCGGGTCGCCCTCGCGCGACAGGATTGGAGTGCCGCCCTGGCGGCGCTCGACGCGCTCGGCGAATCGCAGAAAGACGATGGCGAGTGGCGCTATTTCCGCGGGCTCGTGCTGGAGAAGCTGGGGCGCAAGGGCGAGGCGCAACCGATCTACCGCTCGGTGGCCCAGGAAGCCACGTATTTCGGTTTCCTCGCCGCCGACCGGATCGACGCCGCCTACGCGATCTGCCCTTCGAGCATGGCCACCGACGAAGCACGCGAGGCCGCGTTGCTCGCCGATCCCGGGCTCGACCGCGCGTTCGAACTCTACGCCGTGGGCCTGCAGAAGCTCGGCCGTCGCGAATGGACGGCCGCACTCGCCGGCCGCGATGCGGAAACCCAGCGACTGGCCGCCGACCTGGCGTTCCGCAAGGGCTGGTACGACCGTGCCGTGTTCGGCCTCTCGTCGGGGGACGCCCTGCGTCTCTACGAGCAGCGCTTCCCGCTGGCGCGCCAGGATGGCGTCGTGGAACAGGCCAGCCAGGCCGGCATCGAGGCGCCTTGGGCCTACGCGATCATCCGCGCGGAAAGCGCATGGATGACCGACGCCCGTTCCGGCGCGGATGCGCGCGGCCTCATGCAGCTGCTGCCGGGTACGGCGGCGCTGGTCGCCAAGCGAAACGGCCTCTCGTGGTCCGGTGGCGACAGCCTCTACGAACCCACCACCAATATCGTGCTCGGAACGCGTTACCTCGCGCAGATGGCCGCGCGCTACAACGGAGCGCCCTGGCTCGCCAGCGCGGCGTACAACGCCGGGCCGAACAAGGTCGACCAGTGGGTGGAGGCACGCGGCACGCTCGATCCCGACCTGTTCGTCGCCAGCATTCCGTACAAGGAAACGCGGGAATACGTCGCGCGCGTGATGGCTTTCGCCGTGATCTACGACTGGCGCCTCAACGGCAACGCCTTGTCCATCGGCTCGCGCATGACCCGCCTCGGCAGCACGTACACGCTGCCTTCGCCGGACGCGGTGCGCAAGCCGGTGGCCTGCCCCTCGCCCGCCGTGGCGAAGGCCCCGCCACCGACGGCACCGGCCGTCATGGAATCCACTCCCGCCGAGGCATCGTCGTCGCCCGCGCCACAGGAGCCCCAGCGGTGAAAGCCCAGCGCATCGTCATCCTCGGCGGTACCGGCTTCGTCGGAGGCAGCCTCGTTCCGCGGCTCGCCGCCGACGGGCACGAGTTGCTGCTGCTCTCGCGCAATCGCGAGGGCCGCCGCCACAGCGCCGTGGGCCGTAACGTCAGGGTGACCAGTGCCGACATCTACGATGCGCCCACCCTGCGCCGGCATATCGCGGGCGCGGATGCCGTGATCCACCTCGTCGGCATCCTCAACGAGAGCGGCAGGAACACCTTCGCGCGCGTCTATCCGGAACTGACCCGGCTGGTGGTCGGCGCCTGCAAGGACACGGGCGTGCATCGCCTGCACCTGATGAGTTCGCTCAAGGCGGGACAGGGCCATTCCGGATACCTGCGCGCGCGCGGCGAAGCGGAGGCGCTGGTGAAAGCCTCCACGCTCGACTGGACCATCTACGAACCGAGCACGATCTTCGGGCCCGGCGACGGCCTCGTCAGCCGCTTCGACCAGTTGCTGCGCATGGCGCCCGTGGTGCCCCTGCCGAGGCCTCGGGCGAAAATGGCGCCCGTCTACGTCGGCGACGTGGCCGAGGCCATCGCACGCGCCGTCGGCGACCCGTCGTCCGTGTTGCGGACCTACGAGTTGTACGGCCCGGAAACATGGACGCTGATCGACATCGTGCGCGCGATCCGCGATGCCCGCGGCCGCCGCCGCGCGGTGCTGCCGATGCCCGATGCGCTGGGACGGCTCCAGGCCCAGGTGGCCCAGTTCGTACCAGGCAAGCCGTTCACGCCGGACAACTTCCGCTCGCTGCTCACCGACTCGGTCGGCCAGGTCGACGGCCTGGCGCAGCTGGGCATCGATCCACAGCGTTTCTCCGCATGGCTGCCACGCCTGCTCGGCCCGTCGGTGCGCCAGCGCCGGCTGGACGAGGCGCGCAGCCGGCGTCGCCCTTGAAAGGACGTATGGACATCTATCTGGTCGGCGGTGCCGTTCGCGACGAATTACTCGGCCGACCCGTGGTCGACCGCGACTGGGTCGTGGTGGGCGCGACGCCCGAGGAGATGCTCGCCGCCGGCTACAAGGCCGTGGGCAAGGATTTCCCTGTATTCCTGCATGGGGAAACCAGGGAGGAATACGCCCTGGCGCGCACGGAACGGAAAACCGGCCGCGGCTACCATGGCTTCGCCTTCCATGCGGACCCGTCGGTGACCGTCGAGCAGGATCTCGAACGCCGCGACCTCACGATCAACGCCATTGCCCGGCACCAGGACGGTTCGCTCGTGGACCCGTTTGGTGGTGTCCGCGATATCCAGACGCGCACGCTCCGCCATGTGTCCGACGCCTTCGCGGAAGATCCCGTGCGCTTGCTGCGCGTGGCGCGTTTCGCCGCGCGCTATGCGCCACTGGGTTTCACGGTGGCGGAAGAAACCATGGCGTTGATGCGGCGCATGGTCGAAGACGGAGAGGTGGACCACCTCGTACCGGAACGCGTGTGGGCCGAGACACGAAAAGCGCTCGCCGAACCGGCCCCATCCGCCTTCCTTCGCGTCTTGCGCGACAGCGGTGCCTTGCGCGTGCTGTTCCCCGAGGTGGATGCGCTCTACGGCGTGCCGCAGCGGCCGGAATTCCATCCGGAGGTCGATACCGGCATCCATGTGGAAATGGTGCTCGATGCCGCCGCGAGGCTCGCTCCCGGCGATGCGCTGGTCGGCTGGTGCGCGCTCACGCACGACCTGGGCAAGGCGCTCACGCCCGCCGACGTGCTGCCGCGCCACATCATGCACGAACAACGTGGCGTCGAGCCGGTGCGCGCGATGTCGTCCCGCCTGAAGGTGCCGGCGGAGTACGCGTTCATGGCGGAAGTGGTGTGCAAGCATCATCTCAACGCCCACATGGCGCTGGAACTGAAGCCGGCGACGATCCTTCGCCTGCTGGAGACGCTGGGGGCCTTGCGCCGCCCGGAGCGCCTGGAGACCTTCCTGCTGGCATGCATGGCCGACAAGCGCGGCCGGCTGGGGAGCGAAGACGCGGCGTATCCACAGGCCGAGTTCCTGCGCGCCTGCCGAGAGGCGGCGGCGGCGGTTACCTCGCAGGCGTTCGTCGAACGGGGGCTGCAAGGGCCGGCGATCGGCGAGGCGATGAAGAAGGCGCAGGCGCAGGCCATCGCGGGCGTGCCGCGCACCGCTTCGTAGCTATCGCCGACAAGTCGGCTCCCACAAAAGCGGTGCCGCGCCCCGGTCGGCTACAGCCGCGACCCCTGATCGGCCGCCATCACCTCGGCGGGCAGCGCCGCGGCGTCGATACCCTTGGCGAACAACATGGCCTGGAAGCGCTCGCCCATCTGGTCGGGCATGGTGAGCTTCTTCACCTCCTGCGCGAGGCGATAGCGTGCCGCCTCGTCGGTCAGCGCCAAGTAGTCGTTCTCGAAGAATTCCTGCATTCCCGCCGCGAGCAGGAATTGGGCCTGCGGCATATAGGCCGCGACGCCGAATCCCGCGCTGTTGCCCGCCTCGGCGAGGGCGGTGAAATCCACCGACGCGGTGAGGTCCTGCAACCCCGGCAGGAAGAACGCATCGCCGTGCATGCGATGGCGATAGAAGGCGCGCAAGGTCCCGTCCGTGCGTTCGGACTGGTAGAACTCGCCGCGGGTATACCCGTAGTCGGCGAACAACATCGCGCCGCGACGCAGGCTGCCCGCCACCGCCTGCACCCAATAGGGCAGCTGCGGCAGGATCTCGCTGCGGTACCCGTTTTCGAATCCACGGCCGAGATCGCGCTCCACATGGCGCACGGCACCGCCCACCAGGGCATCGGCGGGGCGATCGCTGCGCACGAAGCGGCCCTCGCCATCGAGAACGACGTGTTCTTCGTAGATCTCGCCATCGCGGGCCGTGAAGCGCGTGGTCGGCAGCGCGTCGATCACCTCGTTGGCGAAGAGCACGCCTTCCCACTCGGCCTCCGGCGGACCGTCGAGCCATGCCGCGCGCGCGAACAAGGCGGCGGGAAGCGCGGCATGAAGACGTTCACGCTGGCGCTCGCGCAGGTCGGCGCTCGGCTCCAGGATCATGTAGCGCCGTGGCAGGCACCCGGCCGCGTCGAGGGCCAGCAAGGCCGCTTCCGCGAAAGCGCCGCTGCCACCGCCGAGTTCGAGGAACCCGGCCTCCGGGCCGAGCGAACCGAGTACCGGCTCGAAGGCACGGACGACGCAGCGGGCGAACAGCGTGCCCAGTTCCGGCGCCGTGACGAAGTCGCCCTCGGCGCCGAACTTGGCCTTGCCCGCGCTGTAGTAACCCAATCCCGGTGTGTACAGGCAGCGCTCCATGAAGCGCGAGAAAGGCATG
>Ga0307412_10001768_pt1 | contig 11937 bp, 5 predicted proteins | sample DK1Cmetagenome_3_FD_203823 | JGI IMG/M metagenome (GOLD analysis project Ga0307412, IMG submission 203823) | Maize rhizosphere microbial communities from greenhouse at UC Davis, California, United States - DK15-C-1 | ecosystem: Host-associated > Plants > Roots > Rhizosphere > Soil | place: USA...
AGATCCAGGAGGCCGCGCTGCTGGTGCATGTGCTGCTCGACGAACTCGGCCTGCCTTCGTTCCTGAAGACCAGCGGCGGCAAGGGGCTGCACGTGGTGGTGCCGCTCAAGCGCGAGCTTGGCTGGGATGAGGTGCGGGGCTTTTCGCGGGCTATCGTGCAGCACCTGGCGCGCATCGTTCCAGACCGCTTCGTGGCCAAGAGCGGGCCGCGCAACCGCGTGGGCAAGATCTTTGCGGACTACCTGCGCAACGGCTTCGGCGCGACCACGGCCTGTGCCTGGTCGGCGCGCGCGCGTCCGGGCATGGGCGTGTCGGTGCCGCTGGCGTGGGAGGAACTGCCCGACCTGGGCAGCGCCGCCCACTGGACGGTGGCCACCATTGCCGACCGCATCGGCGTGGGCAACACGCCATGGGACGCCATGGAGAGCAGCCGAACGGCTCTGCGGGCCGCCATGGAGATGCTGGGCTACATGCCCTCGTGAAGCCGGCCGACCTTGCCGGCCCGCTTTGCTACTGGAGCACTTCGTTCGTCGTCACTTCGAAGCGCTGCAACGAGTTGGCGCCGAACACCATGGTGATCGGCACGTCGGCTGCATCGCGTCCGCGTGCAATCACGATGCGGCCGATGCGCGGCACGTTGTGCCGCGCATCGAAGGTGTACCAGCGGTCGCCCAGGTACACCTCGAACCAGGCGCTGAAGTCCATCGGGTACGGCACGGGCGGAATGCCGATGTCGCCCAGATAGCCCGTGGCGTAGCGCGCCGGAATGTTCATGCAGCGGCACAGGGTGATGGCCAGGTGCGCGAAGTCCCGGCACACGCCCGTGCGCTCTCGAAAGCCCTCGAGCGCCGTACGCGTGGCGCGCGCGCTCTGGTAGTCGAAGCGCAAATGCTCGTGCACGAAGTCGCAGATGGCCTGCACCCGGTGCCAGCCGGGCGCCACGCGCGAAAAGTTGTTCCACGCGAACTGCAGCAGCTCGCTGTCGACTTCGCAGTAGCGGCTCGGCAGCAAAAAGGGCAGCGTCGACACCGGCAGGTCGGCCGCCGCGTGCTCCACGGCGCTGTAGTCCACCGGGTCGGACCAGCCCGGGTCGAACACCACGGCATGGTTGCGCAGCCGCACGCTCTCCACGCCCGCGGGTATCCGCACCCGCGCGCAGTGGTTGTCGAATGCATCCATGTAGTAGTCGGTATGCAACGGCGGGCTGATCGTGATGTGCTCGCCGTTCTGCAGGTCCGCCGCGCGCGACGGGTGGACTTGCAGCATGTAGATCAGTGCCGTGGGTGCCGTGACGGCGAGTTCAATGTCGAAACCGATCTCTATCTGCATGTCGTTCTTCCCTGTGGGCCAAGTATGTGTTCTGTCCGGATGTGCAAGCAGGCTTCGTGCCTCCTTTGTTGATGCTATCGGTGCCCCGATGCCGGGGCACGCGGGCAGATGCGCAAAGCCGCGTAGGTGCGAGCCCGGTTCTGTCGGCGCGCTCCTACCTTGCACGCCTCACCTCTCCCACAAGCGGGGGCGAGGCGTCACTACGGGTAACAGTCTGCGGCAAACATAACCTTTCGATTCGCTCGCAACGCCTTCAAATCGGCTCTTATCGCCCTTACCGGCTGCAGCGCAAGCATCACGACTTGTCCAATCTGATCTGCTGGAGCGAATCATGAATATCTCTGCCCTGTTCGATTCACTCACCGGTACTTGGGGGGATGAAATCCTGTTCTGGGTGGTGGCCGCAGTGGCAGGGTTCATCTGCCTGATTGCGTTGGTGAACGTGCTGGACCTTTTTCTCGACAACGAAGCTGACCCCCCAATGAAAGATCCTCGATGACGCCACAGAACAAGGCCGCCGCCGGACGCCGATCGAAGGCCACGGACGGCACCAATGCCAAGCAGCAGCAACTCGAAGGCTTCGCGACCGATCATGCGCCCAATCTGACGACCAACCAGGGTCTTCAGATTCCAGACAACCACAACTCGCTCAAGGCAGGTCTGCGCGGGCCCACGCTGCTCGAAGACTTCATCCTGCGCGAGAAGATCACGCACTTCGACCACGAGCGCATTCCGGAACGCGCGGTGCACGCCCGCGGCTCGGCGGCGCATGGTTTCTTCCAGGTCTACAAGTCGATGTCGCAGTTCACCTCGGCCGACTTCCTGCAGGACCCCGATGCGAAGACGCCCGTTTTCGTGCGCTTCTCGACGGTGGCCGGCGAACGCGGATCGGCCGATACGGTGCGCGACGTGCGCGGCTTCGCGGTCAAGTTCTACACCCGCGAAGGCAACTACGACCTCGTGGGCAACAACATCCCGGTGTTCTTCATCCAGGACGCGATGAAGTTTCCCGACCTCGTCCACGCCGTCAAGCCCGAGCCGCACCACGCGATGCCGCAGGCCGCGAGCGCGCACGACACCTTCTGGGACTTTGCCTCCCTCATGCCCGAGAGCACCCACATGCTGATGTGGGCCATGTCGGACCGCGCCATTCCGCGCAGCTATCGAATGATGGAAGGCTTCGGCGTTCACACCTTCCGCTTCGTCAACCATCGCGGCGAGAGCCACTTCGTCAAGTTCCACTGGAAGCCCAAGCTCGGCATCCACGGCCTCGCATGGGACGAAGCCCAGAAGATCGCCGGCAAGGACCCGGACTTTCACCGGCGCGACCTGTGGGAAGCCATCGAGAACGGCGACTTCCCCGAATGGGAGCTCGGCGTGCAGCTCATTGCGCAGGACAAGGCGCAATCGCTCGGCTTCGACCTGCTCGATGCGACCAAGCTCATTCCCGAAGAGATGGTGCCGGTGCAGCGCATCGGCCGGCTGGTGCTCAACCGCAACCCCGACAACTTCTTTGCCGAAACCGAGCAGGTGGCGTTCCACCCAGGACACGTGGTGCCCGGCATCGACTTCAGCAACGACCCGCTGCTGCAGGGGCGCCTGTTCTCGTATACCGACACGCAGATTTCGCGCTTGGGCGGGGCCAACTTTCACGAGCTGCCCATCAACAAGAGCGTCTGCCCGTTCCACAACTTCCAGCGCGACGGCATGCACCGCCAGACCATTGCGCGCGGCCAGGTGGCCTATGAGCCCAACTCGCTGGGCGACGGCAAGGAGTTCCGGGTGGACGGCGGCAGCGTCGGCTTCCAGTCGTACCCCGACGAGATGGAGTCGCCCAAGGTGCGCCGGCGCAGCCCGACCTTCGACGACCACTTCACGCAGGCGCGCCTGTTCTTCAACAGCCAGAGCGCGGCCGAGAAAGAGCACATCATCGCGGGCTTCCGCTTCGAGCTCTCGAAGGTCGATGTGCCGGCCATCCGCCAGCGCATGGTCGACAACCTGGCGCATGTCGACGAAAAGCTCGCGCGCCGCGTGGCGGAGCCGCTCGGTATTGGTGCGCCCGATGCCAAGGCCGCCGCGGGCCGCGCGGGCTATCGCGAACACCGCATGACGCTGCCGGTCTCGGAATCGCCCGCGCTCAGCATGGCCGATACCGGCGACGGCACGATCCGCACGCGCAAGATCGCCATCCTGGTGGCGGACGGTATCGACTCCGCCTCGCTCAAGCCGATTCGCGATGCGCTCGAGCAGGCCGGCGCGCGCTGCAAGGTGGTCGGCCCGCGCCTGGGCACCGTTGCCAGCGCGTCGAAGCGGCAGATCGACATCGACATGACCTTTGCCAACGCGCCTTCGGTGATGTTCGACGCCGTGCTGGTGCCCGGCGGCAGCCTGGGCGCCGCCGCCCTTGCGGCCACGGGCGATGCCGTGCACTTCGTGCTCGAGGCGTACAAGCACTGCAAGGCCATCTGCACCGTGGGCGAGGGCGTGCAGCTGTTGTCCAGGCTCGGCATTGCCGCCGACCCGCAACCCGGCGATCTGCCTCCGGGCGTCGTGGTGGCGGCCACGCCGGTCACCAACCTGGGCGACAACACTGCAGCCACGCAGATCGCGCAGGACTTCATCGCGGCCATTGCCAAGCACCGCCACTGGGAGCGGGCCGACATCGAATCGGTCCCCGCCTGACGCACTCCCTGAAGTAGTCCGTTTGCGCTAGGCCTTCTTGCGAATAGCCGCCGCGGGAGGGCGCTCCTAGACTTTCCCCACGAGGCCTGAACGGCGCGCACTTCCGCGACGTCGACCCCCGCAACCGCGGGCACACGGGCCGCACGCGGGGGTCCAATGACGTGGTTTTCGAGAACGGGATGGGAGCGCTCGGCACGTCGTGCAGGAGTCGCGGGTGCTCTCGGGCTGGCTGGCATTCTCTTGCTGGGGCACGGGCCATTGGCCCTTGCGCAGCAGCAGGCGCCCAACGCCGAGGCGGCGGCCAGCAAGGCCGAGCAGGCCCGGCTTGCCGACACCGACACCTTGCTGGCATTGACCAGCGAGGGCGCGGTGCTCTACGGGCAAGACGCGGTCAAGCTCTCCGGCTACCAATACTGCAGCCAGGCGGTGGCGCTGGCCGAGGCCGGTGAGTTCAGGCAGAGCGTGCGGGCCGCCAGCAAGGCGCTGCATCTGGCCAATGCCACCCGCGACCCGAACCTGATGGCCATGGCCAACCGGGACTTGGCCATCGTCTACAGCTATTCGGGCCAGCTCGAGAAGGCCGAAGAATTTGCACGCGAGGCGCTCAAGCACCAGGCGCGCGACCCCAAGCTGGTGGTCGGCCCGGTGCAAAAGGTCATCGGCGACGTGCGCACCCGCCGCGGCGACTATGCCGGCGCGGTGATCAGCTACGACGAAGCGCTGGCCAACAGCTCCGCGCGCTATGCGCCGCTGGTGCAGGCCTCTCTCGTCAACGCGCTCATCGAATCGGGCGATGCGGCCAGGGCGCGCGAAGTGCTCGGCGGCATGGCGGCGCCCAAGGACGCACCGCTCACGGCGCAGCTCGACCGCACGCGCGCACGGCTGCTGCTGGCCGAGAACAAGCCGGCCGAGGCGCGCGACCTGTACCGCGCGCTCACGGCCCGCCAAGTGGGCACCGACACCGAGTACTACCGCCTCTGGGCCTGGGACGGCGTGGCGCGCAGCGAGCTTGCGCTGGGCCAGAAGCAGGCCGCGGCCGACGCCGTGGCCCGCGCGCTCGGCAGCGTCGACCAGGTGCGCGCCAAGTTCCGCAGCGAAGAATTCAAGATGGGCCTGTTCTCGGACCTGCAGTCGGTGTTCGAGCGCGGCGTGTCCATCTACAGCGACGCGGGCGATGCGCGCCAGGCCTTCGAAGTGAGCGAGCGCAGCCGCTCGCGCGCGCTGCTCGATGCGGTGCGCGGCCGCGCAAAAATCAACGAACGCGCCTCGCACACCGTCGACCTGGCCACGCTGCAAGGCACGCTGGCGCCCGACGAGCGCGTGGTGCAGTTCCACGCGCTGCCCGACCGCCTGCTGGTGTGGGTCGTGAGCCCCGCCGGCATCGAGGCCAAGACGGTGCCGGTGCGCCGCGAAGAGCTCACCGAACTGGTGGAAGTGTTCCGCAATTCCATCGTGCGCGGCCGCCGCGCGGCCATCACCAATGCCGACAAGCTCGGCACAGCGCTGCTCGGCCCGCTGGGCCTGGCACCCGGGCAGCGCGTGATCGTCGTGCCCCACGGGCCGCTGCATTACCTGCCGTTCCAGGCGCTGCGCCTGGGCGGGCGCTACCTGATCGAGACGAATCCGGTGGCCGTCGCGCCTTCCATCAGCATTGCGGTGCAGCTGGCGCAACGCACGCCGCGCGTGAGCGCATCGCTCACGGCCTTTGGCAATCCACGCATCGAAGACAAGTACGACCTGCCCGGCGCGGAAGTCGAGGTGAAGCAACTCGCGCAGCTGTTCCCGCGCAACACCGTGTACATGGGCGCGGCAGCCACCAAGACGCAGTTCCGCGAGGTGGCCGCGCGCTCGCCGCTGATGCACGTGGCGGCCCACGCAGAGGCGGACGCGGTCGACCCGCTGTATTCGCGCATCCTGCTGGCCAACGAAGGCGGCAAGCAGAATTTTCTGGAAGCGCACGAGATCCTCGGGCTGCCGATGGACGGCACGGCGCTCGTCACGCTCTCGGCCTGCGAGTCGGGCCTCGGCCGAATTGCGCAGGGCGACGAGGTGCTGGGCTTCACGCGGTCGTTTCTCTCGGCCGGAAGCTCGAGCCTCATCGCATCGCTGTGGCCTGTGTCCGACGACGCAACCGCCGTGCTCATGGGCACGCTCTACGGCGAGCTCGCCAAGGGACGCGATCTGCAGAAGGCGATGCAGGCGGGGCAACTGGCCGTGCTGAAGGACCCGAAGATGTCGCATCCCTTTTTCTGGGCGCCGTTCAACCTGATCGGCAACTGGCGTCTCACGGTGGGGAGCTGACATGAAAAGACGAACCACTGCCATGTCTGGTCGTTGTGTTGCGCGCGGTTGTTCAGGGCGCTGGTCGATCAGCCGCACACCAGCAGCTTGCCCCGGTAGCCTTTGCACACGCCCTGAACAGCAGCAGCGCCAAGAACACAACCAACCCACGGTGGAGCACTGAGATGCGCGCTAGCCAACGCTCTACGCCAATTGCCTTTGCTGTCTCCGCTTTGATGGGCGCCACGTTGCTGGTAGCAGCCCAGCGCACCCACGCAGCAGAAACAGACACCAACACCCTGCTCCCCACCAAAGACCCCTGCGGCACCTGCGACCGACCGCTCGCCCAGGCCACCGGCACCGTTGCGCCGCAAAGCCTGCCCGCCGCGCCGCAAAGCCTGCCCGCCGCGCCGCAACCGCCTGCCGCCTCGTTCAAGCTCAACGACCTGCGCCTGAACGGCGTCAAGGCGCTGACCAACGAAGAACTGCAAAGCATTACCGCACCCTACATCGGCCGCAACGTCACGCTCGGCGATCTCGAAAGCCTGGCGCAGGCCATTACCGCGCGCTACAAGGAGCGCGGCTACTTTCTCGCGCAGGCCGTGGTGCCGGTTCAAACCGTGCGCGACGGCATCGTCGAAATCAGCGTCATCGAAGGCAGGCTCGGCAAGGTCGATGTCACCGTCGCACCCGATGCCCCCATCAGCGAAGCCCGCGTGCGCGGCTTTCTCGCGCCCCTGCAGCCCGGAGAAGCCGTGAGCGCGCCCGCCTACGAGCGCGCGATGCTGCTGCTGTCGGACCAGCCCGGCATTCGTGTCACGTCGGGGCTGCAGGAAGGCACGCAAAGCGGCACCACCGATCTTTCGGTCGAGGTCGTCGCGGGCCCGCGCTGGGCCTTCACGGCCGAGGGCGACAACCATGGCACCAAGGAATCGGGGCGCTTTCGTGTCGGTGGCACCGCGCGCTATCTCAGCCCCTTCGGCATCGGCGACAACCTCGACATGCGGTTGATGGTTTCGAACAGCAACGCGCTGCAGTTCGGCCGCGTGGCCTACGAGGCGCCCATCGGCACCAGCGGCCTGCGCGCCGGCATTGGCCTTGCGCGCGTCAACTACGAGCTGGGCGGCGAGTTTGCCGAACTCGGGGCGCAAGGCAGGGCCGATGTGCTCGATTTTTCGCTCAACTACCCGTTGATTCGCCAGCGCCAGCAGAACCTCTTCCTGCGCCTGGGCGCCGACGTGAAGAACCTGACCGACGAGATGAATGCGGTCGACTTCGCGTCGAAGAAGCGCGTGCACGGCCTGGGACTTGGCTGGGCCTGGGAGCGGCGCGACGAGGTGTTTGGCGGCGGCTACTGGGCAAGCTCGGGCACGCTCTACCGCGGCGACCTTTCCATTCGCGACGAGCAGAGCCGCGCGTTCGACCAGAGCGTGGCGGGCCACCGCACCGAGGGCGGCTACACCAAGCTGAGCTTCCAGATTTCGCGGCTGCAGGCCATCGTGCCGAACCATTCGCTGTATGTGGCGCTCGGCGGCCAATGGGCCAGCAAGAACCTCGACGCTTCCGAGAAGCTCTCGCTCGGCGGTGCGCGCGCGGTGCGTGCGTACCCGTCGGGCGAACTGCTGGTGGACGAGGGCGCCATCGGCACCGCCGAATGGCGCTGGTCCCTTAACTCGGAGCTCACGCCTTTCGTGTTCTACGACGCCGCGCGCGGGAAGATCGTGCGCAACCCCTCTCCGTTCGACACCGGCCCCAACCGCCACAGCCTGCGGGGTTTCGGCATCGGTATTTCGTGGGCGCGGCCCGGCAACTTTGCGATCAACGCGACGCTCGCCTGGCGCGACGGCACACGGCCGGCGCAGACCGATGGCGGCGGCCGCAACCCGCGTTTGTACGTGCAGGCGCAAAAGGTGTTCTGACATGGCAATGCACAACCGCTCCTCACGATTCCAGCCGCGCCCGCAACTGCGCCCCGTCGCGCTCGCACTGGTGTGCCTGGGCCTGGCGCCCGCGCTGGCCCAGACCCTGCCCACCGGGTTCTCGCCCATTGCCGGAGGCGTGTCCGTCGCGACGCCGAACGCCGCGACGATGAACATCACGCAGACCACGGCGCGGGCGATTGCGCAGTGGAACACCTTCTCCATCGGAGCGGACGCAACGCTCAATGTCGCGCAGCCGAGCACGAGCAGCGTGCTGCTGAACCGCCTCGTGGGCGGTGCTCCGGCCTCGGTCATCGCGGGCAAGATGAATGCAAACGGCCATGTCTACCTGATCAATCCGGCCGGCGTGACGTTCTCCAAGGGCTCGTCGGTCAGCGTCGGCGGGCTGGTCGCTTCGACGCTGAACATGTCCACGAGCGACGAGGCATTCATGGGCGGTGCGAACCGGCTCGAGTTCGCACGGCCCAGCGGCGCCTTCGAATCGGTGGAGAACGACGGCAGCATTACGGTCGGCAACGGCGGCACCGCCGCATTGATCGGCTCGCTGGTGGCCAACCGCGGCACCATCGTTGCGAACGGCGGCACGGCCGCCATGGCTTCGGGTGAAACCGTCACGATCGACTTCGCGGGCGACGGCCTGACCACGTTGCGCGTGACGCCCGGGCTCTACAGCGGCGTCGCGAACAGCGGCACCATGCAGGCCAACGGCGGACGCGTGGCGCTGATCGCGACGACCGGTTTCGAGGTCTCGAACGGCGTGGTCAATTCACGCGGCGTGCTGCGCGCCGATTCAATGGCGTCCCGCAACGGCGAGATCATTCTCGATAGCGGCCTTTCACCCGAGGGCGTGCGCATGACCGGCGGGCTGGTCTCGGCGGTCGGCGACGGTGCCGGCCTCACGGGCGGCACGATCGACATCAGTGGCCGCGTGATCGGGCTGGAGCCCTTCGTACCCCCGCTTTCGTCCGTTCCGCCACCGCCGCCGCCTGGGTCCGACGACCGGGGCGTCATCGACGCGAGCGGCAGCGCCGGCGGCGGGCGCATCCGCCTTTATGCGAACGCGGCGGCCGAACTCGGCAACACCGGCGCCATCGCGATCGGCGCCGGCTCGATCCTGCGCGCGAACGCCGCCGCATCGGGCAACGGCGGCGATGTTCGCCTGCTGGCCGAACGCACCCTGCGCGCCCACGGCAGCATCTCGGCGCGCGGGGGCTCGGGCGGCGGCAACGGCGGCTTCATCGAAACTTCCGGCGGTTTTGCCGCGCCCGACGACGGACAGGGCGGCGGCTTCAGCATCAACGGACTGCGCGTGGACGCCTCTGCGCCCGCGGGTACCGCGGGCACGTGGATCATCGACCCGTTCAATGTCGACATCGTTCCCGGCGCAGCGGCCGGCACGCTGCCGACCAATCCCTTCGAGCCGCTCGCGGCCAGCACCATCCAGGACGGCGACATCAACGCCGCCCTCAACGGCGGCACCAGCGTGCGCATCACCACCGGCGATCCCGGCGCGGGGTCGCCGACCGATGGCGACATCCGCATGTTCAACGGCGTTCGCATCAACTACAGCACGGCCAACGGGCCGTTGACCTTCCAGCTCGACGCCCACCGCAGCGTGCGCGGCGACAACAACGTGGTGATCGAGTCCTCGGGCGCCGGCGGGCCGCTCAACGTGGTGTTCAACACCGACGTCAACGGCGGCGGTGCCGCCACCGGCGGGGGGCAGGTGAGCTACAGCGGCGACATCTACACCAACGGCGGCAATGTGGTGATGAACGGCGCCTGGTCGGCCTCGGGGTCGGGGCCGAGCGTGAGCTTGAACGGCAACGTCATCGACACGCGCGTCGGCCGCACCGATGCCGGCGCGGGCGGCTCGGTAACGATCAACGGCAACACCAGCGGGCCCTCGGGCGGCGGCTTCACGGACGCGGCGGTCTACATCAGCGGCGTGCAGATCGCCACGTCGACCGGCAACGTCGACATCACGGGCATCGGCGCCGAAACCAGTGGCGTGCGGCTCAACTCGCGCTTCACGGGCACCGGCCTGCCGAACCGGCGCACGGACATCTCGACCACCAGCGGCAACATCACTGTGCGCGGCGTCGGCAACTTCACTGGCAACAGCAGCGAGATTCCGGGCCATGGGGTGGTGATCAACGATTCGGCGCTTCGCTCGGTCAGCGGGAACATCGCAGTGCGCGGCCTGCGCCAGGCCGACACGGATCCGGGCACGGGGGGCGACGGCGTGCTGCTGCGCACCGGCACGCAGATTGCCACCACCGGCAGCGGCAGCATCGAGATCACCGGCCAGGCCGAGGGCGACGGCGCCGGCGTGCGGATCGGGCCGCCAGCACCCGTGCCGGGCGTGTTCCCTCCGGTGCTTGCGGGCGTTTCCGTGTCGTCGGCCGGCGGCAACGTCGTGCTGCGCGCCAGCAACGACGGCAGCACGGACGCGCTGGTGATCGATGGCACCGTGAGCGCGGGCAACGTCGTCAACCTTCGCCCCGGCGGCGTGGCGGCGGACGGCACGGCCTTCGACCAGGTCGCAACGCCGATCACGCTCGGCGGCACGGCCAGCACAGGCTTCGCGGTGTCTGCGGCCGAGTTCTCCCGCATCTCGGCCGGCAACGCGATCGTGGCCGGCAGCAATGCGCATGCGGCCGACATCAACGTGGTGGGGCCGCTCGCGCTGGCCTCGGGCCTCACGCTGCAGAACGAAGGCGGCGGCAACATCACACTGCAGGCGCCCATCACGGCGCCGCGCGTCGGCCTGGTGTCGGCAGGCAACATCACTCAGACCGCAGCCGCATCGATCACGGCCGGCACGCTCTTGGCCCGTTCCAACGGGGGCAGCGTGCTGCTCGACCAGGCGGCCAACAACGTGAGCGCGAACACGCTGGGCGGCGGCGCCGCCGGCGCGTTCCGCTACCAGGACGTGGATGAACTGCGCATCGGCCCCGTCTCGGTCGTCGGCTACGACGCCGCCGGCAATGCGCCGCAGGTGGTGTCGGCCGGCTCCATGGCGGCGGACACGGTGTTCGTGCGCACGCTGAGCGGCGACCTGCAGCTCGGCACGGCGGTGACCAGCACGTCGGGCGCCGACCTGGTGGCCGCGGCGCGCTTCCAGAACGTGGGCGGTGCCAGCCTGGGCGGCGCGCCCTGGCGCGTGTGGGCCGACACCTGGATCGGCGAGACGCGCGGCGGCGTTGCCGGCTCGGGCTTGCTGCCCAACCTCTACAACTGCGCCTACCTGGGCCTGTGCGGCGTGAGCGTGTCGCCGGGCGATAACCACTTCATCTATGCGCAGCGGCCGACCGCGACGGTCGTGATCGGCAATGCCGCACGGGTCTCGGGCTCGGACAACCCGGTCTTCACCTGGAGCATCACGGGCCTGATCCTCGGCGACAGCGGTGCAGGCTTCAGCGGTGCGGTGGGCACCGCCGCCAACCAGTCGAGCCCGCCTGGCGCCTATGCGATCAACGGCAGCTTCACCTCGGCCGAGGGCTATCTGGTCAATGTGGTGCCGGGGACGCTCACGGTCAGCAGCCCTCCGGAGGTTCCGCCAGTCACGGTCGTCGTCTTTCCGCAGATTCCGAAGCCCGATGTGGTCCGCGACCTGCCGACCACCTGGCTGTACGACCGCAACATCGGCCCGCCGCCGATCTGCTTTGCGACCGGCCCGCTCGAAGGCGACCGCGCCTCGCAG
>Ga0307412_10001769_pt1 | contig 11934 bp, 7 predicted proteins | sample DK1Cmetagenome_3_FD_203823 | JGI IMG/M metagenome (GOLD analysis project Ga0307412, IMG submission 203823) | Maize rhizosphere microbial communities from greenhouse at UC Davis, California, United States - DK15-C-1 | ecosystem: Host-associated > Plants > Roots > Rhizosphere > Soil | place: USA...
ATGTGGCGCATGCCGGGGATCGAGCCTGCGATCGCTGAACTCTACAAGTTGCCAGCAAGCCAGGATAAGGAAAGCTGATGCCATTCCGGAAGGCAGGATCCATCTAAGTTTTCGTTCTTCACTGACGTGCCGAGACAGGCGGAGATCGTCGCGCCACGTCCTGGTGCGGCGGGCGGCAGCTGGGACTTTGCTGCCGTTACCGAACGGTAGGTCAAACGGCCACTTTCGTCAGAAGCCGACATCCAGCGATTGCCTGACCGGGATGGCCGAACGTCAAAAAATGGCGCGGTGCCGTAGGGCAGCTGAGGGGCCACGGATGCAGGAAAGTCGCCCTGGCAAGTTGAACCGCCCCGGGCCATGCGGCGGACCGATGCCCTGAACGCAAACGCCTCCATCATGTTCCGCTTGGCTCGCCACGGTGTGCGTACTCTCGTGAAAATTATTTCAGACCTGCGTGAGGTGCGCGCTCGCGGGTGCGTCTTGGGTACAGGCTGAAATTCCGGGCCGGACTGATGACCAAATGCAATTCACGGGCGGCGGAGCGGTGCGCGTCTCCTCCCGAGATCGTGCGCATGGATAAAAGACAGAGGAAAAGGGGAAAAATATGCAAGGGATGATGTTGAGCGGCCATGCTGCGCGGCTGGCGATCGCCGCCTTATCAGTTGGTTTGGCCTGCCAGTCACAGGCACAGGACACTAGAGGCGTGAGTGCAGACAGCGATGGCGGCACGATCGTCGTGACGGCGCTCAGACGGTCCTCGACAATTCAGGAGACGCCGATCAGTATCGCGGCGATCTCCGGCGAAGGTCTGGCGCAGATGGGCGCGACGGCGCTGCCCGATTATTTCCGGCAGATTCCCAACCTCAACCTGACGCAGGGCCAGATCGGTATCAGCCGCATCAGCATCCGCGGCATCAATGCGTCGGGCGAAGCCACAGTAGGCCTTTATTTTGATGAGACGCCGATCACTGGCCCGAGCGGCACCAGCCAGGATCCGGGCGCTAACGCCGCCGACCTCAATCTGTTCGACCTTGAGCGCGTGGAAGTGCTGCGTGGCCCGCAAGGCACGCTTTATGGTGCGTCGTCGATGGCCGGCACTTTGCGCCTCATCTTCAACAAGCCCGACGCCAAGCGCCGCGAAGCACAGATTGAAAGCCAGGTCAGCACCACCAAGGACGGATCAATCGGCTATTTCACACGCGCCATGATCAACGAACCGATCGTGGAGGACGTGCTGGCGTTGCGCATCGCCGCCTATCACGAACAGCGGCCGGGCTATATCGATAATATCCGCTATGGTCAGTCGAATGTGAACGACAGCACCTCGCAAGGTGTTCGCGCGTTGCTGGCCTTTACACCCAATCCGGACATGACACTGACCGGCACAGTCATTTACCAGAAGACCGAGGCCGACGACCAGCAGGGCTGGTTCGAGCCGCTGGGCGATTATCAGACCAATTTGTCGACGGTACTGCCCTTCAACAGCAAGTTGCAGCTGTATAACCTCACCTATAACTGGAAGCTGCCGAGCGTGACGCTCACCGCGACCGGCTCATATTATCGTTACGACATTCTGCGCACGATCGACTTTTCGCCCAACGTGAATGCGATCTCGCAAAGCCCGGCGGCGTGTCGCGGCTATTTCAACATCGCCAGCGCCTGCTCGGCCAGCCAACTGTCGGACTTCCGCCAGGCTGGTCTCGCGAACATGCCCGCGATCGGCTATCAACCTGCCTATCTCAAGACCAAGACGGGCGAGCTACGCGCCACGTCCGATTATAAAGGACCGCTCAACTGGACCCTGGGCGTCTTTTATGAAAACCGTCAGGATCATATCGACAGCCATGTTTCGCGGGCCAATTCCAGCACGGGTCAGGTGATCCTGCCGCTTCAGGATCTGAGCTACCGCTATATTGATACGGAGCTGACGCAAAAGGCAGCATTTGGCGAAGTCTCTTTGACCCCATTGTCGGGACTGACGCTGACGGCGGGTGCGCGCTATTACGACTATAAACGCACAACGGCGGGTGAGGCGACCCTGGCAAGCGTGTTTACCGGATCGGTCCTGACGCCGTTCAGTTCGGTCAAGGCGCATGCGAAGGGCTGGCTGGAGAAGTTTAACGTCAGCTACGACGTCACGCGCGACGTGATGTTGTATGGGACGGTCGCTAAAGGTTTCCGCCCCGGCGGCGCTAACAACATACCAAGCCTCAGCCAGAGCCTGGTCATCTATAATCCCGACAGCTTGTGGAACTATGAAGTCGGCGCGAAGACGAGCTGGCTGAATGGCGCGCTGATAGTGAATGCCGCGATATTCCAGATCGACTGGAAAGACATCCAAACGACGGCGCGCACGGCCGACGGGTTGTTCGGCTATATCACCAATGCAGGCGCGGCGCGCATCCGCGGCTTCGAAGCGGACGTCACTGTCCGTCCGGTACAGGGTCTGACGCTGACAATGGCCGCAGGTCATTCCGACGCCGTGCTGACCCAGGACCAGTCCAATTCCTCGCTCCAACTGACCGGGTCGAGCGGGCGCAAGGGCGACAGATTGCCCAATGTGCCGAACTGGAGCGCGTCGGCTTCGGCCGCCTATCGCTGGCCGCTGATCGGAGATCTGGACGGGCTCATCCGCGCCGATTACGCATACACCGGCAATATCGTGAATGGCTTTGCACCGGCCACCAACCCCTATTTCGAAAGCTATGGGGATTATGGCTCGGTCAATGCGCGCATTGGGCTGGAGAATGACAGGATGGGCTTCTACCTCTTTGTCCAGAACCTGACGAACGAGGCCGGCACCGTAGGCGCCGTCAGTTCGCTGGGGATCGAGCGGCAGCTCTATTCACTGACCCCGCGCACGATTGGTTTCAACAGCCGGTTCAATTTCTGACGCTTTAGCAGCCCTCCCTTCCGGAGGGCTGCTTTGTATCTCGCTCCAAAATCGGGACGAACCTCATGTCATCATTTAGCCGCGCCATCTTCTTTCTGGGGGCGCTGACGATAAGCGCCGCCGCGCAGGCGCAGCCTGCCGCCTTTGATCTGTCTGTACGGCAGGCGGTGGATGCCTATGTCGATGCGCAGGCCGGTCCCATCGCCGAAGACGCCCTGAAGATCTGGGGTTTTGCGGAACCAGGCTTTCGCGAGACCCGCAGTTCCGCATTGTTGCAGACGCGGCTGGGCAAGGCCGGCTTCACCGTGAAGAACGGCGTTGCCGGCATGCCCACAGCGTTTGTCGCAAGCTATCGGACCGGCCCCGGCCACGTCATCGCGATATTGGCGGAGTTCGACGCCTTGCCCGGCATCAGTCAGGACGCGACGGCGACGGCCCCCAAGCCGGTAGAAGGAGCCGTCGCCGGCCATGCTTGCGGTCATAACCTGCTTGGATCGGCAGCCGTGGGCGGCGCGATCGCCGTGTCCAAGTGGCTCCACCAGAGCGGGTTCAAGGGTGAGATCCGCGTCTATGGAGCGCCGGCCGAGGAAGGCGGCGATGGCAAGGCTTATATGGTGCGGGCGGGCCTGTTCAGCGACGTTGACACCGTCCTGCATTGGCACCCGGCCGACCGCACCGCCGTTTCGGCCAGCACTTCTCAAGCCAACATCAAGACCGATTTCACTTTCCACGGTCTTTCCAGCCATGCCGCCGCCGCGCCTGAGCGTGGCCGATCGGCCATGGCCGGGCTGGAGGTCATGGACGTGGCCATCAATTACATGCGCCAGTTCACCCCCGATGGCACGCGCATCCATGGCATCGTGACCGAAGGGGGGAAGGCGCCCAATGTCGTCCCCGCCATCGCCAAGAGCAGCTACTATGTGCGCCATGTCGATGTGAAGGTCTTGAAGGATCTTCAGGCGCGCGTGCTGAAAGCCGCGCAGGGCGCCGCAATGGCGACGGAAACCACCGTCGACTGGCAGGTGCAGGGCGGCGTTTACCCCATGCTGATCAACGATACGCTGCTGGACACGGTGCATGACAATCTGGAGCAGGCGGCCGCGAAGCTATCCTGGAGCGCTGGCGAGCAAGCCTATGGGCAAGCGCTGCAGAAGAGCATGAACGTCAAGGTCGACATGACGGGCGCGAACCGGACCCAACCTGTGACCCGCATGGCCATGACGGGCGGTTCGACGGATGTCGGCGATATCAGCTATGTCGTGCCGACCGTCGGCTTTGCCGTCGCCACATGGCCGCAGGGCACACCACCGCACAGTTGGGCCTCGGCCGGGGGCAGCGGATCGACCATGGGTGTCAAGGGTGCGGTGGTCGCTGCCCATGTGCTGGCGGCGAGTGCGGTTCAGTTGATGCTCAGCCCAGACCTGATCGCGCGGGCCAAGGCGGAGCTCAAGCAGAAGCAGGGGCCCGATTTCCAATATCAGTCGCTGTTCGGCGATCGCGCGCCGCCGCTCGACTATACCGATAAACTGGTGGGCGCGCGCTGAGCCGAAGAAAGAGGAAGCCTGTATGAACAACCTGTCGATCCGGCGCGTCCTGCCGCTGCTCCTTTCGACGCTGTCCGTGCCAGCCATGGCGCAGACGGTGCTGCCCGGCGACGGGTTGCAGGGGGCGATGCAGGGATTTCCGCCGCCGGCTGATCGCATCGTCAACCATGTCAACCAGATCGAGCCGCAGAATTTGCGCTGGACGCTCGGCCATATGCGCATGATCTTGCCCACCGAGACGATCCGGCGCGGCGCCGGGCCAGCGTCCGCGCTGCCCGCCGGCAAGCCGATGACACCGCCCGCCTTTCACGACAGCGACGGGACCGAGATAAATTTCGAACAATGGATGCGGCGGACTCACGCCGACGCGTTGCTGGTCCTGCACAAGGGCAGAATAGTGTTCGAAGGCTATGCGCAGGGCGTCGATCCGGCAGCGCCGCACACGATGCAGTCAGTTACGAAATCCTTCACCGGCATCGCCGCCCTGATGCTGATCGAGGAAGGCAAGATCGACCGCAACGCTCCCTTGTCCCGCTATGTGCCGGAACTGGCGCGGTCGGCATGGGGGGACGCGACGATCCAGCAGACGCTCGATATGACGGTGGCCGTCCGCTACAATGAGGATCTGAAGGATCCGAACAGCGATGTGCGCCGTGCTTACGCCTTCGCCAGCGGCAGCTTTGCGCCGCCGCCTGGATATACCGGGCCGCGCCATATCTACGAGATGCTGCAGGGGCTGCCGCGCGAGGGCGAGCATGGGCAGGGCTTCACCTACAAGACGGTCAATCCCGAAGCGATCGCCTGGGTCGTGTCGCGGGTGAGCGGGCAAAAGCCGGCGCAGTTCATCAGCGATCGGATCTGGAGCCGGATCGGTGCGGAGGCGGATGCCTATGTCACCGTCGATCCCGCAGGGACCGACATGATGGGTGGCGGCATGAGCGCGACCGCGCGCGACCTGGCCCGATTTGGCGAGATGCTGCGTCTCGACGGGCGGTTCAACGGTCAGCAAATAGTTCCGGCCGCCGCTGTGCGCGACATCTTCAAGGGCGGCGACGTCGCAAAGTTTCGCGCCGACCCGTTACGCCACTCCATGACGGGCTATTCCTATCATGATTTCTGGTGGAAGCCGCCGGCTCCCAGAGTGATTCAGGCGCTGGGTGGCTTTGGCCAGCATATCTATATCGATCGCACGGCACAGACGGTCATCGTCAAATATTCGTCTGCCACGATTGGCGCACCTTATGACGAGTCCAAGCGACTTGATCCGCTGGGCTTCGCGGCAATCTCCGCCAGCCTCGCGGCACGTAAATAGCCACCGCGCGCTGCGCACCGTCAGGGATGCGCGGCGCGTCGTTCGTCAGCAGGCGATGACGTTGACGGCGAGGCCCCCCTGGCTGGTTTCCTTATACTGGCTCTTCATATCCTCGCCCGTCTGACGCATCGTTTCGATCACCTGATCAAGGCTGACGATATGGTGGCCATCGCCCTGCAGCGCGAGATAGGCGGCGTTGATCGCCTTGATCGCGCCCATCGTGTTGCGCTCGATGCAGGGGATCTGGACCAGCCCGCCTACCGGATCGCAGGTGAGGCCTAGATTATGCTCCATGCCCATTTCGGCGGCGTTCTCAATCTGTCTGTTGCTACCACCCAGAACGGCCGCCAGCCCCGCTGCCGCCATCGAACAAGCAACGCCGACTTCTCCCTGGCAGCCCATTTCGGCGGCCGAGATCGAGGCGCGCTTCTTGAAGAGCATGCCGATCGCGCTGGCGACATAAAGAAAGTCCCGTGAGCGCGCCGGAGCACCGCCGTCGACGAACATTTCGTAATATTTGAGCACGGCGGGGATTACCCCGGCGGCGCCATTGGTGGGCGCCGTGACAACGCGTCCGCCAGAAGCGTTTTCCTCATTGACCGCCAGAGCGTAGAGGCTGACCCACTCGAACACCGACTTGGCATCCGCGCCCGGCGGCACATTGGACTGGACCAGCCGCTGATGAATGGCGTGGGCGCGCCGTTCGACGCGCAGCCCTCCGGGTAACGTCCCATCGCGGGCGCTACCCCGGTCGATGGACGCGAACATCGCCGCGCGCACCATGTCGAGAAAGGCGTCGGTCGCCGCCGGTTCACGCCAGGTGGCCTCATTGGCCCGCATGATGTCGACGATCGACAGGCCGTGCTCGTCGCCGATCGTCAGCAGTTCGGCGCCGGACTCAAAAGGATGCGGCGGTTCAACCCGCGCAGTGATTTCCTCATGTTCCGCGGTTCGTACGACTCCGCCACCGATCGAATAATAGCGGCGGGTAAGCTCGCTGCCGTCATCAAACCAGGCGGTGAATTGCATGCCATTGGGATGTTCTAGAAGGAATTCGCGGTTGAACAAAAGGTCTCGCGCCGCGAGGAAGGGGAGGTCCACGCGCCGCGCCAGCTTCAACCGTCCCTCCGCTATGATGTGCTCCGTGCGCTGCCGGACCATGTTCGGATCGATGGCTTCCGGCGTTTCGCCAGCAAGGCCCATCAGGATGGCCGCGTCGGTGCCATGGCCGCGCCCTGTCAGTGAAAGAGAGCCGTAGAGGTCGCATTGAACGCGTGTGATTGGCCGGCCGCGGTCCAGAGCGGCGTTTGCGAACGCCAAGGCGGCGCGCATCGGACCTACCGTATGCGAACTGGACGGGCCGATCCCGATCGTGAACAATTCCGTCAAACTCGTCATCGTCACGGCCCACCGCCTTGCCCTGCGATGATAGCGGATGCGCCATCATTTCTTTGCCAATGACGCAGCCATTGCGTCCGTCCTCATCAGCCCGCCGGACTAAAAGCGGTGCGAGACCGAAACGCCCAAGGTGCGCGGTGTCTCCCTGACGACATCGCCGCTGGTATGCTGCCTTGAACCGCCCAGCAGTCCTTGTCGATCATTGGTGACATTGTCGACGAAGGCCGCGACCTCCAGCAGACCCCTTGCATAGGTAAGGCGCAGGTCAACGCCGCGCCCGCCCCCAAGCCGCAGGTTGAGGGGATCCAGGCGGTCGAAGACGGAGTTGAACCGGCCCTGGTAGCGTGTCACTATTTCGCCGCGCAGGCTGGTGCTGGGGGCAAGCGTCTTCGTATAGGAAAGTGATGCGGTGAAAGCGAGCGGCGCCACAAACGGCAGGCGGTCGCCCCGCATGCCGCCCGTCTGCGCGACGTTGTTGAATTGATCCTGAGCCAGCCGGGCGTCGGTCCAGCTGAGATTGCCGCGCAGGACGAGCGCGCGCGTCGGCCGGAGGGTGAGGCCCGCTTCAACTCCGTTGATGCGCGCCTTGCCCAGATTGGTGATCAGCGCGTAGGCGCCGCTCATGACCGTAGCGGAATATTGCATATCCGCCCATTCCAGATGAAACAGCGTGCCGTCGAGCGAGAGCGGGCCATCATATTTGCCGATGCGCGTCCCCGTTTCAAAGCTTGTCAGCCTGTCACCTTTATAGACAGCGAGTTCGGGGGCGAGCGAGGGCAGGATGTTGATGCCGCCGGGTCGAAAGCCTTGCGCGATCTGGGCATAGAAAAGCAGGCCGTCATGGGGTCGATAGTCGGCCTGCAACCGCGCGATGACGCCGCTGGCGCGATAGCGATAGGCGACATGCGATCCGTTGGCGCCAGCGTCTGTCGCCACGTTGACGATGTCGAAATTACCCTGTGCGCGGCGGCGATAGTGGAACGCGCGTGCGCCTGCGCTGAGTTCGATCCGGCTGCTGACCGGCCAACTCACATCGCCAAAGGCGGCATATTGATCCAGCCGACCGGTGAAGCGGCGCAGGCCGAGCGGAGCCCGGCCTGTGACCGGGTAGCCCGTCACGGGATCGGCGGATCGCACGGCGCTTGTGCCGCCGTCTTCGCGGTTGCTCAGGAACAGGCCAGCCGTCCAGTGAAGGCCGACATTGCCCGACAAGCGAACTTCCGCCGAGCGCATGGTAATGGTCAGCGGCTGGTCGAGAAGGACCGGTAGCTGCGCGCCGATATACTGGTTCCAACTGTTTCGCTGATCGTCAGAGCATGGCGTCGACAGAGCGAAGTAGCGCATGCACGCGGCCCGCGTGGCGGCATTGTCGCGCAGGGGCTGAGTGAAGTCCAGCGAGCGACGCGGCGTCCAGCGACCTATGGTGACATTGGCGTCAATCGTTACGCCGCCTAACGACCCGGTCAGGCTGGCTTCGCCCAGGGAGAAGTTGCTGGCATAAGGTGTGATCACACGACGCAGGCTTTCGTCATGGCCGCTCCCGAGCGTCTCGCTGAAGCCGTCAGCGATCGCGTCATGCTGGCGGGCGAGCGTCAGATCGAAACGCCAATTGTCGTCCGGCTGCCAACGCAGCGCCAGGCGAGCGCCCGTCTCGTCCCAACGGTCCACGTCAGTGCGGTCAAGCATAGCCTCGTCGATCCGGCCCCCCACATGGCGCCTATAGGCGATCAGTCGCACCGCGGCTTTGCCTTGCGCGAAGGGAAGGTTGACGACGCTGCTCAAGAAGGCGCTGGTGGCTCCGCCCTTTTGCACCGATACTTCCAGCGCGGTGTGATTCGTCCTGTGCGTCAGTTCGGGCCGCCGGAAGAGAATACGCACCGTGCCCGCAAGCGAGCCCGCGCCGAACAAGGTGCCTTGCGGTCCGCGCAGCACCTCCACCTGGTCGACATCGACGAGCAGCAGGCTGGGCGTCATCAGGCCTGGATCAGCCGACGACCCACCCGGCCCCGTCACTGCCGCATTGCCGTAGTAGACGCCTACTGTCGCTTCTCCCGCCGCATACACACCACGCAGCGACAATCGTTCGAAGCCCGGATTGTTGGACGTGGCGGTCAGGCTCGGCGCAAGCCTGGTCAGGTCGATGATGCGGCGTGCGCGTCTATTGTCGAGCTGCGCGCCGCCCAGTGCGACCATGCTGACGGGCGTATCATCCAACAGCGTCGGTCGGCGCAGGGCGGTAACGACGATCGGCTGCGCCGGCTCCGGATTGTCGACGCGCTGTGGTTCCTCGGATACCGGCTCAGGCGTAGGGCCACGTTCGATCACGTAGCTGGCCGGGGTAAGGCGGCGCAGCCGAAGGCCCGTTCCGCGCAGCAGGATCGCGGCCATGGCCTCCGGCGTGCCGCGTAGCCGCTGCGGTCCGATCCGCCGTCCAGCCACGATGTCGCTGCGAAAGACAATGGACACGCGCGCATGAAGCGCGAGCGCGTGTAGGGCTTCGCCAAGCGGCTGGGCGGGGAGGGTCAGGGCGCCGTCGCCCAACCGAGCCTCGCGGGCACTGGCGGAGGCAAGAACGGTTCCAGGCGCCAGCACGACGGCGGCGCCCAGGCACTGGATCAGAGTGATGCTGGTGGGTTGCCGCCGCGTCATTATCGGCCCCGAACGTGATGGAAAATAACACTAGAGTCCAGCGTCACGAATCCGTAACCATTGGTATGACGAACCTTCCTGAAGCTGGCTGAAGATCGCGATGACGTTGTCGGATACGCGCCATGACTGACGCTGACCTCGCCGAACGGGCGCTGCACAGTCATGCCGGGGCATTGCGTGCCTGGTTCCGGCGTAGGCTGGCCAGCCCGCAGGATGTGGACGATGCGATGCAGGATCTTTGTCTTCGGCTATGCGCGCGGGACGGCGGGACTATCGTCAACGAGCGGGCCTATATGTTCGAAACGGCGCAAAGCGTGCTTGCCGACCGCGGTCGGCGGGCCAAGGTGCGGCAGGCCGGGAAACATGACGGATTGACCGAATCGCATCATCCCGTTGAGGAGATCACGCCGGAGCGCGTCCTGATGGGAAAGGATGCGGCTTCAGCCATGCTGCGGATGATCTACGCCCTACCCGACAGGACACGCGACATCTTCATCATGAATCGCTTTGAGAATATGAGCTATACACAGATCGCAACGGCCGCCGGCATATCTGTCAGCGCCGTCGAGAAGCATATTATGAAGGCTCTACGGATCTTGATGGAGGGGCGGAACCATGACGCCTTCTGATAACAGGCCATCGAGCGAAGATGAGCTGAAAAACGCAATCGCGGCCTTTGTCAGGTCGCGTCGTGAAACGGACGGGCGAGCCCCTGAGAAAGCCTTAGAAGTCGAAGGCCTATGGGCATCGATGGATGCGATCAGCGACGATCCAGCGATCCTGGCCTTGCGCGCGGACGTGCGTGCGCGCTACCGCCCCCAAGCTGCGAACGACCCGAGCGATGTTGAGGACCGCTCGGGCTACAGCGCGCGCCGGGCGCCTTATTATGCCATGGCTGCGGCCGTGCTGATAGCGGTTGGGCTCGGCAGTTGGCACTATCTGCGGCCCTCGCCCGACGGGGCGCAATCGCCAGAGGCAGGCCGCCTGATCGCCAATGCGCAGGCGGCACCCCGGTCCTATGCGTTGCCCGACGGCAGTCGCATCACCCTGGACGCCCAAAGCGCCGTCAGGCTGGAGGCTGATGGTAGCCGCCGTGCCGAATTGGTGCGGGGCGCGGCTTTCTTCCATGTGCGCCACGATGCCCGGGAACCTTTTGTCGTCCAGGCTGGCGATAATCGGCTGGTCGATTTGGGCACGGCGTTTTCGGTCGAGAGGCGCTCGGATGGATTGCGCGTCATTCTGGTCGAAGGCAGCGTCCGGGTTGATATGCGGGCAGCCACAGGGCCTGCCAGCGTTACGTTGCAGCCGGGGCAAGGGCTGCACCTTGCAGGCGGCAAGTGGCAGGTCGATGCCCTCGATGCGGACCGGGAAACCGGCTGGCGGACCGGCTTTATCACCTTCGACAATGTGGCGGCGGCGGATGCCGTGAAGCGGCTCAACCGCTATCTGCCTGTCGGCATTCAACTGAGACACGAACAGGATAGGGACGTCCGCATCAGTGGCGTGTTTCGCACCGCCAATCAGGCAGAAGCTATTCGCGGTTTGTCCGCCATGGGTGTCGCAGTCGCGGCACGCTGACATAGTGCAAAACTCACGACGTGCCACAATCAACTTATTACCGTGCGCGTGAGCTATGAATCAACTTGTGGATGACTGAGGCGACCATCGGCGGGAAATTTTATTGCCCGGCTCTGCTGACAAAACTATCGCTCATCACTCAACCTACGATCATCTTACCGGGGGCCTAGTATCCGGATATTGCGGTGGCTAAGCTAGGAAGCGTGGATAAACAGATCGGAGATAGCTGGAGTTGATCGGAAAGCGGCCCTTCTCACAGAGCCGGTCAGAAGCAAGGATTGGCGGTATCCGGCGAATGTCCGCTTCCCGGCGCACGAAAAATCCCATCGAATGGGGAGAAGCGGGACGCTTCGCTGACAGGCCGCTTCGTGGCGAATCATCGGCAGCTTCTTGTCTGGAGCGGACGACCACTGTGGCTGAACAGAACGACCGACTGTGGTCGACAGCCGACGATAACCGGACCTTCCGGTGTCAGGAATGGGAAATCCGCGGCTGAACGCCGGATAAGGTCGATTTTACTTCATTCGGAAGGTAATGGCTGACTACCGACGGCGAACAAA
>Ga0307412_10001770_pt1 | contig 11933 bp, 7 predicted proteins | sample DK1Cmetagenome_3_FD_203823 | JGI IMG/M metagenome (GOLD analysis project Ga0307412, IMG submission 203823) | Maize rhizosphere microbial communities from greenhouse at UC Davis, California, United States - DK15-C-1 | ecosystem: Host-associated > Plants > Roots > Rhizosphere > Soil | place: USA...
CTGTAGAGCACAGTTGGAGGATCGCCGCTGCTGAGAAGAACCTTCCGATTATTGTGCCTGGCTGGGAAGACAGTACAATGGGAAATATATTTGCTTCTTATGTTATTAAAGGAGAGTTAAAAGCCAGTACAATGAAAAGCGGGATAGAATATATGACCTGGCTTGCTGATTGGTATCAAAAGAATAGCAGCGGTAAGGGAATTGGCTTTTTCCAAATAGGGGGAGGTATTGCAGGCGATTTTCCTATTTGTGTGGTTCCGATGCTATACCAGGATTTAGAAATGCATGAAATACCTTTCTGGAGCTATTTCTGCCAGATTTCTGATTCAACTACTTCTTATGGATCATATTCAGGCGCAGTGCCCAATGAGAAGATAACCTGGGGAAAGTTAGATATTCACACGCCTAAATTCATTGTCGAGTCGGATGCTACCATAGTTGTCCCATTGATATTCGCCTGGATATTAAAACAGTAATATCTAATAAACTAACTAGGAATCAATGACAATTGTCATATCGAAAGGAAATTTTAATCAAGAATCAAAATCTGTTTAAACAGCTATTTCTCTTTTCGAATTAAAAACGCCTCAATTTAAATGTTTGAGGCGTTTTTTTATTTATTTAGAACGATTATAAATTGTTAATATAGGTCATTGTAGTGTCATGCATCGCTTAATTAATTATACTTTTGTCCTCCGAAAATGTTGGGGGAATCTCATTCAGCTTTCGAATACATATCTAATTTTAAGTGTAAAATATAATATGAGGAGCATCTCATTGTTTTTTAGAAGTGTTGCAAAATCATTATTCTTAGTATCTTCCTTATGTATTGGTATTCAGTCTTATGCGCAAAATAGCACTGATACAAATGCTACAGCAGTACAAGGCACCGCAGGTTCGGCCACAGCCGAAGCTCCTGCTGCTGCCGCTGCTTCGGGGGATGCTGCAGCTGGTGGAGCACTGTTTAAGCAGAAATGTACTGCATGTCACGGTTTAGAACGTGCGGTGGTAGGTCCCGCTTTAAAGGGGATAACCGATCGGCGCGACGCTGCCTGGTTGAATAAGTGGATTAAAAATTCACAGGCTTTAGTTGCTTCGGGTGATCCTGAGGCTGTAAAGGTTTTCAACGAGTATAACAAAGTCGTAATGACACCTTTTCCTGAATTGTCTGACGCAGATATAACTAATATCTTAGCTTATATCAAAACAGAGGGCGATAAACCGGCGGCAGGAGCTGCAGGTGCAACAGGTGCTGAAGGTGAAGCTAAAGCTGACGAGGGCGTAAGCGATTACCTTTTAGGAGGTTTAATTGTTTTAGTTCTGGTTGCATTATTCATCATCCTTGTTTTAAACCGCGTAATCAAAACCTTAGAGAGGTTATTGATGCAAAAGCAAGGAATTGCTGTTGAGGAAGAGGTTGCCGGCGAAAGTACCGCAATCCGTTTCAGAAGACTAGCAAAAAACAAGAAGTTTGTTGGTTTCACTGTAATCCTGATTGTTATTTTCCTTGGTTCGCTGGGATGGATGACCATGTGGAATACAGGAGTTCACCAGGGGTATCAGCCAGAGCAGCCAATTAAGTACTCACATCAATTACACGCGGGTACTCTGAAAATTGATTGTCAGTACTGTCACTTTGGTGCCTACAAATCGAAAAATGCTACAATTCCTTCATTAAACGTTTGTATGAACTGTCACAATTACGTAACGGCAAGTGACAAATACAACGGTGAAACTTCTCCTGAGATTGCTAAAATCTATAAGGCCTTAGATTACGATCCTGATACCAAAACATATGGGGATGATCCGAAGCCGATTCAATGGGTTCGTATTCATAACCTACCGGATCTGGCATACTTCAATCACTCTCAGCACGTAAAAGTGGCTGGTATAAAATGTCAGGAATGTCATGGTCCGATTCAGACAATGCAAGAGGTTTATCAGTACTCTCCGTTAACAATGAAATGGTGTATTAACTGTCACAAGACTAAAGACGTGAATTTTAAAGGAAATGCTTACTACGATAAGATTATTGCCGCTCACGATCAGTTGAAAAAAGGACAGCACATTACACCTGCTCTATTGGGTGGTATCGAATGTGGTAAATGTCACTATTAATAAATTAAAAAAGAACTTACGCAACAGTTTATATAGCTTAAATGGAAAGCAATAAAAAATACTGGAAAGGTTTAGAAGAGCTGAAAACAACTCCAGAATTTGTGGAGAATAATAAAGGCGAATTTGCCGAGTCATTACCAATAGAAGAATTATTAAGTGAAGCGGGTTTGAAAACCCCAACTCCACGTCGTGATTTTTTAAAGGCGATGGGTTTTGGTTTAGGTGCCGTTACTCTCGCAGCTTGTCAGCCGGCTCCTGTACACAAATCAATTCCTTATTTAATTAAACCGGAAGAAGTTACTCCCGGTGTGGCAAATTACTATGTTTCAAGCTACAAAGGGCATGGCATATTAGTTAAAACCCGTGAAGGTCGCCCTATCAAATTAGAGGGTAATCCAGCTTGTATTCTCGGCGAAGGTCGCTTGGATGCAGTTACCCAAGCTTCGATTCTCGATTTATATGATGTATCAAAACTTAAAGGCCCTAAATTAAATGGAGATGATTCCTCCTGGAGCAGCGTTGATTCATTTGTAAGAGGTGAGTTAAATAAAGTGCAGGCTGGTGGTAAGAAAATCAGGATTGTTTCTTCTACAATTAACAGCCCTTCATCTCAAAGAGTTATTGCAGACTTTATCTCAAAATACCCAAATACAAAACACATTCAGGTAGATGCAGTTTCGTACACTGGTATATTAAAAGCAAACGAAGCTAGTTTTGGAAGAGCTGTTTTGCCTCATTATCACTTTGACAGAGCTGATGTGATTGTAAGCTTTGGCGCGGATTTCCTGGGAACCTGGATTTCTCCTCTTGAGTTTAATCGTCAGTATGTGGTAAATCGTAACATAGCATCTTTAAAAAATAAAAAGATGTCTCGCCATGTACAGTTTGAGGCAGGAATGAGTTTAACCGGTACAAACGCCGATGTTCGTGTTGCGTTGAAGCCATCAGAAGAAGGTATCGCATTATTAAATTTATACGCAGCTCTTGGTGGTGGTGGCTCAACTAAAAAGCTAAGCAGTGCCAAAGCCGATACAGCATTGGCATTGGTTTCTAAAGAGTTACTTGCTGCAAAAGGCAGAGCTTTGGTAGTAAGCGGATCAAACGATATCGCCACTCAAACAATAGTAAACAGTATCAACACTTTATTGGGTAGTTACGGTACCACTATTGATATTGCAAATCCTTCATATCAATATTTAGGAAACGACGCTGACCTGATTGCCTTAATTGGCGAAATGCAGCGTGGTGAAGTTGATGCTGTTTTCTTTATGGACAGCAACCCTGCATACAGCTCGGCTCTTTCCAAGGATTTTACTGAAGGCTTAAGCAAGGTAAAATTAAAAGTGTCTTTTGCTGATCGCTCGGATGAAACTGCAGCATTATGTAATGTCGTAGCACCAGTACCTCATTTCTTAGAAACGTGGGGAGATTCAAATGCTGTTGCAGGATATTATACAATCGTTCAGCCAACTATTAACCCTGTTTTCAATACGCGTCAGGCAGAGCAAAGTTTGCTTCTGTGGTCCGATAACACTATAAAGAACTATTATCAATTTGTAAAAAATAACTGGGAGACTAATCTTCTTCCTTCTGCAGGTCTTACTTGGAAAGAGCTTTTACAAAAAGGCGTTGTTAGTACCATTGCGGGTTCTGCTCCGGTTTCAGCATCTGCGTCTGTTGCAGCTAATGTAAATACTTCGTCTCAGGCGATTCTTACCGCTTCTGCTGCCTTAGCAAAAGGCGGAGAAGGTGCCAGCGAATTAACCGTATATGAGTCTGTAGCTATTCGCGGCGGACAGTATGCAAACAATGCCTGGTTACAAGAATTGCCGGATCCGGTTTCTAAAGTAACATGGGATAACTATGTTGCAATTAACCCTAAATACGCAGAGGAGTTAAAAGTTGTAGAATTCGATTTATTAAAGGTTGAGGCTGAGAACGGCTATTCGGTTGTTCTTCCTGCTCTTTACCAGCCGGGTCAGGCGATGGGTACAGTTTCCATTGCTGTAGGTTATGGTCGTGAGAAAGTTGGTAAAGTAGGTGATGGTAAAGGAAAGAATGCTTTCCCTTTCATGAAATTTGCAAACGGTTCATTACAAACAACTGCTTCGGTTAAAGTATCAGCAGCAGGAGGGAAGTATGAACTTGCTCAAACGCAAACGCATCACTCTTACGAGGGGCGTAATATTATTCGCGAAACTACTTTCGACAAGTATGTTCAGGATCCGTACTCAGGAACCGGAAAACATGAAATGGAGCATAAAACATATGATTTGTGGCCTGAGCACAGACAATTAGGACATAGCTGGGTAATGGCTATCGACTTAAATGCTTGTACTGGTTGCGGAGCGTGTGTGGTCGCTTGTAATGTTGAAAATAATATTCCTGTTGTTGGCCGCGATGAGGTTATCCGTCGTCGTGATATGCACTGGATTCGTATAGATCGTTATTACAGTTTCCAGGAAGATGGAAAAAATTTAACTGAAGAAGGTGAGATTGGCGAGCTTGCGGAGCGTAATAATCTTGAAGATGTAACGGTTGTTAATCAGCCAATGTTGTGTCAGCATTGTGATCACGCCCCGTGTGAAACAGTTTGCCCTGTTATCGCAACCATGCACTCATCAGACGGATTAAACCATATGGCTTATAACCGCTGTGTCGGTACTCGTTACTGCGCTAACAACTGTCCTTACAAAGTACGTCGATTTAACTGGTTCAACTATTGGAACGATTCACGTTTCGATAACTACATGAATAACGAGTTTACTCAATTAGTATTGAATCCTGATGTTACAACACGTTCTCGCGGGGTAATGGAGAAATGTACTATGTGTATCCAGCGTATCCAGGGTGGAAGACTGCAGGCTAAAATTGAAAAGCGTCCTTTAAGGGATCTTGAGATTCAGACAGCATGTCAGCAAACCTGCCCGACAAATGCAATAATATTCGGTGATAAAAACGATCCGAATTCAGCAGTAAGTAAAGCATTAGGTAACGAACGTACTTATTATGTGTTGCAGGAACTAAACGTTCAGCCCGGAATAGGTTACCAAACAAAAGTTAGAAATACAGCGGAAGCACAAGCTTAATTGATTAATATTAAGAGTTTACAAGATTATGTCAGCACATAACGAATCAATATTAAGGGAGCCATTAATCACGGGTGAGAATATTACGTATTCAAAAATTACCGAAGATGTATTGGTTCCCGTTGAAAATAAACCTAATAAAGCCTGGTGGATAGGCTTTACAGTAGCGGCACTTTTTGCTCTGCTGTGGGTTGTATCAGTAGGCTATACATTTTGGGTAGGTATTGGTGCATGGGGATTAAACAAAACAGTAGGTTGGGCTTGGGATATCACCGGCTTCGTTTGGTGGGTAGGTATTGGTCACGCGGGAACACTTATTTCTGCAGTACTCTTACTTTTCCGTCAGAACTGGCGTAACTCTATCAACCGTTCTGCGGAGGCGATGACCATATTCGCGGTTATCTGCGCAGCAACCTATGTTGTATCTCACATGGGACGCCCCTGGTTAGCATACTGGCCTTTACCTCTTCCAAATCAGTTTGGCTCGCTATGGGTAAACTTTAACTCGCCATTAGTATGGGACGTATTTGCGATCTCAACTTATTTCTCGGTCTCATTAGTATTCTGGTATACAGGATTACTGCCCGACATTGCGACTATCCGCGATAGGGCAAGTGGCTTCCGTAAAAGAATTTATACTATTCTTTCTTTCGGTTGGGCTGGTTCAGTGAAAAACTGGCAGCGTTTTGAGTCGGTTTCCCTGATTCTAGCTGGGGTTTCTACTCCACTGGTACTTTCGGTACATACTATTGTATCTATGGACTTTGCGACTTCATTGGAGCCGGGTTGGCATACCACAATTTTCCCTCCATACTTCGTTGCAGGAGCTATCTTCTCCGGTTTCGCCATGGTGCAAACCTTATTATTGGTTGTACGGAAAGTAATGAACTTTGAAAATTACATTACAATGTTCCATATCGAGTCAATGAACAAGATCATTATCGTAACTGGTTCAATTGTAGGTGTTGCGTATTTAACCGAATTATTCATAGCATGGTATTCTGGTGTTGAATACGAACAATATGCGTTTTTGAATCGCGTAAGCGGGCCATACTGGTGGGCTTACTGGAGTATGATGACCTGTAACGTTATTTCTCCGCAGCTTTTCTGGTTCAAGAAAATTCGTACCAGCATTGTTGCTTCGTGGATATTATCTATTGTAGTTAACATCGGTATGTGGTTTGAGCGTTTTGTTATTATCGTTACTTCACTTCACCGCGATTATTTGCCTTCAAGCTGGGCAATGTTTTATCCTTCGGTAGTTGATGTTTGTATATTCCTTGGCTCAATCGGACTCTTCTTTACTTTATTCTTATTGTTCTTACGAGTTTTGCCTGCAATTGCGATAGCTGAGGTAAAATTGATTCTTAAGAGTGCGAGTGATCAGGTGAAGCAGAAACAGATCCGTGAAGGACATGTGAAGAAAGAAGAAGCTGAGTTCTATCAGGAGTCTTTGGATAAATATGATAGTGTAGACTACCTAAAAGTTTAACAATGAGCAACACGAAATATATTTTAGGTCATTTTGAAGATCCTGATGATATGATGCACGGGATCGAAAAGTTACAGGAAAATAATATAAGCATTTACGATGCTTATACTCCAATACCTATTCATGGTATTGAGCAGAAGTTGGGCCACAAGCGTTCTCGTTTACCTATCGCAGCATTTTGCTTTGGTATCACCGGAACACTTACCGGGTTCTCTATGATTTATTATATGCTGGTTTATGACTGGCCAATGAATATCGGTGGTAAGCCTGCGTTCGCAATGCCGAACTTTGTTCCGATTTGTTTTGAGCTGACAGTGCTTTTTGCATCCTTTGGAATGATGGCATGCTTCTTTTATGCTAACCATTTTTTCCCCGGTCGTGCTCCAAGAGTTATGGATCTAAGAGCAACAAATGACAGGTTTATAATTGCAATTGATGCAAAGTCAAATCCATACCCTGATAAAATCGTCGATTTATTAAATGAAGCTGGTGCTGTAGAAGTTATGCACAACGAAAGGAAATATGTTAGTTATGAATAAGCTCAGGATATTAAGCCTTACCTTTTTTACTGCTGCATCTGTGGCTTTTATATCATCATGCGGTGATAACAAAAGTCCGGGGTGGGAGTATGCCCGTAATATGTACGATCCGATTGCTTATAATCCGGATCAGGCAAATGAAAATTTCGCTAACAAGCAAACTGCTCAATTACCTCCTGAAGGAACCACTCCGGTTGGATTCGACAGGGTTGTTGAAGAATATCCAAATACATTGGAAGGTTATAATGCGGCAAGTACCGGTTTGAAGAATCCTGTTCCCGTAACACCGGCTTCTTTGGCAGAGGGTAGAGCACTTTACCGCAATATGTGTTCTCATTGCCACGGTGCAACAGGAAATGGAGATGGCAGCATTATTAAGCTTGATAAATTTCCTCCGCCACCATCGTATTCAACAGGGAACTCGTCAAGAGGAGGCGCGATGAGTGCTTTAACCGACGGAAAAATATTCCACACAATTACTTACGGTGTAAACCTTATGGGCCCCCATCGTACACAACTTTCTCCTACAGAGCGATGGAAAATCGTAATGTATGTTCATGAATTGCAAAAAGCTCAATTTTAAGTTTTAGCCAAAAAATGGGAACTCACAATCATACTACACATAATTTCAGCGAACAATTCGAATTCTCGGGTAAAGCAAAAACCTGGAGCCTCATTGCAATATTAATTGGTGTATTAGCAATAGCTTATGGATTCTTATTAGATCCCCATGAAGCACACAGGGCAGAACGTACGTTCGCAAATCTTCTTTTAATGGGTTATTACTTTACCTGTGTATGCGCTGCAGGGGCATTTTTCGTTGCTCTTCAATTTGTTGCACAGGCAGGTTGGTCCGCAGGTTTACTTCGTATTCCTCAAGCCTTTGCTAAAGTATTGCCTATCGCGGCAGTAATATTAATCGCAATTATAACTGCTGGCTTGTTTACCCACAATTTATATCATCACTGGAATCATGAGGGCTTGACGGTAGAAGGACATGAGAATTTTGATCCGATAATCGCCGAAAAGGCAAGCTTTTTGAACGTGCCATTTTTCCTGGTACGTCAGGTGGTGTTTTTGGGTATTTACAGCATTTTCGCTTTATTGTTAACACGCTACTCTAACAATGAAGATAAAGTTGGCGGATTGTCAAATCACAATAAGAGTATTAAAATGTCCACTATATTTTTGGTGATATTTGGTTTTACAACTCCTATATGGTCATTTGATACTATCATGTCAATAGAGGCTCACTGGTTCTCTACCATGTTCGGCTGGTATAATTTTGCAGCCATGTGGGTTAGTGGATTATGCGCAATTACTCTGACAATTATTTTGTTGAAAAAGGCGGGTCATTTAACATGGGTTAATCATAATCACTTACACGATCTGGGGAAGTTTATCTTCGCGTTCTCCATCTTCTGGACATATGTTTGGTTCTCACAATTTTTGTTGATCTGGTATGCTAACATACCTGAGGAAACCGTTTATTTCTACAAACGTTGGGAGCCTGAATATCAGTTTTGGTTTTGGTTAAACATCGTGATTAATTTCCTGGCTCCGGTTCTGATACTTATGACACGTGATGCAAAACGCCAGGTTAACGTATTAATGTTTGTTTGTATTCTATTGCTGTGTGGACATTGGCTGGATTATTATATGATGATTATGCCTGGTAGCTTAGAAAGCAATCGTGATTTTGGTATTACAGAAATTGGAATTGCAATCGGTTTTGTAGGATTGTTCACGTTCCTCATGTTAACCAAACTTGCAAGTAAACCTTTGGTGCCGCAGAATCATCCATTACTGGAGGAGAGCTTACATCATCAGATCTAAAAGACGGAGCTATTTATTAACGAATTGCAAATAAAAAAATGAGGTTTAATAAATCAATAAAAGGCAGAATATTCTCTATCATAATGTTTGTTTGCCTGATGGCTGTCTCTGGTTTTGCTAACGCCCAAGGCGCATTAGAACAAACGGTTGCAGCAGATACAGCAGCAGCGACCGATACAGCACAGCAAATTAACTCTTCAATCGGTTCAATCGGGGATACTCCGGTAGAAATCACAGAAACGGCTGAAGACGATGCAAGTACTCTTGAAACTGCTGAAGTTAAAGACAATACAGAGTTATATAAATCGGTATCTTATTATCTCTTAGCCTTTTTCCTTTTGTGCGTTTTCATTGCCATTATAGGAAAAGTATTGAGGGTATACGAGTTAACCAGCGAGATTCACGGTAAAAAGAAACATCTTAACTGGAACAAAATCCAGGGTGTTCTTTTCGCTATAACGCTTGTTCTGGGACTTTACGGTACATACTGGTCGTACAAGGTTTGGGGAAACATGTCTTCGGGCGCCTCAGCTTCTGAACACGGTCTGGTTTTAGATTCTATGATGATGACTACAATTGTGATTACAACAATTGTCTTTGTTATTACTCAGATTTTATTATTTGGATTTGCCTTCAGATATTCCGCAAATGATAATCGTAAGGCATATTTCTACCCTCACAATAATTTCATTGAGCGACTTTGGACGATCATCCCTGCTCTTGCCCTTACTGTTTTGGTTTTATACGGATTCTTTACCTGGAGGACAATCACCAGTCCATCTGATGCCGATATAAAAAGCGCTTTGAGTATTGAAGTAACTGGCGAGCAGTTTAAATGGAACGTGAGATATGCCGGAGATAACAATGAATTGGGTCTAAGAAATTATAAACTTACCAGCCCGACAAACTCTCTGGGTATTGATTTTAAAGATCCAAAAAGCTGGGATGATAAACTGGGTGGCGAGATTGTGTTGCCTGTTGGAAAGCCGGTACGCTTTACTATTCGTTCTAAAGACGTTTTACATAGCTTTTACCTTCCTGACTTTAGAGCTCAAATCAACGCTGTTCCCGGGATGCCTACATATTTTCAAATTACTCCGATTTTGACAACAGAGCAGATGCGTGAGAAAACCGGCAACGCTGCATTTAATTATACATTATTATGTGCAAAGATTTGTGGTGCCGGGCATTATAACATGCAGTACGTTGTTAAAGTTGTTAGTGAGTCTGAATACGCAGAGTGGATAGCGAAACAACCTTTATTCTTCAACGATGATATGAAGAAAGAGCTGCAGGCGGCTGAGAAGATCGAAGTTGCAGCAAATAATAAATTAGCATTAAACAAATAATTTCAGATACAGCGAGATATGGCAAGCACAGCGATTCAGCATACATTAGAGCATTCTGGACATAGCCACGATGATCATGGTCATCACCATGAGACTTTTCTGACTAAATATGTATTTAGTCAGGATCATAAAATGATTGCAAAGCAATTCCTTATCACCGGTATTATTATGGCGGTTATTGGGATGCTTCTTTCTATACTTTTTCGTATACAGCTTGGATGGCCTGATCAAAGCTTTCCTCTGTTGGAGACTTTCTTAGGAAAATGGGCTGAAGGTGGTAGAATTAAACCCGACTTTTATTTGGCATTAGTTACCATACACGGTACCATAATGGTGTTTTTCGTACTTACTGCCGGACTAAGCGGAACATTCAGTAACCTATTAATTCCCTTACAGATTGGTGCCCGCGATATGGCATCTCCGTTTGTAAATATGTTATCGTTTTGGTTCTTCTTTACAGCTTGTGTTATAATGATGGCATCTTTCTTTGTAGAGAGTGGACCTGCAAGTGCTGGTTGGACTATTTATCCTCCTCTGTCTGCGTTGCCTCAATCAATATCAGGATCGGCTGCAGGTATGACTTTATGGTTGATCAGTATGGTGTTCTTTATTGCATCATCGTTGATGGGAGCATTAAATTACATCAGTACGGTGCTTAATATGCGTACAAAAGGAATGGATATGTGGAAAATGCCATTAACAATCTGGTCATTTTTCTTAACAGCGATTTTGGGTGTGTTATCATTTCCTGTACTCGTAGCCGGTGTTGTATTATTGATATTTGACCGTAGTTTCGGAACAAGCTTTTATTTATCAGAAATTGTTGTTCAGGGTCAGGTATTACCTCAGCAAGGTGGTAGCCCAATCTTGTTTCAGCATTTGTTCTGGTTCCTTGGCCACCCTGAAGTGTACATTGTGATTATGCCTGCAATGGGTATAGCTTCTGAGGTAATGGCTACAAATTCACGTAAACCAATTTTCGGCTATCATGCCATGGTTTACTCTTTAATTGGAATTAGTGTATTATCTTTTATTGTGTGGGGCCACCATATGTTTGTTACCGGGATGAATCCGTTTTTAGGCGGGGTGTTCATGATAACAACCTTGATTATTGCGGTGCCTTCTGCCGTGAAATCATTTAACTGGCTTGCTACTATCTGGCGCGGAAATATCCGTTTCACTCCGGCTATGATGTTTGCAATAGGCTTGGTTTCGTTCTTCATCTCCGGTGGTTTAACAGGTATTTTCCTTGGTAATGCAGCTTTAGATATTCCTTTGCATGACACATATTTCGTTGTCGCACACTTTCACCTTGTGATGGGGTCTGCAGCAATTTGCGGAATGCTTTGTGGTGTGTACCACTGGTATCCTAAGATGTTTGGAAGGTTAATGGACGAGAAACTTGGTTATTTACACTTCTGGTTCACATTCATTGGAGCATATCTGGTATTCTTCCCAATGCACTTTATGGGACTTGATGGTGTACCTCGTCGTTATTATGCATTCACCG
>Ga0307412_10001771_pt1 | contig 11931 bp, 9 predicted proteins | sample DK1Cmetagenome_3_FD_203823 | JGI IMG/M metagenome (GOLD analysis project Ga0307412, IMG submission 203823) | Maize rhizosphere microbial communities from greenhouse at UC Davis, California, United States - DK15-C-1 | ecosystem: Host-associated > Plants > Roots > Rhizosphere > Soil | place: USA...
GCCCCCATCGAAATCAGCGAATCTGAATTCGCCACCCGACTGAAGCGCTTCGAGCTCATCCCCGACTCCGGCGGCGCCGGCAAGTTTCGCGGCGGTTTAGGTTTCGTCCGCGAGTACGAGGTGCTCGACAACGACGCGCGCTTTTCACTGCGTTCGACCAAACACACGGTCGCGCCCAAGGGCATCGACGGCGGCATGAACGGCAAGACCGGCCACTGCGTGTTGAACCCGGGCACGCCAGGCGAACGGCCGATTCCGTCGCGCTTCTCCGACCACGTGCTCCACCCCGGCGAGGTTTTTTGCCTCGACACCCCAGGGGGCGGCGGCCTCGGTAATCCCCTGGAACGCGATCCCGAACGCGTTCTCAACGATGTCCGCAACGGCTACGTGACGCAGGTAAGAGCGCGCGAAGTCTATCGCGTGGCGATCGACAGCGTCGATAGCGATTACGCAATTAACCAGAACGAAACGGCGCAATTGCGCGCACAGTCGTGAACGGCCGAGGATAGAGGATGGCAGATAGCAACTTGCAATCCTCGATCTTCAATCCTCCATCCTCGACGCCCATAACGCAGTAGTTTTCGATTTCCCATGACGGTCGATCCCATCACGCTGCAAGTCATCCAAGCGCGCCTGGCCGGCATCGTCCAGGAGATGCAGAACTCGTTATTTCGCACCGGCTACTCGACGATTATCAGGGAATCCCAGGATGCCAGCTGCGCGGTGTTGAACACCCGCGGTGAAGTCATCGCCCAACACGTTGTCCTGCCGCTGCACATGGGCGCGTTTCCAGCCTGCGCCGCGGCGATTCTGCAGACTTTCCCCATCGACGACATCAACGACGGCGACGCCTTCATCACCAACCATCCATATCTCGGCGGCAGCCCCCACGCGCCCGATATGGGCGTGTTCACACCGATTTTTTTTCGTGGTGAATGGGTCGGCTTCGCCGCCAACATGGCGCACAAAAGCGACCTCGGCGGGACCGTGCCCGGCAGCGGCAGCGGCACGGCGCGGGAAATTTATCAGGAAGGTCTGCACCTGCCGCCGGTAAAATTCATGTCGCGCCTGCAGCCGGTCAAGGAAATCGACGCAGTGATCGCGGCCAACAGCCGCACTCCGGCGCTCGTGCTCGGCGATCTGCGCGGACAGGTCGGCGCGGCGCGGCTGGGCGAGCGGCGCATCGGCGAACTGATGGAACGCTACGGTAAGGATGTCATTTTGGATTCCACCGAACTGCTCTGCGCGCATACCGAGAACCGCGTGCGCCGGGCAATCGCCTCCTGGCCCGACGGCGAATCCGAGGGCGAGAGCTTCGTCGACCACGACGGCATCGATCTCAGCAAACCGATTCGCATCCACGTTAAAATTAACAAGCGCGGCGACCGGCTCCACTTCGATTTCACCGGTTCGAGCGATCAAACCCAAGGCCCGGCGAATATACGTCCGCCATTGATGCGCGCGGCCTGTGCCTATTGTCTGGTCGCCCTGGTCGATCGTTTTTTGCCGATCAACCATGGCCTCGCCCGCTGTGTCGACGCCAGCTTTCGCGAGGGCAGTGTGGTCGATCCGCGCTTCCCGGCGGCGGTAAATACTTATATGCCGACAGCGCTCACCGCCGCCGAAGCGATCCTGCGCGCCTTGGCGCACTTCGTTCCCGACCGGCGCATTGCCGGCGGCTCCGGCAGCGCCGCGCTGGTGCTCGGCGGCCGCGACGCTCACACCAACCGGGCCTACGTTCACTATGAAATTTTCAGCGGCGGCACCGGCGCGCGCGCCGGGAAGGATGGCGTGTCGGCAACCGCGTTTCATCTAAGCAACTGCAAGACCGCGCCCATCGAAATCATTGAGTCGGAGTTCCCCACCCGGGTCGAGCGTTTCGAGATGCTCTGCGACTCCGGCGGCGCCGGCGAGTGGCGCGGCGGCTTGGGCTTTGTCCGGCAGTACCGCATACTCGCCGACGACGTGCGCTTCTCCATGCGCACCGACAAACACGCGATCGCGCCCTTCGGCAGCAGCGCCGGACTACCTGGCGCCCAAGGCGCCTGCCGCATCAATCCAGAATCACCAGAGGAAAAATCTCTGCCATCGCGATTTGGCGACCACCGGCTGAGGCGGAACGACACGATCCGCGTCGAGCGTCCCGGCGGTGGCGGCCTCGGCAATCCGTTCGAACGGCCAGTCGAAAAGGTTCTTGAAGATCTGCGTCAAGGCTATATCACCGCCGGCCAAGCGCAATCCGCTTACGGAGTCGCCACCCAGATCGTCGACGGTGAAGCCTGTTTGCACGAGGGAGAAACTGCCCGCTTACGAGGAAAAACCGATTAATTCGTTGGCAAAGTTGGGGCACCTCTGCTATACATCGACGAAATTAATTACTTTCCTGAAGGAGGGAAAAAATGGCAGCAGCAAAAAAGAAAGCAGCAGCGAAGAAAAAAAGAAAGCCCAACGCGGCGTTCATGAAGCCGGTCCAGCCGGACGCAGTGTTGAGCACAGTCGTCGGCAACAAGCCGATTCCGCGCACCGAGGTGACCAAGAAACTTTGGGGATACATCAAGAAGAACGGTCTGCAAGACAAGAAGAAAAGAACCAACATCAATGCAGACGACAATCTCAAAGCTGTCTTCGGCGGCAAAAAGACCGTCACCATGTTCGAGATGACCAAGCTGGTCAGCAAACACGTGAAGTAACTTTTTCTCGCACACGAGTCACAAAGGCCAAGAACATCGCGGAGCCGGTGTCCTTGGCTTTTGTGTTTCTACGGAGATATCAATCTCCCCACGAAGTACTCGCGCATTTCTACGCGTCAGCAAAACGTCACTTGTTCTCCTCGACCTGTTATCGCCGCGCGCGCGGTGATCGTGAATACCCGCCTGAATTCGTGCTCTCCTTCGAAATACCTGCGAAGGTACGATCCAGGCCAATGAAGGGATAAGAGGTTTGTCATACCGGCGGGAGCCGGTATCCATCCCCTTCCTCCCTGGATGCCGGCGTACGCCGGCATGACGATTGAACGAATGAGGCATGTGGAAGGTGTAACTTCATTTTTGCAGACGAGCCGGATGCTCATGTCACTTCGTGGCTTCTTAAAAAAGACACCTGCGGAAATTTCTCCGAGAGTCATCGTCGGAAACATTCGTGTCTGTCCTGCCTTGCTGAACAGGATTTTGCAATCAGCGGTTGAGCGCGTCGAACAGATGGAGCTGCTTGATGTGGCCTTCGTCTTCGAAATGAACCGGATAGTTGCCGGTGAAACAAGCGTCGCAGAAGCCACTCTTGTCGCCTTCGAAGTAAGTGTACATTCCCTCATTGGAAAGATAGGCGAGGGTATCGGCTTCGACAAAGCGGCGGATCTCTTCAACTGAATTGGCGGAGGCGATCAATTCGCCGCGCGTCGGCGTGTCGATGCCGTAGTAGCACGGACCCGTAGTCGCGGGTGAGCTGATGCGCAGATGCACTTCGCGGGCACCGGCGTCGCGCAGCATGCGAATGATCTTTCGGCTCGTGGTGCCGCGCACGATCGAATCGTCCACGACGATCACCCGTTTGCCCTGCAAAACGTCGCGCTGGGCGTTGAGTTTTATCTTCACGCCGAAGTTACGGATCGTCTGCTGCGGTTCGATAAAAGTGCGGCCGACATAGTGATTGCGGATCAGGCCGAACTCGAGCGGAATTTTCGATTCTTCGGCAAAGCCCATCGCCGCCGGCACGCCGGAATCCGGCACCGGCGTGACTAGATCCGCCTCGACGCCGCTTTCGCGCGCCAATTGGCGCCCGAGCGATTTGCGAACTTGGTAGACGTTATGGCCGAAAAGTTTGCTGTCCGGCCGGGCAAAATAAATATATTCGAATATGCATTTGGCATGGGGCACGGGCGGAAATGGTTTAAGCGACTCCACGCCATCGGCACCGATGGTAACGATCTCACCGGGCTCGACGTCGCGCAGATATTCCGCCTCGATCAAATCCAGGGCGCAAGTCTCCGAAGCAAATACGTAGGCGCCGCGATTCTTACCCTCGGGAAATCGACCCAACACCAGCGGCCGGAAGCCGTAGGGATCGCGCGCGGCAATCAACTTGTCGAGGGTTAAAAATAACAGCGAGTAGGCTCCGCGCACCCGGCTCAGCGCTTCCACGATACGATGCTGCAGCGAGCCTTCTTTAGAAGTCGCGATCAGGTGAATGATAACTTCGGTGTCCGATGTCGATTGAAAGATCGACCCCGCTTGCTCGAGCTCGTTGCGCAGCAGCGTGCCGTTGACCAGATTGCCGTTGTGCGCGATGGCGATGGGACCTTGAGAATATTCGACGACGAACGGTTGAGCATTTTTTAAATGGCTTTGGCCTTGGGTCGAATAACGATTATGGCCGATGGCATTGGCGCCTTCGAGCCGCTTGATGACGTCTTCTTTGAAGGCGTCGGCAACCAGGCCCATCTGACGATGAGAAATCAGGCCCTTACCGTCGGAGGTGACGATGCCGCACGATTCCTGGCCGCGATGCTGCAGCGCATAAAGTCCCAGGTAGACCATATTGGCTGCCTCGGGATGGCCATAGATACCCATGACCGCGCACTCTTCATGGAATTTGTCGGACATCGAATTTTCCCCGACGCCGCGTTAGCCGCATGATTGCTGAACGATCGAACTGTGAACGAAATTACTTGAGCAGCGCCGTAAGTCCATTAGACCAGATTGCGCGCAATTCTTCCACTGGCAGTTGCAAGAGCGGTTGGAATACCAGGCGGCTGCCGCCGACGGTGCCGATCGTCAGCAGCGGCACGTGATGTTGATCAGCGAGATCTTGCAAGCGCTGGAGGTTACTCTCTCTGACCGAAAGCACGATGCGCGACTGCGATTCGCTGAACAACAGCGCGTCAGCGCGGATCATCTCGTGCGCTTCGATGCGCGCACCCAAAGGTTTGTCCGGACCGCCGATGCAGGCCTCGGCGAGCGCTACCGCTAGTCCGCCGTCGGAAACGTCGTGGGCCGATTGCAGGAGTCCTTGTTCGATGGCGTCAATGCAGCAGCTCTGCACTGCCAATTCCAATTTGAGGTCGATCCACGGCGGCGTGCCGCGGGTCATCCCATGGATCGTTTTCAAATACTCGCTGCCGCCGAGCTCTTCGCGGGTGCGGCCGAGCAAGACCACCAGATCTCCCGCGGTCTTGAACCAGGGCGTGACAAAGCGCTCGACTTTTTCCAACAGCCCGACCATGCCGATGGTCGGCGTCGGATGGATCGGCACGCCGTCGGTTTCGTTATAAAAACTGACATTGCCGCTTACCACCGGAACGCGCAGCGCCAAACACGCGGCGCGCATGCCGTTAATCACCTCGGCGAACTGCCACATGACTTCGGGATTTTCCGGGCTGCCGAAATTCAAGCAATCGGTGAGTCCCACCGGGCGCGCGCCGACACATGCCAGATTGCGCGCCGCCTCGGCGACGGCGAGAACGCCGCCGACGTAAGGGTCAAGGTAGCAGTAACGGCTGTTACCGTCGGCGACGAGCGCCAAACCTTTTTCCGTGCCTTTGATGCGCAGCACCGCAGCATCGGCGCCGGCGGCAACGATGGTATTGGTGCGTACGAATTGGTCGTACTGCCGATAAATCCATTCTTTGGAGGCGAGATTGGGCGACGCCAAGAGTTGCTTCACCACCGCGCCGAAATCTTTCGGCTCGGCGATGGTTGCCAGGTCCAATTGCTGTACTTGATCCTGATAGACTGGCCGCGCAGTCGGCCGATGATACGCCGGCGCTTCCTTGGTGAGGGCGCGGATCGGAATGCACGCCACCTGTTCGCCGTGCCACAGAGCGCGAAACTGCTGGTCGTCTGTGACCGTTCCGACGACGACCGCGTCGAGATCCCATTTGTCGAAGATTTTTTTGATCGCCGCTTCGCAGCCCTGCTTGGCGACCAAAAGCATGCGCTCTTGCGACTCGGACAGGAGAATTTCGTACGGCGTCATGCCGGTCTCGCGCACCGGCACCCGCGAGAGATCGAGTTCGATGCCGCAGCCGCCGCGTCCGGCCATTTCAGCGGAAGAACTGGTCAAGCCGGCCGCGCCCATGTCTTGGATGCCAATGATGTAATCGTGTCGGAACAGTTCCAGACAAGCTTCGAGCAAGAGCTTCTCGGTAAATGGATCGCCCACCTGCACGGTCGGCCGACGCTGCTCCTTCTCCTCGGAAAACGACTCCGAAGCCATGGTGGCACCGTGAATGCCGTCGCGGCCGGTCTTGGAGCCGACATACATCACCGGATTGCCGACCCCCTGGGCGAGACCGGTGAAAATCCGCTCCTTGTCGACCAGGCCGAGGGTGAAGGCGTTGACGAGAATATTCGCGTTGTAACAGGCATCGAAATAACACTCGCCGCCAACCGTGGGCACGCCGATGCAATTGCCGTAACCGCCGATACCGGCGACGACCCCAGCGACCAAATAGCGCGTGCGCGGGTGATCGACGGCGCCGAAGCGTAGTGAATTGAGCGATGCGATGGGACGCGCCCCCATGGTAAAAATATCGCGCAGTATGCCGCCGACACCGGTGGCGGCGCCTTGATAGGGCTCGATGAACGACGGATGATTGTGGCTTTCCATCTTGAACGCCACCGCCAGGCCGTCGCCGATATCGACCACACCGGCATTCTCGCCGGGGCCTTGCAGCACGTATGGCCCTTCCGTGGGCAAATTTTTCAGATACACGCGCGAGCTTTTGTAACTGCAGTGCTCCGACCACATGACGGAAAAAACGCCAAGCTCAGTGTAGTTGGGCTCGCGCCCGAGAAACCCGACGATTTTGCGGTACTCGTCGGGACTAAGGCCATGGCTCGCAACCAACTCCGGAGTGACCGCTGGCTGGGCCAACTTCTCGGGCTCTGCTTCACCCACGGCGCTTCACCCTATCGGCGACGGCGGCGCCAATCGATGCAAAGAGCTTGGCGCCGTCGTCGCTGCCGAGCAGTCTATTGCAGGCGTCTTCTGGATGAGGCATCAGGCCAAAGACGTTGCGTTCTTCGTTGCAAACCCCGGCGATATTATCCACTGAGCCGTTGGGGTTGGCCGCCGCCGTGGGCTTGCCCTTGGCGTCGACGTAGTGCAATAGGATCTGACGATTTTTGCGCATGCGCTCGAGCGTCGCGGCGTCGGCGAAGTAGCACCCCTCGCCATGCTTGACGGGGATTTTCAGAATCTGGCCTTTTTTCAAGTTGCGCGTAAACGGCGAGTCGGTTTCTGCGACGCGCAGATGCACCGGCTGGCAGATAAACTGCAGACCGGCGTTGCGCACCAGCGCGCCGGGCAACAAACCGACTTCGCAAAGAATCTGGAAACCGTTGCAAATGCCCAAGACCAAACCGCCGCGCTTGGCATACTCGACGACGCCGCGCATGATCGGCGAAAAACGCGCCATGGCGCCGCAGCGCAAATAGTCGCCGTAGGAAAACCCGCCGGGTAGAACCAAACAGTCGAATTCGCCGTTGAGTTCGTCTTTATGCCAGAGCTTCTCGACAGTTTGTTGCAAGTCAAACTTGAGCGAATCGACGACGTCTTGATCGTCACAGGAACCGGGAAAAGTGATGACACCCCAACGCATGGTCTTAGCTCAATGCACAATGGAAAATTGATAAGGGAAACCGAAGAAGCCAAGACAGCGCGACCGCGTCGGCAGTTTCTTGGCTCAGCATTTGCCCATCTACAAAGTATTATTGCTCGAATAATCGGCGAATCAATACGGAGTTACTCTTGAATCTCGAAGCGATAGTCTTCGATGACGGTGTTAGACAATAGTTTATCGCACATTTCGCGCACCCTCAGCTCGGCGTTCTGGCGCGACGTAGCTGCTATCTCGATCTCGAGATATTTGCCGGCGCGAACGTCCTGCACCTCGCTATAACCCAACGTATGCAGCGATCGTTCGATGGCTTTACCCTGGGGATCGAGAACACCCTTTTTCAGCGAAACGAAAATTTTTACGCGCATGGTGGTCAACTTTCAGAAATTTAAGCCTATTGAAATGCCCGCCGAAAGATAAAATCGATATTGGCCAAGTGATGCTTCACACCCCAAATCGCTTCGATCTCCTTGGGCGACAGATACTTGCGAATCTCGGGGTCACCGAGCAGTTCGCGCTTCATATCGCCGCCTTCGCGGCCGACCTTGAGCGCATGTCGCTGCACCATGCGATAGGCATCATCGCGGGCAATCCCTTTGCCGACCAGAGCGAGCAGAACTTTTTCCGAGAACACCGTGCCGCCGCTCTTCTCGAGATTGCGCCGCATGTTTTCCGGATAGACGCAGAGATTGCCGAGCACGTAGGTCATGCGCCGGAGCATGAAATCCAGCGCGATGGTCGCGTCCGGCGCGATCACCCGCTCGACGGATGAATGGCTGATGTCGCGCTCATGCCAAAGCGGCACGTTTTCCATGGCCGCCAGCGCGTAGGAGCGCATGAGCCGCGCCAAACCGGAAACGTTTTCCGAAAGAATCGGGTTGCGCTTGTGCGGCATCGCCGAGGAGCCTTTTTGGCCCTGGGTAAACGGCTCCTCCGCTTCTTGCACCTCGGTGCGCTGCAAGTGGCGAATCTCAACGGCGAATTTCTCGAGCGAGCTGGCGATGATGGCCAGGGTGGCAAAGTAATACGCATGGCGATCGCGTTGGATGATTTGGTTCGACACCAGCGCCGGCTTTAAGCCCGCCTTGCGGCAGACGTAAGCTTCGACTTTGGGCGAGATCTGCGCGAAGGTGCCGACGGCTCCCGAGATCTGGCCGACACAGATATCGTCCACCGCGGCACGAAAGCGCACTAGATGGCGCGCCATCTCTTGATACCAGAGCGCCAGCTTGAGGCCGAAGGTGATCGGTTCGGCATGAACGCCATGGGTGCGGCCGATCTGCACCGTCCATTTGTATTTGCGCGCCTGCTGGCGCAGCGCTTTCATCAGGTTCTTGATGTCTTCTTCAATGATCGCCGAGGCGTCTTTAAATTGCAGCGCCAGCGCGGTGTCCATGACGTCTGACGAGGTCATGCCGACGTGCAGATAGCGGGCATCGTCGCCGATGGATTCGGCGACACTGCTCAAAAACGCGATGATCTCGTGTTTTACCTCGGCCTCGATCTCACGAATGCGCTTGACCTCAAAACGCGCCTTCTTGCGAATGCGCGCGATCGCCGCGCGGGGAACTTTGCCTAACTGTGCCAATCCTTCGGCCGCGAGGATTTCCACCTCGAGCCATTTTTGAAAACTATTTTCTTCAGACCAGATCCGCCCCATCTCGGGCCGAGTATAACGAGCAATCATTTTCTAAAGTGCCCTTCGCGAATGTAAAGTCCAAGCGCTAAGCCAAATTCGCAGTGCGACGCGCTCCGTCCTGAACGGACAAACTTCGAGCTATTTCTTGTCCGTATGCCCGAAGCCGCCCTCTTGCCGTTGCGACGACGGCAACTCGCTCACTTCTTGCCATTCGGCACGCACGACGCGCTGCACGACCATCTGGGCGATCCTTTGGCCGGGTTCGATGACGATCGGCTCGCCGCCCAAATTGATCGCGATCACTTGGATCTCGCCGCGATAGTCGGCATCGATGGTGCCGGGGCTGTTGACCATCGTCAGACCCTGCTTCAAGGCTAGACCGCTGCGCGGCCGGATCTGCGCCTCGAAACCCGTCGGCAGAGCAATGGCAATGCCGGTAGGAATTACCATGCGCGCCATTGGTTCCAGGATGAGCTTGGCAGCGATATCGGCGCACAGATCCATGCCGGCCGCGCCATCGGTCATGTAAGCGGGCAAGGCCGGAGCGCCATCGCCCGGCCGCACACGCTTGATCTGAATAGGAATCTGTTCCACGGCCAATCTAATTAAATTTTTGCGCTCCAGATTACCCCGACCGGTCATCCGCCTTGCAAAATCTTCGGGAAAATTTTTCTCGCTAGAGTAAACTCGGCGACTTGCGCGATACAGGATGTTTATGCGAATTCGCGGCGCCTAATAATTAGCGCAGGCATACGAAACGGTTGTGTTCATCGCAACGCTTATGAATGAGTAATCATCCACACAAATGAGCAGAACCACAATTGGAGAAATTGTCGAGCGCTAGTGGCTCGTCGCGAGGTTTGTGATTTTGAACTTGTCCTTGAAATCGCCGAGCAGGGTCAAAGTCATCGCTTCGCGACGAAACAGGCGGTTCGCCAATTGGACGACATCGTCGCGCGTCACGGCGCGGATACTCTGGCAAATCTCATCGGTAGGCACCATCTTGCCAAAGTAAATTTCATTGCGCGCCACATGGCTCATCCATGAGTCGGTCGATTCCAAACCCAACATCATGCTGCCGACCAGTTGCCCCTGAGTCCGCCGCAACTCGTCGTCGGTGATACCTTCCCTGGCCAGCTTGCCAAGCTCGGCGAGGATGAGCTCGACCACCTCTTCGGCCGCTTCGACGCTGGTGCCGGCGTAAACACCGACGTAACCGACATCGTTGTAAGCCGACGAAAACGAATAGACCGAATAGGCCTTGCCGCGTTTCTCGCGAATTTCCTGAAACAGCCGCGAACTCATGCCACCGCCGAGCAGCGTGTTGAGCACGTAAGCCGGATAGCGCTGCGGATCGGCCTGCGGAATGCCGGCCATGCCGAGGCACAAATGGACCTGTTCTAATTCCTTGGAATGTGGATAAACGCCGCTGCCCATGACGGGCTTGCGCTCGCCCTCAAGAATGCCGTTCTGAGGCATACCGCGGTCGCTCACCTTGCCGAGCCTGGCGACCATCTCCGCGACCAGTTGGGCGTGCGAAATTTTCCCCGCCGCCGCCACGATCACCCGGCGCGGCTGATAGCGCGCTTTGAAAAAATTTAGGAAATCTTCCCGCTGAAAACCATTGACCGTCGCTTCCCGGCCGCAAATCGGCCGGGCGATGGGATGATCCTTGAAGAAATCGCTGCTGAAAAGATCGTGCACGTAGTCGTCCGGAGTATCTTCCGCCTGGGAGATTTCTTGTAATATCACCGAGCGCTCACGCTCGATCTCATCGGCATCGAAACTCGAATGAAGAAAAATGTCGCTGAGCAGATCGATGGCGAGCGGCAGATTTTCGTCGAGGACCTTGGCGTAGTAGCAGGTATGCTCTTTGGACGTAAAGGCGTTGATCACGCCGCCGACGGCGTCCATCTCTTCGGCGATCTGCGCCGCGCTGCGCCGCTCGGTGCCTTTGAAAAGCAGATGCTCAATAAAATGAGAAATGCCATTTTCGGCGGCGCTTTCATGGCGCGAGCCGTTCTCCACCCAAATGCCAAGACTCACCGAGCGATGATCCTGCATCTCGTGCGAGACCACGCGAATACCGTTGTCGAGAACCGTCTTGGCGAACATCGTTAATAATCCTACTGCGGCGCCGCGTCCGAGCCGCTGCCGAGTTCTTCAAGGGCCTCTTTGCGGCTCAGGCGAATTTTACCCTGCCGGTCGATCTCGAGAACTTTCACCATTACTTCGTCGCCCTCTTTCAGCACATCGCTGACCTTGCGCACGCGCTCGGGGGCGAGCTGCGAGATATGCACCAAACCGTCGGTTCCTGGGAGAATCTCCACGAACGCGCCGAACTCGACGATCTTGCGAACCGTGCCTTTATAGATTTTGCCGATCTCCGCTTCGGCGGCGATGCGCTGAACCATTTCGATGGCTTTGCGCGCCGCGGCTTCGTCCGACGATGCAATCGTCACCGAACCGTCGTCTTCGACGTCCATCTTGACCCCAGTGGCTTCGATAATCCCGCGAATGACTTTGCCCCCGGGGCCGATGATTTCACGGATTTTCTCGGGTCTGACGTGGATCGTCACGATGCGCGGCGCATGACCGGACACGTTGCTCCGTCCTGACGGCAGTGTCTGGTTCATGATGCCGAGGATATGCATGCGGCCTTCTTTGGCCTGATGCA
>Ga0307412_10001775_pt1 | contig 11914 bp, 13 predicted proteins | sample DK1Cmetagenome_3_FD_203823 | JGI IMG/M metagenome (GOLD analysis project Ga0307412, IMG submission 203823) | Maize rhizosphere microbial communities from greenhouse at UC Davis, California, United States - DK15-C-1 | ecosystem: Host-associated > Plants > Roots > Rhizosphere > Soil | place: USA...
TCCGTCCCGGTCGAGTACACGTACAGGCGGCCTTGCCTGTCCACGGCCAGGCCCAACAGCCCGCCTTCCCCGGTGCCCGCCACGCCGGGGATATCTCCAACGGTGCGCGAGGTCCCGTCAGGGCTGAGTTCCAGGATCCGCCCGTTGTCCCGCTCGCTGACCAACGGGGTGCCGTTGCGGAACACCACGGACCAAGGAGCCTCCAGACCGGTGGCCACGGCCTGGGGCGTGCCCGTCGGGGTGGCATTCCCGGCGGACGGCGTCGCCCCTGCTGAGGGCGGGGCCGTGGACGGAACCTTCGTCGTCACCGGCGGTGGGGATGCCGCCGGCGGCGTAGTGGTGCAGGACGCCAGCAGCAGGCTGGCCCCGAGGGTAGCGGTCAGCAGGGCCGACCGGCGCGTGGGGACGGTGTTCATGAGTCTCTCCTCGGAGCTTCAGGGACGAGTGCGCGACGGCGGGTGCCGCCGTCTGGCTACGCGGGGAATGCTGTGCGGCGTCCGGCAACAGCCAATAGGAGCGCGACGGCGGCAAGCCCCACCAGGGCAACGGGCAGGACCAGCCCGTCGAAGCTGCTGATCACCATCGCACCCGCCACGCCCGCAGCGAAGATGGCGAGGTTGAATGCGACGCCGAGCATTGAGTTGGCCACGTCGGCGTTTTCGCCGCTGGCGGCACTGATGGCCGTTTGCAGCTGCGCTGCCGCGCCGCCGAAAGCGATACCCCACAGGATGATGGCTGCAAGGACTGCCACTGTTGACGCCTGGCCAACGATAAAGATCACTCCGGCCACGGTGAAGCTCCCGAGGCTGAGCAGGACCAGGCGCCGAACGCCCTTGTCGATCACCGCAGCGGTCAACGCGATCCCGGCGATGGCGGCCGCGCCAAACGTCAACAGTGCGACGTCGACCGGGATATCCAGGCTTGCCGCGCGGAGATACGAGCCAATGTAGGTGTACATGATGTTGTGCCCAAGCATCCAGCTGACGATGACGCCGAGGATGACCGCGACGCCCGGGATGGCCAGGACCCGGGCGAGAGGTACCCGTGTCGCGGCCCGTTGGCCGGGAGCATCCGGGACCAGGAAGGCCGCCAGCAGCAAGGTGACAACCGTGAGGATCGAAAGTACGCCGAATGACCAACGCCAGTCGAACGTCGTGCCGAGCCATGCACCGAAGGGCGTTCCCACTGCCAGGCCCACTGGGGTTCCAAGGGACGCGACGGATAAGGCACGCCCGGCGTGTTCAGGGGCCGTGATACGCCGGGCGTAGCCAGCCAGCATTCCCCACAGCAGGCCGGAGAATGCACCGGCCAGGAGGCGCGCTCCCAGGGAGAGGACGATGTCAGTTGAGAAGGCTGCCATGAGGTTCGCTGCCAGGAAGCCGAGGATCCCCACGATGAAAACGGGCTTCCTGCGGAGGCCCCGTGTCAACGCGATTGCGGGCATGGCCGCAATGACTGTTCCCAGGGCGTAGGCACTGACAAACTGTCCCGCGGTCCCTTCGGTGATGTCCAGTCCCGAGGCAATCTGCGGCAGCAGGCCGGCGGGCATGGTCTCGGTGGCAATCAGGAGGAATCCCATCAGGGCCATGACCAGCAGGGCGGCCCACGGAAAACGCCCGGCCGGGGCGGAAGGATCGCGCTCCGGCGCCGCAGCCTTCGGATCCCCATAGGTCCCGAGGTCTTCATGGGGCAGGCTGTCGATGGGCGCTTGGCCGAGGTCATCCTGGAGGTCTGCTCGAGTCAACATGGTTCCGTTCATTGGTGGAGAAATCTTGGTGTTGCTGCGTTGTCAGGCTCAGGTCGCGGGAGCCAGGGTGGCGGTGAAATCGTCCGTCCGGTCCCGGATCGCAGCGAGGTTATCGAACGATCCGATCCGCACAATTCCGCGGGAGTACCCGACGCTCTCGTAATAGAGGACGAGGGCCTGGCCGGGCGCGTAGTAGCCGATGGCCAGTGGATCAGCGCTGTCGCCGGCGGGCACGCCGTCGAGCGAAAGCGCCTCCGGCAGGTCAGCTATTTTCTCCTGCCCGCCGTAGTCCCTGAAGGAGAGCGTCAAAGGAAGCTGCTCGATCAGGGAGCGTGCAGTTGCGCTGCTGGACAGGGTACCTGTCACGGTCTTGCCGTCGATGTCGATGGTGATCGGAGTGCCTTCTGCCGCTGTAGCGGCGGACGATCCTTGCGACGGCTGGGACGACCCGGCCGCCGTCGAAGATGTTTCCGGCGGGGAGGACGGCGACGCAGCGCCGGAGTCCGTGTCATTTGAAGGAGCGCTGCACCCGGCGAGGGGCAATGCCAGCACGATCATCGCAGCCAACGTCGGTATCTTCAGGCGCATGGAAGGTGGTTCCCTTCAATCAGAAAAGGTTTGTCCATTCCAGCAAAGCAGCTGGCAAGGCCGCGTGGGAGCCCCTGTTGTTGGGGGTACTGGGAGGGACCCTTAGGCCGTATAGCCGCCGTCAACCGGAAGTGCGACGCCGGTGACATAGCTGGCAGCATCGCTGCAGAGCCACAGGACGGCTGCGGCTACTTCCTCGGGCATTCCGAGCCTGCCCAGCGGGATGGACGAAATCGCGGTTTCGGGATCCAGCTCTCCCCCAGCGGTCATCCTGGCAACCATCGGCGTTTCAATCGTCCCGGGACATACAGCGTTGACCCGTACTCCGAGCGGCGCGTACTGCAGCGCGACGCTCTTGGACTGTCCGATCACGCCGTGCTTGGTCGCGTGGTAGGTGGCCCGGCCGTTGCCTCCAACGAGCCCTCCGAGCGACGAACAGTTCACTATGGCGCCGGATCCCTGCTTCCGCATCTGCACCAACTCGTGCTTCATCGACGCCCACACGCCGCGCAGGTTGACCGCGACGATCCTGTCGAACGCTTCGGCCGTCTCATCTGCAGAGTCCACCGGCGGAAGCATGATCCCCGCGTTGTTGAACGCCATGTCGAGCCTTCCGAATGCCTCCACCGTGCGGGCGACGGCCTTTTGCACCACCGCTTCGTCGGAGACGTCACATGCAATGGCGAGCGCACGGTGCCCTGCGGCATTGAGTTCAGCGGCGAACCGCTCGGCCGCGCCGCCGTCGAGATCGACAATCGCGACGGCGGCACCGGCCTCGGCGAACGCCCGCGCCGTTGCTGCGCCCATCCCCGCACTCCCGCCCGTGACGAAGGCGACCTTGCCGTTGAAGTCATAGCTGACCATGGTGATTGTCCTTTCTTTTCCTTGTGCAGACGCTGCCCAACCCTGCAGTTGAGCCTCTTGAAACTCAGTCGAGTGGTGTCACGAAAGTACGGAAGCCCGTTCCCCCGCCGTAGATCCGCCAGAGCGTTTCGGACAGCGCGGTCGGTTCGTGCGCAGGGTCGCCTCCGCCGATGCCCAACGGGATAATGAGCTGCGCTACGTGGATACCTTCCGGCGCCAGGGCGTCATGGAGCATCTGGGCGTACGCGGATTCTGCGGCGAAGGCGGCGGAAGTGCCGGCGTAGTTGTGGTTGGGCCGGACGGCGCTTGAGCCATTGATAAACAGGGCGGTTCCGCGCCCCAGGGCACGCATGCCGGGAAGTACCGCGTTCATGGCAGCGGCAGCGCCGAGCGCGGAGAATTCAAGCGCCGAACGCAGCTCTTCGGACGTTGTTTCAAGAACGGGCCGGAGATAGTCCTTGGACGGCACGGGGCTGTACTGGAGGATTTCGATAGGCCCCAGTTCGTCGGCGGCCTGGGCAAGGGCGGTTTTAAGCGATTCGTGGTCACGGACGTCCGTGGCGTACCCGCGGGCGGCGATCCCGGCGCTGGCCAGTTCAGCGGCGAGTGCGTCAACGTGTTCCTGCGTTCGGGACAGGAGGGCAACGTTGAAGCCTTCGGCTCCGAAGCGGCGGGCAGAGGCAAGACCCAGGCCAGGCCCCGCACCGATAATGGCGATGGTGGTATTCATGTGTTCTCTTTCGTGGAGGTACATGGGCATGGTGCGCCCGGCGATCCGGGCTGGCACGTCAGCTCTCTGTCCGGGTCCTTCCAGGTTCAGCCTGGAAGGCATTTCCATACTCGCTGGCCGCCCACGAGGCGAGCAGCTGCATGCGCTCAGCCGACGGCGACCCGGGCTCTGCTGTGTAGATCGTGAGCGTCAGTCCCGGCTCGGCGGCCATCTCCAACCCCTCGAACGCCAGGGTCATCTCGCCCACGATGGGGTGGTTGAAGGTCTTAAAACCGGTGCCGTGATGGCGGACGTTGTGCTCACCCCAAAGCTTGCGGAACTGCTCGCTGCGCGTTCCCAGCTCACCAATGAGGTCATGGAGCTCTTTGTTGCGCGGATCCCGGCCGGCCTCCGTCCGCAGGATCGAAACGGTCACCTCCGCGAAGGCATCCCAGTCCGGGTAGAACTCGTAGGCACGTTCATCCAGAAACGTAAACCGGGCGATGTTCGGTGAATGGCCGGGCATGTCATAGCAGTCCTTATAGAACGCCCGCATCAAGGGGTTGCCGGCCAGCAGGTCCATCCGGCCGTTACGAACGAACGCGGGCCCGGCCGTGACCGCATCAAGGGCCCACTGCAGGCTCTGGTGCGGCACATAGGACTTCGAGCTCCGCCGCCGTGGCGGCCGCGCGGCCGGGCTGGCCGCTTGGGCAAGGTCGAACAGGTGCGCCCGCTCGGCGTCGTCCAGGCGCAAAGCCCTGGCGATGCTCTCCAGCACCTGGCCAGAGGCGCCGCTGATCACCCCTCGCTCGAGCCGCGTGTAATACTCAACGCTCAGACCGGCAAGGGTGGCAACCTCGCTACGGCGCAGACCCTTAACACGCCTGTTCGACCCCGCAGGCAAGCCAACTTCCTCCGGAGAAATCTGGGCACGCCGCGAGATCAGGAATTCGCGTACTTCCGCTTGGTTGTTCATGACGTCCACGCTAGGCCAACCCTCGCGCCGCAGGGAGTCCCTTCCAGGGCCTCTCATAACGGGCACCCCAGGACGAGCTCAGGGGCGACCCTGCGGTCTCCTTCAGAAAATGCTGGCTTAAGGGGTACAGCATGAATCGGCTCGTCCGGAACCTGGATGACCTGCATGCCCTGGCCTACGGCCTCCCACGCAGAGGAGTCCTGATCGATTCTCTCAAGGAGAACCCTGGTCTTCACCGGTGAGGACTCCCCCGGGACCAACCTGATGCTCCCGGCATGGGGAGCATTTGCTCGGCGATTCACGATCCGCACGCACAAGACCACCTGCTCGATGCCCGTGCCGAACCCACGGGCATCACGCGGGTATGAGAGCCCGGCCCATTTCTCAAGGTGACCCTGTCAGTACCCTTCATGACAGGGTCTCCCTCGTCCCTGCGAGATGGGGTTTGCTGGAGCGGACCACTCTTGAAAGGACCGACTCGACATGCGCATCGGCACGATATCCGGAACACTGGCCCGCACCAGCGCCCATCCTCTCCAGCTGGCGAGTGCATCCTTAGTCTCCGCGACCATGCTTCTGGTGTTCTCCGCTGGTACCGCGCAGGCGCATCACGGTTTCGACGACTTCGACACCGCTCGCCCCTACTACATTGCGGGTACCGTCTCGGAAGTCCGGTGGGGCGAGCCACATTCCTATTTCACGGTGACCATCGAAGGCGACCTTCCAGCTGACACCCCTGAGCTGCCGCTGCCGGAGCAGCTTCAAGCTCCGGAGGACAGCGGCCCGATCAACCAGGCTCCGTCCTATAGCGGTTCCCATGAAGCACTGGAGGTCACCATCGCTCCGCCGAGCTTCACGGGCAGATGGGGTCTTGACCGCCCGCTCGTTGACGGTGAGAGGGTCGAAGCGGTCGGGTACATCGGCCGGAGCCACAACGACGAGTTTCGTCCGGTCGTTTTCTGGTTCGAGGACGGTCGTCCGGTCAACCAGGTGCTTGGTAGCCAACTGCCGGCGACGCCGCTGCCGGCCCCCTATCCCGACGCCGGCCCGGCTGCCGCGTCAGCCGCAGAGGAGCCCAACAACGCCAATTCGGACAACTCGGATTCCGACAGCACATCGCCAATTGCCGTGTGGGCGGTGCTTGGCGGCACGTTGGTGGCCATTGTCGCGGGCGGCGCCATCTATCTGCGGGCACGCTCGCGCCGGGCATGAGGCGGTCGTCATGAACGGCGTCTTCTCCTGGCTGGAGGACAGCTGGTTCGCTGAGGCCATCCGTGGCACGGCCTATCTGTATCCAATGCTCGAAAGCGTCCACATCATCGGTATCGCCCTCCTCATCGGCCCGGCCGCAGCTTTTGATCTGCGGCTGCTTGGGCTGGGCCGGCAAGCGCTGCGGGTAACGACCGCGGCCAAGCATCTCCTTCCACTGTCACACCTCGGATTCATGATTGCTGCGAGCACCGGGGTGATGATGTTTCTGTCCAGCCCGTCCCTTATAGCCGACCGTGGCAGTGCTTTGTGGAAACTCAGCCTCATTGTGCTCGCAGGTGTGAATATCCGGATCTTTCACCGGCGCACGTACCGCGGCGTTGCCAACTGGGACATGAGTCGGTCGGCGCCCATCGCCGCCCGTGTGGCCGCTGTTGTCTCCCTCACGTCGTGGTCCGGCGTCACGGTCGCGGGCAGGCTCCTGGCCTACACCTGACGCCACAATAGAGAATATGCAACCGCCCAAGGTCAAGGGCCCCGGCCGCGCGAATCACCCGCACCAACCCGCGCGTCCGACGCCGGAAAATCAGCAGGCCGAGGACCTTCGGCGCGGTTGGTGCATTTTGTGAATCCGCGCCATCCGGTTGACGAGGGGCTAACGTCCGACGAGTGCGAGGTGATGGGGGTTGTAACGGTCACCGGCGACGCCGAGGCGTCGCGCGAGGGAGTCAAGATCGTGAAGGTTGTCGGCTGACAGCGCCACCGTCGTCGAGGACGCGTTCTCTTCGATCCGCGGGGTCCGGCGGGTTCCGGGGATCGGGACGATCGACGGATTCTGGGCGAGCAGCCAGGCGAGGGCGATCTGCCCGGGCGTGGATTCTCTGCTGCGCGCAAGCTCAGCGATGAAGTCGACGAGAGCTTTGTTGGCGGCTCGGTTCTGTTGTTGGAACCGAGGGATCCCGGATCGGATGTCTGCCGCACCAAACGTTGTCGTGGTGCCGACCGTGCCGGTGAGAAAGCCCTTGCCGAGCGGGCTGAACGGAACGAATCCGATTCCCAGCTCCCACAATGTGGGGAGCACCTCGGGCTCTGGATCGCGCGTCCACAACGAGTACTCACTTTGCACCGCAGTAACCGGAAACGTCGCGTGCGCGCGCGCCGGATGGTCGCCGCTGATGCCTCCGAAAGACCGAAATGCCTGACCTTTCCTTCCTGGACGAGTTCTCCGACCGTCCCGGCGACGTCCTCAATGGGCACCGAGGGGTCGACGCGATGCTGGTAGAACAGGTCAATGACGTCGGTGCGCAGCCGTGTGAGCGATTCGTCGGCGACCCTGATCTGCTCGGGTCGGCTATTGAGGCCGATGCTCTTGCCGCTCTCGATATGCCACCCGAACTTCGTCGCGATCACCACCTGGTCACGCACGGATTCCAGGGCTTCTCCGACGACTTCCTCATTAACGTAGGGGCCGTACACCTCGGCCGTATCGAAGAATGTAACGCCTGAGTCCAGTGCTGACCGCAGGACACGGACCATTTCAGCACGATCCCCCGGGTTGGGTCCGTAACCCTGGGACATCCCCATACAGCCCAAACCGACTGCGGACACTTCGAGGCTGCGGCCCAGTGTGCGTGTGTGCATAGTACTTCCTTTCGTCGAACGTGACGGGGTCAGGGTTCCGGGATCTCGAGGTCCCACGTTGAGGGGTCGACGTCGTCGGGATCGGGTCCGCCGCGCACGCCGCGGTCAAGCGCGTCGATGGCATCCAGTTCTGCGGCGGCGAGCGTGAAGTCAAAGACATCAATGTTCTGCGCGATCCGTTCTGCGTTGGTTGACTTGGGAATCACGGACCGGCCCTGTTGTAGGTGCCAGCGCAGCATGACCTGGGCAGGGGTCTTGCCGTGCACCTCGGCGATATGGCCAATCGTCTGATCCTCCAAAACGCTCGCGCGGTTTTCTCCCCATCCCGGATAGAAGGTGATACCGCCGATCGGTGACCACGCCTGCGTGACAATGCCGAGTTCAGTGTTGGCACGCTGCACGGCGGGCTGGGTGAAATACGGGTGCAGTTCCACCTGGTTTACCGCTGGGACCACATTGGTTTGCTCGCGCAACGCCGCCAGGTGATGCGGCATGAAGTTACTGACGCCAATGGACCGCACGCGCCCGTCTGCGAGAAGTTGCTCAAGGGCCCGGTACGCCTCAAGAGTGCGCTCGAAGTGCTGCGGCATGGGCTGGTGCAGGATGAGCAGGTCGATCTGCGAGACGCCGAGCTTGGCCGCGCTTTTCTCGAACGCGTGCAGCGTCTGGTCGTAGCCGTAGTCGCTGACCCAGACCTTGGTTTCGATGAAAACATCATCCCGGTCGACGCCGGAGCGGCGGATGCCCTCCCCGACCTCGCGTTCGTTGCCGTACCCTGCGGCGGTGTCGATATGGCGGTAGCCGGCGCTAAGGGCCGCCGCGACAGCAATAGCGGTTTCTTCCGGTGCGCTCTGGAAGACGCCGTAGCCCAGCGCGGGCATGCTCACGCCGTTGTTCAGTGCCAGTGGGTTGTTCAGTGTCATTGAATTGTTCATGGGTCCTCCGGTGAGAAAAGTGATCGGGATGGGGCGTCTGGGGCGGCGTGTAGCGCGGGGTCTGTGTCGGTGCTGTCGACCGTGCCGGGGGTCTTGGCCCAGGCGCCGAGGAGCGCCATCCGTTCAGCCGTGGGAGAGTGCGGTTCGATCGTATAGACGAGCATGGTCAGGCCGGGTTCGGTGGTGAGGTCGAAGGACTCGTAGCCGAACTCGAGGTCACCCACGCTCGGGTGCCGGTATCTTTTAGTGCCGCGCTGGTAGCGGATGACGTCGTGGGATGCCCACAGCGCCCGGAACTCCGGGCTCTGAGTGGAAAGCTGGCCGACGAGCCGGATGAGTTCCTCGTCAAACGGGTCCCGCCCGGCCGCCTGGTGCAGCAACGCGACCGCATTCCTTTTGGCCCGGTCGAAGTCGATGAAGAAGTCCTCCGCGCGCGGGTCGAGGAATTGGAACCTCGCGGCGTTGAACAACTGGCCGCCCTTCGCCGGGTCCGGCAAGCCGTACAGCGCGGCCCCGAGGCCGTTGGCTGCGACGAAGTCCAACCGGGAGTTCTGCACCAGGGCGGGAACGGTCATGGCATCGAGCACCGCCTGGGTTCCCGGGGCCACCACCGTCCGGCTCTTGGGACGTGGCTTTCGCCGGTGTGGTGATGCAGTGATGTCCACGAGATTCATCAGATGCTCGCGCTCGGTGTCGTCCAACTGCAGGGCGCGGGCGATAGCATCGAGCACCTCGCGGGAAGCGCCCCGCGTATTTCCTCGCTCAAGTTTCGAGTAGTAGTCGGTGCTGACGCCCGCCAGGTGGGCGACTTCCTCCCTCCGGAGGCCCGGGACACGCCTGTTGCCGGCGAAGACCGGCACGCCCGCCTGCTCGGGGCTGATCCGTGCCCGCCGCGACGTGAGAAAGCTGCTGATCTCCTCTTGTGAAGACATCTCAGGCCGCGTCGATGGTGAGGTCAATACCCTCAGGAGTTGCATCGTCAGGGTCGATTGCACCTCGCCGACCGGTGTCGAGCTTGGCGATGGCCGCCATGTCCTCGGCAGACAGCTCGAAGTCGAACACGTCAAAATTCTCGACGATCCGTTCGGGGGTCACGGACTTGGGGATGGCGCTGCGCCCCTCCTGCAGGTGCCAGCGCAGGATCACTTGAGCGGGCGTCTTTCCGCGTGCCTTGGCGATCATCTGGATTGTCTCGTTCTGCAGCGGGGGGACAGCACCGTATTCGCCTGCCCAGCCGTACACACCGCCGATCGGCGACCAGGCCTGTGTCACGACGCCGAACTCCCGGTGCAGGGCGGCTTGGTCGGGCTGCTGGAAGTTGGGGTGCAGCTCCACCTGGTTCACCGCCGGCACGACATCCGTCTCCCGCACGAGCGCCCGCAAGTGATCGGGTTTGAAGTTCGCTACCCCGATCGCGCGCACCCGCCCCTCGGCGAGCAGCCGTTCGGCTGCCTTGTAGGCGGCGATGGTCTGACTAACATTCGCAGGCCACGGCCAGTGCAGTAAGTACAGGTCGAGGTAGTCCACACCGAGCTTGGAGGTGCTGGTCTCGAAAGCGCGCAGTGCGCTGTCGAATCCGTAGTCGGTCATCCACAGCTTCGTCGTGAGGAACAAGTCTGCGCGATCGACTCCCGAGTCACGAATGCCCTGACCGACTTCGCGCTCGTTGAAGTAAGCCGCTGCAGTGTCGATCAACCGATAACCGGTCTGCAGCGCCGTCGACACCGCCGTTGTCGCCTCGCCGCCCTCGCTCTGCAACACCCCGAGCCCCAAAGCCGGGATCTCCACCCCGTTATTCAGGGCGATCATTGTCTCTGCCATGTCAATCCTATCGTTCCAACATCAAGTCAACCCGCTGCCATGGTTTCTCGGAAGGGCGAGATGAACAGTGGTCTGCGAGACCACCCCATCACGGCCATGGAACGCGCAGCTGGGGCCGTACGGGGGTCGCAGAGTTCCACGATCCGCTCGTTACCAAGTTGCTGGGTGAGCTCGGGTGCTTGAGAAGTTCGGACTTGAGGGTCGTGGGGCTTTCGATGGCGCTTCTGGCCGTTGTTGCTAGATAACGACGAACAGCAACCAGGCAAGGATTGGTGCTGCGACGATCATGGACATTCCCCGGATCATCATGCCGCGGAAGGTTCTTTCTCGTTTTTCCTCGTAGAGTGCTTCGACCACCACCGTCTCCACGGCGAGATTGCCCATATCCCGCCAGTCGGCGTGTTTGAAGGGTTCCGCCAGTGCTTTATCTGCCTGTTCGACGCGCGACCCGGTACGGTTCACACCGCCATCGAGCGGGTGGTTAGGCTGGGGGGATGGCGACAGTTATTCTCGTGCGGCACGGCCGCACCACAGCCAATGCCACTGGACTGCTGGCGGGGCGGGCCGTCGGCGTCAGCCTGGACCAGATCGGGCGCGACCAGGCGGCTCTGACCGGAGACCGGCTCGCGGGCGTGCCCGTTGTCGGGGTGGTGTCGAGCCCTCTTGAGCGTTGTCAGCAGACCGCCCGGCTCATCCTCGATCGCCAGGCTGGCAATCCTTCTGCGCCGGCCGATCCCGATCTCACCGAGTGCGATTACGGCCAGTGGCAGGGCCGCACGCTAAGTGATCTCGCGACCGAGGATTTGTGGCCGGTTGTGCAGTCGCAGCCGTCCGCCGTCGTCTTTCCCGGCGGTGAATCCATGGCGGCGATGCAGGCTCGGTCGGTAGCGGCAATCCGGCGCCACGATGCAGCCTTCGAAGCCGAGTACGGGCCGGGAGCCGTGTGGGTGGCGGTGAGTCACGGTGACATCATCAAATCAATCCTCGCCGACGCGCTCGGTATGCACCTCGACCTGTTCCAGCGCATTAACGTGGGCCCTGCCTCCGTATCGATCGTCCACTATGGTGCTGTTCGGCCGAGCGTCTATGCGACGAACACCGACGCGGGGGATCTGTCGTGGCTGTCGAACGGCATCCACTCTGGCGATGCGCCGGTGGGCGGCGGTGCAGGGCAAAAGGCGCCATGAACCTCATGTGCCTAAAATACAGACATGCCTACACGTGTTCACGAGTTTGCCTGGCCTGATCGGGTCGTCGTTGGGACCATTGGCCTTCCGGGGGCGCGCGCGTTCTACCTGCAGGTGCGCGCAGGGACGCAGATCGTGAGTATTGCCCTGGAGAAGCAGCAGTCGGCTCTGCTCGCGGAGAAGATCGACGAAATTCTCGACCAGCTCATCACCGTCGAGGGCAACCCCTTCAGCGTT
>Ga0307412_10001776_pt1 | contig 11907 bp, 6 predicted proteins | sample DK1Cmetagenome_3_FD_203823 | JGI IMG/M metagenome (GOLD analysis project Ga0307412, IMG submission 203823) | Maize rhizosphere microbial communities from greenhouse at UC Davis, California, United States - DK15-C-1 | ecosystem: Host-associated > Plants > Roots > Rhizosphere > Soil | place: USA...
ATTGTAACTGTTAGGATTACTTATTCCAGTAATATATTCTACTTCGTCATTAAAAAACTCTGTTTGAAAATTATATTGATTTACTATATATAAAGGGTCTTTGATACATCTACATGCCGCTGCATCTTGTGTTATCGCACTATACATAGGATTATACCAAAATATCCCAGTTACATTAGGCAGATTAGGATCAGTTACATAGGGTTGATCTTTATCCGGAATCATACTTAAGGATGCCGCTCCGGTAACCGGAATATTGTTTACAGCAGCTTTATGCATTGTGGAAGTCCATATTCCAACATGATGCTGATCAGTATATTGACCCACATGATAATTTCGTAGAATAGCTCCATTTCCAGGGAACATTCCCATATTGTTACCTCCAACATTCGACATATCAACACCAAAATTTGAGTAAACCTTAAAGCCTTTAAAATAATCAGGAACATTTAAATCATTAGGTTTTATTTTATAGTGATAGGTTTTAACACCATACGGATTCTCATCATAATCAATTTGGTTAAGTTTTATACTATTCTTAATACCATAAGGACTAAAATCCAGCCTTACATCCTCTGCCAAATTTGCTACTAGCATAGAAGGAATCCTCCATCCGTTTGGACACGGATCATAAGATGATTTATCCCTGTATGGCGCTGCAGCAAGATCCTCGTTATAATTAACAACAGTAAGCCCCTGTGAATTATCAGACCATAAATTTAATTCACTTAATCTACTTGCTGGTAAAGTAGATGATATTCCGAACCAGTTTATTGGAGCGTTTAAATTATCTGCACTACCAGTTTTATAATATGCTTGTCCTGAATTATCATCTTTATTTATATATATGAGTCCCAGCGGGTTATTAACCGCAAAACGTATATTATTCTGAACCGTTGCATTTGATAGTTTTATATATTTTGAAAATGTATTTATTTTCTGCCATGTAGTACTATTAGTATTATCTATAAATGCCTGATGTCTGATTCTTCCTGCCGTACCAGTAACTTCATAAAAATCATTTTTATACTGCAGAGGTGGTTGGGGATCTTTTCTTCCCCATTGATAGAGTAATCCACCTGATCTATTCCAGTCATCAGAAGTAATTGTACCAGTTAAAGCTCCCAGGTTTCTATCCATCCAGCCCCAATCTGAAGCAGGAATAGGCTCTATCGTACCGTCATTTCTTTGCCTTGTTACACCGTCAAAACTTTTATATTTTGTTCCGTTACGTGGTTCATCTGTTACCCACACGTGCCATGACCAGTAAATCTGCCCATCGGTACCCCTAAGTGCTATTACAGCGTTTCCTTCTTTGGTCTTATTAATAGGAACTTTAATTTTTGCATTTTCGCCGGATCCTATAATTTCTAAAGCATAATTTGTTTTAGATTTAATCAAGCCTGGGACATCCTCCCAATAAACATCTGCTGTAATATTTCCATCGGGAATAGATCCTCCACCCATAAGAGCTCCTCTTTTCCACATTATATATGCTTTCTTTACCGGAATATATAATCCGTCATTCTCTTGATTAGGAACAAAAATATAGCTATTCGGTGCTTTTGTCCAATCGACGATGTTATTATTATCCGGAATAGCTCCAGTCTTTATGCTATAACATCCATTAGAACATTCTCCTGTATCCAACATGGTATTAAAAATTCCCACATAATTAATAAACTTAGCAATTTCGCTCTGTATATCCTGTAATGATCTCACAGATTGTGAAGTAGTGGTAGCATCATTTCGAAGTGCTCCCATCCCATAGAAAGTCATTTCCGGGGTATTTGAAATAATTAAATTTTCAGATCCAGGACCTCTTCTTGCTCCTGCCTGATCATTTCCATATCCGAAGAATGCAGCTCCATAATTACTATCAGCAGTTAAGGTGATGAACGCACCATTACTATTATAAACTCTTAATCCGGTTGCCTGGCTTGAAATAATTACAATCGGCTCCTGATCTGTGATAAACTCGGAAAGCTTTTTATGAATGGTATTCAACGTATTGAAATACTTACTCTGAAGCTGATTAGGGTTTGTGAAATCATGATATCCTAATCCGTTTACTTCACCTTCCCATTTACTGAATTTCAGCATCAGTCCGTTGATGGAGAATTTTCCTGCAAACATATAAACAGGATCATTATAACTATATAAATACGGCGTTGGATGACCTGCTATATTATTATAAATATATTCCGGAGTTGAACCAAGAATATTACTTGCGGTTCCCTGATTGATCATTTTAATGGATTTCACACCAGAATTATCAATAAGAGAGGCGGGAGAGGCAGGAGAAAAGACTACATCATCTTTTTTATTATCCATCTGAACATTCCCTATCTTGTTCCAGGAATAAGCTGAAGTTACTCTATCTTTCACACCCGTTACCTTACCATTTGGATCTGTAATAAGTGTTCCTTCTTTTTTGGGAGTTAAAAGAATAGTGTATTCATTTTCGTCAAGATCGCAATTTGCAGCGGTATAGTCTCCAAATTTATAATGCTGTATGGATTTATTCCAAACGATCGTATTAAAGTCCGTAAGATTTGTATCGGAACTAAGCTCAACTTTCAAATCATATGAACTTTGTACAGATGCGGGAAGTTCAAAACTGGCTTTAACAGTTTCATTGTATTGGTTGTAAGAATATAGTATTTTACACCAGCCGGTAACCCAATTTCCTTGGGAGTCTTTATACTTGATAGATAATTTTACGTGATCTTTCAGGAAGGGCTTTGTCAATTTACCCTCCATCACTATCAATCCCTTCTCATTCACATTTTGTTGAATGACAATATTTGAATCAAGATTATAAAGATATGGCGGCAGATATCTGCCTCTCATTTTGTTCAATGCTTTACCCGAATTATCAGGTACTGACGGTAAGTTAGCAGTAGCATGAACGGAAGCAATACATAATATTGCAGTAAAAATCTTAGAAATAGATTTTTTTTTCATACGTGTTTATGTTTATTAATTAGATAAATACAAAGGTTATTCGATTAACCAACAAGTAATCAAATAAGGTATATTTTTGCTAAAAGGTATTAAGGGGTATAGAAGGTTTCTCTAAAATAGAGATCAAAAGAATAGCGAAATCTTAAGTTAGCATTTTTCATCAAAGTGTGTTTTTAAATTTTTGTGAATATAGAACTTTTATTAATCTCCTACAATTATTTCTTTTAAGCTCAACATAATTGTAGGGCTATATAATAATTTACTGGATTAATGTGACAGTTATTATGGCAAAATATGGTTTTTATACAAGTCCATTGTAAATCTACCTGCTATAATATTTCGGAAGCTGGCAAAAACAACAAAATTGAATATAACCAATGAAATAATAAAGCTGTATATCAATTTCTTTCCATTTGAGGAAACCACATACATTGCATTCGGAATAATTACATAAGCGAAACCGATAAATGCGCCGGCCATCCTGGACGAGAATACGGGGTTGTTTCTAAAGATAAAGTACATGCATATCCCAAATACTGCAAATACCTTATGATACTCATAATATGGATACTTTTCCTCCATTTTTTTATCAAATGCAAATAGGAAAAATGTAAGGATCGCCATCATGGCTTCAGGAATACCAAATCCACCATTTAATCTCTGTGCTGTTTCGTCAATATATCCGTTGAACCCTTCAACAAGCATACTATCTGCTGTTAAACTCCCTAAGAAATCACCAAAAACTCTGTAAACTTCAAAAGGTGAAAGAAGAATTGATCCCAAAATCAGAACAAGCATCGTTGTTCTATTTAAAGGAAGCTTGACAAGCCAATACATTGGTAAAAATAAATAACAAACATTATGTATTCCCGTAGCTATAAAAACCCAAAAAAGATAGAGGATCAGTTTCCTCTCCTTTATATACCGAATGGCAAAATAAATTACAAAAGTTCCTAAATTCTGCCTTATCTGCCCACTTTCACCAATAAAAAAGTTCGGGATAAACATGAATAAGGTAAAAGTAAAAGGATAAAATGTATTATCTTCCGTATATTCTATCTTAAAAATAATCGCAAAAATTGCTATGACAAGGGTAACGATATAAAAGGGGGCATTAAATATATTCAGTAAAAACTTATTAATCAGTGCATATAGCCATTCTATTTCCACATATTCTGAACCTTCTATATGAAGTGCCTTCCTGAAAATATTGATATATTCCTTAGTATCAGAATAAATATAAATACCTCGATAACTACCGAAATCCGGGCCTACATTATCACGGAGTCCTACGATAATAATAAAATAAATCCCTAAAAACCAAAGCCACTTTTTTTCAACTTTGTTCCCAAAAACCTCCTGGACACTGAAAAATAGCATATAAACAATAGCTATAATGTAATATGGGTGCAGTAAACTCATGCTTTGATTTTTGAATTTTTAAATTGATAAAACGCCACAATAATTGCGGTAAGAATAAGAGGCAAAAAAAGTCTTACTTCCCAAAAAAGTCCTACTAAAGTAATCATAATAAGATAAGGCATTGAGAAAAAAAGATATCTTTTAAAAACAATTTTATTTTCTTTTTCGGGGCATAATTTATATATAAAATAAAGAACAATCACTGCAAAAACCAACCCTGCAAGATTAAAAGGGCTTGAAAAATTCCTGTTAATATAAACACCTTCTACAAATGTCGTTTCTTTCTGCGTGATAAGCATTCTCAATCCCAGATAAGGAACAAGAAATGCAACTACCAAAGGAATTACCTGCCAAATAAACCTGTAATTTTGATCTTTCAATTCTTTAAAACTAAAAAAAACCGCAGCAAAGAAGGCGATATTAAGGCATGCAGTTTCTCTCACAAAAGTTGATACAATAATAAGAACGATCAATACAAACAAGTACACGCTCTTTTCTGTCATCAAATATTTTAATGTTAAATAAATCCCCACCAGATAACAAAATAATGCAATGGTGTCACAATTTGTTGGCGCATATTGGGTAATCACAATAAAGAAAACCGACAACAGATGAATAATTCTCCTTGTATTAATATTCTGAAGAAATTCTGAAGAATTAATTTTAAAAATAGTATTAAGAATCAATGAACACAAAACAAAGAAAAAGCTGTTCATCAGGAAAAGCCCGTGGTAGAAAGGTGTCCCGTTTTTAGAAAGAAAATTTTTGAAAAAAGAAAGCTGATTATTGATCACACACTCCATTATATCCGTCATCTGCATGCTCAAATAATTCGGGATCACTCTGTAAGCATATACGGAGCTAAATAAAAAATCCGGAGGTCTTTCAGAAGTTTTTAATCTTGTATAAGAAGATTCGAACCCATAATAAGACATCGCAAACAGCAAAAGCGGGAGAACTATTACAAATAAAAATCCGTTTATTTTTTCATCAAATATTTTAAACATATCAAAATCTAAGCTCTATTACTTAGGTAATTTTTGCTTTAAAATGTATTTCTTCAATTGGGAACTTTTGCAAAAGTAGAAGTTTTTTTCGTTCCACCTAGAATATTTTATTGATTTTCAGACAAAACTTATTGTTAAATCTTTTTAAAGTAGTAATGAAAAAATTAAATTTGCAGACTTGATTTTGTAATGCCATGCATCGCTTCTTTATATTTTTATATTATCTGATTTCTAAAAACAAGCTTCTCGCTGCACTTTTTGCTGTCGGGATCGCGGTTTTGTGTGGTTTCTTTGCTTCAAAAATTAATTTTGAAGAAGATATTAATCAGATAATTCCCAAAAATGAAAAATCAGATCTTACGGCAAAAGTTCTTCAGCAGCTTAATTTTTCGGATAAAATAATTGTTATCGTAGAAAATAAATCCAAAGAAGACAATTTCCAGCTTTCCGAAACGGCAGATACTTTTTTAACTAAAATTGAACCGCTGCAAAAATATATCGGCTCCATTCAGGGGAAAGTAAACGATAATGAAATTTCCGAAACCTTTGATTTTGTGAATCAAAACCTTCCTTTATTCTTAAATGAAAACGATTACAAAGAAATTGAGCGAAAACTTCAAAAAGACAGCATCGCAAAACAGGTAGAAAACAATTACATCTCTCTGGCCTCACCAACAAGCCTTGTTACGAAGGAATTCATAAAAAAAGATCCGCTCGGAATCACTTTTTTAGGAATAAAAAAACTTAACGCTTTAAATATCAGTAAAGATTTTAGGCTTGAAGACAATTATATCGTTACCAAAGACGGTAAAAATCTCCTCCTTTTTATCGATCCGAAAAATAAAAGCAACGACACCAAAAACAACGAAGTCTTTATTAATCAGTTAAATGAAATAAAAAACAACCTCAACCAACAGTTCAAAGGGAAAATCGAAATCAGCTATTTTGGTTCTCCTGTAATTGCAGTTGCCAATGCTCAACAAATAAAAAAAGACATTCAGAATACCGTAATAATTTCCATGACGGTACTTTTCATCTTGCTGATCTATTATTTCAGGAATTTCTTTACCCCGATTATTATTTTTCTTCCGACCGTTTTTTCGGTTTTACTGGCTTTATTGATTTTGTATTTTATTAAGGATAAAATTTCGGCCATTTCGCTGAGCGTCGGAGCTATTCTTATAGGAATCACAATTGATTATGCCCTCCATATTTTAACGCATTACAAGCACAACAACAATATTGAAGAGCTTTACAAAGAAATCACGCAGCCTATTATATTAAGCAGCGCAACGACGGCGGTTTCGTTTTTATGCCTTGTTTTTGTACGTTCCGAAGCCTTGAAAGATTTGGGGCTTTTCGCCGCGATTACCGTTATTTTATCATCCGTTTCGGCCTTAATTATTGTTCCTCAGCTTTATAAACCAAAAAATAAAGAAAAGAAAGCCAACACCAATTTTATCGATAAAATAGGTTCTTATCCTTATGAAAAAAATAAACCGTTAATTATTGGATGTTCCATCATTATTATGGCCTGTCTTTTCGGCTTCAGGCATGTGGGCTTTAATGAAGATATCGGAGATTTGAATTACATTCCGAAAGATTTAAAAATCAGTGAGGCAAAGCTTCAGAAGCTTTCAGACATCACTTCAAAATCCATTTACACCATTTCTTATGGCGATTCTGAGGAAGAAGCACTGGAAAGAAATTCTCAATTAAGTCAATTTTTAGAAAAAGAAAAACAGGACGGTAAAATTCTAAGCTATAATTCTATCGGAAACGTTGTTTTATCGGAAAAAGATCAACAAAAAAAGATTGAAAACTGGAAAAAATTCTGGGACACTCATAAAAAAGACCAGATTATTTCTGAATTAATTGATAATGGAAATAAATTCGGGTTCAACAGCTCCGCATTTGATCAGTTTAATGAAAATTTAAATAAAAATTATTCACCTTTAAGTTTAAAAGATTACTCAGCTGTAAAAGCTTTACAAATTTCCGAATTTCTAAGTCAGGAAAATGGATTTTATACTGTTTCAAACGTTGTAAAAGTCGACGAAAAGAAAAGAGATGCATTCATTAAAGATGTCGAAAAAAATCATGATGCCTTAGCAATTGACCGCCAACAAATGAATGAAAATTTTTTAGGTTTATTAAAAAGAGACTTTAATACTTTAATTAATTATTCACTTTTAGCGATTGTTTTAACGATAATTGTTTTCTTCAGGAATTTTGAGTTAACAGTTCTTACCATGTTCCCGATTGTTTTAACGGGAGTCGTGACGGCCGGAATTCTTTATTTCTTCGGATTGGAACTCAATATTTTCAGTACTGTTGTCTGCACGCTCATTTTTGGAGTCGGCGACGATTTCAGTATTTTCCTTACGAAAGCCATGCAAAAGGAACACACTACAGGGAAAAATGAACTTCCAACTTACAGGACTTCCATTATTCTCGCGGTTTTTACCACAATTTTATCCATCGGCTCTTTAATTTTTGCTAAACATCCGGCATTGCATTCATTAGCTTTAGTCGCTTTAATTGGAATGTTTTCCGTGATTATCATTACCTCAACATTATATCCGTTCTGGTTTAGATTATTAATTACAAACAGGGCAAAAAAAGGACTATCACCAATTACTTTCAGATTATTTGTACGGTCTGTTTTATCATTTTTATATTACGGTTTGGGCGGACTCCTCTTTTCTTTCTTCGGACATTTTTTTGTAAGAAAAGCAAAGGGAAAAACATTGAATACAATCAAGAAATCTATCGCTTTATTCCTAAAATCTGTTTTGCATCTTTCACCGTTCGTAAAGAAAACGGTAATTAAAAATCCTAATGAAGATTTCAGCAAACCATCGGTAATTATTGCCAATCACACCTCTTTTCTGGACACTTTGGCGTTGGCAATGGCAACTCACAAGATTGTTTACCTGGTGAATGACTGGGTTTATGATTCTCCGGTTTTTGGGAAGCTGGTAAAAGCTTTAGGTTTCTTCCCCGTTTCACAAGGCATCGAAAACGGAATGGACAAATTGAAGGAAAAAGTAGATCAGGGTTATTCATTAGTGGTCTTTCCGGAAGCAGAACGCTCTTATACCAATGATGTAAAAAGATTCCACAAAGGGGCTTTTTATCTTGCAGAGCAATTCGGGCTGGATGTTGTTCCTGTTTATATTCACGGAAATTCTGAAGTGTTGCCGAAAGGAGATTTTGTTATTTATGACGGGGCAATTACGGTAAAAGTTGGCGACAGAGTCAAAAAAGATGATCTTACTTTTGGAGAAAATTATTCTGAAAGAACGAAAAAGATCAACACATATTTCCGGGAAGAGTTTGCAAAGCTGAGAACAGAGCTTGAAGATGAAAATTATTTCCGGAAAAAATTATTTTTAAGTTTCTTATTTAAAGATAATGAAGTTGTAAAAGAAGTAAAGGAAGATTTCAACAAGAACAAATCCGTTTATTTTGAACTGAATAAGCACATCCGGAAAGACGCAACCGTTTTACATTTCGCAGACGATTTCGGGCAAAAAGATGTTTTATTAACGCTTAATCAGGCCGGAAGAAAAATTTTTACTTTAATTAAAAATGAAGAAAAAAGACAAATTGCCAAACAGAATTATCTAGTAAAAAGAAGAAAGATCCATTACATTGAAAATATTTCGGAAGTCAACAAAAATGTCGATACGCTTTTAATTTCTGACAACAATTTTAATCTTAATGAAGTAAAAGATTTTCCGGAAACCATCATTTTCATGAATATAAAAAACATCTTGTTTGAAAATGATAATTATACATTGGAATTTTCCTCAGAATCATTAAAAATATTTAAGGCTAAATAATAAATATGAAAAGCATATTTTTGTAACCGAGAAAAATATCATGAAAAGAAATATACTTGTTATATACTATTCGCAAACCGGCCAGCTGGAAGACATTGTGAAGAATGTTGCCAAGCCTTTTGAAGCCCAAAAGGAAGAATATGATATTACATATTACAACATTCAGCTCAAAAAAGACTTTCCGTTCCCATGGTCTGGTGATGTCTTTTTCAATACATTCCCGGAATCTTATCTGCAGATTCCTAGTGAAATCCTTCCGCCACCGGAAGAGGTCTTGAATAAAAATTTTGATCTGATTTTATTCGGATATCAGGTTTGGTACCTTACTCCATCCATCCCGGTTATTTCATTTTTAAAAAGTGGATATGCAGAAAAAATAATGAAAGATACTCCCGTTGTTACCATTTCCGGGACAAGAAACATGTGGATGCTCTCTCAGGAGAAATTAAAAGTGTATTTAAGAGATCTTGGAGCCAAACTTGTCGGAAATATCGCTCTGGTAGACCGACATGACAATTATACAAGCGTACTCACCATTCTTCGCTGGATGACCACCGGACAAAAAGAAAAATCCGGAATGTTGCCCGCTGCAGGAGTTTCGGAAGAAGAAATTTCAGGCTCTGTAAAATATGGCGAGATTATTGAAAGACATTTCAACAATAATGATTTTGAAAACCTCCAGCCCGATCTGGTAAAAAACGGAGCAGTAGAAATCCGACCTTTTTTGGTAAGGGTAGAAAAAGTTGGAAACAAAATTTTCACCGTTTGGTCTAATCTCATCATTAAGAAAAAAGAAAAACGACCATTGCTGATCAAATTCTTTAAGGTATATTTGATGGCAGCGATATGGATTATTTCACCAATTGTGTTGGTTTTACACTTGTTAACAACCCCACTTTTTTGGTTTAAAAGAAAAAAACAAAGAGAATATTTACAAGGAATTAATTTAAAATAGAAATGAACGACGTATTCATAACAAAAGCATTTACATACTTACCTAATGAACCGGTTTCTAATGACGATATGGAAACGTATCTTGGTTATATAAACGACGCTCCCTCAAAAGCGAAGTCTATTATTTTAAGAAACAATAAAATTACTACAAGATATTATGCTTTAGATAAAGAAGGAAATCCCACTCATACCAATGCTCAGATCGCAGCAAAGGCTGTAGAAGGGCTTTTTGATGAGAAATTTAAAAAGGAAGATATGGAATTGCTGTCCGTCGGGACTTCTTCTCCGGATCAGATTCAGCCATCGCATGCTTCCATGGTTCATGGTGAATTGGATATGAACAAATCTTTGGCCATCAATACTGCATCAGGTCTTTGCAATTCCGGGATGAATGCTTTGAATTACGGATTCCTCTCTGTAAAAGCAGGAGTTCATAAAAATGCAGTCTGTGTAGGATCTGAAAGGATGTCTGCATGGATGACGGCAGATAAATTTAACCACGAGGCAGAAAACCTGATTTTATTGGAAGAAAGACCAATCATCGCCTTCAAAAGGGAGTTTTTAAGATGGATGCTTTCTGACGGAGCAGGTGCTTTTTTATTGGAAGGACAGCCGAGAGAAAATGAAGTTTCTTTAAAAATAGAATTCATTGATTTCTATTCTTATGCCCACGAAATCGAAGCCTGTATGTACGCAGGAACCGAAAAGCAGGAAGACGGAAGCCTAAAATCATGGGCAGATTATCCATCTGATGAATGGTTGAAGCAATCAATTTTTGCTTTAAAACAAGACACAAAAATTTTAGATAAATATATTTTGGTAAAAGGTGCGGAAAGTTTGAGATCATCTTTCGACAAGCACAACCTTGATCCAGATACTGTAGACCACGTTTTGGCGCATATTTCTTCAGGGTATTTTAAAGAAGGTTTAAAAGATGAATTTGCTAAAGTAGGATTGGACTTTCCTTGGGAAAAATGGTTCTACAACCTTTCTGAGGTTGGGAATATTGGTGCCGGTTCTATTTTCATCGCTTTGGAACAATTAATGAATTCCGGAAAGCTGAAAAAAGGAGAAAAAGTGCTTCTTTGCGTTCCTGAAAGTGGAAGATTTGCCTATTCTTGCGCATTGTTAACCGTTTGCTAATGGAAAACAAATTGCCAACATCTGATCAAAATTTTGTGGAAAGCTTAATTCCGCAGAGATTTCCTTTCGTAATGGTAAACAGCATTACGGATTATTCTGAAAATCACCTGGTTTCAGGATTTGAAATAAAAGAGGAAAATATTTTTGTTCATGATGGAGTTTTTCAGGCTTCAGGCTTGGTTGAACATCAGGCGCAGAGTGTGGCTTTACATACAGGATACAAATTTTATCTGTTAGGTAAAGAAGCTCCGACAGGATACATCGGCGCTATCAAAACTTTTGAGGCAACAGCATTGCCGAAATTGGGAGATCAACTGAAATCAGAAATTTCTATTCTCAATGAACTAATGGGAGTAACGCTGGTAGATGTCGTGACAAAGGTAAATGATGAGGTTATAGCAAAATCTCAAATGAAAACCGTTATAATGTAAAGCAATGGAAATCAAGGAAGAACATATCATCAACATGCACAATTTTCTGCCACATCGCGAGCCGATGCTTATGGCGGATCATATTTTGGAATTAACCAAAGAAAAAGTTGTGACTTCCTTTGAAATTAAAGAAGA
>Ga0307412_10001777_pt1 | contig 11906 bp, 10 predicted proteins | sample DK1Cmetagenome_3_FD_203823 | JGI IMG/M metagenome (GOLD analysis project Ga0307412, IMG submission 203823) | Maize rhizosphere microbial communities from greenhouse at UC Davis, California, United States - DK15-C-1 | ecosystem: Host-associated > Plants > Roots > Rhizosphere > Soil | place: USA...
GGTAAAACCACCCGTGTTCCGTTGGCCCTGCTGAACGAGCCCTGGCTGGCCGGGCAGACCATCCTCATGCTCGAACCCCGGCGCCTGGCGGCACGGGCGGCGGCCGAGCGGCTGGCCAGCGAGCTGGGGGAAAAAGTCGGAGAAACCGTCGGCTACCGGATTCGCCTCGACAGCAAGGTCGGCCCCGATACCCGCATCGAAGTGGTCACCGAAGGCATCCTCACTCGCCGCCTGCAAGATGATCCGGCGCTGGAAGGCGTGGGGCTGCTGATCTTCGATGAGTTCCACGAGCGCAGCCTCGACGCCGACCTCGCCCTGGCCTTGAGCCTCAATGGCCGCGAGCTGTTTCGCGAAGACCAACCGCTGAAAATCCTGCTGATGTCCGCGACCCTGGAAGGCGAGCGCCTGGCCGGTCTGTTGGACGACGCGCCGATCCTGCGCAGCGAAGGACGCATGTTCCCGGTGACGGTGCGTTGGGGGCGGCCGTTCCAGCCCGGCGAGTTCATCGAGCCACGGCTGGTGCAGACCGTGCTCGAAGCGCTGCACGATGAAACCGGCAGCGTGCTGGTGTTCTTGCCTGGGCAAGCGGAAATCCGTCGCGTTCACCAACAGTTGGCCGATGCCCTCGGCGACGGTGGCAACGTGTTGCTGTGCCCGCTGCACGGTGAGCTGGACCTGGCGGCCCAGCGCGCTGCCATCGATCCGGCGCCGCCCGGCCTGCGCAAAGTCGTGCTGGCCACCAACATTGCCGAAACCAGCCTGACCATCGATGGCGTGAGAGTGGTGATCGACGCCGGACTGGCCCGGGTGCCGCGTTTCGATCCGGGCAGTGGCATGACCCGGCTCGACACCCAACGTATTTCCCGGGCCAGCGCGACCCAGCGGGCCGGTCGCGCCGGGCGCCTGGAACCGGGGGTGTGCTATCGGCTGTGGTCCGAAGACCAGCACGAACAATTGGCCGCCTACGGCAGCGCCGAGATTCTCTCAGCGGACCTGGCCGGGTTGGCCCTGCAATTGGGACGCTGGGGCGTGACACCGCAGCAACTGGTCTGGCTCGACGTCCCGCCTGCCGCTGCTTATGCCCAGGCCCAGGACCTGCTGCAACGTCTCGGCGCACTCGACGGCGGCCAACTGACCCGCCACGGCCAGGCCATGGCCGAACTGCCGGCCCATCCGCGCATTGCCCATCTGCTGTTGCGCGGCCAGGCGCTGGGGCTGGCGGACATGGCCTGCAACGTCGCCGCGCTGCTGGGCGAGCGCGACATCCTGCGCGGCGCCGGGGCGGATCTGCACAGCCGTCTGGTCTTGTTGTCCGGTGAGGAGCGAGCAGCACGCGGCGCCCAGGGTGGCGTGCAGCGGGCGCGGCAATTGGCCCGGCAATATCGCGGCTATCTACGGGGCAAGGCCGAGGAGGCCGTCGCCGATCCCGATCATCCACGCTGGCTCGGTGCATTGTTGGCGTTGGCCTATCCGGATCGTGTCGCCCAGCAACGGCGCCCCGGCGGTGCGGAATATCGCCTGGCCAACGGTCGTGCGGCGCTGTTCGCCGAGGCCGACAGCCTGATGAAACAACCCTGGCTGGTCATTGCCGATTTGGGCAGTCGCCAGGGCCAGCGGGAAGAGCGGATCTACCTGGCGACGGATTTCGACCCGGCCCTGTTCGATTCAGTGCTGGCCGAACAGGTGCAGACGGTCGATCAACTGGACTGGGACGAGCGCGAAGGCGTGCTGCGGGCCGAGCGTCAGCGCAAGGTCGGCGAACTGGTGCTCAGCCGCGAGCCGTTGACCGGCCTGGATGAGGCGGCCCGCAGCCAGGCACTGGTCAATCTGGTCCGGCGCAAAGGCCTCGAACTGCTGCCGTGGACGCCGGAGTTGCGGCAATGGCAGGCGCGGGTGGCGCTGTTGCGTCGGCTCGATAGGGAGAGCAAGGGCGAGAGCGAATGGCCGGACGTCAGCGATGCGGCGTTGCTGGAAAGCCTCGAACACTGGTTGATGCCTTACCTGGGGCGTGTGTCGCGACTCAGTCATTTCGCCAACCTGGACCTGTCGAGCATCGTCCACAACCTGCTGCCCTGGCCATTGCCGCAACGCTTGGACGAACAGGCGCCGCACCATTTGAGCGTGCCTTCCGGGTCGTCGATTCGCCTGGATTACAGCGAACACCCGCCGATCCTGGCGGTGCGCTTGCAGGAACTCTTCGGCCTGTCCGACACCCCGCGCATCGCCGGCGGACGGCAGGTGGTCAAGCTGCACCTGCTATCGCCAGCACGTCGACCGGTGCAGGTGACCCAGGACTTGGCGAGCTTCTGGCGCAACACCTACGCCGAGGTGAAGAAAGACCTCAAGGGACGATATCCCAAGCACTACTGGCCGGACGACCCGCTGGTGGCGGAAGCGACGGCGCGGGCCAAGCCGCGCAAGTGAAAGGGCCCAAGGTCTGTAATCTGAAACACAGCCCCCTTGGGAGCGAGCAGGCTATCCCACAGTTTCTAAAAGCTGTCACGGCATCGCCGGCAACAGAAACCGCGCAATCACCGGCAAATGATCGGAGATGCGCAACGTGTCATCCTGCCGCACCTGGGCCTGGACCCGCTTGAGGCGCGGGCTGTAGAACAGGTAGTCGACGGTGCGGTCGGGGCCGTTGAGGCCGGGGTCGTTGGGGTAGTGGGTCAGCCAGTGTGCGCGGTCGATGCCACTGGCCTCGTTGTTGGTGGGGATCATCGGGTATTTGTCCCACAACAGGTGCAGCTCGCTGTCGGCGGAGTAGGGCGAGCGCTGTTCGGTTGGCAAACGCCGGTATTGGCCCAGGGGCAACAGGTTGAAATCGCCGCCGATCAGCCAGGGCGTGCCGGCGGATTCAAGCTTGTCGAGGGACTTGGAAACGGCACCGATCTGTTTCTGCGCGGTGTCGTCCGGTTGCGTGGCCCGCTCCAGGTGCGTATTGAGCACCGCCAGCTGCCCCCCGCCGTCCAGGGCCAGGTAACTCACGAGCAGGGCGTTTTTCGGCTGGAACTGGCGGCTGATGAAATTCCCATCAGCCACCGGCAATTGCACTCGCTCGGCGTGGTCGATGCGGTAGCGGCTCAGCGTCGCCAGCTGCCGGCCGACGCTGCCGAAGATCCGCGGGTTAGGGATGAAGTCGGCTTTCCAATCGAACGCGCTGGTGCCGCACGGGTAGAGGTCGGCCAGGCGCTCCTGCAACAGCTTGAGCTGGTCCTGGTAGTCGCTGGCCTTGGCGCCGTTGTCGAGTTCCTGGAGCAACACCACATCCGGTTGCTCGTCGCGAATGACCCGGGCCACTTCGTCCAGGCTGAAGGCCATGTCTTCCGGGGTCGGGCTTTCATCGTTGCCTTGGGCAAGGTCGTGCCAGAACACGTAGCGCTTGCCGGCCAGGAATTGCACGTTCCAGGTCATGACCTTCAAGGCTTGGCCGGGCATCAACGGTGCGGCGTTCGCGGCGCAGCTGACGGGCAGCGTTTCCCGGGCCTGGGGACGCCACGTCAGGCCATAAACCGAAAAGGCTCCGATGCCGATAATCAACAACAGGCCCAGCAGGGCGTATCGCAGCAGACGGGTCATGACTCAGGTTTTTCAGCAATCAACATGAACATGCGGAACAGTACCACCGTGGTAAACAGTTGCAGGAAGCTGTGGATGCTGTCGACCAGCAAACTGACCAAGGGGTTCTGCGGCGGCGGATACACCGAGACGCTGGCGCCCTTGAGCAGCCACAGCGGGATCATCACGGCCAGGATGCACAGCAGGATTCGCCAGAAATGACCGCGACTCATGCGCAGGCTTTCCTTCATCGCTGCCAGTGGAGTCATGCCTTTGAGCACCAACAGATATTCACCGAAGGCCAGGACGACCATCAACCATAGCCCCGGCAGGAAATACAACGAGATGCCAATCAGGATCAGCAGCGTATTGAGGGCGGTCAGCAAGGCGAAGCGTGGCCATTGCAGGAGCGAGGCGGCGAGTAGGTCGCGGGGGCGAGGGGCTTCGCCACGACTGCGGGCGTCAAGAAACAGAATCAACGCCGCCGTGTACAGCGGGTACACCAATAACCCGACGATCACGCTGTAGCCGGAAAAACCGTCGGCCCCGACGGCGCTGTCCACCCCTTGCTGCAGCACCGCTTCGAGTATCACCAGCGGCAGGCACAACTGGGCGATGCGGCCCAGATGGCGCTTGAAAAAATACAAGGAGTCACGCAGTACTTCTAACGGATTCATGGGTCGGTATCGCAGTTCAGAAAAGCGGTCCGACACTTTACCCATCAGCTGCCCGCATAAACAAACGTAAACATCAGGTAAAGACCGTTGAAAGCGTCTTGGCGGACCCCATTACTGACGGGCACCGGTCTTGTGCGGACCGGCTTGGTTTTTTATCCGGCAATCTGATGAGGTCGCCATGAACAGCGAAGAACAAACCCTGATCGATGGACTGTTTTCACGGTTGCAGCAGGCCGAAAAGGATTCAGCGCCACGCGACGCCCAGGCCGAGGCGCGGATCAAGGAGCATTTGGCCAGGCAACCTGCGGCGGGCTATTTCATGGCCCAGGCGATCCTGGTGCAAGAGGCGGCGATCAAGCGCCTGGACGAGCAGAACACCCAACTCTCCCAGCAGATCGAACAACTGCAAGCGCAGTTGCAGCAGTCCCGCAGCCAGGCATCCGCGCCAAGCGGTGGCGGTGGTTTCCTCTCAAGCATCTTCGGCGGCAGCAACCGCGATTCCCGGCCCGCGAGCGCGCCGGCCCCCAGTGGTGGCGGCTGGCGCGAACCGGCACGCCCATCTTTCAATGCGCCGACACAGCAAGGCTTCGGCGCCGCGCTGGGCAACTATGGTGCGCCGCAACAGCAAGCCCCGGCGGCGGGCAGCTTCCTCGGCGGAGCGCTGAAGACCGCCGCAGGCGTGGCCGGTGGCGTGATGTTGGCCCAAGGCATCAGCAGCCTCTTCCACAGCAATCAACCCCAGGAAATCGTCGAGGTTCTCAAGGAAGAACCGGCCCAGCCCGTCAACGACACTGCCAACAGTGGCGACAATGGCTGGGGCGATGAGCCGCGCGTGGCTGACAGCGACACCTATGGCAATGACCAGGGCGGTTTTAGCGACGCGGACTACAGCGACGATTCGTCTTTCTTCGGCGACGACGACTCCTTCGTCTGACCCGCCATTCGTCCGGGGCGCCCTGGCGCCTCGAGGCGATTACTCGCAGAACATTCCTCGAGGCTGGCATACTGGGCGACTTTTCGGGCCGGGTGGCCTACGCGCGTGCGTATCAACGAGGAAACGCGGTGAAAAAAATTGCAGTGTTCGCCGATGTCCAGAACCTCTACTACACCGTACGCCAAGCCTATGGTTGCCATTTCAACTACGCCGCGCTGTGGGCTGATGTGAGCAAGCAGGGGCAGATCGTCGAGGCCTACGCCTATGCGATCGATCGCGGTGACAGCAAGCAGCAGCAATTCCAGCAGATCCTGCGCAACCTGGGTTTCACCGTGAAGCTCAAGCCTTACATCCAGCGCAGCGACGGCTCGGCCAAGGGCGACTGGGACGTGGGCATTACGCTCGACATCATGGACGCCGCCGATCACGTCGATGAGGTGGTGCTGGCCTCCGGCGATGGCGATTTCGACATGTTGCTAGAACGCATCATCAGCAAGCACGGCGTGCAAGCGGTGGCCTACGGTGTACCGGGGCTGACCGCCAATTCACTGATCCGCGCCGCCAGCCGCTACGTGCCCATCGAGGGCGCGCTGCTGCTCAAGAATTGAACTTCAAGGAGCCCCACGGGTTTGGAACGCATCGCAGTCATCGACTTTGAAACCACCGGCATTACCCCGAGCAGCGGGTGCCGGGCCACGGAAATCGCGGTGGTGATGCTCGAACAAGGCCGGATCGTCGACCGCTACCAGAGCCTGATGAATGCCGGCGTTCGCGTACCGGCCTTCATCGAACAGCTCACCGGCATCAGCAACGCCATGCTGCGCAGCGCACCCCCGGCGGAAAAGGTCATGAACGAGGTCAACGAATTCGTCGGCATCACGCCGCTGCTGGCCCACAACGCCGCGTTCGACCAGAAGTTCTGGGACTTCGAGCTGGGACGCATCAAGCGCACCCGCTTGCAGAATTTTGCCTGTTCACTGTTGCTGGCCCGGCGTTTGATGCCGGCGGCGCCGAACCACAAGCTCGGCACCCTCAACGTGTTCGCCGGCTTGCCCCACACCGGCCAGGCCCACCGGGCCATGGCCGACGCCGAAATGGCCGCCAACCTCACCGCGCACCTGGCTTCGGAATTGCGGCAAAAGCATGGGCTGCGGGAGCTGTCCCATGATTTGCTGTGCAGTTTGCAGAAAGTGCCGGCGGCGAAAATCAATGAGCATCTCAAGCGGCACCGCGGGTTCTAAGCACTCAACATTAAAAGTGTATGGCTCGGATAAACAGGTTTTGTAACTTAATTTCTGTCGAGCGCCTTTTTAGAATGACGGGTTTCATCGTCCTGACTTCGAGTTGAACATGCCTGGCACACGCCGTTTTCCCTTGCCGTTGATCGCTGCCTTCTTCGCCTTGTACGTCATCTGGGGTTCGACCTACCTGGTGATTCGCATTGGTGTGGAGTATTGGCCGCCGTTGTTGCTGGCGGGGATTCGTTTCGTGATTGCCGGTTCGCTGATGTACGGCTTCCTGCGCTGGCGTGGGGCGCCGGCACCGACCTGGGCGCAGTGGAAGGCCGGAGCACTCATTGGTGTGTTGCTGCTCACGTTTGGCAATGGCGCGGTGAGTGTGGCCGAGCACACGGGGGTGGCATCCGGCGTCGCGGCGCTGGCCGTGGCGACCGTGCCTTTGTTTACCCTGCTCTGCGGTTATTTCTGGGGCGCGCGTAATACCCGTCTGGAGTGGGCCGGGATTGTATTGGGGCTGATCGGCATCGCCATGCTCAACCTCGGTTCCAACTTGCAATCGAGCCCGCTGGGGGCGGCCTTGCTCGTGTTTGCGGCGGCTTCCTGGGCCTTCGGCTCGGTGTTGAGCAAGCATGTGTCGTTGCCGGCGGGGGCGATGGCCAGCGCGGTGGAGATGCTGGTGGCTGGCGTGGTGCTGTTGATCGGCAGCTTCGCCAGTGGCGAGCGCCTTGAAAGCATGCCGCCGCTGGAAGGCTGGTTTGCGCTGGTCTACCTGATCGGTTTCGGTTCGATCATCGCCTTCAATGCCTACATGTACCTGCTCAAGCATGTGCGTCCGGCGGCGGCCACCAGCTATGCCTACGTCAACCCGGCGGTGGCGGTGTTGCTTGGGATCGTCTTCGCTGGGGAGACCATCGGCATCGAAGAAGCCTTGGCGATGCTGGTGATCATCAGCGCCGTGGTGTTGATCGGGTTGCCGCAGTGGCGCAAACCCAAGCCTGCACCGGCCGAATCCTGATTTAGGGTAAACTGCCGCGCATTGCACACCCTGCGCTGATTTTTCCTACGGTACCTCCATGACTTTCGCCACCCTTGGCCTGATCGAACCCCTGTTGCGCGCCCTCCAGACGCTCGGCTACCAGACTCCGACCCCGGTCCAGGCCCAAGCCATGCCTGCCGTGCTCGCCGGGCGCGACCTGATGGCCGCGGCCCAGACCGGCACCGGCAAGACCGCCGGTTTCGCCGTGCCGCTGTTGCAGTTGCTGACCACCGAAGGGCCGAAGGTCGCGGCCAACTCGGTGCGGGCGCTGATCCTGGTGCCGACCCGCGAGCTGGCTGAGCAGGTCCATGAAAGCGTGCGCCAGTACGCGCAGAACCTGCCATTGAGCACCTACGCGGTGTACGGCGGCGTCAGCATCAACCCGCAGATGATGAAGTTGCGCAAAGGTGTCGATCTGCTGGTTGCCACGCCGGGTCGATTGCTCGACTTGTTCCGCCAGAACGCGCTGAAGTTCAATCAGTTGCAGACCCTGGTGCTGGACGAAGCCGACCGCATGCTCGACCTGGGTTTCTCCGAAGAGCTGGCGAATATCTACAAGGCCCTGCCGAAGAAGCGCCAGACGCTGCTGTTCTCGGCGACCTTCTCCGATGCCATCCGCTTGTTGGCCGGGCAGATGCTCAACGACCCGCTGAGCATCGAAGTGAGCCCGCGCAACGTTGCCGCCAACACCGTCAAGCAATGGGTGGTGACGGTGGACAAGAAGCGCAAGCCGGAGCTGTTCGTTCACCTGATGCGCAAGCACAAGTGGAAGCAAGTGCTGGTATTCGCCAAGACCCGTAACGGCGTCGATGCACTGGTGGAAAAACTTCAGGGCCTGGGTGTGAATGCCGATGGCATCCACGGCGACAAGCCCCAGGCGACCCGCCAGCGTGCGCTGGATCGTTTCAAGGCCAGCGAAGTGCAAATCCTGGTAGCCACCGACGTGGCCGCCCGTGGCTTGGATATCGAAGATTTGCCGTTGGTGGTGAACTTCGACCTGCCGATCGTCGCCGAGGACTACATCCACCGCATCGGCCGGACCGGTCGGGCGGGCGCTACCGGGCAGGCGATTTCCCTGGTCTGCGCCGATGAAGTGAACCTGCTGTCGGCCATCGAGACCTTGACCCGTCAGACATTGCCCCGGCAGATGGAACAGGATTTCGAACCGGAACACCGCGTACCGGAGACCGATGCCAGCGGCCAGGTCGTCAAGAAGCCGAAAAAGCCGAAGAAACCGAAAACCCAGGGCAGCGGCGGCAAGCGCAACCTGGGCAAGTGGGTGGACAGTGGTGACTCGGCGCCGGTGGAACCATCGGTCAAGCCGGTGCGAAAAGTGCCGGTGTTCAATACCGGGCCGCGTAAGCGCAAGCCTTGATGGTCTGCTGCGCCCCGGTTTCAATCCGGGCGCTGTAACCACTCCAACATCCCCAACCCCGCTGCCCGGCCACTGGCAAAGCATGCCGTGAGCAGATAGCCGCCAGTCGGCGCTTCCCAGTCGAGCATCTCCCCGGCGCAGAAAACCCCGGGGAGCTGCTTGAGCATCAGCCGTTCGTCCAAGGCTTCGAACGTCACGCCGCCGGCGCTGCTGATGGCTTCGTCCAGTGGACGGGTTTTCACCAGCGTGACCGGCAACGCCTTGATCGCCTGCGCCAGCCGCGCCATGTCGGCGAAGCAATCGGCCGACGTCAGCTCGCGCAACAGCGCCGCCTTGACCCCATCGAGCCCAAGTTGGCTGTGCAGGTGCTTGGCCATCGAGCGTGATCCGCGTGGTTTGTTCAAGGCCTGGACGAGCTTGTCCACAGGCCGGCCCGGCAGCAGGTCCAGATGGACGGTCGCGCTGCCGTGCTGGTTGATGGCTTCGCGAATCGCTGCCGACAGGGCGTAGACCAGGCTGCCTTCGATGCCGGTGGCGGTGATGACGCATTCGCCGAGACGTGGCACATCGTCGTTCAGGCCCATGGCGATGTTCTTCAGCGGGGCGCCGGCGTACTTGCCGATCATCAGATCGCTCCAGGCCTCGACGTCGAACCCGCAATTGCTCGGCTGCAAGGGCGCCAGGGTCACGCCGCGCTGTTCCAACGCCAGCATCCATGCACCGTCGGAACCCAGGCGCGACCAACTGCCGCCACCCAGGGCCAATAACGTCGCGTTGGGGTGCAACGTCTTTTCGCCGTCCGGGCTGGCGATGCGCAGGCTGCCGTCGGGATTCCAACCCAGCCAGCGGTGGCGCGTGTGGATCACCACGCCGGCGTCCCGCAGGCGCTTGAGCCAGGCGCGCAGCAGCGGGGCGGCTTTCATGTCAGTCGGGAACACGCGCCCGGAGCTGCCGACGAAGGTATCGATGCCCAGGCCGTGAATCCATTGGCACAACTCATCCGCGCCGAATGCTCGCAGCAGCGGGGCGATATGCGGCGCGCGCTCGCCGTAGCGGGACAGGAAGGCTGGGAAGGCTTCCGAGTGGGTGATGTTCATGCCGCCGACACCCGCCAGGAGAAACTTCCTGCCCACCGAGGGCATGCCGTCGTACAGGTCGACCTGGACACCGGCCTGGCTCAACACCTCGGCCGCCATCAAGCCGGCAGGTCCGCCGCCGATGATGGCGATGCTTGGGGGGCAAGATGAGGTGGTCGAGGTCATGGTATGAACTGCGGAAACTAGGAATGGCGCGGCATTCTATCAGCACAAATTCCAAGGCAGGTGGTGTTCTTGAATGAGCTGGTCAAAAAACAACCAAGTCTCTGCAAGCCATAGGCAGCAGCGGCTGCGAGCCGTTTCGCTCAGGTTATCCACAGGCCGCTCCACAGGCATTGTGGGTAACGCGCCCAGATTTCAATGACAGCCTGATGACGTCCAGACCTTTTGTGCGCTGTGATGCAGGATCCCGTGGCGCCGGGCCAGGGCCTTGCGATCCTTGCTATAGCCGCCGCCGATGACGCCGACCACCGGAATGTCCCGTCCAAGGCAATGGCGCATGACGCTCTCGTCCCGGGCGGCGAGGCCCTCGTCGGTCAGTTTCAGGTAGCCGAGGGCGTCATCCTTGTGGACATCGACGCCGGCGTCATACAGCACCAGGTCCGGCTGATACAGCGGCAGCAGGTAATTGAGCGCATCCTCGACGACTGTTAGGTAAGCGGCATCGTCCATGCCCATCGGCAGCGCAATGTCCCAATCGCTTTGCGCCTTGCGTGCAGGAAAATTCTTTTCGCAGTGCAGGGAAACTGTCACCGCATCCGGGGTGTCATGGAGTATTCGAGCCGTACCGTCGCCCTGGTGCACGTCACAGTCGAAAATCAGCACCCGCGAGACCCGGCCGCTGGCCAGAAAGTAACGGCTGATCACCGCCAGGTCATTGAAGATGCAGAACCCGGCCGGGTGGTCGTAGTGGGCATGATGGGTGCCGCCGGCCAGGTGGCAGGCCAGTCCGTGTTCAAGGGCTTGTTCAGCGGCAAGGAGTGAACCGCCCACGGCGCGTACCGTTCGCCGCGCCAAGGCTTCGCTCCAGGGCAGGCCGAGTCGCCGTTGGTCTTCGCGAGACAACTCGCCACCCATGTAGCGTTCGATATAAGCGCGGTCATGGGCCAGGGCGAGAATCTCCGGCGGGCACAGGGCGGGACGCAGCAGCTCCGCATCCGTAGTCAGGCCGGTCTCCACCAGGTGATCGCGCAGCAGGCGGAACTTGTCCATGGGGAAGCGGTGTTCCGCTGGGAACTCGGGGCTGTAGTCTTCGTGATAGATAAGCGGCAGGGGCATGGTGTTTTCAGCTGCGAATGAGTGAAGGATCCTACCAGCGATGTAGACTCTGGGCATGGAAAGGGAGTGAAGATGGAGCCGATACTGGAACTGGAAAGCGCGCGGCTGATTCTGCGGCAGTGGCGCGACGATGATTTGCCGGCATTTGCGGCCATGTCTGCCGATCCGCAAGTGATGCGTTATTTTCCGGCACCCTTGAGTCGCCTCGAAAGCGCTGCGTTGATCGGCCGCGTGCGTGGGCATTTTGCCGAGCACGGTTTTGGCTTGTGGGCATTGGAGCGCAAGGACACTGGAGCGTTCATCGGCTTTACCGGGCTGGGCGTGGTCGGGTTTGATGCGCATTTCACCCCGGCGGTGGAGATCGGCTGGCGCCTGGCTCGCGAACATTGGGGGCTCGGTTATGCCAGCGAAGCGGCTTGGACGGCGTTGCGCTGTGCCTTCGACCGCCTGGGGCTCGACGAAGTCGTGGCGTTTACCGCTGTGGATAACCTGCCGTCACAGAAGGTCATGCAGGCCATCGGCATGCAGCATGATCCGGCGGATGACTTCGAGCATCCAAAGCTCGCGGTCGGTCATCCATTGCGTCACCATGTGCTCTATCGCATCAATCGTGAGCAGTGGTTGCAGACTCTGCACGGTTAGCCGACACGGACGTTACAATGCCCGCCAAAATGGCCCGGGCCACTATCGATCCGCCGCCGCAACCTGGATTG
>Ga0307412_10001779_pt1 | contig 11904 bp, 9 predicted proteins | sample DK1Cmetagenome_3_FD_203823 | JGI IMG/M metagenome (GOLD analysis project Ga0307412, IMG submission 203823) | Maize rhizosphere microbial communities from greenhouse at UC Davis, California, United States - DK15-C-1 | ecosystem: Host-associated > Plants > Roots > Rhizosphere > Soil | place: USA...
GACTACCTTCTTCCGCGTCGGGTCGAAGATCAGCGCCTGGGTCTCCCCGCCACAGGAGAGCGTGTCCCACATCGTGCACGTCGCGGCGAGCATCGCGACCGCCGCGTCGACGGCGTTCCCGCCCTTCTGGAACATCATCGCCCCGGCCGTGGCGCCGAGCGGCTTGCCGGTGACGGCGAGCCAGTGGCGGGCATGCAGCGGCGGCTTCGCCGTGCGGAGCGGCGGCAGCGGCCAAGGTGTGGGCTGCCGCGTCGCCTGCGCCGGCGCGGGCGCGGGGGTCTGGGCACCGAGCACGCCACCGTTGTGCGCGGCGAGCAGGGCGAGAGCGACGGCGACGACCGGCGCGCGCGTGGCGCGGAGCGATGGACGGCAGAGTCTCATGGCGGTGACGGCTGTGGAAGCGCGGGCGAACGTGACGACCGCGAAAAGTGATGCACGCCGCTCGCCACGGCGCGCGAGCGGGCTCGACGGTGAACGGTCGGCGATGACCGTCCACCGTCAACGATGAACCGTCTTCCGTTCACTGCCGTTATCGCGAGTCTAGTTCCTCGCGCTGCCTGGCCTGTCGATGCCGATCAGTTCCGACTGCACGACACGGCCCTTGGCGGGACCGGAGAGATAGGTCGTCTCGAAGCGGACCACCGCGGCGACGGCGGGAGCGTACCACCAGGTGTACCCGACCCGGGTCGCGCGGCGGGGATTGGCGGAGTGCTCGGGCTCCTGCACGCCCTGCACGAGGAAGGTGCGGAAGGTGCCGGCGGGGACCGCGATCCGCTGCTCGCCGACGACCTTGAACTTCCACTGCCAGCTCTGGTCGCCGCTGCGCACGGCGAGGTCCACGCGCTTGCCCGTCTCGAGCGGCCAGAGCGCGGCGAGCTGCGCCGTGTCCGCCTGCGACGGACGGCCGGGGTCCTCGGTGATGAAGAGCGCGAGACGCGACCCGACGCGGCCGCTGTCGTCGGCCACCGTCGTCCGCCAGCCGTCGGATGAGACCACCCGGTTGCTGAAGCCGGCGTAGCGATAGAGCGTGCCCGGCGCCGGCGGCTGGTACGGGGCCGGCTCGAGCGGCTGCTCGATCAGCGAGCAGCCGGCGACGAGCGCCGCGAGGGCGACCGCGCGTGCGGCGAGACGCGAGACGGCCGGCCGGCTCTGGTGGAGCCGGCCGGCCGATGACCGGTCGTCGACGCAGCGCACCACAGGGAGGCGCACGACGTCGGTGACCGGGGACGTGCTCGGCGCGATTGCCTTACCGCTCAGACGCGCCGCCGGCGGCGAACCACGCCGCCGAGTCCGAGAAGCCCCGTCGCGAGCAGCGACATCGTCGCCGGCTCCGGGATCGTCGTGACCGGAGGCGGCTCACCGTCCGGGGGCTCCTCGCCGTCCGGGGGCGGTTGGTCGTCGATCGGCTTGCCGGCGATCTGCACGCCGTCGATCGCGAGGCCGGAGTCGAACGCCTGGTCGTCCCAGTTGGTCACGCCGAACTCGAGGAAGTAGTTCCCGCCGACGAGGAGATTGAACTCGGACAGGATCCACCCCGACAGACCGCATCCGGTGTCGAAGCATTGGCCGGAGTCGTCGCCGAGTGCGCTCCAGACCGGACCGCCCCCCGGGGGCTCCGGCGGCGGCTCACCCGAACCGGGCTGGATCCCGACCGAGGACGGCGTGAGCGTCGCCTGCGGGGCCGGCATCCCCTGGCCGGGGACGATACTGCCGCTCGTCACCGTGCGGGCCGTGAAGAGCAGGGCGACCTGCTCGCCGCTCTCGTTCATCACGCGAGCCCAGGCGTAGTCAGCGAAGCCCGCGCCGTCCGACGTGACGTAGTTGAAGTAGAAGCGGAGCGGGTCGCCGGCGTTCGCCGTGAAGACGGGCGATCGGAGCAGCGAGCCGTTCGTGGGCGTACCGCCGACCCCGGGCAGCGGGGCCGACGCCGTGCTCAGGTTGGTCGTCACGTACCCGTACTGCGAGCCGCCGCTCGGTGCCAGCGTCACGTCCCCGTTGGCTCCCGCGGTTCCGCAGACACCGATGCAGGTCCACCCTGCCGGTATCCCCCCGCTGAATCCCTGCCCGTACCCCTCCGTCGCACAGAGCGCGAGCGCTCCGGCGACGGCCACAGCTTTCAGCCGAGTCATTCCTCCTCCCTCTCGTGGGAAGTGAAACCCCTCGTGTCCGCGTGAAGACGAGAGGTCTCGCTCTCCTCCGGCCCCATCGTCGGATGCCGCGCGTCGCAGAATGGAGATCCATTTCTACGTAAACTGGCGACGCGTCAGCAAGTATGCTGCCAGTACGGGCGCCGTGCGCGCACGCCGTGCAAAGCGAGTCGTGGTCGCGCATTCCGACGTTCGCGCGGCGCATGCAACGACGGTTCGGAACATTTTCTGCTGCGCGCGCGCATCATCTTTGTCGCGCGATCACCGACAGCCGCGCACCACTTGACGAGTGCGCCGAATTATGAAGAAAGTGATAAGAAAGTGTGAGCGGCGAACGAGGAAGGACGAACAAGCGAAAGAGGAGAGACTGTGGATGCCACCGCGGCCACATGGTCTTTCCTCTTTCGCTCTTCGCCCTTCCCGGCGCGATTTCCGCCCGGCCTAACGCGAGACCAGCCCCATCCGCCTGACGAGTGCGTCGAAGCGGGGAGCGCCGCGCACCGGGTCGAAGATCGGGTTGATGCAGAGGTAGGCGAGCCAGCCACGCCGCTCGTCGTAGGCGCGCTCGGTCCAGTCGAGCGCGCGCTCGGCGTCGGGCAGCCCGAGGTAGAGCGTGGCGAACGCGACCGGCGACACGTAGTCGTGGCGCGCCGTCTCCTCGAGCTCGGCGAGCATCGCCTCGGCCTCCTCGCGCCGGCCGGCGCGGGCGAGCGCGAAGCCAAGCGTCCCCTTGGTGTAGCTCCCCGTGCCCGGCATCGCCGATGCCTCGCGCAGTACGCGCTCCGCTTCGCCGAGCTCCCCCTCGAGGGCGAGCGAGAGCCCCATCACGCGGTAAGTCTCCTCGGCGGTCGGGTTCATCTCGATCGCGTGCGATAGGTGGTAGCGCGCCCGATCGTAGCGCCGAGCGTAGAGGTACAGCCAGCCGAGCGTGCGCCGGATCGAGACCGACCCGGCGTCGAGCTCCTGCGCCGTGTGCCCCTCGACCAGCGCCTCCTGGGTCTTCCCCTGCGAGGCGAGGAGGAAGGCGTACCACTGGTGGGCCGTGGCGTAGCGCGGGTCGAGCTCGATCGCGCGGCGGAACTCCCGGTCGGCGCCGGCCCAGTCCCAGTCGTGGATGAAGAGGCTCCAGGCGAGCGACGCGTGCGCCTCGGCGAGCCCCTCGTCGAGCGCCAGCGCCCGCCGCGCGTACTCCTTGGCTCGCGCGAACCCTTCTTCCACCGGCACGCTGCGGTAATCCACGTGCAGCGCGTAGGCGTCGGCGAGGCCGGTGTAGGCGAGCGCGTAGTTGGGGTCCTCGGCGATCGCCCGCTGGAAGTAGTCGATCCCCTCGGCGACGCCCTCCTCCGTGCGTGAGTTCCAGGCGTAGCGACCGCGCAGGTAGAGGCCGTACGCCTTGAGGTTTTGCGTGTGGCGGCGCGTGTCGGGCTCGGCGAGGTCGGCGAACGAGGTGGCGCGCAGCGTGTTCACGATCGTCCGCGCGATCTCGTCCTGGATCGTGAAGACGTCGGCGAGCTGCCGGTCGTAGCGCTGGGACCAGAGCAGCCGCCCGTCGTCGGTCGAGGTGAGCTGCGCCGTGATGCGGAGCTGCTGGCCCGCCCGCCGCACCGTTCCCTCGAGCACGACCGAGGCGCCGAGCAGCGCACCGATCGCCCGCACGTCCTGCGGCTTCCCCTTGAGCGCGAAGGCGGAGGTGCGCGACGCGACGCGCAGCCCCTCGAGCTTGCTGAGCGCGTCGATCAGCTCGTCGGTGATGCCGTCGCTCAGGAACTCGTTGTCGGGGTCCGGGCTGGCATTCACGAACGGCAGCACGGCGATGCTCCTCGTGGCGGTCCGCACCGGGCGGCCGTGCTCGGGGAGGTCGGTCCGCAGGTCGGCGACGAAGGCGGCGACGCTCTCGAACCGCGCCGCCGGGTCCTTGGCGAGCGCGCGCGTGACGGCCTCCTCGACCGCCGACGGCACCTCGGGGCGCAGCGCGCGCAGCGGCGTCGGCGCCTCGAGGAGGTGGCGCGTCATCACCGAGCGCGCGTTCTCTCCGTGGAATGGCGGCCGCCCGGCGAGCATCTCGAAGACGACGCAGGCGAGGCTGTAGACGTCACTCGGCCGCCCGAGGTCGCGCTCCCCGCTCGCCTGCTCGGGGCTCATGTACTGCGGCGTGCCGAGCGCGATGCCGACCTCGGTCACCATCGTCCCCGTCTCGCTGCAGCTCGCCCGGGCGACGCCGAAGTCGGCGAGGAGCGCGTGCCCGTCGGCGAAGAGGATGTTCTCCGGCTTCACGTCGCGGTGGACGAAGCCGGAGCGGTGGGCGTAGTCGAGCCCGGCGCCGACCTCCTGCGCGATGCGCAGCGCGTCGGCGAGGGGGAGCGCCCCGTCGCGCTCGAGGCGGTCGCGCAGTGAGCCGCCCGGCACGTAGGGGGAGACGTAGTAGGGGAGCCCGTCCACCTCGCCCGAGTCGATGAGCGGGACGATGTGCGGATGCGCGAGCCGCGCCGCGATACCGATCTCGCGCAGAAAGCGCTCGGCGTTCAGCGAGCGCGCGAACTCGGGGCGCATGACCTTGATCGCGACCTTGCGGCCGTGCTTGCGCTCCTCGGCGAGCCAGACGGTGGCCATGCCGCCCTGTCCGAGCTCGCGCTCGATCGTGTAGCGGTCGGCGAGCGGGAGGGGGGGCGGGGCGGGGGCCGCGTCGCGCATGCGTGAAATATGCGACCCGCCGCGCGCGGCGCGCCAGGGAACGCACGACGGGCCGCGGATCTCTCCGCGGCCCGTCGTCGTGTGGCGCTCGTCTGTCAATTTTCGGTTGGAGCGGTGGACGGTCGTCGGTAGACGGTGGGCGGTCACCGTGCATCGTGAACCGCGCACTGCCGTCGCCGAGGCCGGGTCTCAGAACATATCCGCCCAGGCGTGATGCTTGGCCACCGTCGGCTTGGCCTTGAGCGCCATGATCTTGCTCAGGGCGCAGCTCGAGTAGTTCACGCTCGAGGTACCCTGCAGGTAGTTGCAGGGGGTCGTGGTGCAGCCGATGTTCAGCGCGTGGATGCCGCCGGTGACCTTGTTGCCGGTGCCGGCCGTCCTGACGTTCCCCTTGACGATGACCGGGCCGACCCACTCGAAGTTGCCGGCGATGTTCAGGTTGCCGTCCACGAGGAGGATTCCCTGGCCTCTGCCGCCGCCCGCGCCTCCGGCGATCGTCTGCCACTTCCCGGGCGGGGCGCCAGCGCCGGTGAGGTTGCTGCCCTGCGGGCACGTCGCGCCGACGACCGTGCAGGAGATGTAGATCGTCGGGTAGTAGCTCTCGCAGGCGCCAGCCGGAAGGAGACGGAGGGGATCCCCCCAGTTGTTCACGTCGCCGGTGTTGCAGAGCAATCCAGTCAGCGTCGGGCTGGGCGCGATCGGCGAGGCGCTGGCCGAGATCACCTTGTTGGCGCCGGCGACGAGGTCGTTCCAGTCGTCGAGGATCTTCGCCTGGTCGGCCGCGTCGGCCGTGGCGGCGGTCGACGACGGGGTACCGGAGATGCAGGCGAAGCCGGCGCAGCCAGCTCCGCTTCCGGTGATGTTCGCCGTCGACGTGCTCGCGACGGCGGCGACGTCGTCGCTGTTCGGCGGGCAGTCGCTCCACCCCAAGGGCGAGGCGTCGTTGCCGGTCCCGGTGAAGCTGCCGGACAGCGCGACGGTGGACGCGGAAGTGAAGGCGCCGGGGAAGGGCCACTGCGGGGTGTCCATGCGGATGAGCAGGCCGGTGCGGCGGCGGGACTCGGTGGTGATCCCCGTCCCGGTCTCCGTCCAGCCGTTCGAGACGACCCAGAACATGTTGTAGCGCAGGCGCGTGACGGTGACCGTGTCGAGCGACCCGGCCTCGGTCGTGAACACCTTTTTCAGGGTGTCGCCCGTCTTCATGTTCAGGTTCCACGTCGTCGCGTCCCAGTCGGTGAGCATGCGGTTCTGCCCGTACTCGGCGACGGTCAGGGCGCGGTCGGCGGAGAGCGAGTTGCGGCCGATGCGGTAGTCCTGCATCGAGACGAAGAAGGTGCCGGCGATGAGGGCGCCGATGAGCACGATCGCGATGAGCGCGGTCGCCATCGCCATCCCTCGCCGCTGGCGGAGGTCGCGGGTCATGGGTCTGCTCCGGTGGGCTACTTCGTGTTGCGCAGCGCGATGTCGTACGACAGCGAGTCGCGCACGGTCGCCTTCGCGCGTCCCGGCATGTCGATCGGCGAGCGCGTGTCGGCGCGGGCGACGAGCTGGATGCGGGCGATCTGCGCCTTGTCGGCCGTCGTGTTCGCCGGCACGAACGCGGTGCCGTCCGCCTTGTAGTACAGGAAGCTCAGCCCGCTGTTGGCGACCGTCGCCGAGTAGGCGGCGAAGGGGCCGCTGACCGGCGAGAGGGCGGGGCAGGTACCTGCGGCGTGGTCGCAGTCGTAGCGCCCGAGGTACCACGACGTGCTGCCGGTGGGCTGATACAGCTCGTAGCGGCGGCGGCGGAAGAAGCGGATCGGCGCGCCCTGCGCCGTGGTGGATAGGAACTCGTGTCCCGTGCCGCTCTGCACGTTGATCTCGTAACTCACGCGGCCGGCGGTGACGTCGGCCGCCTGCACGAAGCCGCTCGTCACGAGGCAGGCGTCGGTCGACGTGGCCGCGAGCTCCGTCACGGCGGTGATCTTGCGGGCCTTCCAGGCGTCGTCCTCGCCCCCGACTGTCTTGCCGTCGTCGTAGACGAGGATCGAGTCGCCGACGACCGGCTTGCGCATCCAGGCGGTGAGGCGCGTGTCCTTCGCGAGGTCCACCGGCGGGAGGATGATCCGCGTCGCGCTGAGCTTTCGGCAGATGAACGAGCTGCCGAAGATGGCGCGGAAGTCGATCGCCTTGTCGGTCGCCTGGTAGATGTCGGTGTTGTTTGGCGCGTCCCCGGTCGAGATCGTGCGGAGGTCGGGCGGCAGCATGGCGACCGCCTGGCGCACCTGCGTGCGGGTGTCGATCAGGTCGTTCGCGCTGCGGTAGAAGCGCTGCTGCCGCAGGAGCACGGTGAACAGCGCGCCCATGACGAGGCCGAGGAGCACGAGCGCGACCATCATCTCGGACATCGTGAAGCCCGCCGTGCGGGGGCGGCGCTGTCCGGGGGTGCGTGGGGTCGTGCTCGTCATGAATCGGGCTCCTTCGCGGCGGGGCCTCGCCGGCTCAGACGCAGGGGATTCGGCTGGTGTACGTCTGCGACCGGTTGCCGCGAGTGGTCTTGTAGGTCGCGGTCACGGCGATCTCCGCCGACCGCGCGAGGGTCGTCACCGTCCAGCTCTCGGCGATCCCGCGCGTCGTGGCGGTGCCGGTGGAGGCGGTGGTGCAGGTGGTCGTGGCCGTGCGGAGGCGCTCGATGCGCGTCTGGGCGACCGAGGAGGCGATGTTCATGTTCCCCGCCTCGCCCAACTGCCGCAGCACGACAGCCGAGGAGCTGGCGAGGGCGAGCAGGCCGACGGAGAAGAGCATCATGGCGACCATCAATTCGACGAGCGTGAAGCCCTTTCTGTCACGCCCGACGGGCGTGTCCTGGGACGCGCGGCGCGTGATCACAGAGTGCACCCTCCGCTGAGGAGCAGGCCGGCCGCGGTGACGCAGACGGTCTGGCTGATGCTGCTCTTGGAGACGCTGAACGTCTGGTCGGCGGTGAGCGTGGCGTATCCGCGCGCGTCGTAGCGCACACTGTCGGCGCCGCTGTAGCTGAGCGCGACGCCGTACTTGTCGGCGAGGAAGAGCGTGTCGCGCAGGATCACCGGGCCGCCGTTCTGGTCCACGTCCACCCACGCCTTGTTCGCCGAGACGTGCAGCACGGCGCCCGAGCCCCGGCGGATCGCCACCTGCCGGGCGAGCGCGAGCCGCGCCTGCAGCTCGACCGACGCCGAGCGCACGTTGGCCTGGAGCATCGTCCGGTTCAGCTTCGGGCCGGCGATCGCCAGCATCAGCGACATGACCGAGATGACGATCATCATCTCGGCGAGCGTGAAACCGCGGCGGCGCCGGACGGCGGCGCTGCGGCTCGGCGTGCGATGGATGGATTGCGTCATGGGAAGACCGCCTCGTGTCGTTGCGTGATCGGCGCGCTGCACAGGGTCGGGCCACGGGAGCTCGCCTGCCTCCCGGACATTATGTACGAACCGTGCCAGCAGACTCAGCCGTTGTGTATCGTTCCTTTGCGGCTCCGTTGGTTCTTTCGTTCGGCGGCTAATGATTCGGTCATTCCGGGCGTCGCGATCGGCCTTCGGACCGACGGCGCGTTCTTGGCCGCGGCCTGCGGCACGCCGCCCGGAAACAGATGCGTTAGCGCGATCCAATCCACGCTAACGACGACGTATCGTTGGAAAGGTCTCACTGCCCGCTCTCGGCAGGCCCGGCAGAAGGTCGGACACGCTGCCCGGAATCGCCACGCGATGGTGGCCGGGTGGGTGAGGCTGGAGTACCGCGGCGGCGGAGCAGTGCGCGGTTCCGCCGTCTGTCCAGTGGCAGAGTGCAAGGCGACTTGCACTCTGCGTGGGGGCGTCCGAGGCGAGGACTCGGTCCAGCCGCGCCGTGCGGGTGCGTTAGGCGGGGTCGGGGGACCAGCCCCGAAGCTCGCCGAGGGCGGCGTCGCACACGGCGAGGCAGCGCTCCAGCGTCCCGAGCGTGTGGTCGCCCATGTGGCCGATGCGGAAGGTGCGCTCACGCAGCGCTCCGTACCCTCCGCCCACGGTGAAGCCGCGCGCGGCCGCGGCGCGCACCACCTGGCCCCCGCTCACGCCGTCCGGCAAGGTGATCGCGGTGACGGTGTGCGACCGCGTCCCCGGCCGCGCGAGGACGCCGATGCCGTGCGTATCCTCCCGCTCGGCGGCCCACTCGTGCGTCCGCGCCGCCATCGCCGCGTGGCGCGCCCAGCGCCCCTCGATCGTCTCCTGCGCCACGCGCTCGAGCTGCGCGTCGAGGGCGTAGAGGAGCGGCAGCGCCGGCGTGTTGGGCGTCTGGTTGCGGAGCGCGAAGCTCTCGAACTCCACGAGGTCGAAGTAGAGACCGCGCCCGGGCGCCTCGCGCGCCGTCTTCATGTAGGCCTCGGAGGCGACGCCGAGCGCGAGGCCGGGCGGCAGGGCGAGCGCCTTCTGCGAGCCGGTGAGCACGAAGTCGAGCTCCCACTGGTCGAAGTGGAGCGGCGTGCCGCCGACCCCCGTCACGCTGTCCACGAGGCAGAGCGCGCCGTGCTCCCGGGCGAGGGTGGTCAGCGCGCGAACGTCGGTCAGGGCGCCGGTCGAGGTCTCGGAGTGGACGACGGTGACGGCCACGAAGCGCCGCGCCCGGAGCCGCGCCGCGACGTCGTCGAGCGGCGGAACAGCGCCGAGCGGGACCTCGAGCACCTCGGTGTCGCGCCCGCAGGCGCGGGCGATGTTCGCGAAGCGCTCCGAGAAGGCGCCGTTGACGAGCGACAGCACGGCGCCCGGCGGCGCGCACCGCACTGCCGCCTCCATCAGTCCGGTGGCCGACGAGCTGCTGACGAGCACCGGACGCGTCGTCTTGAAGACTGACCGCATCCCGTCCTGCAGCCGGGCGAAGAGGCGCTCGAAGTCGGCACCGCGGTGCGGGATCATCGGGCGCGTCATCGCGGCGAGGATCTCGGGGCGCACTTCCGTGGGACCGGGAAGAAAGAACGTCCCGAAGGACGGCGTGGCGTCGCGCGTCGCGTCTCGTGTCACCCGAGGACGAGCTCCAGCAGGCGGTGGAAGGAGGCGACCTCGTGGTCGGCCGCGGCGACGATCGCGTCGCGGCGAACGAAGCCGGTGAAGGCGGCGAATGCAGCGACGGCCGGCCGCATCGCGAGGTCCGTCGCCCCGTCGCCGACGGCGAGCACGGGCGTCGGCAGGGCGAGCGCGGCGGCCACGACCGCCTTGCCGGCCGACGTCGTGAGCGGCGAGTCGGCGTCGAAGCCGGTGTACGTACCGTCCGGCGCGAAGCGCACGCCGACGGCGTGCACTGCTCCTGGCGCCACGCCGATCGTGGCGGCGAACGGAACGATCGCCTCGCGCAGCCCGCCGCTCACGAGCGAGAGGCGCACCCCCGCCCCCCGCAGCGCGGCGAGGGCTTCGCCGGCGCCAGGCGCGCAGCACGCGGCGTAGGCCGCAGCGAGCGCGGCGACCTCGTCGCGCGTCGGGCGCACCGCGGCCAGCCGCTCGCCGTACACGGCGCCGAGCGGAGTCTCGCCGCGCATCGCGCGGTCGGTGAGCTCGGCGACCAGCCGGCCGACGTCGGGGCCGCGCCGTGCCGCGAGCCAGTCGATCCCCTCGATGCCGCTCAGCGTGCTGTCCACGTCGAGGACCACGGAGGCGAAGCGCGGGGTGGGCGGGTGGCTCACGGAAAGACGTTGCCCGGGGCGAGAATGCCGAGTGGGTCGAGCTCATGCTTGAGGGCGCGCATCGCGCCCAGCTGGAGCGTGCCGAGCTGCAGCGGCACCCACCGCCGCTTGAGCTTGCCGACGCCGTGCTCGGCCGCCACCGTGCCGCCGAGCGAGACGACGTGGGCGAGCGTCTCGCCGACGACGGCCTCGATGCGGCGCAGCTCGTCGGCGTCGCGCGCGATGAAGTTCTGGTGCGGGTGCCCGTTGCCGGCGTGCCCGTAGGTCACCGCCTGCTCGACGCCGTGGCGGTCGGCGGCGCGACGCGCCTCGGCGAGCGCCGCGCCGAGGCGCGCGTAGGGCACCGCCCAGTCCGTGGACACCTTGCGTCCGCCGGCCGAGCGGTGGCGCGCGCCCCGCTCGTTCATCGTCGCCGGCACGGCGTGGCGGACGCGGCGCGCCTCGCGCACGGCCGCGTCGTCCTCGTAGACGCGGATGTCGTCCGTTGCCGCGCCGTGTCGCTCGGCGAGCGACAGCCAGTCGTCGAGCGGGACGTCGCGCCGCGGCGCCGCCGTCGCCTCGCCGTCGAGCGACGGTTCGTCGCTGTCCTCGGCGTAGACCAGCGCCGCGGCGCCGGCCGCCCACGCCGCGTCGCCGCCGGCGTCGCGCGCGATGGCGAGAGCGCGCTCGTCGAAGAACTCGAGGCAGCGCGGACGCAGGGCGGGCGACTCGCGCGCCGCGACGACGAACGCCAGGGCGTCCTCCTCGCGCGCGAACGGGAACGCGAAGCCGGTCACGCGCTCGGGGAGTGGGAGCAGCGACAGCTCAACCTCGACGACGACGCCGAGCGTCCCCTCGCTCCCCACGAACCAGTCCACGGGGTCGTGCGCGAAGGCGAAGCCGACCGTGTTCTTCTCGAGGCGGGGGCGGCGCAGCTCCAGCGTCTCGCCCGCCGCCGTGACGACGGTGAGGGCGGCGACGTGCGGGCGAGTCGCGCCGTAGCGCAGCGACCGCGCGCCGGAGGCGTTGCAGGCGACGGCGCCGCCGACGGTGGACCAATCCTCGCTCGTCGGGTCGGGGGCGAGCAGCAGGCCGTGCTCCGCGGCGGCGCGCTTGACGTCGCCGAGGATCGCCCCCGCCTCGGCGCGCACGATGCGACGGTCGGCGTCCACGTCGAGCAGCCGCGTCATCCGGGAGAGCGAGAGGAGGACGCCGCGGTCGGCGATCGAGGCGCCCGTGGTGCTCGTCTGGGCGCCGGCCGGCGTCACCGGGGTGCGGGTCGCCGACGCCTCGCGCAGCAGCTCGGCCGCCTCGGCGGCGGACGTCGGGCGCGCGACGGCGTCGGGCACCATCCGCAGCCCGGACGCGTCCTCGGCGAAGGCGGCGCGCACGCCGTCGTCGCGCGTCAGGCGCGCCGCCGCG
>Ga0307412_10001780_pt1 | contig 11904 bp, 8 predicted proteins | sample DK1Cmetagenome_3_FD_203823 | JGI IMG/M metagenome (GOLD analysis project Ga0307412, IMG submission 203823) | Maize rhizosphere microbial communities from greenhouse at UC Davis, California, United States - DK15-C-1 | ecosystem: Host-associated > Plants > Roots > Rhizosphere > Soil | place: USA...
CGATCGACAAGGCGCTGAAGCTGGGCGCCAACCATCCGATGGGTCCGCTGGAACTGGCCGACTTCATGGGGCTGGATGTCGTCCTGGCCATCATGAACGTGCTGTACGACGGTTTGGCCGACAGCAAATACCGGCCCTGCCCGCTGCTGGTGAAATACGTCGAGGCCGGCTGGCTGGGCCGCAAGTCGGGCCGCGGCTTCTACGACTATTCCGGCGACACGCCGGCGCCGACGCGATGATTCCCCGTCTCGAGCGGCCCGAGGACTTCCCGGGCCAGCAGCGCGTCGCCTGGCGGCGCGAGCCGCAGCGGACGGTGCTGGCCGTCGTACTGGCCGTTCTGTGGCCGCCGCTGTGGGCGACGCTTGCGATCTGGCCGCCCCGCAACTGGGTTCCCGGGCTGGAGATGGACTGGCGTCTGAAGGCGATCGCCCTGGGGCTGATCGCGGTTCCGGCCATCCTGTGGCTGCTGGCGCGCGAGATCGGGCGCTCCGGCCGTCCCGCGACCCGGCTGGGCGTGGTCTGGCGTTTCATGTTCTACGGCGGCCTGCTGGCGGTCATCTTGGCGGCGCTGTTCGCCTTCGGTCAGGTGATCCAGCAGTGGATGAACGCGGCCAACCTCGGCGAGGGCGTCGGCGGCAGCGAGACGACCCTGCTGATCTACGGCGTCGGCGGCCTGCCGTTCGCGGTCGTCATCGGGGTGGCCTACGCCCTGTGGGCCGGCCTGTGCGTGGCCTTCGTCGCCTTCTCGCCTCAGCCTGAGGTGCGCGATCGCCTCGGCGTCATGGGCCGCGACGGCGAGGTCTGAACCTTACCGCGAATTGGTTTGACGCCGGACGCCGGCGCGGCAATCTGCCTCCCTGACCCGGGGGGAGATCACCATGGCCGCAACCGACGCCCTGACGGGCGAGACGCCGGCGCCTGCCGCCCGGCTGGCGCCCGTCGCGCCTGGCGACCGCATCTTCACCCTGGACATGCTGCGCGGGTTCGCGATCCTCGGCATCCTGGCGGTCAATGCCGTGGCCTTCGCCTGGCCGATGGAACTGCAGACGGGCGCCGATGTCGCGCCGCCCTGGCCGCATGACCAGGCCAATATTCTCGGCCACTGGGTCACCGAGGTCTTCTTCCATAACAAGGCGCGGTCGCTGTTCTCCATGCTGTTCGGGGTGTCGATCTTCCTGATCGGCGGCGAACGGCGGGACGAGGCGCGGGGCGTTCTGCTGTGGCGACGCCTGCTGTGGCTGGCCGTGTTCGGCCTGATTCACGGCGCCGCCTTCTGGTACGGCGATATCCTGCTGCACTACGCCTACACGGGTGTTCTGGTGATGCTGGCGCGATCGTGGTCGGCCAGGCGGCTGATCTGGACAGGGGCCCTGCTGAACCTGCTGTTTGGTCTGCTGTCGGCGGCGGCCTTCGCCGCCCAGGCCTTCATGCCCGAGGGCGCAGCGGTCGCTGGCGGCGGACCTTTCGCGGTGACGCCGGAAAGCCTGGCGGCGACCATCCAGGCCTATCAATCGGGCTGGCCCGCGGCGTTGATCGAGAACCTGAAGGCCGAGGCGATGCTGCAGGCGATGAGCCTCACCCTGATCCCGATCACGGGCGCGCTGATGCTGCTGGGCATGGGGCTGTTCAAGGCCGGGTTCCTCAGCGGCCGGTCGCCGACCTGGGTCTATGTGCTGATGCTGCTGATCGGCGGCGCCAACCTCGCCGCGCTGGGCTGGTATGAATGGTTCAAGGCCGCGGCGCCCCACGGCGCGCCGGATCCGACGCGCGGCATGGCCGACGTCGCGGCCAGCTTCGCGCCCCTGATCACCTTGGCCTACGTCAGCCTGCTGATCCTGATGACGCGGTTCGGGCTGAAGATCGTGACGGGCGTTCTGGCGCCGGTCGGACGGATGGCCTTCACCAACTACCTGACCCAGACCCTGATCATGACGACCCTGTTCTACATGCCGTGGGGCTTCCACTGGTTCGGCGATCCGGCCTGGGGGCCGGGACAGCTCTGGCTCGCGGTCGTGGGCGTCTGGATCGCCCAGCTGATCTGGTCTCCGATCTGGCTGTCGGTGTTCAGCATGGGCCCGCTGGAATGGCTGTGGCGCTGCCTGATCTACGGACGGCTGGTGCCGCTTCGCAGGGTCGAGGGCTGAGGGGCGGGGGGCTAACGAGGAAACCAGCCGGTTGACGGTGCGGCGTTTCGCGGTGTTCAGGCTGGAAATCAATCCGACTCTCGACCCTCGACCCTCGACCCTCTAGACCGCCACCATGACCGACGCTGCTCCCGCCCGCCCTGAAGCCCGCGCCCCCCGGGGCTTCGCCGACCGCCGTGGCCGTGACCTGGTGGCCGAGCGCCGCCTCGTGCAGCGCGTGTCCGAGGTCTATGAGCGCTGGGGCTTCGAGCCACTGGACACGGGGGCGTTCGAATACGCCGACGCCCTGGGCAAATTCCTGCCCGACGCCGACCGTCCGAACGAGGGCGTCTTCGCCCTGCAGGATGATGACGATCAGTGGATGGCCCTGCGCTACGACCTGACCGCGCCGCTGGCACGGTTCGCCGCCCAGTCGTGGGAGACCCTGCCCAAGCCGTTCCGCCGCTACGCCTTCGGGCCGGTATGGCGCAACGAAAAGCCGGGTCCAGGCCGCTTCCGCGAGTTCGTGCAGTGCGACGCCGACACGGTCGGCTCCGACCGTCCGGAGGCAGACGCCGAGATCATCGCCATGGCCTGCGAGGGCCTGCGGGCCGCCGGCCTCGCGCCGGGACAGGCGGTGATCCGCGTCTCGAACCGCAAGCTGTTCGACGGCCTGTTCGAGGCCGGCGGCGTGGTCGATCCGATCCAGAAGCTGACGGCCCTGCGCGCCATCGACAAGTTCGACCGGCTGGGCTGGGAAGGCGTCTCCGCCCTACTGGGCGAAGGCCGCCTGGACGAGTCGGGCGACTACACCAAGGGGGCTCAGCTGCCGCTGGGCGTGGCCGCGACCATCGAAGCCTTTCTCGCCTCGGCGGGCGATGCGGCCCTGAGCCGGACGGAGACGCTGGAGGCCGTGGCCCGCGCGGGCGGGCTGGGCGCCATCGGCGAGGCGGCCCTGGAAGAGCTGGCCGCCATCGACCGGGCCCTGAACGCCATGAAGGTCGGGCAGGATGCGGTCCGCTTCGACCCGACCATCGTGCGCGGGCTGGAATACTACACCGGCGCCGTGTTCGAGGCCGAACTGCTGCTGGAAACCACCGACGAGAAGGGCCGCGCCGTGCGCTTCGGCTCCATCGGCGGCGGCGGGCGCTACGATGATCTGGTGGCCCGTTTCACCGGCGAGCGCCTGCCCGCGACCGGCTTCTCCTTCGGCGTCTCGCGGCTGGCCTCGGCCCTGCGCGCGGCCGGACGCGGCGACGAGGACGCGGTGCGCGGCCCGGTGGTCGTGATCGTCTTCTCGGACGCCGACATGCAGCACTACCTCGACGCCGTGTCCGAGCTGCGCAACGCCGGGATCGCCGCCGAACTCTATCTCGGCCGGGCGGGCATGAAGGCGCAGATGAAGTACGCCGACCGGCGCGGTGCGCCCGCCGCCGTCATCCTGGGCGGCGACGAGATCGCGGCTGGTCGGGTGACCATCAAGGACCTCGACGCAGGCCGCGCCGCCGCCGCCGCCGTGGCGGACAACGAGGCCTGGAAGGCCGAGCGTCCGGGGCAGCAGGTCGTGCCTCGCGCGGAGCTTGTGGCGACGATCCGGGGTATCATCGGTTCTTGATGCACAGCTCCGTGAGTTATCGTTGATAATAAAGGAAAAGCCCCTGACAGCATCAGGGTCTTGATTGACTTGGGGCGGGAATTGTCGTCTTTCTGACGCACTCGGGAAGCGCAGCGTTTCGACGCAGCAGCGGCCCGGAGGCGTTTCGGGGAGGAAACGTCCGCTCCATGAGAGCGAAAGAAAGCCCGCCGCGATGTATCCCCCGCGGCGGGCTTTTTTGCGCCTGCGATCGGGTCAGGGTTTGAGCGTCTTGGTCAGGAAGATCGTCCCGTCCGGGGCGCCGTCGTAGTACGGCGGGATCCTCACGAACCCCATCGCCTCGTACAGGGCGATGGCGGCCGCCATCGAGGGCAGGGTGTCCAGGCGGAGTTCGTTGCAGCCAGCTGTCCGGGCGGCTTCGACGGCCGCCTCGGCCAGCGCGCGCCCCAGCCCCAGGCCGCGTCCTGCCGGGGCCACGTACAGCCGCTTCATCTCGCAGGCAGACAGCGAAAGACCGCGTACGGCGACGCATCCCAGCGGCGCGCCTGCGGCGTCCAGGGCCAGCAGTAGTGCGCCCGAAGGCGGAGCGTACTTGCCTGGCAGCCCGGCGCGTTCGGCGCCGTAGTCCTGGTAGGACAAGTCGATATCCAGGGACGCGGCGTAGGCGTCAAACAGCGCGGCGACATGGGCGAGATGCGTGTCGGAGTGGACCGGAACGATGCTGAAGCTCTGCGGCATTCCGAGCAGATGGGGACCTCTCCCCGTCCCCGGCAAGCCTCCGTGCGGGATGAAAACGAAAAGGGGCCGGAACGTTTCCGTTCCGGCCCCTCGGTCAGCGTCGGCGCGTGCGCTTACCAGATGCGGACGCGGTCTTCCGGCGCGAGGTAGTATTTAGACCCCGGCTGGACGCCGAAGGCCTCGTACCAGGCGTCGACGTTGCGCACCGGGCCGATGACCCGGAACTCGGCCGGGCTGTGCGAGTCGGTGTCGATCTGCTGCTTCAGCGCCGCCTCGCGATACTTGGACTGCCAGACCTGGGCCCAGCCGTAGAAGAAGCGCTGGTCGCCCGTCGTGCCGTCCAGGACCGGAGCTGGCTGGCCGTTCAGCGACAGGTGATAGGCCTCCAGGCCCACCGCCACGCCGGCGGCGTCGCCGATGTTCTCGCCCATCGTCAGACCGGGCCGGACGTGGAACCCGGGGATCGGCTCGAACTGGCCGTACTGGGCGCCGAGGCGAGCGGTCAGGGCCTCGAAATTCGCCTTGTCCTCGGGGGTCCACCAGTTGCGCAGTACGCCGTCGCCGTCGGACTTGGAGCCCTGATCGTCGAAGCCGTGGCCGATCTCGTGACCGATGACGCCGCCGATGCCGCCGTAGTTCACCGCCGGATCGGCGTCCGGGTCGAAGAAGGGCGCCTGCAGGATGGCCGCCGGGAAGACGATCTCGTTATTGGCCGAGTTATAGTAGGCGTTCACGGTCTGCGGGGTCATGCCCCACTCGTCCTTGTCGACCGGCTGGTTCAGGCGGTTCAGCTGGTAATTCCACTGGAACAGGCCGGCGCGCTCGCCGTTGCCGAACAGGTCGTCCGGGCGGATCTCCAGGGCCGAATAGTCACGCCATTTGTTCGGATAGCCGATCTTGACGGTGAACTTGTTCAGCTTCTCCTCGGCGGCCGCGCGGGTCTCGGCGCTCATCCAGGTGTAGTTGCGGATGCGGTTGCCCAGCGCGGTGCGCAGGTTGGCGACCAGCTGCTCCATCTTGGCCTTGGACTCGGCCGGGAAGTAGTCGGCCACGTACTGGCGGCCGACGGCTTCGCCCAGCATGCCTTCGGCGAAGCTGATGCCGCGCTTGTCCCGGGGGCGCTGCATGGGCTGGCCCTGCAAGTCGCGCGACCGGAACTCCCACTGGGCGTCCGCGAAGCGGCGCGACAGCCGGCCGGCGGCGTCATCGGTCGTGTGGAAGGCCTGCCAGGCCTGGATCGTCGCGATCGGGGTCTCGGCGTAGAGCGCCGCGATCTTCGGCATAGCCGTGTCCTGGCGGACGATCAGGCGCGGCACTTCACCCACGCCGACGGCGGTGTAATAGGCCTGCCACGGGAAGCCCGGAGCCTCCGAGGCCAGCTGCGAGATGCTGTACTCGTTGTAGGTTTCGTCGCGGTTGCGGTTCTGCTCCGGCGTCCAGTGCGCCTCGGCGATCTTGGTCTCGAAGGCGACGATGTCAGCCGCGGCCTGTTCCGGATTGGCCCAGCCGATCATACCCAGCATGCGGGCGACATAGGCCTGATACAGGACCTTCTTGTCGGCCCAGCGCTGCTCCAGATAGTAGTCGCGGTTCGGCAGGCCCAGGCCCGACTGGCCAGTCGAGACGACGTAGCGGGTCGGCGCCTTCTGGTCGATCGTGACGCCGGTGCCGAAGATCGAGCCGCCGATACGGCCCTGGGTCTGACCCATGTAGACGGCGGCCTTGTCATGGGTGTCGGCGGCGCGGATGGCGGCCAGGTAGGGGGCCAGCGGCTGGGCGTCCAGCGCCTCGATCCGGGCCTCGTCCATGTAGGAGCGGTAGGCGTCGGCGATCTTCTGCTCGTCCGAGCCGGCGGCCAGATCGGTGCGGGCCACCAGGCCCTCGATCATCACCTTGACGCGGTTATCCGACAATTCGCGCAGCAGGTTGAACGAGCCGTAGGAGGTGCGGTCCGACGGGATCTGCAGGCGGTCCAGCGCCGCGCCGTTGGCGTAGCGCATGAAGCTGTCGCCCGGGTTCACCGAGGTGTCGCGGCCGTTCAGGTCGAAGCCCCACGTCCCGTACTTAGGCGCCTCGGTGCCTTGCCAGCCGGCGACGGCGGCGCCCTGGGCGGGCGCTTGGAACAGTTCGACGACCGTGCAGGATTCGTCGATGCAGGCGTGTTCGTCAGCATCTGTCCAGCTCTGCGCCTGGGCGGCGGCGGGCAGGAGCAGAGCGCCGAGGGCGGCGCCGATAAGCAGCTTCTTCATAGGAGTTTCCCCGACTTCTCTTCACCAACTTGGAAGGGTCGGCGCGGACCCTACGCCCGCTTCGGAGACTGTCGCCTGAATTTTTTGTCATGAATCGACGGAAAGCCAGACGCGGCGGCGTTTCAGCCTGTAGGCTGAACCGTACGGAGGGCGGATGACTCACGGCGGCGGCGGCGGCGAATATAAGGACCTTGTGGTCTTCCTGGCGGCGGCCGGGGTGGTGGTTCCCCTGTTCAATCGGCTGAAGATCAGCCCGGTTCTCGGCTTTCTTGCGGCAGGCGTCCTGTTGGGACCCGACGGTTTGGCCCGATTCGCCGATACCGTGCCCTGGCTGGCGTGGTTGACCATTTCCGACGCCAACCAGCTGCGCGCCCTATCCGAACTGGGCGTGGCCTTCCTGCTGTTCATGATCGGGCTGGAGTTGTCGTGGGAACGGCTCAAGGCGATGCGACGGCTGGTCTTCGGCCTTGGGCTGACCCAAGTCCTGGTCTGCACGGTCGGACTGGCTGCCCTGTTCCTGGCGATGGGCCAGACCTTGGTGTCGTCCGCCGTGCTGGGCATGGGACTGGCGCTGTCCTCGACCGCCGTGGTCATGCCGGTGATGGCCGAGCGCGGCCGCCTGGGCGGCGCGGCGGGGCGCACCATATTCTCGGTCCTTCTGGCCCAGGACTTGGCCGTGGCGCCGATCCTGATCACCGTCACTGTACTGGCGGCGCTGGCGCAGGGTGGCGTTACCCCCACCGGCGACTTCGATCCAGCGGTGCTGGGCACCGCGCTGTTCACCCTTATCCCGGCCGCCATCGGCTTGGCCCTGCTGGTGGTTCTGGGCCGTCTGGTGTTGCGTCCGCTGTTCCGGTCGGTGGCCAAGGCCCGCGCCAAGGGGCAGGGACAGGAGATGTTCGTCGCCGCCTGCCTGCTGGTCGTGGTCGGCGCCGGCCTGGCGGCCCAGGCCGCGGGCCTGTCGATGAGCCTGGGCGCGCTGGTGGCGGGCCTGCTGCTGGCCGAGACCGAGTTCCGGCGGGCGGTCGAGGTGTCGATCGAACCCTTCAAGGGCCTGCTGCTCGGCGTCTTCTTCGTCGGTGTCGGCATCGGGTTGGATGTGGATGCGGTGGCGGCCAATCCGGTGGCCGTCTTCGGGCTGGCGATCGGGCTGACCCTGTTCAAGGCCGTGCTGATCTATGGTGCGGCGCGGCTATGGGGCGTTAAGAACAAGACCGCGATCGAGACGGCGCTGGTCCTGGGTCCCGCGGGAGAGTTCGCTTTCGTCATCCTGGGGGCAGGTTTGGTGGAAGGAATCGCATCGCCTGACTTCACCCGTACAGTCATGCTTGCGGCGACTATAAGTATTTTTACTGTACCGTTGATGGCGATGTTCGCCGATCGACTGACGCGACAGGACGCCGCAGTCTTGCCTGATCTTCCCGCCGAGGCGCTGGAGCCTCCGTCGGTCGAGGGCCAGGTGCTGATCGTCGGCTTCGGTCGGGTAGGGCGTCTGGTCGGAGAAATGCTGACCGAACACGGGCAGAGTTTCGTGGCCGTCGACGCCAACGCATCCACCGTCGCCAAGGGGCGCGGCGAGGGCTCGAACGTCTTCTACGGGGACGCCGGTCAGGCCGACCTGCTGGCGCGCTGCGGCATCGAAAAGGCGCGGGCCATGGTCGTCACCATGGACGCGCCCGCCAAGGTCGACGAGGTGGTCATCGCGGCCCGCTCGTTGAGGCCTGACCTGATCCTGATCGCCCGGGCGCGCGATTCCAAACACGCCGAACGCCTATACCGGCTGGGCGTCACCGACGCCGTTCCCGAGACCACGGAAGCCAGCCTTCAACTGGCGGAGAACACCCTGGTCGACCTCGGCGTGCCGATGGGTCTGGTGCTGGCTTCGATCCACGAACGACGCGACCGCTTCCGCAAATTGTTCCAGGACGCCATGCCCGACGGAGAGGCGACGCGGAGCCCTCGAGCATTGAGATCGACACTCAAAAGATAGGCAGCGACGGACTTGCGAAGCTGCGCCGTTAACCCAGCAACTAACGCTGCTGTTAATCTGTACACCCCAATTTGGTCATCGTTGCGTGATGAGTGCCGCTGTTCGCCGGGCCTTCAGGTCGGGCCTGAGGTGCTTTCCGGAGCGCCCGAAACCCTGCCGTTATGGCGCTGTTTTCCTGCCGGTGGTCCTCCCCGCCGCTTAGTCGAGTAGCCGTTTTACATGCGAGACATCGCCCTTAGCTCCGCCCAGACCGCCTCGGATTCCGAGGCTGACGCCCCCCGCCTGAACCGTCGTCAGGCCGCCAAGGTGCGGACCCGTCAGAAGGTTCTGGACGCCGCGCGCGCCCTCTTCGCGGAACGCGGCTACGAGCCCGCCACCATCCGCGACATCGCCAAGGGCGCGGGCATGTCGACCGGTGCGGTCTTCGCCAACTTCCAGGACAAGGCCGAACTGTTCGAGGCTGTCCTGGCCGAGGATCTGGCCCGCCTGGCGGAATCGCTGAAGGCCGCCGTCGCGGCCGAAAGCTCGCTGCGCGGACGCCTGGTGGCCGCCATGACCGCCGCCTATCACGAATCCCTGGAACATCTGCCGCTGGTGCAGGCGGTTGTCGCCCGCTCGTGGTTCCAGCCGGTCGCCGCCGAAATGCGCAGCCGCGCCGCGGCCCGTCCGGTCTCGGTCATCGTCTCTGACACCCTGCAGGCCGGCGTGCGCGAAGGCGAGCTGCGCCAGGACGCGGACATCCGCCTTCTGGGTGAGCTGATCTACGGCGCCTTCATCGCCAACTACCGCCATGCCGCCTACGACGGCTGGGGCATCGAGCAACTGACGACTCAGATCACCAAGCAGATCGACATCGTTCTCGCCGGCGCGTTGAGCCGGCAATAATAGGAGCTGCGGACCGTCGGCCCTTCGGGACCTCCCGACCCGACCCGACGCGGCCTGGCGCTTTGCGCATCCTGAACGATCAAAGGCCGCAGCACCCACTGCGGCCTTTTCCTTGCGCTCAAGAAGCCAGCCGCCGCGCGGCGAGCGTCAGCTCTTCCAACGTAAAGTCGCCGGCTTCACCGGATTGGCGAACGGCCGGCCCTCGGCGCGGGACTTGATCCATTCGCGCTTCAGCTGCTGGTACCATTTGGCCTGTTTGTCGGCGTCGTCGATCCAGATCAGGGCCGGATCGTAGCGCAGGCCCTCGTTCTGCAGGTTCACCATGCCGCCGTCCTGCTTGAGGAAGGCGACCACGCCCATGCGCAGGAAGGGCTTGGCCAGGTCGAAGATCCAGTGGTCCGACCAGAAGATCTGGGTGATCCGGGTCCTGGTGTCGGTGATCGGCGTCAGGCAGGTCAGGGCCAGCACCTGTTTGGGACCGACCTGAATATGCTCCCAGCGATAGCCGGGCAGGCGGAAACTGATCTCCGTCGCGGGCGCGCCGCCCAGGATCTTGTAGGCCCGGCTGTTCGACGACGGCGCATGGCGGACCATGGTGAAGCCCTGCTCGGTCGGCTCGAAGGCCTTGGCCTTTTCGTGCATCGAATGCTCGGACCGCCACCACCACTGCTGATGGACATAGGGGCCGTGGGCGGGATCCATCAGGCCGACGACGGCATGGTCGATGTGGCTGTCGAAATCCATCCACTCGACCAGCTTGGCTCCGCCGCCGACCACGCCGGGAAACTGGGGCGGCTCATGGTCGGGCTCGCCCGCGCCGCGCGGGTCCGAACTCATCCAGACGAAGACCATCCCCTGGCTTTCGCGAACCGGATAGGACCGCACCTTGATGCGGTCGGCCTCGAAGGGCTGGGACTCGACCAGCGAGGGAATGGCGGCGCAGACGCCGTCGGTGCGGAAGCGCCAGCCGTGATAGGGGCACTCGACCGTCTCGCCCTCGCCCGGCTTGTTCACCACCCGCCCGGCCGACAGCGGCGCGGCGCGGTGGGGGCAGATATCGCGCATGGCGAAGACCTGCCCGGCCTTGGTCCGCCCGATCAGGACCGGTTCGTTGAGCAGTTCGTAGCGCTTCAGCGACTCGGGCTTCACGTCGCGCGCCAGGGCGACGAAATACCAGGCGTCCAGAACGAAGCCCTTGCCGAAGGCGGTCGGCGGAGCCCCTGCCTTAGGTGACTGGGCTTCGGGGGCGTTTGGGGAAACCGGAGCGGAATCTTCGGGCGTCATGACGGCACTTTAGCGTCGGCGGCGCGGGAAGTCTTGACCGCCCGCATCCAATCGCGCCCCCTGCGGCGACTACGGGACAGATGCGGGCGAACGGCCCGTGCACGGGGAAACCACCATGAAGACCATGACCGCCGCCGCCGCTCTCGCCGCCTGCCTGTCGCTGGGCCTGGCCGCTCCCGCCCTGGCTCAGGAACACGCGGCCCACGCCCAACCCGCCGACCACGGCCACCGCCACGCCGACTTCCAGTCGGGCCGGTTCCATGTCCGGATCGACGGGCCGGAGCATCCGATCGGCGACGTCATCCTGATCCCCGGCCTGACGTCGTCGCCCGAGGTCTGGGACGGCCTGACCGATCAGCTCAAGGGCCGCTACCGCATTCACCGCGTCCACATCCAGGGCTTCGCGGGCGCGCCGGCCGAGGATAACGCCACCGGCCCCGTCTCCGCCCCGGTCGCCGAGGATCTGGCCCGTTACATCGCCGAACAGCGTCTGAACAAGCCTGTCGTCATCGGGCATTCGATGGGCGGGACCATCGCCATGATGCTGGCCGCCCGTCATCCCGACAGCGTGGGCAAGCTGATGGTTGTGGACATGGTGCCCTTCATGGGCGCGATGTTCGGCGCTCCGGGCGCGACGGCCGAGAGCGTCACGCCGATCGCCGACCAGATCTACACCAGCATGGCGACCGGCACGCGCGAGGCCTACAACACCCAGGCGACGGCCTCGATCAACTCGATGATCAAGACCGAGTCCCTGCGCGCCGGCCCGATCCGCGACATGGAGACCAGCGACCAGCAGGTCGCCGCCTCGTCCTTCCGCGAGCTGATCGTCACCGACCTGCGGCCCGAGCTGTCGCGCATCACGGTCCCGACCGAGGTGCTGTATGTGACCTTCACCGGGCAGACGCCCGAGTTCGCGGACACCGTCTACCGCATGTCCTATCAGGGGCTGCCGGGCGCGGAACTGAAGCGGATCGACGACAGCGCCCACTTCCTCATGCTGGATCAGCCGGCGGTCTTCGCCGCCGAGGTGAACGCGTT
>Ga0307412_10001781_pt1 | contig 11901 bp, 11 predicted proteins | sample DK1Cmetagenome_3_FD_203823 | JGI IMG/M metagenome (GOLD analysis project Ga0307412, IMG submission 203823) | Maize rhizosphere microbial communities from greenhouse at UC Davis, California, United States - DK15-C-1 | ecosystem: Host-associated > Plants > Roots > Rhizosphere > Soil | place: USA...
CCGCAACGAAGATGACGAGAGGGCAGTCCGGAGCGAAGGCTCCGGACCGCAATCGTGGGCGCGCGCCACCCACCCGACCCCGGCGACGAGCGTCCCACGAAGATTCAAAGACGTCCCAAGAACACCTAAAGACGCCCCAAGAACACCCGCCCTACAGCAACTTCCCCGGATTCATAATCCCCGCCGGATCCATCACCTTCTTGATCTCCCGCATCAACCTCAACTCCACGGCATCCTTGCTATGCAGAAAATGCTCGCGCTTCAACTGCCCGATCCCGTGTTCCGCTGAAATACTTCCGCCATAGCGATTCACTTCATCCAACACCGCATCCGTGATCGCCGCACCATTTACCGCCACCCAATCCCTGTCGGCACCTGCCGGACGTGACAGGTTGTAGTGCAGATTACCGTCGCCGAAGTGGCCGAAAATGAACGGGCGGATATCGGGGTACAGCGCGCGCACGCGTGCCTCTGCCGACACCATGAACGCCGGAATGCGTTCGATCGGCAGCGACACGTCGTGCTTCAGGTGCGGGCCATCCGCGCGCTGTGCTTCCGAGATTTCTTCACGCAACTTCCATAGCGTCTGCAACTGCGACAACGACGCCGACACCGCGGCGTCCAGGCACAGGCCGCGTTCCAGCGCCGTGCCGATCACGCTTTCCAGCAGCGTCGTCAGGCCCGCCTCATCGGCCGTGTCGGCCAACTCCACCAGCACATACGCCGGATAGCGCTGATCGAACGGTTCCTGCACGCCTTCGGCGTGCGTCAGCACCAGATCCAGGCAATCGCCCGAAAAGTACTCAAACGCCTGCAGGCGCGCGCCGCACTGCTCGAACAGAATCTCGAACAACTGCAGCGCCTGCGCAGGCGACTCGACGGCCGTCAGCACCACCGAACGCACATCGGTGCGCGGAAACAGACGCAACGCCACCGCCGTGATCACGCCCAGCGTGCCTTCGGAGCCGATCAGCAGCTGCTTCAAATCGTAGCCCGTGTTGTCCTTGCGCAGCGTGCGCAGGCCATTGAAGATCTCGCCCGTGGGCAACACGGCCTCCAGGCCCAGCACCAATTCGCGCGCCATGCCGTAGCGCACCACATTGACGCCGCCGGCGTTGGTCGCAACGTTGCCGCCGATCTGGCTGGAGTCTTCCGCCGCCAGGCTCAACGGCAACAGACGTCCCGCGTCCTGCGCGGCGCGGCGCAGATTGCCCAGGATGGCGCCGGCTTCGGCCACCATCGTATTGGCCACGGTATCGATCGAACGCACGGCGTTCATGCGGTCCAGGCTAAGCACCACGTTCTTCGCGCTGCCGTCCGGCGTCGCGCCGCCGCACAGGCCGGTATTGCCGCCACGCGGCACCACCGGCACGCCCTCCTGCTGACACAAGGCCAGGCAAGCGGCAACGTCGGCGGTGGTGCGCGGGCGCACGACGGCTTGGGCATGGCCGTTGTACAGACCGCGCCAATCGGACAGCCACGGAGCGATATCCGCGTCGGCGGTGTAGACGGTGTCGGGGCCCAGGGCCTGGGTCAGGCGTTGCGTGAAGTCGGATGCGCTCATGGTGTCTGCGTTGCCGCGAAAAATAAGGGATCGAGTTGCAGGCGGCGAGCCGCCTGCTGCAAATGGAAGACCGCCGCCTGGCGGGCCTGTTCGGGATTGCCCGCGCGGATGGCCTCGAACACCGCGACGTGTTCCTGGTGCACCGCCGCGGTCAGTCCCTCTTGCAGACGGCTGTTGGACCGTGCGGTGCGGACCGCCAGCCGCAACTGCAGATTCAAGTACTGCAACAGGTCCTGGTAGGTACTGTTGTGCGTGGCCGCGGCGATGGCAATGTGGAACGCCACATCGTGTTCCACGCCGTCGTCGGGATGGTCAAGATGGGCCTCCAGGCTGGCGAGCGCCTGCGCCATGGCGCTCAGGTCGGCGGCATTGCGCCGCAACGCCGCCAACGCGGCCGCGCCCCCTTCCAGCTCCATCCGCAATTCGTAGACGCCGGCCAATTGGCCACGGTCCACGCCGATGCCGCTGGACACCTGAAAGCCCTGGCTGCCGGTGCGCGACACCACGGTGCTGCCCGAGCCCTGCCGGCTTTGGATCATGCCCTGGGCACGCAGGCGCTCCGTCGCCTCTCGGATCACGGCGGCGCTGACGCCGTATTGGCCGGCCAGAATCCGGCCGGACGGCAATTTGGCGCCGACCGGATGCACGCCATCGGCGATGTCGGCGGCGATCTGGCGGGCGACCTGTTCGGTCAAGGTCAGGGTCTTGGTCAGCATGCCTGGATTATAGGCAGATTTTTCAGGTTATCTGATAACTTTTGGCCCATTCCGGCCCAAATACCGGCGCATGCGCCCGGTTCAAATGGTGGCGGGTTCTCCGCTGGCCCCTGCGGACGCCGTGGCGTCGGCATCGCCGCCCCCGACGATTTCGCAGCAGCGCCCGCCCCGCGCCTTGGCCCGGTACAACGCGGCATCCGCGGAATCCAGCGCCGCCTGCGGGCTGCGATTGGCGCCCGAAATAATCGAAATGCCGATCGAAAGCCCCACGCTGACCCGGGTGCCGTCCGCCAGCGAGATGGGCTGAGAGGCGTCGTGTAGCAAGTGTTCGCCCAGCCGCAACGCCGCCGTGGCGTCGATGCCCGTCACCAATACGATGAATTCGTCGCCCCCGATACGGGCGGCGACGTCGTCTACCCGCAGCATGCCGCGCATGCGCTGGGCGACGGTGGTCAACACCTGATCACCCGCCGCGTGGCCGTAGGTGTCGTTGATGCGCTTGAAATCATCCATGTCCATGTACAGCAGCGCGACATGGCTGTCGTGCGACCGGGCGCTGGCGCAGACCCGCTCCAGCGCCACCTGCAGCCCCGTCCGGTTGGCCAGGCCCGTCAGCGCGTCTTCGTTGGCGCGCCGTTCGCTGTCGCGTTCGGCCAGCATGGTGGACACCAGGATGCGGTTCAGCCGATGCGACGCGACGCTCATGCTGACCAGGTAGAACGGAATCTGGATGAAGACGATGGCGGTGACGTATTCGCCGGTGAACAGCGCGCCCAGGCACATGGGGCCCAGGCTCAGGAAGATCATGGCGCCGACCAGGCGGGGCGCGCCGTAGTTGCGAAAGCAGATGCCGCCTGCCATCGCGCCGCAGGACACCCCGGCCAAGGTGGCGGCCAGCCAATCCCCGTTGAGAAAGGTAATGAACACGCCATAGCCCACGCTGAACGCCCACAGCAGCGCCAGCACGATGTAGAGGTCGGTATGGGTGTTGCCGCCCTTGGGCGCGGCGCGCAACGCGGCGCGCAGGATCGTGACCCGGACGATGGCCAGCGCCACCTCCAGCGCCAGCCACGAGATGTACAGGGGCTCGGGGCGGCGCCAGGTGACCACGCCCGAAATCATCAGGGTATTGATGACGCCACCGGCAAAGATGGGCAGCGTGCCGAACAGGCTGGCGATCAGCGCCGCGCGGATATCCGCGGGCGTATCCTGGCCGGCGTGCGTCAACCAGCGCGTCAGGCGCCACTTGGGCAAGCTGAACTTCAGTCCTGTGTCCACGCCGTCACGTCCATCGCCATTACCTGTATTGAGTAGGCTGGCTGGCGTTATAGCAGGTATTTCAAGCCTTTAATATTGTCCCCAAGGGCAATAAGCCCCCGGCGCAAAACGAATTTCTCGCCTGGCGCCTGGGCTGGCCTCAGTGGTCGCGATGCCCGCAAACCGCGCATTCGGGGTCGCGCTGGACGTTGACGCTGCGCCACTGCATGGTGCGGACGTCAAGCCAGAGCAAGCGGCCGGACAGGCTTTCACCCACGCCGGACAGCAGTTTCAGCGCTTCGGCCGCCTGCATGCTGCCGATGATGCCGACGACCGGGGCGAAGACCCCCATCGTGGCGCAGTTGGCTTCTTCAACGTCGTCCGCTTCCGGGAACAGACAGTGGTAACAGGGCGCGTTGTCATCGCGCAGGTCGTACACGCTGACCTGGCCGTCAAAGCGGATGGCCGCGCCGGACACCAGCGGCTTGCGGTGTTGCACGCAAGCACGGTTGATGGCGTGGCGGGTGGTGAAGTTGTCGGTGCAGTCCAGCACCAGGTCGGCGGCGGCGACGGCGTCGGACAGCGACTGGTCTTTCAGGCGTTCGACCCGGGCATGCACCTGCGCCTGCGGATTGAACGCCGCCAGCATGTCGCGCCCGGACTCGGCCTTGGGGCGGCCGACGCTGGCGGTGGTGTGGAGGATCTGGCGTTGCAGGTTGCTGAGTTCGACGATGTCGTCGTCAGCCAGGGTGATGTCGCCCACGCCGGCGGTGGCCAGGTAGAGCGCGGCGGGTGAACCCAGTCCACCCGCCCCAACGATGAGCACACGCGCCGCCAGCAGTTTTTCCTGCCCTTCGATTCCTAGCTCGTCCAGCAGGATGTGGCGGGCGTAGCGCAGCAGTTGCTCGTCGTTCATTTGTCCTTGCTGGGCTCGACTCCGGTCGGCGTGATCTTCATGCGCGTGGGCGTGCCGCCGCCGGCCTTGGCGTCAGCCTTGGCCTGTGCACGGGCCGAGCCCTTTTGCACCGGCTTGCCGGCCAGCACGTTCAGCGCCTGCTGCAACTGGAAGTCGTCCTTGCCGCCGAATTCGAACACCTTGGTCGGGACGTCGACGTTGTCCTGCTCGGCATTGGACTTCACTTCGTTGGACGTGCCCGGGTTGGACAGGTGGCGCTGCAGGTCGGCTTCGCGCGGCAGGCGGAACAAGTCACCGTCGGCCGTATCGGCAACGACGTAGTCCGGTTCGATGCCGGTCGCCTGGATGGAGCGGCCGTTGGGCGTGAAGTAGCGCGACGTGGTCAGCTTGACCGCGGTGGTTTCGGACAGCGGCAGGATGACCTGCACGGAGCCCTTGCCGAAGGTGCGGTTGCCCAGCACCTTGGCGCGCTTGTGGTCTTGCAGCGCGCCGGCCACGATCTCGGAGGCCGAGGCCGAACCCACGTTCACCAGCACCACCATCGGCACGGTCTTGGTCCAGGCCGGCAGGCCGGACAGGTAGTTGCTTTCACCACGAGCGTATTCCGACGGCGTGGCCAGGTACTTGTGGCGGGCGTCGGGCGTGCGGCCGTCGGTGGACACCACCAGGGCGTCGGCCGGCAGGAAGGCGCCGGACACGCCGATGGCGCTGGTCAAGAGGCCGCCCGGATCGTTGCGCAGGTCCAGGACCAGGCCCTTGAGCGGCTCTTTGGCGCCCAGGTCCTTCAGTTCCTTGGCCAGGTCCGAACCGGTCTTTTCCTGGAACTGCGCGACGCGGATGTAGCCCACGCCGTTGTCCAGCATCTTGCTGCGCACGCTGCGCACCTTGATGATGTCGCGGACGATCTTCAGCACGATGGGCTGGGGACGGTCGGCGCGCATGATGGTCAGCGTGATCGGCGACTTGGGTGCGCCGCGCATGAGCTTGACCGCGTCGTTCAGGGTCATGCCCTTGGTGGGCGTGTCGTCGATCTTGATGATCAGGTCGCCGGCCATGACGCCAGCGCGCGCGGCGGGCGTGCCTTCGATCGGCGAAATCACCTTCACGAAGCCGTCTTCGGCGCCGACTTCGATGCCTAGGCCGCCGAACTCGCCTTGCGTGGCCGTCTGCATTTCGCGGAAGGCGTCGGCATCCAGGTAGGCGGAATGCGGGTCCAGGTTCGAAACCATGCCGGAAATGGCATTGTCGATCAGGGTTTTGTCGTCGACCGCCTCGACGTAGTTGTTCTTGATGGCGGCGAACACGCTGGTCAGTTGCCTGAGCTCGTCCAGTGGCAAGGGACTGCCGCGCTGGGCGACGGCTGTCACTCCAACACTAAGCAATACGCCAGCCACCGCACCGATGGCTATCAGACCGAAACCGCGAAACTTGCGAGTGCCCATGCACACTTCCCGAATTTTGTTTTCGCCGATGGGGTTTGGTAATTCACCAACGGTTATTTACCAACGACAATTTTGCCAATGCCCCTACTGGGCCAGCCACTGGGCCGGATCCACAGGAGCGCCACGATGGCGAATTTCAAAGTATAGGCCGGATTCCACTTGGCCGCCGGTTGCCCCTACCGTAGCAATAGTATCGCCACCTGTCACTGAATCTCCCACTCGTTTGAGCAGACTTTGGTTGTAAGCATAGACCGTCAGGTACTGCTGGCCATGATCCACAATGATGAGGTTGCCAAAACCGCGCAGCCACTCGGCGTAGACGACGGTGCCCGGAGCCACCACTTTGACGGGGGTGCCTTCCGGCGCGCGCAGCACCACGCCACGCCAGACACCGCCGTCCGGGCGGTCGACCCCGAAACGGCCTTGCACCTGCCCGCGCACCGGCATGGCCAGGCCATGCTTCAAGCCGTTGCCCCCGCCCAGCGGCACGGCGCGAGTGGTCTGCTGGGCCGATGCGGTGCGGGTTGGAGTGGTTTCGGGTTCGGCGGGTTCCGCCTTTTTGGGAGAATCCGCAGGTTTCGTCGATGGCGGCGGCGTGTCGGCCGGATCCGTCAGGCGGGTGTGGCGCTGTTCAGCCGGGCGTAATCCGGCGGCGTCCGGGTCGGCCACGGCGACGGGGCCGCGATTCTGGCGCGACGCCGTCTCGACTTGTTCGCGGGCCTGGGCCGCTTCCTGGGCGTCGCGGCTGTCGCGATCGCGCCGGGCAGCGGCGTCGGCCGCCAGCTTGCGGTCTGCCTCGGCCTTCTTGCGGGCTTCGTCCGCGCGGCGTTGCGCCTCGGCGCGCTTCTTGGCGTCTTCGGCCGCGCGGCGGGCTTCTTCCACCCGGCGCGCCTCTTCGGCCTTCCTGCGCGCCTCTTCGGCTTTGCGGGCTTCTTCGATCTGCTTGGTGATCGCCGCGTCCAGGTCTGTGATCAGGCGCGACAGGCGCTGATCGTCGCGGCCCAGCTTGTTGGCTTCGGCGCGCTGGGCGGCGATCTGCCCTTCCAGTTGCGCCAGCAGCGTGGCGCGCTCTTTCTGCTGGCCGACCAGGGCGGTCTTCTGTTCGGAGGTTTCGGCCACGACCTTTTCGATCTCGCCGCGGCGGGCATCGGCGCGCGCCTGCAAGGCGGCCAGGCGGTCGATGTCGGCCCGCAGCGCCTGCACGGCATTGGCGCGGGCCTGCGACACGTAATCCAGGTAGCCGAGGTTACGGCCCAGCACCTGGGGATCGTCGCCGGACAGCAGCGCCGTCCAGGGCGACACGCCGCTGGTGTATTGGGTGCGCAGTTGATCGGCAAGCTCGGTGCGGCGCTTTGCCAGCACGGCCTCTTGCGCGCCAATCTGCTTTTCCAGGCTGGCCAGGTCGGCCTGCGCCTGGCGGTTGGCCTCGCCCAATTCCCGCAAGCGCAGGTTGATCCTGGAAATCGAGGACTCCGACTGCTTGAGCGCGTCGGCCGCTTCCTTGCGGGCGGCCTCGCGGCCGTCGATGTCCTTTTGCAGGTTCTCGATGCGGTCGCGCAAGGCGGCCTGCTGGCGTTCGGCGTCGGACTGGCGCCCGGCAAGGTCGTTGGGGGCCGCGCGGGCCGACAACACCCCACCTGCCAACATGACCGCCAACAACAACCCTGCCGTGTGACGCATAGAAAGACCTGCTCTCACCGGAAGGAGCCTCGCACAAACTGGAAATCGGAGGCCAGGCCAGGCGTGGCCGACGCCGCGCGGCCTGCACCACGCAAGGTGGCCACCACGACGCCTGGCGCCCGAGTGCCAGCCTGCCCGGAGGGTGATTGCGCAATCATGCGGGGTTCCATCTGGTGTGAACGGGTCCTTTTAGTCCTTCTTGGCCTTGCCCTGGGCGGCCACGGCAGCCATGGCCGCCTCGATCTCGGCGGCATCGCCCAGATAATAGTGGCGGATGGGGCGCAGGTCATCATCCAATTCGTAGACCAGCGGCTGGCCGGTCGGAATATTGAGGTTGACGATGTCGTCGTCGGACACATTGTCCAGGTGCTTGATGAGCGCGCGCAAGCTGTTGCCGTGGGCGGCGACCAGCACCTTGCGGCCCGAGCGGATGGCCGGGGCGATGGATTCGTTCCAGAACGGCAGCACGCGCGCGACGGTGTCTTTCAGGCACTCGGTGGCCGGCAACTGGTCGGCCGGGATCTTGGCGTAGCGGCTGTCGAAACGCGGATGACGCTCGTCGTCCAGCGACAGCGGTTCCGGGGCGATGGCATAGGCGCGGCGCCAGACCAGGACCTGCTCGTCGCCGTACTTGGCGGCGGTTTCGGCCTTGTTCAGGCCTTGCAGCGCGCCATAGTGGCGTTCGTTCAGGCGCCAGTTCACGCCCACGGGGGTGTACATGGCGTCCATGGCGTCCAGCGCGATCCACAACGTGCGGATGGCGCGCTTGAGCAGCGACGAATAGGCCAGATCGAAGGTGTAGCCCTCTTTCTTCAGCAATTCTCCGGCCTTGCGGGCCTGTTCACGGCCGGTTTCGGTCAGGTCGACGTCGGTCCAGCCGGTGAAACGGTTTTCCAGATTCCATTGGCTTTCGCCGTGGCGCATCAGAACAAGTTTATGCATGGTTTGGCACGCTTTCCGCGCGGGTTAAAGTTAGGGGATGGTTAAAGAATGCGCTCATTTTATAATTGAGTGATTTTGCCCTTGATTTTGCCCCGGCGCACCCGCCCATTTCCCTGGCGCGGCCCCTGAGGCGACGCCAAGGGTTCGCCCCTACCAGGCTTGTCGCCGTACTTCAGGATGCCCCGTGGATCTTCTGCAATTCTTGCTCGATAAAAATAACGTCTTCATCGTCGCCGTCGCCGTGATCTCCGGCGTGATGCTGGCCATTCCCGCGCTCCGCAAGGGGCGCAGCGGCTCGGCCGTCAGCACCGGCGAGGCCATCCAGATGGTCAACCAGCGCAATGCCGTGTGGGTCGACGTGCGTCCCGCCGATCAATTCCAGGCCGGCCATATCGCCCAGGCACGCAACTTGCCGGCCGCCGACATCGAACAAAAGGCCGCGTCGCTGCCCAAGAACAAGCCGCTGGTCGTGGTTTGCGACAATGGCCGCGATTCCGCCCGTGCCGCGGCCAAGCTGCGCGCGCAAGGTTTCACCGACGTCGTGCCGCTGGATGGCGGCATGCGCGCCTGGTCGGCCGCCAGCCTGCCGGTTACCCAGAAGGGTTGAACCGGGGCGCCCGTCCCCTTTCTTCAAACCCGAATCGCAGGAGCGCCTATGAATAAAGTTGTCATGTACAGCAAGGACTATTGTCCTTACTGCGCCCGCGCCAAGGCTCTGCTCGAGCAACGCGGCGTGACCGACCTGGAGATCATCCAGATCGACCGCGACCCGTCCCAGCGCGAAGTCATGATCGAACGTACCGGCCGGCGCACCGTGCCGCAGATCTTCATCGGCGATACCCATGTCGGCGGTTGCGACGACTTGATGGCCCTGGACCGCTCGGGTGGCCTTGCCCCCTTGCTGAACGGCTAATCGCCCTCTCTTTTGCCCCCTCCACCAACGGAAACACTCATGGCTGATCAAGACCAAAACACCCAGCAAGAAGGCGGCAACGACGCGCCCTCGTTCAATCTGCAACGCGTCTACCTGAAAGACCTTTCGCTGGAAATGCCGAACGCGCCTCACGTCTTCCTGGAGCAAGAAGCGCCCCAGGTCGAAGTGAGCATCACCGTGGGCGGCCAGCGTCTGGCGGAAACCGTGTTCGAGACCACGGTCACCGTCACCGTCACCACCCGCATCAACGATAAGGTCGTGTACCTGGTCGAAGGCACGCAAGCCGGCATCTTCGAAGCCGCCAACATTCCGGAAGAGCAGCTGGATCCGCTGCTGGGCATCGTCTGCCCGACGATGCTGTACCCGTACCTGCGCGCCAACATCGCCGACGCGATCACCCGCACCTCGATGCCGCCGCTGCACCTGACGGAAGTCAACTTCCAGGCCCTGTACGAGCAACGCCTGGCCGAACTGCAACAGCAGCAAGGCGCGACCAACGGCAATGGCAACGGCAGCGACTCGGGCATCATTCTGCCCCCCAGCGCCACCCGCCAGTAAGCACGCCGCGCCCCGATGAACAATCCCACAGAGCCGCGCCTGCGCGTTGCCGTCCTGGGTGCGGGAAGTTGGGGCACCGCGCTGGCGGCGGCCTCCAGCCGCCGCCACGCCACCCTGCTTTGGGCGCGCGACGCCGCGCAGGCCGCCAGCATGGCCGCCACGCACGAGAACGCGCGCTACCTGCCTGGCATCCCCCTGCCCCAGGCCCTGAATGTCACCTCCGATCTCGACGCCGCGCTGCGCAGCCTGCAAGACGAGGGCGCGCGCCGCCTGATCGTGCTGGGCGTGCCCGTGGCCGGGCTGACCGCCATCTGCGGCGAACTGTCGCGCCGGCTGCCCGTCTTGGGATTGCAGGACACCCCTATCGTCTGGACGTGCAAGGGCTTTGAAGCCGACACGGCCAGGCTGCCCCACGAAATCGTGCGCCAGGCGCTGCCCGGCGCCGTCGGCGGCGTGCTGTCCGGGCCCTCGTTCGCGCGCGAAGTCGCCCAGGGCCTGCCGGTAGCGCTGACGGTCGCCAGCACCAACGCCGCCTTGCGTGACGCCACCACCGCCGCCTTCCATGGCGCGGCGCTGCGCGTCTACGCCAGCGCGGACGTCGTGGGCGTGGAAGTGGGCGGCGCCTTGAAGAACGTGATCGCGGTCGCCTGCGGCATCGGCGACGGACTGGCGCTGGGCACCAATGCCCGCGCCGCGCTGATCACCCGCGGCCTGGCCGAAATGACGCGTTTTGGCGTGGCGCTGGGCGCCCGCGCCGAGACCTTCGCCGGATTGACCGGCCTGGGCGACCTGGTCCTGACCGCCACGGGCGACCTGTCGCGCAACCGCCGCGTGGGTCTGGAGATCGGCGCCGGCCGCAAGCTCGCCGACATCCTGGCCAGCGGCATCACGGCCGAAGGCGTGCGCTGCGCGCGCGCCGCGCTGGACCGCGCCCGCGCCATCAATGTCGAATTGCCCATCACCGAAGCCGTCTGCGCCGTGCTGTTCGACGGCGTGGCGCCCATGACCGCGGTTTCCGCCTTGCTGGCGCGCGACGCGCGCGACGAAAGCGCGGACGCGGGCGGCCCGCTGGACCCGTCGCTGGGCGGCCATCTGTGACCCCACCCTAACAACAAGACACCGCACCGATTCCGAGGAGACATCCTTCATGACGCAAACCCGCACATTCGGGGTAGGCCCGCTTCTGCGCGCCCTGTGCCTCAGCCTGGCCGCCGCGCTGCCGGCCGCCGCCCATGCCGACTGGCCCGATCGCCCCATCCACATGGTCGTGCCCTTCCCGCCCGGATCGTCGCCCGACATCCTGGCCCGGACGATCTCGGAGCCGCTGTCGCAGGCGCTGGGCCAGCCCATCGTCATCGACAACAAGCCGGGCGCGGGCGGCAACATCGGCACGCGCGTCGTGTCGCAGGCCAAGCCCGACGGCTACACGCTGCTCTATACGATCAACGGACCGCTGGTCACGGCGCCCACGCTGTACAAGAAGACGCTGGGCTACGACCCGCTGGCCGATCTGGCCCCGGTCACGCTGGTGGGCACCAGCCCCAACGTGCTGGTCGTGCCGGGCAGCCTGAAGGTCGATAACGTCCAGGATTTCGTCAAACTGGTCAAAGGCCGCGGCAATTCGCTGAACTACGGTTCGGTCGGCGCCGGCAGCTCGGCCCATCTGGCGATGGAGATGTTCAAGGAAAGCGCGGGCGTGGACCTGGCGCACATCCCGTATTCCGGATTCCCGCAGGTCATCACGGCGATCATCGGCGGCGACGTGCAGGCCGGCTTCATGGTGCCCGCCATCGCCGTGCCCCAGGCCCGCGACGGCAAGGTCAAGCTGCTGGCGGTGACCAGCCTGCAACCCAGCGAGGCGCTGCCGGGCATCCCGACGATGGCGTCGCAGG
>Ga0307412_10001783_pt1 | contig 11898 bp, 12 predicted proteins | sample DK1Cmetagenome_3_FD_203823 | JGI IMG/M metagenome (GOLD analysis project Ga0307412, IMG submission 203823) | Maize rhizosphere microbial communities from greenhouse at UC Davis, California, United States - DK15-C-1 | ecosystem: Host-associated > Plants > Roots > Rhizosphere > Soil | place: USA...
TCCGGCACCGGCCAATCCAGCTTCGCCAGCCCAAGAAGGCTCGCAACCAGACCCGTCACCTGGCGGAGTGGAAGATGAAACAGACCTTTCAGCGTCAGGCACAACTCAATCGCGCGGTCGGAAAACCCCAACGGACGGCCGGACGGCCGGACGGCCGCTGGGCAGCGAGAACCAATCCATCTCCGGGTCAAACCACACATCCAGCGAACCGCGCTGTTTGAGCGCGACATTGTAGGCGGACCAATTGGTCGTGCGGTACTTCGGGGGCGTCGGCTTGGGCATCCAGACCATCTATGCCAACCGATTCCTCAAGGGAATCCGTTACGTTGTTATGCAACAAAGCCTGACTTATCGGAAAATCGCAACGAAGACTGTTGGACCCCGTTGGCCGCATTTGGCCCGGATTCGACTCCTTTTATCGCGATTTTCAACCAGCGATCGGTTCCGATCGCTTTAGCGCAGTTCTGATTTCATGCGCTGATCCAGCGCCTTGCGCGAGCGTGCCGCATAAGCGCGGCAGGCCCCTGGCCGGGCGTTGTACCGACCCGGGCCAGCATTGTCGGGGTGAGCCGAAATCAGGATGTCGCAGCGCGTTTCGCTCATCGTGGCATAGCTTTTACGGAAGCCGGTGACGATCGGACGTGCGGTCGGCGCGGTGTAGCGAAAGTCGTCGGTCGATACCGGGTTCAGGCTGGCGGCAAATATGATCGTCCGGCACAACTTCTGTTCGCACGACTGCCAGCGCCAGCTCATGCTGCCCATCGTATGACCTGGCGTCGCCAATGCGGTGACTGCCATATTGCCCAGCCGCAAGCTCTGGTTGCCGCGGATCGTCTGCGCCTTTGCGACCGCTGGCCAGGAGCCGCCATAGCCGTGTTGCGGATCGTCGGCTGCATGGCGACCGGCCAGCAGCCCTTCCGCGCCCCGCGGACTGGCGACGACAGTCGCGCCTGTGTCGCGCGCCAGCGCCGCAATGCCGCCGGCATGGTCGAAATGGGGTTCGGTGCTGAGAATATATTTGATGTCGCGCGGGCGAAAGCCCAGGCGCCTGACATTGTCGAGGATGGCGGGTGCAGCCTGTGGCAGCGCGCCATCAATCAGGATCAGGCCCGCACCCGTGTCGATCAGGGCGACACTCAGGCCGCCGAAGCCAACAAGATAGCTATTACCGAAGATCTTCTGTGGCGGCGCCGGAGAAAGCCATTCTGCGGTTCGAGAGCCGATGATGGGCTTTGTCAGCGGATCCTCCCCCGTTTGCGCCAAACCGTTGATCGAACTCAATAGCGCGGCCAGGGCGGCGGCCGTTGCAAGTCGCATCTTCAACATTCGCAAATCTCCTTCACGGGCAGGATTGCGGCAGGAGTGACGCGGAAACAAAGCATCATTTCTCGACAGAGCCATGAGTTGAGTTCATGGATGATCGATGGATCGTGCCCAGATTCCTCTTAATGCCCTACGCGCTTTCGACGCGGCGGCGCGCCATCTCAACTTCACGCGCGCGGCGATCGAACTCTGCGTCAGCCAAGGGGCGGTCAGCCATCAGGTTGCGCAGCTCGAACGGAGGCTCGGCACGCGCCTGTTCCATCGGCTGCCGCGTGGTCTGGCACTCACCGACGACGGACAGGCGCTGGCGCCCGTGCTGGCCGACATGTTCGATCGGGTGGGCGCGATGCTCGACCAATATGCCGATGGGCGGTTTCGCGAGGTACTGAACATCGGTGTTGTCGGCACGTTCGCTACCGGCTGGCTGCTTCCTCGACTTGATGGGTTCGCGCGCGCCTGTCCTCACATCGACCTGCGCGTTTCGACCAACAATAATCGCGTCGACATGGCGGCAGAAGCGCTCGACTTCGCGATCCGGTTCGGGGACGGCGCCTGGCACGGGGTCCATGCAGAACCTTTGTTCGAAGCGAGGTTGACGCCGCTCTGCTCACCATCGGTTGCCAACCGCCTGGGCAGCCCTCGCGACCTGAGCCAGGAACCCTTGCTGCGCTCGTATCGGCCCGACGAATGGCGCCGCTGGTTCGAGGCGGCGGGTGCCCCTCAACCCGTGCTGCGCGGCCCGGTATTCGACAGTTCCGCGTTGATGGTCGCGGCGGCAGCAAATGGACTGGGGGTGGCGCTGGCGCCGGCGGCGATGTTCACCAGCGAACTGATGGCGGAGCGCCTGGTCCAGCCATTCGACATTGCGGTCGATGCCGGCCGCTACTGGCTGACGCGCCTTTTATCACGCAGGGAAAGCGACGCCATGCGGTCATTTCGGCGCTGGCTGCTGGATGAGGCCATGGCGGAAGCGCGATCATGGTCCGAAGGCGCTTTGCCAGCCATGGCGTGACAGCCGGTCAGGCGGATCGGTCCCTGTTCGCCGACATGTCTCCGTTGAACGTCCCCTAACCGTTGATGGAGGCCTGTTTTACCTTGCGAACCCCTCGGCCTGCATGGATAAATGCCGGCCTATTCGTTCGAGAAAGTGGAGCAATGAATACGCCCGGCACGCCGACCTTCGACCAACTCCGCATCTTCCTGAGTATCGTCGACACGGGAAGCTTTGCGGCCGCTGCACGGAAGCTCAATCGTGCCGTGTCGGTGATCAGCTATGGCATCGCCAATCTGGAAGCGCAGCTTGGGCTGACATTGTTCGACCGAGAGGGTACGCGCAAGCCGCAACTGACGGTGGAGGGCCGTGCCCTGCTGGCCGAGGCGCGCAGCATATCGCATGGTTTCGATGGACTGCGCGCGAAGGTAAAAGGCCTGCTCGACGGGTTGGAGGCGGAGGTTGACCTGGCCGTGGATGTCATGGTGCCGTCAGAACGCCTCGGCAAAATCCTCCGCAATTTCGCGTCCGAGTTTCCGACGGTTCAGCTGCGCCTGCATGTCGAGGCGCTGGGCGCGATCACCGCCATGGTGCTGGATCGCAGCGCCGCAATCGGGATCTCAGGGCCGTTGGCGGCGGGCGTGGAAGGCGTCGAGTGCATCGCGGCCGGATCGGTTCCGATGGTGCCGGTTGCGGCGCCCGACCATCCGCTTGGCCGCATGGAGCGGATACCCCCGGGTGCTGGGCGGGAGCATACCCAATTGGTGCTGACGGACCGTTCCCGGTTCACGGAGGGGCAGGATTATTCAGTCACGAGTCCCAAGACATGGCGCCTCGCGGATCTGGGCGCCAAGCACGCGCTGCTGCGTGAGGGGATCGGGTGGGGCAACATGCCGCTGTCGATGATCGAACCGGACCTTCTCGCCGGCACGCTGGTGCGGCTTGCCATGCCCGATCATGTCGGCGGAACATATCGCTTTGCGGGCGTGTGGCGTCGAGATGCTCCGCCGGGACCGGCGGCCTCCTGGCTGCTCGACCAGTTCGTCGCTCTGGGCGCGGACGACATGGAACTGGAGGGGATGGGCGATATCTGATCACGCCGAAGCGCGGCCTGACGCCGGGCCGAGCGCGTGTTAGCGGATCAGAGTGGCCTGGCGGCGGCGGGGTGAAGCATGCAGGCGATCGTGCCTGCGAAGATCAGCGTGCCGGCAAGAATGAGCGGGGCAACCAGTCCGCCATGGGTGACGAGATAGGCACCGATGGCGGCGCCAAGGAAGATCGCCGCCACACTGCCGATGCGCCGTGCCCAGTTCGGATTGGTTCCGCCGGCAAGGCCGGAATCAGCCGCGAGGCCGGTGATCGTGAGCGTGAGGACGGTCGTGGTGAGGTCCGGCACCTTGAGCTGGCGGATGGTCGCGTTGCGAAAGCCCATGGCCAGGCCGGTCAACGCGATGATGATGTTGACGCTGGAGCCGGGGGACTGTGTCGCCACGTCAAAGCCGATGGCGACACCTGCTGCAATCCAGAGCAGCGCGGCCTCGATGGAGGCGGCGGTGAGCAACCAGCGGCGAAGGGGCGAGCCCGCATGATGTTTGCCCACTCGTCCGGCGATCAGCGCGCCGACCATGAAAGCTGCAATGGCGAAGACATAGGGGGCAACCCTGAACCCTGGCGTGCCGCTCGCGGCGAAGCCGAGGAAGACGATATTGCCTGTCATGTTCGCCGTGAAGACCTTGCCAAGGCCGAGCACCGATATGGCGTCGACGAGCCCCGTCGTCACGGAGAGGAGCAGCAGCAGCCAGGGCAATGGCGATGTCGCGGGTTTGTCGGCGGTCATGACTGTCTCCCTTGGATGTCCATGCCTCCGTCTAACGCTAACAGCGCCTTTGATGCAGTCGAATAAGATAGATGCCTTCGTTCGACAAAATGGAAAAGTTCAGAACCGGAAATTGCTTTCCAGGCCAAGCATCCTGATCGTCCTGGCGGGACCGGTTTCGCGGATGAACTCCCCCGGCGCAAAGGCTGACAGGGATGCCGACAATTCCCACTCAGCCGTCGCCTGCCATGCGATCGTCGCTTCGGCTTCCTTGCCGATAAATCGCGCCGCGCTTCCGTTTGCGGGGCGGATCAGCTTGCCGGGAATGTCGTAGACGCCATCCGCAATGCTGTACCGCCAATAGGCCATCGCGGCGAGGCTGAACGAAACGGCGCCGCCCAATGTGCCGGTGACGCGGGGATTGACGTTGATGATATTGGTCGGTCCGACTGGCGAAAGCTCGCCGAAATATTTGCCCTTGGGAAACAGCGCGTTGAAGGTGCCGATCTTGCCGTCATGTGGCTTGCCATCGCCACTGACGACATTGACGCGCAGGGTGGCGTCCGGCGCGGTGGGGAGCGTTGGAAAACTGTGTCCGACCTCCGTGCCGAGCGTCCAGGCGGCGATCCTTTGCCCTTTGAAATGGCCGAATTGCACCACGCCCTCGACATTCCAGTGCCAGTCGCCCCGCGCCCCATGGGAGCGCAGACCGATGCTGTGGCGAACTTCGCTCCCCTCCAGCCCACCAAAGTGTGCAAGCCGGTTTCGATAGCCGAGATAGTAGATGTCCATTTCAGGCAGGGTCGCATAGGCGCCCCACAACGCCTTGTTCCGGGAGGTCGCGTCGTCGAAGCTGCCGGGACCGGGCTGGACGGGCCGCATGGTCAGAAGGCTGATCTTGGCGCGCCCGATCGTCACGTCTGCGCGTGCACCGTCGAAGGCGAGCGGCACGTTGGGGCCATATCGCGTCCCGACCAACCGCTCCGTGCCGAGCGACAGCATCTGGCGTCCCGCGCGTAGCGTGACCGGGCCGAGATCGAGTTCGCCAAATCCCTGAAGCAGGTCAGCCCGCGTCTGATCGATCGGGCTGGCGGATGGCGAGACGCCGACGGCGTAGGCGAGGATCGGCTGAACGAAGGCGCGCGCCTTGCCCAGATGCAGATCGGCATAGGGCAATGCGCGCAGCCATAGATACTGGTCGTCAGGGGAGCTCGTCCCGCCCCAGAGATTGTCGTGATAATCCTCGCTGCGGGCGCGCAATTCGATGCCGGTCGTGACCCAGCTGTCCTGGCCCAACGGGATATATTTGAACGGACCGGTCCAGTGATGCGCGCGCTTCTCCGCATTGGCGAGGTCGGACCAGTCCTCATCATAGCGCGTGATGCTGAGCGTGGGTGCCTGCCATGCTTCGCGTTGCTGGGCGCCGGCGGGCGCCACGGTGGCTCCCGCCAGCAGCCCCGCCGCGATGATCAACCTAAGCACGGCGTCGGTCCCGCTCGGCGACAAGTGCAACGAGGACGAAGCCGCCGATCAAGCCGATATGTTCGAAGAACGCATTGGTCGCCATGAACCGCTCCTGGCCCGGTGGCATCGCCCAGAAGGCATTGGCGGTGAAGGCGGCCAGCAGCGTGAAGACGCCCAGCATGCCTGCGCCCAGCCAGATGAAGCGCCCGGTCAGGATCAGGATCGGCCCCGCAATCTCTACGCCAATGGTCAGCGCCGCCCAGAAAGCGGGTGGGCTCATGCCGAAATGCGCCTGTTCGGCGACGGCGGACGGCCAATCGGTCGCTTTGACGATGCCGCCCAGAAGATAGGCCCCGACCAGCGCCAAGCGCGCCAGGAACCATGTGGGGCGCCAATCGAGGATGGCATCGACGAAGCGGGGTTCCTCCACGCCGATCATGGCTTCACCGGCGCGTGGATCTCGGCAATATAGCCGCCGGGGAAGCGGACGATCGCGGCCTGGCGGTCACCCTCGCCATGCGCGGGAACGAGTGTTTCGACGCCGGCCGCCGTCGCCCTGGCAAGGGTCGCGGGCAGATCGCCGACCTCATAACCTGTCATGTCGCGGCCATAGGGCCAGGGAAGCTGCCCGTCCGATACGATCACGCTCATCTTGCCATAGCCCGACGTCATGCGGATGCGGCGATAGCTCTTGCCGGGCTGGCCGATCTCCGCGCCCGGCGCCGCCTTGTCGTCGGAGGTCACCGTCGCATGGGCAAAGCCGCGCCACTGCTTCACGAACTGGTCTGCGGCATCGGCGGTCAGGTAGATGCGGTTTTCCGGCACGGTGGCGAGGGCGGGGTAATTGGGCTTGGTCGTGTGCCAGTAGAGCTGCATGTTCACGCCACCCGCCCACTGCACCACGACGTCGCGGCCGATGGGGTCGGGAAAGCTGGTGATGAGGCGCGTCGCGCCATGTCGCATCGCGGAGGCGACCGCAGCATCCAGGTCGGTCACGAGATAGCCGGTACGCTCGGCGCCGAACGGCGCGGGGATCGGGGTGAGGAAGCCGAAGACCGAGACGGTGCCGGCCGGCGTCAGCGCGAGCTGCGACTTCGTCTTGCTGTCGGTCGGCGTGACCTGAAACACACCCTGTTTGCTCGTCGTGCCCCCGAAGGTGGCGGTGAAGCTGGTGATGAAGCGGTCGAAGTCTTCCGGCGCGACATAAACATGGGTTGTGTCATATTGCGGACCGACGGCGAAGTCGGTGGTGGATTGCGGTGAGGGTGCCGTGGTTTGTCCAGGCGCGGCGACAGGGCTGATGGCGACCAGGGCGGTTGCCACCATGAGGGCGATGCGGGTCATATCAGTATCTCCGTAGAGTGTTGTTCGGCGTGCGATGAGGTCGCAAAGACTGTCTACGCACTCGTTGATATCCGAACTATCCGAATAAAATCGGACAGCGTGTTCCAGAATATCGAAAGATAAAATGGCGCCCCTCCGGTTGGGGAGGGGCGCTGTTGCAATCAGACGGCCCAGCAGCCGCAGCCCATGACGCCCCAAAAGCTCCGGACGTCCGAGGCCGGTACGTTCGCGCCCAGTGCCGCGGCATGATCATGGCCATGAACGTTGCAGGACGAGGCGCAGCCGCAGGCCGACGCCATCTTCCCGGCGCTTTCATCCCGCCGCCAGCGGCCGCCGAATGTCGAGACCGGCGACCAGTCAGGCATGGCCCTGGGCGCTTGCGGCGCGAGCGGGCCGAAGGTGCCTTCGCCATAGACGATCTTGCCGCCCAGCACGGTCAGCACCGAGCGGAGATGCGCAATCTCGCTTTCCGGCACGCTGAAATAATCGTCGGAAAGCAGGGCCAGATCGGCCAGTTGGCCCGCCTTGATCTGCCCCTTCTTGCCGACCTCGTTCGAGAACCATGTGTTCTTCTCGGTCCAGAGGCGCAGCGCCGTCTCGCGGTCGAGCCGGTTGCGGGTCGGATAGAGCGCCAGGCCGCCCACGGTTTTCGAGGTCACCAGCCAGCTCAGCGACACCCAGGGATTGTAGCTGGCGACGCGGGTGGCATCGGTGCCCGCACCCACGGGCAGGCCGGCATCCATCATCCGTTTGATCGGCGGCGTCGCCTCGGCGGCCTTGGCGCCGTAGCGCTCGACGAAATATTCGCCCTGGAACGCCATGCGGTGCTGCACCGCGATGCCGCCGCCCAGCGCGGCGATCCGGTCGATGTTGCGATCGCTGATCGTTTCGGCATGGTCGAAGAACCAGTTGAGGCCCTTCAGGGGAATGTCGCGGTTCACCTTCTCGAACACGTCGAGCGCGCGGGAGATGGTCTGGTCATAGGTGGCGTGGAGACGCCAGGGCCAGCGGCGCTCGGCAAGCAGGCGGATGACGGGTTCGAGATCGCCTTCCATCTCCGGCGGCATGTCGGGACGGGCGACGCGGAAGTCCTCGAAGTCGGCGGCCGAATAGACCAGCATCTCGCCCGCGCCATTGTGGCGGTAGCTATCGTCGCCATCGCCCGGCTTGATCTGCGTCGACCAGGTCGCGAAGTCCTTGAGCTCCTCCTTCGGTTTTTGCGTGAAGAGGTTGTAGGCGATGCGCAGGGTCAGATCGCCATCCTTGTGCAGCTTTTCGATCACTTCATAGTCGTCGGGATAATTTTGCGATCCGCCGCCCGCATCGATCACGCTGGTGACGCCCAGCGAGTTCAGCTCGCGCATGAAATGCTTCGTCGAATTGAGCTGATAGTCCTGCGGCAGCTTCGGCCCCTTCGCCAGTGTCGAATAGAGGATGGTGGCATTGGGCTGGGCGAGCAGCAGCCCCGTGGGGTTGCCCTGCGCATCGCGGACGATCTCGCCGCCCGGCGGATTGGGCGTATCCTTCGTATAGCCGACCGCCCGCAATGCGGCCGCGTTGAGCAGGGCGCGGTCGTAGAGGTGGAGGATGAAGACGGGCGTGTCAGGCGCGGCGGCGTTGATCTCCGCGATGGTGGGCAGGCGCTTTTCCGCGAACTGATGTTCGGTAAAGCCCCCCACCACGCGCACCCACTGCGGCGGCGGCGTATTTTCTGCCTGCTTCTTCAGCATGGCCATGGCGTCGGCGAGCGTGGGCACGCCTTCCCAGCGCAGTTCCATATTATAGTTCAGCCCGCCGCGGATGACGTGGATGTGGCTGTCGATGAGGCCGGGGATCAGGCGCCGGCCGCCGGCATCGATGACGCGGGCATTGGGTGCGGCGGCGGCGCGGACTTCCTGTTCCGTACCGACGGCGAGAAATTTCCCGCCCCGGATCGCCACTGCCTCCGCCTGAGGATTCTCGCGGTCAAGGGTCGTGACCTTGGCGTTGGTCAGGATGAGGTCGGTCTGGTTCATGGCGAAGCTTTCCGTGGCAATGGGAAGGGCGGTCACGGCTGCGGCGCCGGCGAGCAACTGGCGACGGTTCATCATGCGTCGCGCTTTCCGTGCGTGGGAAGTTCGCCCAGCACATGATGGACGCAGTCCTGTCGCACGAAGCGGGTCAGTTCGGGAAGGCTGGCCATGCGCCTGGCGACCGGGAGCAGTTGTTCACCCAGCAATATTCCGCCGAGCCCGACCAGCGCGATGACCGGCGGCGCGGGAGAACGAACACCCAGCAGGCTGTAGACGACGCCGACCAGCAATCCGGCACCGAGGGTAATCAGATAGGCTTTCATGTCCGTTCTCCCTTGCCCGGCGTCAGGCTTTGATGAAGGTGAGCAGGTCGGCGTTCAACCGGTCCTGGAAGATGGTCGGCACGGCATGCGGCGCCCCTTCATAGACCGTCAGGGTCGCATTCGGGATGATCTGCACGGCCTTGCGCGCCGTGATGTCGATCGGCACGACATGGTCGGCATCGCCATGGACGATCAGCACCGGGACATCGATGCCCTTGAGGTCGGCGGTGAAGTCGGTTTCGGAAAATTGCGCGACGCATTCATACTGGGCGTATGCGCTGCCGGACATGCCCTGCTGCCAGAACGCCTGGCGAAGTCCCTCGTCCTTGGCAAACTCGATGTCCCAGCCGAAAAACGTGTCGGGGAAGGACAGGTAGAAGCCGGAGCGGTTGTCGAACACCGCCTTGCGTATGCCATCGAACACCTCCTGCGGCAGACCGTCCGGGTTGCTTTCGCTCCGCTTCATCACGGGGGTGACGGCGCTGACCAGCACCATTTTGGCGACCCGCTTCGTTCCGTGCCGGCCAACATAGCGGGTGATTTCTCCGCCGCCGGTCGAATGGCCGACGAGGATCGCGTCCTTGAGATCCAGCGCCTCGATCACGGCGGCCAGGTCATCGGCATAGGTGTTCATGTCGTTCCCCGTTGCCGGCTGGCCCGAGCGGCCATGGCCGCGCCGGTCATGGGCGATGACGCGATAGCCGTTCTGCGCAAGGAAAAGCATCTGCCCGTCCCATGCGTCGGCGTTGAGCGGCCAGCCGTGGGCGAAGACGACTGGCTGGCCCTTGCCGAAGTCGCGGTAGAAGATTTGGGTGCCGTCGGTCGCGGTGATGAAGTTGCTCATGATAAGACTCCTTTGGGTTGGGGTGAAAGGTTAGGGGGAGATCAGTGGGCTTCCGACGCGCCGAACATGGTCTTGGCGTAGGTGATGCCGAGGCCGTATGCGCCGCCCCACTTCTTTGCGATGCCGGTGGTCATGTCGTAGGTCTCGGTACGCGCCCAGTCGCGCTGCAGCTCGAGAAGATACTGGAGTGAGGTCATCGGCTTGGCGCCCAGCTGGATCATGCGCTCGACGGCGCGTTCATGCGCCTCTTCCGATATGTCGCCACACGCGTCGGATATGAAATAAACGTCGAAGCCCTGGTCGATCGCGGAGGCGACGGGGCCGACGATGCAGACCGAAGTCCACAGCCCGGCGAACACGAGCCGCTCCTTGCCGATGCGGTTCACCTCGTCGATGACCGCGGCGTCTTCCCAGGTGTTCATCGAGGTGCGATCGAGCAGCTGCTGGTTTGGAAAGGCATCGGTGATCTCGCTGAACATTGGGCCGGAAAAGCTGTCCACGGCAACCGTGGTCAGGATGGTGGATACATTGAAGCCGGCGGCGGCATTGGCGACCAGCGCGGCGTTGTTGCGCAGAAGTTCAGCAGAGATCGACTTGGTGGCGAAGGCCATCTGCGACTGGAAGTCGATCATGATAAGGGTGTGGTCGTTGGCGTTGATGAGGGATTTGCCGGGAGTCGGGATCGCTTTGATGGTCATGTCAGTCTCCAATCGAAATTTCCTACACTCGGGTCGTTCCAGTGTGATTGGAGGTTTAACGGGAGAGGTTTCTGCTGCGCAGCCCGATAAAATATGCCCCGTCGTTCGATTTAATCGAATGGTTGGATGCTGGACACGGCCGATGCTCTTGATCTTCCGGTTCTTGTGGATCGGCAACGGGGGTGGCCCTGCTTGCCAGAACAGCTTGTCGGCCAATTCACTAGCTGCTTGCTAAGTCGCGGCTGGCTTGACATTTCTATATGCGATGCGGGGCGAAACCTATCATGCTGTGCGGCGATTGATGACGCAGGACGCTGTACAGGCGTTGGCGCGCTGCGGGGAATTGCTGAGGGACGATCCCCAGGATGCCGAGGCGCACCGCCTGGCCGCCCGCGCCCTGCGTGCGCTGAAGCGGGACGGCGAGGCTGAACGGCACGAACTTGCGGCGATCGACGCCGCTGCGGCTGACGATGCGTTGCAGCAGGCGGCTATCGCCCTGCTGGACAACCGGCTGCATCTGGCCGAGCCGATCCTGCGCGGGCGGCTCAAGGACAATCCGTTCGATGTCGCGGCGATCCGCATGCTGGCGGAACTGGCCGGCCGGATCGGGCGCAACGCCGATGCGGAAAATCTGCTGCGCCGCGCGCTGGAACTGGCTCCCGGCTTCACCGCCGCGCGCGTCAATCTGGCGACGGCCCTCCACCGCCAGAACAAGACGGCGGAGGCGCTGGCGGAACTGGATCGGCTACAGGATGCGCTGCAGGGCCGGGCCAATCCCGCTTATGCCAATCTGCGCGCGGCGGTGCTGGGACGGCTGGGTGACTTTGATGAAGCCATCACGCTCTACGAGGACATGGTGCGCCGGGTTCCAGGCCAGCCGAAAATCTGGATGAGCTATGGCCATGCGCTCAAGACGGTGGGGCGCACGGCGGACAGCGTTGCCGCCTATCGCCGCGCCACGGCACTGCGACCGGCCTTTGGCGAAGCCTGGTGGAGCATAGCCAATCTGAAAACGGAGCCATTTGATGCGGCCGACCTGGCCGCCATGGAAGGCGCGCTGCATGATGCGCAGGCCAGCGTCGA
>Ga0307412_10001787_pt1 | contig 11884 bp, 9 predicted proteins | sample DK1Cmetagenome_3_FD_203823 | JGI IMG/M metagenome (GOLD analysis project Ga0307412, IMG submission 203823) | Maize rhizosphere microbial communities from greenhouse at UC Davis, California, United States - DK15-C-1 | ecosystem: Host-associated > Plants > Roots > Rhizosphere > Soil | place: USA...
CCCGTCACCCGAGCAAGCCAACATGGCGCAAGATCGACAACACCCCCGAGCGCATCGCCAAGATCATGGTCGACGGCAACCCGGTGGCCTGGTTCCAGGGCCGCATGGAATTTGGCCCGCGAGCCTTGGGCGGCCGTTCGATCATTGGCTGTCCAAGCGCCAGCGGCGTGGCTGATCGCATCAACGAGCAGATCAAGTTCCGCGAGCGCTGGAGGCCTTTCTGCCCGTCGATGCTCGACACCGTTGCGCCGCAGATGATCAAGGTCGATCACCCGGCACCGTTCATGACCTTCACCTTCGAAGTGGCCGAGGAATGGAAAACCCGCGTGCCGGAAGTCGTTCATGAAGACGGTACTTCCCGGGCCCAGGTGCTCAAGCGCGAATACAATCCGCGCTACTACGACATGATGAAAGCCCTGGAAGTCCTGACCGGCAATGGCGTGTCGCTGAACACTTCGCTCAACCGCCGTGGCGAACCGATGATCTGCTCGCCGACCGACGCGCTGAACATGTTCTACGGTTCCGACCTGCAATACCTGATCATGGAAGACATCCTGGTGGTCAAAGACGGCGTGGATGCTTATGACACGCTCGGCTGAGCGACATGTGCTGCAGTTCTGCCACGGTTATGATGGGCCGTTCCTGGACTGTGCCCGTCAGTACGCCAGCCTGTTTACGGGCACTGGCTACCGCGTAACCACGGTGTTCCTCACCGGGACGGCGGACGCCGAAGTCGCCGCTGCCTGTGCCTCGGACGAGGTGCTGTTCATGGAATACAGCTCCAGTGCCATTTCCGGCCTGAAGCTGGGCGCCATCGGCGATCTGCGCAAGATCGCCGCCTCGCGCAATTTCAGTTTCTGCATTGCCCACCGATTCAAGCCGATCTACATCGCCCTGCTGGGTACTCGCCTGCCAGTGATCGGTGTGCATCATGCCTTTGGCGACTACCAACGACGCACCCGTCGGCTGTTCGCGCGGATTTTCCAGAAGCGCCTGAGCCTGCTCGGGGTGTCCGACGCGGTGCGCGACGACATGCGTCGCTGCTTGCCGAAATGGCCGGCCGGCCGGATCCAGACGCTCTACAACCGCATTGATCTGGAGAGTTTGCAAACCAGCCAGGTTTCCCGGGAGGCCGCGCGCAAAACCCTCGGGCTCGAAGCGAATGCCTGGATTGTCGGTAACGTCGGGCGCCTGCATCCAGACAAGGACCAAGCCACGCTGCTGCGAGGTTTTGCTGCCGCGCTGGCATACCTGCCGACCCAAAGCCAACTGGTGATCCTGGGCAAGGGGCGCCTGGAGCAGGACCTCAAGGAGCTCGCTCGAGAGCTGGGCATTGCCGATCGCGTGCTGTTTCTCGGCCAGGTGCCCGACGCCCGCCGTTATTTCCGTGCCTTCGATGCGTTTGCCCTGAGCTCCGACCACGAACCCTTCGGCATGGTACTGCTTGAGGCCATGGCAGCCGGCGTACCGTTGCTGGTCACCGCTTGCGGCGGTGCGAAGGAGGTGGTCGAGGGCGTTGGCATCCTGTTTCCGCTCGGTGATGCCGAGCACATGGCCCAAGGGCTGCAGCACCTTGCAGCCATGGACGATCTGCAGCGCCGCCAATGCGCCGAATTGATGGACGAGCGCTTGCGTGAGCGCTTTTGCGACCGCGCCATACGCGAAGCATTCTGGCGTTTGCCCCAAGTGACTGAATTGGCTTCGAGGAATTGATGCTCAACCGATTCCAAGGCTGGCGTGAGCGCGGCTGGACACCCACTGACGCGGCTACCTACGCCGCCGCATGGCAACGTTTCGGTGGCAGTGTGGCGACGCATCCCCTGGTGGTGGAACGCCTGGCCGCCCTGGCCGGCATTCCCGTGCGTTACCTCGCTTTCGAGCAGGGCGGCGAGCTCAAGGCCGCCATACCAACTTGGGGCCGCGACCTGGCGTTATCCAAGGACGTGCTCAAGCGCAGTGGCAAGAAAGGCTTGTTCGACCTGGGCAATGCCGAGCTGATCCTGCCGGCGGCGCCAGATGCACAGGCACCGCTGCGTCATCGTGGACGTTACCTGTCGGCCCTCAACGAAGGCCGTTTCAGCGGCTTGAAACCGCAAAAAGAACAGCTGGCCATGGCCCGCTTGCCGGAAGAGCTGTCCAAGAAATTCCGCTACAACCAGCGTCGTGAGTTACGCCTGCTGGAAGAGGCGGGCGGGTTGGCGCGACCGGTCATCGAATTCTCCAGCAGCGAACTGGCGGCGATCTACTGCGATTTGTTCCAGCGTCGCTGGGGGTTCGCGGCCACTGGCGCCGAACGCATGGGGGAAGTGATCGAACTGCTGCGTGAATGGCTGATCGGTTCGGTGATATTTCTCAACGATGCGCCGATTGCCATCCAATTGGTGTATCGCGTCGAAGCGCCGGAATGGATCAGCGTCGAGTACATCAATGGTGGTGTGGACCCGCAGACGCGCGAGTTCAGCCCAGGCAGTGTCTTGAGCTTCCTGAATACCCAAAGCGCCTGGGAGCATGCTCGGGCCGCCGGTAAGCCGTTGCGGTTTTCCTTCGGGCGCGCGGACCGTGAATATAAGGACCGTTGGTGCAACCCCGTGCCGGTGTTTACCGTATGAACCCACCCCTGAGTCGAAAACAACAATTGCTCAAGCGCCACCGCCGGAACAAGCGTATGGGGCTGCTGCTCGCCCTTGTCGTACTGGTATCGCTGGGTGTCGCCGTGGCTTGGTGGCTGCCCCTGGTATTGGCGGTGCTGGGTTGGGTCGCCCATGAGGCATGGTTCGCCGACCATCTGTTCTATTCGCCCAGGGATGATTACCAGTACAGCTTCCCGCCGTTCACCCAGCAACCGAAGGTCCATTTGAATGCCGGGCGGCTACAGTTGGACGAAGGCGTGATTCTTGATGACGGCGCGACGCTTGTGTTGGCGTTGCGAGTCAAGAGCACCTGGCTCGGCCGCTTCATCGACCCGTGCGTCGAATTACTGGGCGGCGAATCGGCGGATCGGCAAACCTTCGAGCGTGGAGTCAGCGGCCTGCGTTATCTGAATCTCAGCGAGCAGGGCGATGTATTGTCCCGGGGCGAACTGCGCCTGCGCGGGCGCTTTTGTCGTGTGTCGGGGGAGCCGATGCTGTGGTCCTTCACGGCGCCACAAATACAGCGCCAACGGGTGATGGTCATCGCGCCCCACGCTGATGACGCCGAACTGGCGGCGTACGGTTTGTACAGCCAGGCGGACGAAGCCTGGATTGTGACACTGACGGCCGGCGAGATCGAAGCCGAGCATTATCAGCGGATGGGTCTCGATCGCGTTGAGGCCGCCAGGCTCAAGGGCCGCTTGCGTGCCTGGGACAGCATTGCCGTGCCGCGTTGGGCCGGGGTGCCTGAAGCGCACTGTGTGCAGTTGGGCTACTTCTGCCTGCAATTGGCGGCCATGCAAGCCGCGCCGAACCAGCCCCAGGGTTCGCGCGAGGCGGATCTGAGCGATACCCGGCTGTTTCGGCAGTTGAACCCCTTCGTCCTGCCCGGCGATGCCGATGGTGCGCCGACCTGGAACAATCTGCTGGCGGACCTGCGTGAACTGCTGCTCAAGGCACGCCCCGAGGTCATTGTTCTGCCGCACCCGACCCTGGATCCGCACCCCGATCATCTGTGCGCGCATGACGCGCTCATGCAAGCCCTTGAAGGCTTGGAGTGGCAACCGAATACGCTGTTGGGCTACGCCAATCACCTGCACGACAATGACCGCTGGCCCATGGGAAATGCCGGCGAAGGCGTAGCGTTGCCGCCGGTTTTCGAGCCTGCGCAGGTGATGCAGCCGCTGAGTCTGCCCTTGTCATTGGCAGCCCAGCGGGACAAGGCCATGGCCTTGGGAATGATGCATGATCTGCAGCCACCCGCGCCCCTGAAGCGGCGGCTGAGACGATGGATACAATATGCCCTGACCCGTAGAGTCAGGTCTGTTTATGGTGATAACGATTTTTTCCGCAAATCGGTCAGGCGTCACGAGCTCTTCTGGCGGCTGACAACCGTGAAGCACAGGCAACACATAAATGACGCATAACCACCCCAACGTCCTTTATTTCTGGAAAATGTGAGCGCCTTGTGAACGACCCTTGTCCGCGTATCCTTTTCATCATTCCGTATTTCGGACACTGGCCGTTCTGGATGCCATTGTTTTTCGAAAGCTGCCGACGCAACGCCGATATCGATTGGTTGTTGTTCAGTGATTGCGGAGTTCCGGAAAATCTTCCTCCCAACGTGACGGTGGAGGCTACGACGTTCGAAGCCTATTGCCAGTTGGTTTCCGAACGATTAGCGATCGAATTCAGGCCAAAGAAGCCCTATAAGCTTTGTGATATCAAGCCTGCACTCGGATACATTCACGTTGATCGTCTTGATGGCTATGACTTCTGGGGCTTTAGCGACCTGGATTTGATCTACGGCAATCTTCGGCATTATTTCACCGCTGAACGTCTGGCTCGCCATGATGTGTATTCAACGCATGAACGACGTGTCGCCGGCCACTTATGCTTGATACGCAACACTGCGCGCGCGCGCGAGGTATTCAAGCTGATCAAGAATTGGAAAGAGCGTTTCAGTGACGATCAGCATCATGCCTTGGACGAAGGCGCATTCAGCCGCATTTTCCTATGGCGCAAAAACTTTCCCGAACCGCTGTTTACTTTGGTCGGCAGATTCAATCCATGGCGCCGACGCAGCGAGTTCACAGAAGCGTTCAGCACGCCGGGTGGCTGCATAAAATGGCATGACGGAACGCAGAATTTCCCCCTGCGCTGGTATTGGCGCAATGGTTGGCTGACAAACGATCGGGATGGGGACCGTGTGTTCCCTTATTTCCATTTCGTCTGCTGGAAGCGTAACGAGTGGTCGGCCTTGCCCGAGCCAGATCCAGCCGAGTTACAGCAGCTGGCGGCATCGCCTGCCTGGGTGCTCGATGCGGCGGGTATCCATCAAGGAGAATTATGAGTCAGCGGTTGAAAGTGCTGCAGTTGCAGCCGGATTACAACGTTAAGCAGCACGATTTTGCCGATCTCGCGGAGCAGATCGTCAAGGCATTGCCGAGCGAACGGTACGAGGTGACGGCGGCCTATTTGCGCGGTCGCCCCAAGCCTGGTGAAGCAATCAGTCGAGCCGACCGTTCGGTTTATTTCGAGCTTTCCGACAGGGCACTCAAGGGGATGCGCCTTCGTGCGATGTGGCAGTTGTACAAGTTCTGCCGCCTGGAAAAATACGATGTGGTCGTGTGCAACCGCTTCAAACCCGTCAACATGATGCTCCAACTCAATCGATGGCTGAAGATCCCGCTCTGCATCGGCATCTCCCACGGCTTTGGGGAATATGACCGGTTCTATCGTCGCCGCCAGACGCAGCGGCTGGTGGATCGTCATTGGCGATTTGTCGGAGTGTCGCCAGCAGTCAAGCAGTATCTGTTGGATTGTCGATGCGGTTTTACCGAACTCAATACCTATGCCATCACCAATGCGATTGATGTGGAGCAGGCAGAAGCCCTGCAGCACCCGCGCGAGCGCGCCCGGGAATTGTTGGGTATCAGTTCTTCAGCGCGGCTGATCGGCGCCCTGGGGCGGTTGGTTCCGGTCAAAGGGCATACCTATTTGCTCCAGGCCTTTGCCGCGCTCAAGGATAAATACCCCACGGCACAGCTGGCCATCATCGGTGCCGGACGTGAAGAGTCCCGGTTGGCTGCACAGATCGAACAGTTGGGCCTGAGCGAGCGCGCCCATCTGCTGGGCTTCAAGGAGAATGCACTGCAGTACGTAAGGGCCTTCGATATCTGGACCATGCCGTCTCTCGCCGAAGGCTTGGGCTTGGCATTGTTGGAAGGCATGAGCGGGCATCTGCCCGTGATCGCTTCGGACGTACCGGCCATGTTGCCGCTGATTCAAGGTGCCGGAGGCCAGTCAGTAACGCCCGCCGATGTGCCCAGCCTGATCGCGGCGCTTGATGCCTACCTGGGGCTTTCAGATTCTGAACTCAAGGAACATGGCGAGCGGGCCTATCGGTACCTGGTCGAGCAGCACGACATCGAAGTGTTTCGACGGCAATACCTCGAGTTGATCGAGACGGGCCTGGATGAAGCGCAAAAGGAGCAACCATGAGTGCCGCGCAACCTATCGTGAGCGTGATCATCGCGTCGTACAACCATGGTCGATACATTGAAGAATGCATCCTGAGTGTCCTGGGGCAGACCTACCCGAACATCGAACTGCTGGTCATCGACGATGGCTCCACCGATGACAGCGTCGAGCGCATACAGCGCTTGCAGGCGGTCCACGGCTTCGACTTCCGGGTCCAGCAGAACCAGGGGCTGACCAATACGCTTAACGAAGCAATAGCCCGCTCCAGTGGTAGCTTGATCGTGCCGTTTGGTTCCGACGATATCATGCTGCCCGAGCGGATTGCCGTTCAGGTGGCTTACATGGACGGCAAGCCGGAGGTTGGTATCTGTGCGGGCAATATCGAACTGATCGATGCTGACGGGAATCTTTTTCCCGAGAGCCGTCAGAATAGGGAGGTACCCTTCCGGCGGCTGGATTTCGAAGACATGTTCATGGAGCGCAAGCCTTACCCGCCGGCGCCAACCTTGATGATTCGCCGGGAGGCGTTCGAGAAGGTGGGGGGGTTCGATCCGCAGATTCGCCTGGAAGACCTGTTGATCGAGCTGAAAGTGACTCGGGCTGGTTATTTTATCGATGGCCTGAGTGTGTTGATGGCGCGCTATCGCAAACACGCGACCAACTCCTACAAAAACCATCGATTCATGACCGACAGCATTTTGCGTACCTACGCCTTGTTCAGCGACCATCCGCTCTATGATCAGGTCCGCTACAGGTTCCTCAACTCCATGTTTCTGAAAACCTCCAACCGCGACCACAAGTTCGCCCGAGAATTATTGGCGCAGATTCCTTTCAGTGCCTGGAACAAGAAAACCTGGCGAGGCCTGGGTCGCCTGTTTTTCTCTCCGTTGGAAAAACACTGAGCGGATCGTCGCAGCAGGCAGGAGACTGCCGCTTCCAGTATTGAAGGGCAGTCTCCGTTAAACGCTCGGACCTGGAGCGTCATTAAGCCTGGGACGGGCTGCGCTCCGACACAATACGTTTTTGCAGGTTATCGGCCGCAGGTTTTGAGGCAATCATGGCGTAGCCTTCCAGCAGCGCGTCGAGATGTTGCTCGAAAAGCCAGCCACGATCTTCGTTGTACCGCTGCACGTGGCGCAGGTTGCGCTGGCGAAGCGCGTGCCTGAGGGAAGATGGGTAAATATACAGGTCGGCTACGTCTATCAGGCCCAATTCACCGTTTTCCAGCACCAGCACATTGCCTAGGTGCAGCGAACGAAAATAGACGCCCCTCTCATGCAATTGCGCCATGAATCTACCAAAGCTCTTCACCAGGGCCTGGCGTTGAGTGGCCGTGGAAGCGCCTTGCAGCGCTTGGCGCAAGGTCATTCCTGGCAGGGGCACATAATGCACCGCGCTGCTGCCGTCGTTCAGATGGTACAGGTGGATGATGGTCGGGCTCTGTATCCCCAGGTTCCGCAATTGTTGGCTGTGAACCGCAAAACGTTCGGAATAAGGATTGAAGCCGCCCGAGGTATACCAGCGGCGCGCTCGAAACAGCTTGAGGAAATTTCCTCCCTCCAGGCGCAGGACCTTGGGTCCGAGCCCGTCCGACTCGATTATCTGGGCGCCCGAAGTAAGGCTTTGCAGGGCTTGCGGTGTCAGGCGCTGCACAGGGATGGCCAGCAAGCGCCCGGCGCGGAAATTGATGCTCAAGGCGGCAATCAAGGCCAGCGGAATCCATAGCAGGAACCAGTGCTCCTTGGGACGGGACAGGATGCCTCCGCCCTCGGTCAGCCCGGCGGCCATGCCATATACCAGCCAGGCGGAGACGATAATGAACAAGGGTTGGACGCGGTAACGCCAACTGCTCAACAACCCCCAGGCCTGGAAGAAAATCCACGGCAAAAAGCCAATGATTCCGACGTAGTACAGGACTCCCAGGGCAAAGTTATGGGGTTCCGCCAGCATATAGCCAATACCTGGGTCAATTTCCAGGTCTGCGCCGTAGCCATGACCGAGCCACGGACGCTGGGCTATCGCCTGCAGGACGATTGTCCAGATTTCCATCCGGTACGAGCCTCCGCGGGCGAGGATCGCTTCGCTGAACAACGCGCCTATGAGGGTGCCGCCGATTATCAGGAGCGCGAACAGGGCAAGCGATCGGCGATTCCAGGAGAGAATGCCCAGCCATATGGCGGCTGCGGACAAGGCGATCAAAGGGGTTCGGGAGCCGGTCGCGACGATCGCCATGAGCATGACCAGGGTTGCGGGAACGGTCAGCCAGAAGATATGACGGTTTTTCCAAAGCATGCTCAGGCTCAACCAATACATGCAGAAGAAGCCATACAGGTGTGAGCTGAGCAGTGGGTTGTCCAAGGCACCGCTGCCAATCAGTCGCATTCCCGGTTGGTAGATCCTGGCAAACGCATACACGTTATAGAGCGAGGCAACCAAGGCGACCGTCGCCGCACCGAACAGCAGCGGGTGAAGAAGGTCACCGCGATAGCGCACCAGCAGATAGCAGCCGACAAACAGGAACACGGTGTGCAATACGGTTTTGATCGGACGCCCCATGTTTTCGGCCTCGGGTGCCCACGACACACTGATTAGCGCCCAGCCCGTGAACAACAAAAGGGCAAGAAAAATCGGCTCCCGGATCAGCTCCTTCACTGCGCTTGGTCTCAGGCACAGGGCGACCAAGGCCGGCAAGCTGAACAAGCCATAAAATAATTTATGGTGCTGGCTGCGCCCCGGCAGGAAGAACAAGGCACACAGGAGTAACAGGAAGCCAAGCGGAAGGATCCATTGGCAAATAAAGTCGAAAACCCTGTCGGGCTTGGTGAAGTGCTTGGGTCGCATGCTTGGGAGTTCATTCCTGAATCGGGTGGGCCATTCACGGTAATAGCGTTGCAGTGTCTCGCGGACGCGTAACAATAACAGCCTTACAGGTTTGCCAGAACACCGAAGAAGCTGTGTTAAAGTCAGCATCCTTTTTATCGACATTCGCGTGATATGGCCGACTCCAGTCTTCCAGCAAGCCCTTCAAGCTTGAAAATCTATTTCCGTCTGCTTGGCTACGTGAAGCCCTACATCGGCTTGTTCGGGCTGAGCATCATCGGATTCCTGATTTTTGCTTCCACCCAGCCCATGCTGGGCTACATTCTCAAATACTTCGTCGATGGCCTTTCCAATCCGAATGCCGTGCTGTTTCCAACGGTCCCCTACCTGCGTGACCTGCAATTATTACAAGCCGTGCCGCTGCTGATCATCCTGATTGCCGCATGGCAGGGATTGGGTTCGTATCTGGGCAACTATTTCCTGGCCAGGGTTTCGCTGGGACTGGTTCATGATTTGCGGGTACAGCTGTTCAACAACTTGCTGACCCTGCCCAACCGCTATTTTGACAAACACAATTCGGGCCACCTGATTTCCCGTATCACGTTCAACGTGACCATGGTGACGGGGGCCGCAACGGATGCGATCAAGGTTGTTATTCGTGAAGGCATGACGGTGGTCTTCCTGTTCGTCTCGCTGCTGTTCATGAACTGGAAGTTGACGCTGGTGATGGTGGCGATCTTGCCATTGATCGCGTTCATGGTCCGTACCGCGAGCAAGAAATTCCGCAAGCAAAGCAAGAAGATCCAGGCTGCGATGGGGGATGTTACCCATGTCGCTTCCGAAACCATCCAGAGTTATCGCGTCGTGCGCAGTTTCGGCGGCGAGGTCTACGAGCAGAAACGCTTCCTCCAGGCCAGCCAAGGCAATACCGACAAACAGTTGCGCATGACTCGTACCGGCGCGATCTACACGCCGGTGTTGCAGCTGGTGATCTATAGCGCCATGGCTGTTCTGATGTTCCTCGTCTTGTATTTACGCGGAGATGCCTCTGCGGGTGACATGGTGGCCTATATCACTCTGGCGGGCCTGCTGCCCAAGCCGATTCGCCAGCTGTCGGAAGTCAGTTCCACCATCCAGAAAGGCGTGGCAGGTGCCGAAAGCATTTTCGAACAGTTGGATGTCAAGCCGGAAGTCGATACCGGTGTCATCGAGCGTGACACTGTCAGCGGGCGGTTGGATGTGCGCCACCTGAGCTTCACCTACCCAGACACCGACCGACAGGTACTGGATGACATCAGTTTCTCGGTCGAACCGGGGCAGATGGTTGCGCTGGTGGGCCGTTCGGGCAGCGGAAAATCGACCCTGGCTAACCTGATCCCGCGGTTCTACCACCACAATGAAGGGGAGATTCTGCTCGACGGTGTGGAAATCGAACAGTACAAGCTATTGAACCTGCGCCGCCACATCGCTCAGGTAACCCAGCACGTAACGTTGTTCAGCGACACGGTAGCCAACAATATCGCGTATGGAGACTTGGCCGGCGCGCCGCGAACCGATATCGAGAAAGCGGCTCAAGACGCCTATGCCATGGACTTTATCAATCAGCTGCCTTCCGGCCTTGACACCGAGGTCGGGGAAAACGGCGTGCTGCTATCGGGCGGCCAGCGTCAACGCCTGGCCATTGCCAGGGCCTTGTTGAAAAACGCCCCGCTGTTGATTCTCGACGAGGCCACCTCCGCGCTCGATACCGAGTCCGAACGGCACATCCAGGCTGCGCTGGACCAGGTGATGAAGGGGCGTACGACGCTGGTAATAGCCCACCGTTTATCAACCATCGAAAAAGCCGATCTGATTCTGGTCATGGATCAGGGGCGCATCGTGGAGCGAGGGACTCATGAAGAGCTCCTGGCGCGTAATGGTTATTACGCACGCCTGAATGCCATGGGACTGGACACGCCGGCCCAGGATATCGCCTGATTGCTGTAGCGCGCGGGCCTGGGCGCACTCCGCTCCAAAGGGCATTGCAATGACCTCGCCCGCGCGGGTGCTCGGACCGCTGTAAATTCGGCCTATGCTCTCTTGCTAGGCGAAGGGGCCGCACGGTTATGCGGGCGGCGAAGAGGGGCGGCATGAGCACGGATGCCTGGCTATGAGAGAAACATCAAGGTTAGTGACGCAGCAAGTTCAGACCCATCCTTATGCGCAGGTCCTCACGCCCGAGGACCGCGCCGTCATCAAGTCTCAGAGACCACGCTGTATCTGGCTGACCGGCCTATCGGGAGCGGGAAAATCGACGTTGGCCAATGCCTTGGAGGTGCAGCTCCACCGGCAGGGCTTGCACACTTCCCTGCTCGATGGCGATAACCTGCGCCAAGGGTTGTGTCGGGGGCTGGGCATGGACGCGGAATCTCGCAAGGAGAACATTCGTCGCATCGCAGAGGTGGCGCGCCTGATGTTCGACGCCGGCCTGGTCGTTATCGTTGCGGCAATCTCCCCGTTTCGCGCCGACCGGAACGCTGCCCGGCAATTGTTTCCCGAGGGTGGCTTCGTGGAGATCTACGTGAGTACTCCCTTCGAGACCTGTGCCCAGCGCGACCCCAAGGGGCTGTACCGCGAAGCCCTGGCCGGGCGGATCAAGCATTTCACCGGAGTGGACAGCCCCTACGAGGCGCCGATTGCGCCGGACTGCGAGATAGACACCAGCGAGGTGACACTGGTCCAGGCCTGCGAGCGAATGTTGGCCTTGCTATAAAAATGATCAATGACCCCAGCGTGCAGTCGCAGCCATGAACGAGCCCTGCGCCAACCCTGTGCTAATATCCCCGCCCTGTTCATTTTGTATGTGGGATGCTCCATGAAGTTGTCCATGCCGCGATTCGATCAAGCCCCTGTATTGGTGGTCGGCGATGTCATGCTCGACCGCTACTGGCATGGCGGTACATCACGGATTT
>Ga0307412_10001788_pt1 | contig 11881 bp, 8 predicted proteins | sample DK1Cmetagenome_3_FD_203823 | JGI IMG/M metagenome (GOLD analysis project Ga0307412, IMG submission 203823) | Maize rhizosphere microbial communities from greenhouse at UC Davis, California, United States - DK15-C-1 | ecosystem: Host-associated > Plants > Roots > Rhizosphere > Soil | place: USA...
TTCTCCGGCGGATACGGGTTTGCTCATTGTGAATCGCGTCGACGTCGAGGAATACCTGCGCGGCGTCATTCCGCTGGAGATCGGCGCGCGCCTGACGAGCGATCACGCGGCGGTGGAGGCGCAGGCAGTGGCTGCCCGCAGCTACACATACACGCGGATGCTCTCGAGTGGCCAGCGCCACTTCGACCTGCGTGCGACCGACAGCGACCAGGTCTATGGTGGTGTGGCGGCTGAGACGTTCTGGGGCGACCTCGCCGTTGCCGCGACCGCGGGATGGGTACTGAGCTATCGCGGCCAGGTGGTGACGGGTCCGTATCACTCGGCGTGCGGTGGAAGCACGGCCCTGCCAAGCGAAACCTGGCGCGGAGGCCAGAACGGGTTTCTACGCGCCGTTTCCGACACGTCGCCGCGAACGGGTCGCCCGTGGTGCGAGATCTCGCCGCGCGCTCAGTGGGAGCGACGCATTCCGGCGGCTGACCTGGCGAGCGCACTCGAACGATATGGGCGTTCATATGCGACCGTACCTCCAGGCGCCTCGGGATCGATCCGCGACGTGCGGATCGACAATCGCTCGAGTACATCGCGCGCCGGCACGGTGGTCTTCGCGACGGCTGCCGGTGACCTGGCGTTCCGCAACGACAACATCCGTTACGTGCTACGGCCAGCGGGCGAGGTCCTGCCCAGCACCGATATCACGCTTACGACGGAGCGGAACTCCTCCGGCGGACTGCAAACCGTCGTCGTAAAGGGGAGGGGCTACGGGCATGGCGTGGGACTCTGCCAGTGGGGCGCCATTGCGCGCGCCCGGGCTGGAGAAGACTTCCGCGCGATCCTCAAGGCATATTATCCGGGCGCAGATATCACGCGCGCTCCCTGACCCTCCACCAGGCTCCTCCCAGCGAGGCAATGAGGCCGGACCTTCGACTCGCGGTGGTAGGGACGGGTGCGATTGCGCAGGTTGCGCACCTTCCGGTGCTCCGGAGCATGCGTGGGGTCAAGATCGTCGCGTTATGCGATATCGATCGGGCCAAGGCACGCGCGCTCGCGGACCGTTTCGAAGTCCCGGATGTGTACGTTGATCTCGAGGACCTGTTCAGCGGGAGTTCGCCGGACGCGATCATCATCAGCACGCCGTCGCTGTTGCATCAGCCGTACGTGCTCGAAGCCATTGCGGCAGGTGTCGACGTCATGTGTGAGCGTCCGCTGGCGCTGAGTTCGCGCGGCGTCCAGGCGATACTCGACGCGGCGGCAGCGGCCAGACGAAAGGTGCTCGTCGCCAATAACCATCGCTTCCGCAGTGACGTCCAGGCGCTCGATCGATTCCTGCGTGGCGGGGAACTCGGCACCTTGACCGGTTTTCGGGCCGGAGCCTACAAGCTGCATGGCACCGTCGCGGGGTGGCGATTGAATCGCGCCGAGTCGGGGGGCGGGGCACTGTTCGACCTGGGGCTGTCGCTCGTCGACCTTGCCCTGTGGCTGGCCGACTATCCGCCGCCGCGCCGCGTCTGGGCGCACGTGAACCGCTCGTTAGGCCAGAATGCCGTGGAAGAGATGGCATTGGTCACGCTCGAATGCGCCAACGGCATGGCCTGCACGTTCGACCTCTCGTGGTCCTACGTCGGGGACGACGATCGCTGGTGGTTCGAGTCGATCTCGTCACGGGGGAGCGCCCGGCTTGCGCCGCTCCGCGTCGTGAAGGAGCTCAACGGAAAACCCGTCGACGTGTCCCCGATGGGGGCGGCCGCGCGTGAAAGCACCTTCATTCAGTCATACCGGGCCGAGTTGGCGCACTTCATCGCGGTGCTGCGTGGCGAATCTGTGTACGAAGTTCCATCGGACCAACTCACGCTTCATCGCATCCTCGAAGCGGCGTACCGTTCAGCCGAAGAAAAGTGCGAAATCAAGCTCTGATCCTCGTGATCGGTGTCATGGGATTCTGGCCCTCGTCAGGCAGGGCGCAGGTCGCGGACACCGCATCCATCCCGGGCAGCGAGCTCACGATCTACCTCATGACGATGGGTCAGGGTGACATGATCTGGGAGCGGTACGGGCACAACGCCATCGGCATCAGGAACAGCAGGACCGGTGAGGACATCGTCTACAATTGGGGCCTGTTTGCGTTCGACGAGCCGGGGTTCCTCGGCAACTTTCTGCGCGGCGAAAACATGTACTGGATGGGCGGGCAGGACGCCGCGGCGACTGTCGCCTATTACCGCTCGATCAACCGCACGGTCGAAGTGCAGGAGCTGAACCTGTCTCCGCCACAACGCATCGCGCTGCGTGATTTCATTCACTTCAACGCGCGTGAGGAGAACAAGTTCTACCGGTACGACGAGTTCCTGGACAACTGCTCTACGCGCGCCCGGGATGCGATCAATGGCGTGACTGGTGGCGCGTTGAAGATGGCGACCGACTCGCTGATGACCGGGACGACATATCGCTGGCATGCGCTGCGGCTCATGGCCGAGGATCGGCTGGCATCCGTAGGCATCGACATCGGGCTGGGGCGGCTGACAGACCGTGAGATTTCCGCCTGGGAGGAGATGTTCATTCCCATGAAGGTGCGGGATCGCGTTCGCGATCTGCGCGTGCCTGACGAGACTGGCCGACTCGTGCCGTTCGTTGTGTCGGAACGGGTCTTGTTCCAGGCGCAACGCTCGCCCGAACGAACCAGACCGCCACTCCTGGTCCTCCCCCTCGGCCTGATCGGAATCGCGCTCGGCGGTGGCCTGTACATGCTCTGGAAGCGCGGCAGTCGCGCCACGATCCCTCTGGTAATCACGTTCGGCGCCGTGATGACGGTCTTCGGACTGGCGTTGCTATTCCTGCAGTTCATGTCGCAGCACGTCTCCGCCTATCGCAACACCAATCTGTTCGTCTACAATCCGCTGTGGATCGCCGTTCTGGTCGCAATGCTGGTGGCAACGCGACTGTCCAGCGCGCGACGAGTCGTGTTCGTGTTCTCGACCATTGTCGGAGCGTTTGCCGCGTTTGGCGTCATAGCGCCTTTCCTGCCGGGACTGAGACAAGGCAGCTTCGCGGTCATCGCGCTTGCGGCACCGGCCGCGCTCATGGCGGCCTGGATCCTTCGCGAGCGCTCCAAGCCGGAGCCGGTTCTGGCCACGCCTGACGATGTGCTCGACCCAGCGCCCGTGGCATGACCGAGTCCATCGGCATCGACGTTGGCGGTACGTTCACCGATCTCGTTGGCGTTCGCGACGACGGGTCGGTGCGCACGGGAAAGGTCCTCAGCACGCCCGCCGATCAGAGTGAGGGTGTCGAGCGCTCGCTGCGTGAAGCGGGAGCCGACGGTGCGAGTGTGACGCGGATCGTCCATGGCACGACCGTCGTCACCAACATGCTGCTGGAGCGGCGCGGTGCGCGGGTGGTCCTGTGCGCGACCGCCGGGGCAACGGATCTCCTCGAGCTGCGCCGACAGGAACGCGCTTCGCTTTACGATCTCGCTGCGCAACACCCAGAGCCGCTGGTACCGCCGGATCGGGTTGTTGCGGTGGCAGGCCGCGTTACGCCGGACGGAATTTTGCAGGACCTGCCTGACGAGTCGGCGGCGAGCGCCGCCGAACTGGTCGCCCAACATGATGCTGACATCGTGGCCATCTCGCTCCTGCACAGTTATCGCGATGCCACGCATGAGCGACGACTCGCGCAGGCGATTGCGCGGAGACTTCCCGGTGTGGATGTGGTCTGCTCGAGCGATGTCCTCCCTGAGATCCGCGAGTACGAACGCACGGCGACGACATGCTGCGAGGCCTACGCGCGGCCGGGTGTCGGTGTGTACCTGCAACGCCTGGCAGACCGATTGAAGGCGATCGGGCTCCCATCTCCGGGCGTTGTTGGGTCGGGTGGCGGAATGGCGGACGCTTCAGACGCGGCCCGGTCCGCGGCGTCGCTGGCGCTCTCCGGCCCCGCCGGTGGCGTTGCGGGGGTGGCCCTCGTCGCCCGCATGGCGGGATTCGATCGCGCCCTCAGCATCGACATCGGCGGAACGAGCGCCGACGTCGGCCTCATACTCGACGGTGAACCGATGGTGGAGTCGGGGGGACTCGTGGCTGGCGTTCCGATTGCCCTTCCGCGCGTGCTCGTGGAGACTGTCTCGGCTGGAGGAGGAAGCATCGGCTGGGTGGACGCGGGCGGGGCACTGCGCGCCGGACCGCGAAGCGCGGGTGCGGTGCCGGGCCCGGTGGCGTTCGGGCGCGGGGGCACGCAACCGACCGTGACCGACGCCCACGTCGCGTTAGGCAACATCGCCGCGTCGCACGTCAGCGATGCCGTACGGCTCGACGCCGGCGCCGCGCGGGAATCCGTTGCCGCCCTCGCCCGGCGCGTCGGCAGCACGCTGGAGAAGACCGCCGAGGCGATTATTGCAGCCGCGGACGCGTCGATGGCGCGCGCGCTCCGTCGCGTCAGCGTCGAGCGGGGCATCGATCCGCGGTCCTGCGTGCTGGTCGCCTTCGGCGGCGGTGGGCCACTGCACGCCTGCGGACTCGCCGACCGGCTCGGCATGACGCGCGTGCTCGTCCCGCCGCACGCCGGGGTGTTGAGCGCCCTGGGCCTGGCGGTGGCACCGGAGCGGCGGACGGCCATCGGCAGCGTGATGGCGACGTTGGACGACATGAGCCACGATGCCCTGGCCGGGCTGTTCCAGAGCCTCGCGTCCCGCAACGGCTCCGCGCCTAACGTGCAATACGTGGCGCGGATGCGGTATCGCGGGCAGGGCCACGAACTGGAAGTCGGCTACGACCAGGGCATGCCGCCGTCGACGCTCGGCGAGCGGTTCGCGGAGATGCACGTGCGGCGGTACGGGTTCCAGCTGCCGGTCCCGGTTGAAATCGTGTCGGCCCGTTCGGTGCGCTCCGGCGCGACGCGCGCGGTCATGCTGGCACGCTCGGGACCTAACGCGTGGAGCAACGAGCGGCAGGTCGATGACGGAGGGACGCTCGACGTGACGATTGAAGGTCGACAGGTGGTCGCGCTGCCCGATGCGACGCTGCTGGTGCCCGAAGGCTGGCGGGCAACGACGCTGCCGCTGGGTGGCTGGTACCTGGAACGGTCAACCTGACGTGATCTCCCAGGCCTCGCGCCCGATGCCCCATGCCCCGCTGTTCGATCCCCTCTCGCTCAGCGTAATGTCTCACGCGGTCTCCATGATCGCAGAAGAGATGGGCACGGTCCTCGAACGAGGGGCACTGTCGCCGAACATCAGGGAGCGCCGCGACGCGTCGTCGGCACTGTTCGACGCCGACGGACGGATGATTGCGCAGGCGGCACACATTCCCGTGCACCTGGGCGCGATGCCCGAGTCGGTCAGGGCCGTCCTGGAACGAAACCCCGTTCCGGGCGAAGTCTTTCTGCTCAACGATCCCTTCCGGGGTGGATCACACCTCCCCGACCTGACGATGGTCGAGGCCATTGGACTCGACGGCGCCCTGGTGGGATTCTCGGCGGTGCGGGCGCATCACGCCGATGTCGGCGGGATCAGTCCCGGCAGCATGCCGCGCGGCGCGACAGAGTTGGTCCAGGAGGGACTGATCGTTCCGCCGGTCAGGTTCGCCCGCGGAGATGTCTTCGATCCCGACATGCTCGCGCTGGTGCTGGCCAACGTGCGCACGCCTGACGAGCGCATGGGAGACCTCAAGGCGCAGCGAGCCGCCTGCGCAGCCGGGCGCGACGGATGGGTCGCCCTGCTGCGCCGCGAGGGCCTCGATCACATGCGGGCAGCCGGGGCCGCGCTGCTGGATTATACGGAGCGCCGGGCACGATCCCGCATTGCGCAGTTAGGCGAGGTATCCGGAGAGGCACGAGACGCCCTCGAAGGCGACGGCGTGACCGAGGACGACGTGGTAGTAGCTGTTGCCGTGAAGTCGGTGGGTGACATGCTCCAATGCGATTTTGCGGGTACGTCTCCGATGGTACGCGGCAACGTGAATTGTCCGGCGGCCGTCGTCCGCGCGGCCGCGGTGTTCGTGCTCCGGACCCTGCTCGACGAGGACGTGCCGACGAACGACGGCATTGCGCGGGCGCTGGATCTGAGAATTCCGGATAATTCGGCCATCAATGCCCGGTGGCCCGCGGCCGTTGCGGCGGGGAACGTCGAGATGTCGACGCGCATCACCGATACGTTGTTTGCCGCCCTCGCCAACGCCGGCGTCGACGTGCCCGCGCAGGGGCAGGGAACGATGAACAACATCACCTTTGGCGGCCCTGGCTGGACTTTTTATGAAACGTTAGGCGGCGGCCAGGGGGCGAGCTCACGTGGTCCCGGCCCGGATGCGGTCCACGTCGGCATGAGCAACACCCGCAATACGCCCATCGAATCGCTGGAGCAGGCCTATCCGCTCCGGATCGACGAATACGCGGTTCGCCGCGGGTCGGGTGGCGCAGGCCGCCATCGCGGCGGGGACGGCGTGATCCGCCGCTATCGGGTACTGGAACGCTGCACGGTGACGCTGGTAACCGAACGTCGCCGGCACCGGCCGGCCGGCGCGTTAGGCGGTGGGTCCGGTGCCGCGGGTCAGAACCTGCTCAACGGTCAGCCAATTCCCGCCAAGTGCCGCATCGAGCTCAATCCTGGAGACGTCGTCACGGTCATGACTCCGGGGGGCGGGGGATGGGGCCGCTGAAGGAGAGTTCAGAATGCAGAATGCGGAATTAAGAATTTGAGTGCGCCGGTAAATTCTTAATTCTGAATTCTGCACTCAGATGTCGCACTCCACGGAATCGCAAACCAAGGACTAGGGGCAAATAACCCCGCTGATCGCTCCCACAAGCACAGGGATCGCGAGACTGAAATCGACCTTATTGGACGCCGTGAGGTTTGCCTGTTGCACCCCGCTGATCGCGCGATGACGACCGGTGCTCTCGAAATACGTTGCCGGCGAACCGGGCCGGTCCACGACGTGATTAAGTCCATCGGAAGAGGTGACGAACGAAACCGGTGCTGGCAGCACTCCCGCCGTGATAGTCCAGTAGTTGGTGAACGACACTGCAAGGGTCGAACCCGCGAACTTGAGGGAACTCGGGTCGAAGTCGCTCGTCATCGTGCCTACCAGGTCACCGGATAACGCTCCCGAGAACGTTGTTGGTCCACTTGGTGACGCGGTCCAATCAGCATGCACCGCGTAGCACCCTGACACCTCGTTGGCGTTGACCCGCTCCGACAACGGTCCCGCGGCCGGTTCCGTAACTCTGTCGCAGCCCCACGTCGCAAGTAAAAGAAGGAGGATTGGTGACACCCTTCGTGATCGAATCATGTTGGCTCCTGGGATATCCCCATGGGTTCACCGCAGGGCGTCAGGAGCACCGAGCCCCCAGTATCCCTTCGGCGATTTTGAAGCCAACGTTAGGAGAGCCCGGTCAACTCCCAGTCGATCTGTCGGTTACTTGATCCACATCTGATCCAAATCGCACCGGCGCATGCTCTATTTGCGCGTTCTGGGCGGACTTACTCTTGAAAACGGCGGTGCCGCGGTTGCCGGACCCGCGGCGCAGCGAAAGCGACTCGCATTACTCGCCTTTCTTGCGCTTTCGACAGATCGTGGCGTTAGCCGCGACAAGTTGCTCGCTGTTTTCTGGCCAGAAAGTGATATGGAGCGCGCCCGGGGAACCCTGAAGCAGTCGCTTTACGCCCTGCGCCACGAACTCGGAGACATCGAGATCGTCCTGGGCACTGCGGAACTCCGATTGAACAGGGCCGTGATTCAGTGCGACGCGCAGGTGTTCGAGAAGGCGGTTGCGATGGGTGAACTGGAAAGCGCGGCAGCGGCTTACACCGGTCCTTTCCTTGACGGCGTGCATGTGGACGAAGCCCCTGACTTTGAACACTGGGTGGACTCGGAACGCGACCGACTCAGTGCGCTGCATCGGTCAGTCCTGCAGCAACTGGCCAGTGGGGCGTCAGCGAGCGGTGACAACGCGAAGGCGGTCGCGTGGTGGAAGCGACTCGCACGCGTAGACCCGCTGAGTGCCTCGACCGCTCTCGGGTTGATGAACGCACTCGTGGCAGCGGGCGACAAACCGGCAGCTGTTCGACATGCCATTGCATACGAGCAGTTATTGAGAGACGAGTTGGACATATCGCCCGATCCGGCCGTTACCGCATTCGTGATGTCAGTCCGCACAACGTCGCAGCGCAGTGCGGCGACGGTTTTGGCACCACGACGAGCTAGTGAGGACAGCACCGCGAACCAGACCGCGTACCACGCTCTGGAGGCGCCTCCGACTCCACGAGTCTGGCAAATGACTGCGATGGCGGCATCGATCCTCTCGGTCGCGGCGGCGGGTCTGTTGTGGTGGCCGCGGCCTAACGATTCAATCGATCCGCTCTCGATCGTGATTCTCGCCCCGATCGACAAGTCGACGGATGTCACTTCCTCACATTTCCTTCAGACGATCCACGGTGAGCTCATCAACGAGCTTAGTCGAATTCGTAGCCTTCGCGTCCGCAGCGGGTATTCCGCGAATCAGTATCGCGACTCGCAGAAACGGATCGTGGAGATTGGCAGGGAACTCGCGGTTTCAACCGTGGTTCATGGATGGGCACGAGCTGCCAGAGACAGTGTGCACATCCGTTTCGAGCTCGTTCAGACGCTGCCTGATGAGCGAGTCCTTGCCGTTGTCCAGGACTCGGCTGATCGGCGGAGCATAGCGACTCTTATTCCGCGTATCGCAGGGAAGATTGTCGCGAATGTGCTTCCCGGAGACCTGACCGCGGCCAGCGTTATGCGCGTTGCCGAGGAGAGCGCTCGGAAAGTTGATGCCGAGGCGTATGAGGCATTTTCGAATGGGCGGTACGCGTGGAGCAGGATGAAGGGCGACAGCATCCGCAAAGCGATAGAGCTGTATCAGTTTGCCATCGGCAGGGACTCGACGTTTGCGCGCGCATATGTCGCCCTGGCCGAAGCGTATGGGTTTCTGCCGTACTACGCGCCCGTCAGGCCCGAAGACGCCTTCCCCGCCGCCAAGGAAGCCGCACGCAAGGCGCTCATGATCGACAGTACGATAGGCGAGGCGTACGGCATGTTGGGCTGGGCCACGCTCGTCTACGATCTCGACTGGAAGAACGCCGAGGAGTACATGCGACGCGCACTCGAGCTCAGTCCCAGATATGGAACGGGTCGCATGACTTACGCGTGGCTCCTGACGGCTACGCGGCGTTTCGACGAAGCGATCCAACAGGACCTCATTGCTCGCATCGACGATCCGCTCTCATTGCGGATCATGGCACATCTCGGGATCGTTTATGAGTTTTCACGCCAGTCCGACCGCGCCATCGCACAATTCCATAGCACGCTGGCGCGGGATTCCGGATTCGTGCGGGCATGGACTGATCTTGGCGGCACATACTTGCACCGGGGGGAGTACCACCGCGCTTTGGAAAACCTGTCAAAGGCCATTGCTGGGTCGTCGCCAGGTGGCGGAGGTGCGGTTGATCCCCGCACGTACCTTGCCGAAGCACTAGCGAGGGTGGGGAAGCAGGATTCCGCTCGCGCGATCCTCGCTAAACTCCTGAACGAGCGCCGGAACCGGTACGTGCCTCCACTCAACATCGCGCGAATATTCGTCGCGTTAGGCGATGTCGATTCGGCGTTTCAATGGTTTGATCGTGCGTACGAGGAGCACGATCCGGACTTGATAATCCTGGACGTCAACCCGTCCTATGACGCAGTAAGAGAAGATCCGCGGTTTCAGGCCCTTCTCCGCCGGGTCGGCTTTCGTCGTTAGGACGAGCGGAACGAACGCCTGACGCGCTGATTGCTGATGCATGGACATCGCGTTCGAGCTGGAGCACCTGTAGCACCAGCAAGCAGCCATCAGCTGCAGCAGTAGTTCAGATCTCTATTTCCATCCCTTCAGCCGCCGCGACCACTTCGATCTTTCCATTGCGCTCGGTAACCATCTCTCGCGCAAGATCGAGTTGCGTCTCGAGCGCCTCATCCGAGCGGTCCGGCTCATGATGGAATAGCACCAGGGTCTGCACCTCGGCGGCGATCGCAAAATCGACCGCGTCGCGATAGGACGAATGGCCCCATCCGCGATGATCCATGTATTCCGCGCCGGTATACATCGCGTCGTGGATCAACACCCGCGCTTCGCTCGCAAAATGGATCAACTCCTCACGCGTCGGGGCACCCGGAGCGTGATCGCCGAACTGGTCCAGCTCGTTGTCGGGAATGAACACTACGCAGCGCCCCGACTCTCCCGACGGTGACAGGCGGAAGCCTAACGCGCCTCCCGGATGTCGCACGCTGATCGCCTTGACCTCGAGCTGGTTTTCGCTCAGGCGATGACCGGTCAGCTCGCGAAACTCGATGCGGGCGTGCAGATCGTCAAAGCCGACCGGAAACACCACGGGACTCATCTGCTGCCTGAGCACCACCTCGAGACTCTGCAGCATCGTCGGCGCGCCAAAGAGCCGGAAGTGATTCCCGAATTGGAACGCCGGAGGGAAGAAGGGGAGGCCCTGAATGTGGTCCCAGTGCGCGTGGCTGAAGAAGACATCGCCCGAGATAGGCTGGCCGTTCGCACCGCTGACCAGCGCGAGTCCGAGCTCACGGATGCCGGTGCCGGCATCGAGGATGACCAGGTGACCGTCGTCGCCGCGCACTTCGACACACGTGGTGTTGCCACCGTACCTGACAGTAGCCGGGCCCGGTGAAGGGCACGATCCACGGGTTCCCCAGAGGCGAAGTCGCATCCTGGAAGCTCGCGTGCGGCCGCGGTCGTTGCGGTGACCCGCAGCCCGTCGGAAGCGGGACTAAAGCCTCGTTTGCGCCAGCTGCTTCAACGCCGGCCGATTCGCAACCGAGATACGGCGGCGCTCGACTCGGATCAAACCCTGGTTCTGGAAATCGCGGACCGTACGAGAAACGGTCTCACGGCTCGCGCCGATCATGTGCGCAATGGTCTGGTGTGTCAGCGGTTTCTCGATGGTTTCCGACGCCCCCTCCTGCGCGAAATCGAGGAGAAGCTTGGCGATGCGACCAGGCACATCGAGCAACGCGAGTCCGTGAATTTTCGAATCGGCTCGTCGCAAACGCCTGGCGAGTTCAGCGAGCAGCGCCCACGCAACTGCCGGATTCGATTCCACGCGGCGCCGAAAATCATCGCGGCGCAACACGAGAAGGTTCGTGTCTTCCATCGCGATCACGTGCGCCGAACGCGGCATGTCGTCGATCAACGACAGTTCGCCGAAATGCTCGCCGACACCGAGAACGCCGAGGATGACTTCGCGTCCGTCTTCACCGATCAGAACGACTTTCACCCGACCCTGACGAACGACGAAGAGCGAATCGCCGGGATCGTCCTCGAAGACGATGACGCTGCCCTTGGGATAAGCCTTTTCGCGGGTGAGCTCAGCAAACCGGACGAGCTCTGAGTCATCGAGCTTCGAAAACAGCGGTACGGTTCTGAGAAAATTGGCGGTTTCCATGCGCGTAAGATCGTGCGAGGGTTCGCTTTGGGAAGGCGGAAGCGCCCCGTCTACTCGACGATCACGCCCGCCACTGATGACGCCCCCCTACGGGCGACGTCACGCTCTAACCACAAAGTATTTCCCGGCCGCCTGCCGACGGCTGACTCCTGCACGCTGGCAAGCAACCACGCAGACATGAGCCTACAGCAACCGGCTACCGGTCGTAAGCCCACAAACCTATGCCACCTTGTCTCTTAGCTCCAGAACCGATTAACTTTCTCGGCTCTCCATTCGGTCCAAAGAGGTCCTAAAGTGAAGTCCGGTATCCATCCTGAATACGCAACGGCGACGGTGAAGTGTGCCTGCGGAGCCACCTGGCAGACGCGGTCCACCGTCGGCGAGCTCCACCTCGACATCTGCTCACAGTGCCATCCGTTCTATACCGGCAAG
>Ga0307412_10001790_pt1 | contig 11880 bp, 11 predicted proteins | sample DK1Cmetagenome_3_FD_203823 | JGI IMG/M metagenome (GOLD analysis project Ga0307412, IMG submission 203823) | Maize rhizosphere microbial communities from greenhouse at UC Davis, California, United States - DK15-C-1 | ecosystem: Host-associated > Plants > Roots > Rhizosphere > Soil | place: USA...
CATCGGACCCTCGCCTGGACGGGACAAAGCGCGCAGTCTAGCAGCCGCTTCGGCGATGCCGTCCGCGTTCGCGACGGCACCGAACCGCGTCGTCGTGCGACCCGAGCGCTACTGCAGCGGATGCTTGAGGACGATCGTCTCGTCCCGGTCGGCGCCCGTCGAGACCATCGCGAGCGGCGTGCCCGTGAGCGTCTCGATGCGCTTCAGATAGGCGCGCGCGTTCGCCGGCAGCGCATCGAACGCGTTGATGCCGACGGTGCTCTGTGACCAGCCGGGAAGCGTCTCGTACACCGGCGTGCACCGTGCCACTTCGTCCGCGCCGCTCGGGATGCGATCGACGCGCGCGCCGTCGACTTCGTAATGCGTGCAGATCCGAAGCTCGTCGAAGCCGTCCAGCACGTCGAGCTTCATCACGCACACGCCGTCGACGCCGTTGAGCTCGAACGAGCGGCGCAGCAGCGGGATGTCGATCCAGCCGCAGCGGCGCGGCCGCCCGGTCACCGAGCCGAACTCGTTGCCGCGCTTCGCGAGCGTCGCGCCGGTGGCGTCGGTGAGCTCGGTGGGGAAAGGCCCGCCGCCCACGCGCGTCGTGTACGCCTTCACGATCCCGAGCACGTAGTCGAGCGTCTGCGGCCCGATGCCGCTGCCCGGCGCGGCGGCGCCGGCGAGGCAGTTGCTGCTGGTCACGAACGGGTACGTGCCATGGTCGATGTCGAGCAGCGCCCCCTGCGCGCCTTCGAACACCAGCGTCTCGCCACGCGCGCGCATCGCATGGATGCGCGCGGCGACGTCGCCGATCATCGGGACGACCTGCGGCGCGAGCGCGAGCGTTTCGTCGCGCGTGCGCTCGAACGGAACCGGCGCCTGATGGAAATACTGCGTCAGCACGAAGTTGTGGAACTCGAGCAGCGCCGCGAGCTTCTCGCTGAAGCGGTCGGGATGCTGGAGGTCCTGCATGCGAAGCGCGCGCCGCGCGATCTTGTCCTCGTACGCGGGGCCGATGCCGCGGCCGGTGGTGCCGATCCTGCCTTCGGAGCTCTCGCGCGCCTGGTCGAGCGCGACGTGATAGGGCATCACCAGCGGGCACGCGGGGGAGATCGTGAGCCGCGAACGAAGCTCGACGCCGGCCGCCTCGAGCTCTCCGATCTCCTGCATCAGCGCGAACGGCGAGACGACGACGCCGTTTCCGATCAGGATCGTGACGCCGGGCCGCAGCACGCCGGACGGGATCAGGCGCAGCACCGTCTTGCGTCCGGCGATGACCAGCGTGTGGCCCGCGTTGTGACCGCCCTGGAAGCGAACGACCCCCTTCGCCTGCTCGGTCAGCCAGTCGACGATCTTGCCCTTGCCTTCGTCGCCCCACTGCGTGCCGATGATGACTACGTTCTTGCCCATGATCAATCCGATGGAAAGCGCGTTCGTGGGATCCGAGTCGACAGGCCGCGTCGGCGTTGCGCGTTTTCCATCGGCAGGGATTCAGACGGGCGGCTCGGGGCGGCCCGTCGCCGCCCGTGGCAACGGCGGGAAGATACGAGCGTCATGCGGGCGGCAAGGCCTCGATGGAGATTCACGTGCGCGCGAGCAGGTCGGCGAGCTGGCGCAGGTCGAGCGTGAATCCGGTCGCGGGTCGCGCCCGGCCGAACGACTTGCCGACGCCGTCGTAGCGGCCGCCGTTGCCGATCGCGTTCGGCTCGCCGGCGGTGAACACCGAGAAGATCGGACCGTTGTGGTAGTGATAGCCGCGCAGGTCCGCGAGATCGACGTGAAGCGCCTCGACGCGCGGCCCGAGGTCGGCCGCGAGCGTGTCGAGCGTGTCGAGCGCGTTCGCGATCGCCGGGACGTCGGGAAGGCCGGCCCGCGCGGCGGCGAGCACTTCGTCCGCGGGCCCATAGAGCGAGGCGAGCGCGGCGAAGGCGTCGCGCCACGCGGCCGGCAGTCGGGCCGTCAGCTCGTGCACGCCGGGCAGGTCCTTGCTCCGCATCGCGGAGAAGAGCTCGCTGTCCTCGGAGCCCGACGCGATGCCCGCGCCGCTCGCCAGCGCGCGGTACACGCCGACGTGCCCGAGATCCAGGTGCAGGCCGCGAACGCCGGCATCCGCGAGCGACGACAGCAGCAGCCCGATGACTTCGCGGTCGCCGGCAATGCCGACCTCGCCGAAGAGCTCGGCCCCGACCTGCACGACTTCGCGCGTCATGCCGGGAGGCGCGGGGGTCGCGCGGAGGACGCTTCCGGCGTAGCACAGGCGGTTGATGCCGGGCGAATTGAGAAGATGCGCGTCGATGCGCGCCACCTGCGGCGTGATGTCGGCACGCACGCCGAGCATCCGCCCCGACAGCGGATCGACGACCTTGAACGTCTGCAGGTCGAGGTCGCGCGCGCTGCCGGTCAGCAGCGACTCCAGGTGCTCGATCAGCGGCGGCTGCACCAGGCGATAGCCGTGGGCCCGGAGGTGATCCAGCAGCGTGCGCCGCAGCGCCTCCAGCGTCTCGGCTTCGGCGGGAAGCACGTCATCGATGTGCTCGGGGAGCAGCCAGTTACGCATGGCCGACCAGCATCAGTCCGAATACGCCGAGCACGATCGCCGTCAGGCCGATGAAGCGGATCTGCCCATCCGAGAGCGCCGTGAGGCGCGCGAACGCGTCGCGCCACACGCGCGGCGCGGCGAAAGGCAGCAGGCCCTCGACGATCAGCACGAGCGCGAACGCTGCCCAGACCCAGTCCGGCATCGGCGGCCTTCGCGAATCGCGTTAACGCGCCGCGCCGGCGGGCGCGCGCGACGGGGGGGCGCCGCCGGGCTGCTTGAAGTACTGGAAGAATTCGGACGACGGGTCGAGGACCATCATGTCGCTTCGACCGCGGAACGTCGCCTTGTACGCCTCGAGGCTGCGGTAGAACTTGTAGAACTCGGGGCTGCCGGAATAGGCCGACGCGTAGATCGCCGACGCCTTCGCGTCGCCTTCGCCCTTGATGCGCTGCGCTTGCCGATAGGCCTCGGCGAGGATCACCTGACGCTGGCGGTCGGCGTCGGCGCGGATGCGCTCCGATTCGGCGGCGCCGAGCGAGCGCTGCTCGTTGGCGACGCGGCGCCGCTCGGATTCCATCCGCTGGTACACCGGGCCCGTGACATCGGGCGGCAGCTCCAGCCGGCGCAGCCGGACGTCGACGACCTCGACGCCGATCGACTTCGCGTCGGCATCGGCCTTGGCGCGCGTCACCGCGGTGATCTTGTCGCGCTCGGTGGAGATCGCCTCGTTCACCGTGCGCTTGTTGAATTCCTCGGCGAGGTTCGCGCGCACCGTCTGCGACAGCCGGCGGCGCGCGGCCTCCTCGTCGCCCTGCACCGACCGGTAGTACTGCGCGACGTCGGCGATGCGCCACAGCACGATGAAGTCGACCAGGAGCGGCTTCTTCTCGGAGGTGGTGATGCGGTCCGGCTCGGCGTTGTCGAGCGTGAGATTGCGCTTCTCGTAGTAGCGCACGTTCTGCACCAGCGGCACCTTGAAGTACAGGCCGGCGGTGCGCTGCGTCTCGATGATCTCGCCCAGCTGGAACTTGATCGCGTACTTCGTCTGGTCGACCGTGTACAGCGCCTGAGACGCGACGAGCAGGATCGCGACGAACAGCGCGATCAGCGGCATCGTGATCTTCATCGTGTCTCTCCGGTCAGCGCTCGCGACTGCGCATGCCTTCGCGCGTGCGTGGCGGCTCGGCGCTCGCCGGTGCGTCGGTGGGCGCGCGCGGCGGCGTCACCGCCGCCGCGGGCGGCTCGGCCGCGATCGCCGGTGAGGCGCCCGCCGCCTGGATCAGGCGATCGAGCGGCAGGTAGAGGAGATTGCCGCCGCCGCGCTGGTCGACCACGACCTTGGGCGTGGTCGCCAGCACCGACTGCATCATGTCGAGGTAGAGGCGATCGCGCGTGACGGCCGGCGCCTTCTGGTACTCGACCAGCACCGAGCGGAATCGCGACGCGTCGCCTTCCGCCTTCTGCACCACCTCGGTCGTGTAGCCGTTGGCTTCCTCGAGCAGGCGCGATGCCATGCCTCGCGCGCGCGGCACCACCTCGTTCGCGTAGGCCTGGCCCTCGTTCTTCAGGCGCTCGCGGTCCTGGCCGGCCTTCTGCGCGTCGTCGAACGCCGCCTGCACCTTGTCGGGCGGCAGCACGTTCTGCAGCGTCACCTTCTGCACGAAGACGCCCGTGTGGTAGCGGTCGAGCATCTGCTGCATCAGCTGCTCGGTCTGCTTGGCGATCTGCTCGCGCCCTTCGTAGAGCGCGAAGTCCATCTTGCTGCGGCCGATGACCTCGCGGATCGCCGTCTCGGCGACGAACGACACGATCTGGTCCGGCTTGTTGTTGTTGAAGACGTAGTCCTCGGCGCTCTTCAGGTTGTATTGCACCGCGAACTGGATGTCGATGATGTTCTCGTCGTCGGTGAGCATCACCGTCTCGCGGTCGACCTTGTTGCGCAGCGTGTTGCGGTAGCCGACTTCGATCGTCTTCACCTGGGAGAAGTCGACGACCTGGACCGCCTCGACCGGGTAGGGCAGGTGCCAGCGCGGGCCCGGCTGCGTCGTCTCCATGTACTTGCCGAAGCGCGTCACGACGCCGCGGCGGCCTTCGTCGACGATGTAGAAGCCGCTCGCCAGCCAGACGACGAGCACCAGCACGGCCAGCAGCGCCGTGCCGCCGATCGGCAGGCTCGGCCGGCGCCCGCCGTCGTCACCGTCGCCGCCGCCCGTCTTGCGGGAGAAGAAGCTGTTGACGCGGCGATTCACGTTGCGCCAGATCTCGTCGAGGTCGGGCGGACCGCTGTTGTTGTTGCCGCGTTTGCCCCACTGGGGATCGTTGAGCGACATGGGCAGGCGAGAAGAAGCGGGATCCTCGAAATCGATCGGATGGGCGAAGGAGGCGCCGCCCGGATGCTACCCGGTCAGCGTGCGGCCCGGGCAGGCGGCGACAGCGACTGGGAACGGGCTGGCGACAGCGGGAACCGCTCGGCCAGCGCATCGCGCAAAGCCGCGCAGCCGGCTCCGGTCAGCGCGCTCACGCGAACGGCGGTGATGGTACCACAGGGGTCGCGCTCGACGCCCGCGTCGAGCCCCGCCGCGTCGACCTTGTTCAGCACGCGGATCTGCGCGACGTCGGCCGCGCCGATCTCCGCCAGAACGGACTCGACCGCGATGACCTGTTCGTCACGGTCAGCGGCGGAGGCGTCGATCACGTGCAGCAGCAGATCGGCCTCGGCCGCCTCGGCCAGCGTCGCGCGGAATGCCGCGACCAGGTCGTGCGGCAGGTCGCGGATGAAGCCCACGGTATCCGACATGACGATCGTCTGCCCGTCCGCGACATGCACGCGGCGCAGCGTCGTGTCGAGCGTCGCGAACAGGCGATTCTCGGCGACGACGTTCGCGCCGGTGAGACGGTTGAACAACGTCGACTTCCCGGCGTTCGTGTAGCCGACGAGCGCCACGCTGCGCACCTCGGCGCGGCGGCGCGTGCGGCTCTGCGTCGCGCGGCTCTTCGCCACGCCCTGCAGGCGCTCGGTCACGAGGCGAACGCGCTGCGCGATCAGCCGGCGGTCGGTCTCGAGCTGGGTCTCGCCGGGACCGCGCAGGCCGATGCCGCCGCGCTGGCGCTCGAGGTGCGTCCAGCCGCCGACGAGCCGCGTCGACATGTGCTTGAGCTGCGCGAGCTCGACCTGCAGCTTGCCTTCGCGCGTGCGTGCGCGCTGCGCGAAGATGTCGAGGATGAGGCTCGTGCGGTCGACGACGCGGCACTCGAGCGCGTTCTCGAGGTTGCGCTGCTGGACGCCCGAGAGTGCGTGATCGAAGATGACGAGGTCGGCGCCGGCGTCGCGGCACAGCGCGCCGATCTCCTCGACCTTGCCCTTGCCCGCGAACGTCGCCGCGTCCGGGCGTCGGCGCCGGCCGGTGACGCGACCGACGACCTGTGCGCCGGCGGACACGGCGAGCTCGGTCAGCTCGACGAGGCGATCGTCGACCTGTCCCTCGCCCAGGTCGAGCTCGACGAGGAGCGCGCGCTGGCCGGGCCGGGCGGTGCCGCGCGGCAGGTCGACCATCAGGCCGTGCAGGCGGAGGCGCCGCGGGGCACCTCGAGCGACAGGGTCATCAGCTCTCGGCGTCGCCGCCGGGCGTGTGATGCGGCATCGCGACCGGCCGCGACGGTACGACGGTCGAGATCGCGTGCTTGTACACCATCTGGGTCACGGTGTTCTTCAGCAGCACGACGTATTGATCGAACGATTCGATCTGGCCCTGCAGCTTGATGCCGTTGACGAGATAGATCGAGACCTGAACGTGCTCCTTGCGCAGCGTGTTCAGGAACGGGTCTTGTAACATTTGCCCTTTGTTGCTCATGCGCTCTCCCGTTCTTGTTGTCGAACAGCCGCCGCGGGGGATGGAAGGAACCAGCGTCCGGGGCGTCGCCACGACGGCCGCCGGCGTCTCGCCTCAGCTTCGGGCGTAGGGGTTGACGCCGGACTTAAATTGTATCCTAAGCGGCGTGCCCCGCAGTTGGAACGCCTCGGCGAAGAATCGTTCCAGGTAGCGCCGGTAAGCGTCCGGCACGTGCGCGAGCGCCGAGCCGTGGATGACGATCACCGGCGGATTCGACCCGCCCTGGTGCGCATAGCGCAGCTTCGGGCGCACCAGCCCCGCGCGCGGCGGCTGCTGGCGCTCGACCGCCTGCTGCAGCACACGCGTGAGCCGTGGCGTGGGAAGCTTGGACATCGCCGCGGCGTACGCGTGATCGACCGACTTCATCAGCGCGCCGATGCCGCGGCCCTCCTTCGCGGAGACGAAGTGCACGTCGGCGAAGGCGAGGAAGGCGAGCTTGCGATCGATCGCGCGCTTCAGCGCCTCGCGCTTCGCCGCATCGACGCCGTCCCATTTGTTGACGCCGAGCACGAGCGCGCGGCCGGCCTCGAGCACGTGGGCCGCGATGTGCGCGTCCTGCTCGCTGATCTCGTCGGTCGCATCGAGCAGGAGCACGACGACGTTCGCATCCTCGATCGCCTGCAGCGTCTTGATGACCGAGAACTTCTCGATCGCCTCGAACACCTTGCCGCGACGCCGCACGCCGGCGGTGTCGATCAGCGTGTAATGGCGGCCATCGCGCTCGAAGTCGAGATGGATCGCATCGCGCGTCGTGCCCGGCTCGTCGAACGCGATCACGCGCTCGGCGCCGAACAGCGCGTTGACCAGCGTCGACTTGCCGACGTTGGGACGGCCGACGATCGCCACCTTGAGCCGTTTGCGCACGTCGGGCGCGTCGTCGTCCTCGCGCGCATCGTCATCGGGCACGCGCGACAGCGCGAGGTCGACGAGATCGCGCACGCCTTCGCCGTGCGCCGACGAGACCGGCAGCGGGTCGCCGAGCGCGAGCTCGTGGAACTCGGCGGCGGCGCGCTCCGGCGGAATGCCCTCCGCCTTGTTCACGGCGAGCAGGATCGGGCGGCCCGACCGGCGCAGCAGATCGGCGATCTCGCGGTCGCGCTCGGTCAGGCCCTCGCGCGCATCGACGAGAAACAGCACGACGTCGCATTCGGCGATCGCTTCGCGCGTCTGCTTCGCCATCTCGCGGAAGATCCCGCTCTTCGCCACCGGCTCGAAGCCGCCGGTGTCGACGACGAGGTACGCGCGATCGCCGAGGCGCCCGCGGCCGTACTGGCGGTCGCGTGTAAGGCCCGGGTAATCGGCGACGAGCGCGTCGCGCGACCGCGTGAGGCGGTTGAACAGCGTCGACTTGCCCACGTTGGGGCGGCCGACGAGCGCGAGGGTGGGGATCATGATGCCGCCGCGCGGAACGGCGTCCGGCGCTATCGCGCCGCGATCGCGTACACGTTGCCGGCGCTCGACTCGAACACGATGCGCTCGCCGAGCAGCCGCGGCTGCCCGGTCGTCGGCGTGCCATCGGTGGCGATGCGGCCGACGTAGGTGCCCGTCGACTTCGCGAACACGTGCACGTAGCCCTCGAGGTCGAGCACCGCGAGCTGGCTGCCCATGACCTGCGCGGCGGTCGGACGCCGGCCCTTGATCGTGTCCTGTCGCCACAGCGAGGCGCCGGTGCTCTTGTCCAGCGCGTGGATCGCGCCCGCGTCGTCGACCACGTAGAAGGCGGAAGCGTCGGCGGCGATGCCCGACAGGCTCGACACCTCGCGCGTCCAGTTCACGGCGCCGCGCACGATCTCGAAACAGACGAGGCGGCCCTGGTAGGCCACGGCGCAGGCCTGCCGCTCCTCGACGACCGGGCGGCTGGTGACGTCGGCGATGCGCTCGAGCTCGGTGGCCCCCTTGGGAATTGCGACGGTGCCGTCCCAGCCGACGATGCCCGTTTGCAGGTCGAGCGCGAGCAGACGGCCCCCGGCCGTGCCGACGAACACGCCGCCCCGACTGGTCACCGGCCCGGCGGTGTTGCGAACGGTGAGCGGTGGGTTGGTCCGCTGGTGCACCCACTTCGTCTTGCCGTCGGCGGCCGTGATGCCGAAGATGCGGCCGTCGCCGGAGACGACGACGACCACGCCCTCGGCCACGAGCGGCGGTGCGATGACTTCGCTCGAGACGCGCGCGCTCCACGCGGGCTTGCCGTCGGTGTCGAACGCGAGCACGTCACCCTTGTCGGTGCCAACGACGACCAGCGTGGCATCGGCGCCAGGGCCCGCGGCGAGCGCTCGGCCGGCCGACGTCCGCCAGACGACGCGCCCGGTCTCGCCGTCGATGCGGACGAGCGTGCCGTCGGCCGCGGCCGCGTAGACGGTCCGCTCGACCACCGCGGGCACGAGGCCGGAGTGCGAACGGCCGATGCCCGCCTGCCAAGCGACGACCGGATTCGCCGTGGCGGCGAGCTCGGGCAGCGGCCCCGGCTTCGCCGCCGCGCCGCGCCCCGTCAGCCAGTCGAGCGATGGCGCGGGGAGACCCCACGACATCGGATTCAGCCACGACGTCGACGTCGTGCTGCACGCCGCGAGCGCGAGCACGAGCATCGCGACGGCGAGGCGACGCAACGCTGCCGCCGCCATCACTTGCTCGCCGCCTTCGTCGGGGGCGTGCCGCTCGCGGGCGCCGGCTTCGCCGCTGCGGCGGGCGCGGGCGATGCCGCCGCCGCGGGCGCGCTGCCCTGCGTCGTGCCGCCGGCCGGTAGCGCGTCGAGCTTCACCTGCACGTAGTTGCGATACGCGGACTTCGGATCGAGCTTCGCCAGCGCGCCCTGGTACGCGGTCCTCGCCTCGTCGATGCGCCCCGCCGCCGCGAGCGCGTCGCCGCGAAGGTCGGCGTACAGCCCGGCGAACGGCTCCGAATGCTTCGCGTCCAGCGTCGCGAGCGCCTGGTCGTACTGCTTCTCGTCGACCAGCGCTTCCGCGAGCCGGAAGCGCGCCACCTGCTTCAGCTCGTCCTCGCCGGCACGATCGATCACCCATGACAGCTGCGCCTTCGCGCCCGCCTTGTCACCGTTGTCCCACGCGAGCTTCGCGTACAGCAACGCGGCCCGCGGCGCGTAGCCGGTACCCGAGAACCGGTCGGCGAGCTGCGCCACCGCGTCGCGCGCCCGGGGGACGTCGTTGCTGCGCACCGCGGTCGTGACGGCGGAGTAGAGCACGGCCGCTTCCTCCGCCTGCTTGCTCGACCACCAGCGCCATCCGGCAACGGCGACGTACGCGAGGCACACGGCGATGATCGCCGCGAGAATGCCGTTGCCCCAGCGATTCCAGAACGCCTTGAGATCGTCGATCTGTTCCTGCTCTTCGAGGTCGTAGACCGCCATTCGTTTCTTCCGCCAGGATTGGGAGGTAGGTAATGCGCGCGCTGTTCAGAGGCGCCGCGCGAGCTCGCGAACGAGGTCGTCCATCGCCACGGGCAGCTGCTCGCCCGCTTCGCGCAGCGGCTTCAGCGACACCACGCCGCGCGCCGCCTCGTCGTCGCCGACGACGAGCGCGTAGCGCGCATTGCTCGCGTCGGCGCGTTTCATCTGCGACTTGAAGCTTCCGCCGCCGGCGTTGACGACCACCGCGTAACCCGCGTCGCGCAGCGCCTCGGCGGCGCGTCGCGCGAGGACGCCAGCAGCTTCGCCGGCATGGACGACGTAAGCGGCGGGCGCGGCGACGCCCTGCTGCCCGGCTTCCTTCATCAGCAGGATCATCCGCTCGACACCCATGCCGAACCCGCAGGCCGGTGTCGGTCGCCCGCCGAGCGCTTCGAACAGCCCGTCGTAGCGCCCGCCGCCGGCGACGGTCCCCTGCGCACCGAGGCGGTCCGTGACCCACTCGAACACCGTGCGATTGTAATAGTCGAGGCCGCGCACCAGCCGCGGGTCGATCGTATAGGCGATGCCCGCTTCGTCGAGCAGGCGCTGCAGCGCCTCGAAATGCGCGCGCGACTCGCCGCCGAGCATGTCGACCAGTCGCGGCGCGCCGGCGAGCACGGGCTGCATCGCTGGGTGCTTGCTGTCGAGGATGCGCAGCGGGTTCGTCGCCAGGCGGCGGCGCGAATCCTCGTCGAGGACGTCGAGGTGTTCGCCGAGGTAGGCGACCAGCCGCTCGCGATGCGCGCGTCTCTCCACGGCATCGCCGATCGAGTTGATCGACAGGCGGATGCCGTCGCCGAGCCCGAGCACGCGCCACAGTCGCGCCAGCATGATCATCTGCTCGGCATCGACGTCGGGCCCGGGAAAGCCCAGCGCTTCGACGTCGAACTGGTGGAACTGGCGATAGCGGCCCTTCTGCGGGCGCTCGTGGCGGAACATCGGACCCGCGAGCCACACGCGCTGCGGACGCTCGTAGGTGAGGTTGTGCTCGATCGCCGCGCGCACGATGCCGGCCGTCGCCTCCGGGCGCAGCGTCAGGCTCTCGCCGGACAGCTTGTCGTCGAACGTGTACATCTCCTTCTCGACGACGTCGGTCACCTCGCCGATCGCGCGCACGAACAACGGCGTCTGCTCGACGATCGGCACCCGCAGGTTGCGATAGCCGTACAGCGTGAATACTTCGCGCACCGCGTCCTCGAAGCGCTGCCAGAGGACCGCCTCGTCGGGCAGCACGTCGTTCATGCCACGCACCGCCTGCAGCACGGGTGGCCGAGATGCGCGGGCGGGCGCCGCGGGGGCCCCGCTGTTCGTCGACGCTGGCATCGGTCAGTTGAGCTGCAGCCGCGCGACGTTCTGGCGGTGATAGGCCGACGTGTCCACCGTCGCACCGCGCCAGGTGACGGTCGTCTGCGCGACGTTGCCGAGCGTCACCTCGAACGGCGGCGTCCCGGTGATCGTCTGCGTCGAGCCGGCGGACATCGTGCCGACCAGCAGCCGCTGGCCCGCGGCGTCGCGCACCTCGGTCCACGAAGGCGCGCGATAGCTGATCACGAGCGTCACCTGCTCGCCTGCAGCACCCGGCGCGGAGCTCGCAGAAGGCGCCGGCACTGGCGTGGCGGCGACGGCGGGCATCGACGTGCCGCCGATCGGCACGCTGGGCGCTGCGGCGCTGCCCGCGTCCGCCGCCTGCGTCGCCGGGGTCGCATCGCGCGGTGGCAGCGACGGCGCGTCGGCGGCGCTCGTGCGCGGATCGGCGCCGGTCAGCGGGTTCGGCAGCGGCGTGGTCCCGCCGGGAAGCGCGGGCGGCATCACGGGATCCGCTGAGGTCGGCTTGTCGGACGCGCCGCCGGGAAATGGCCACGGCAACCCGCCATTGCGATCGAGCTCGTACCAGGCACCGAGGCCGATGAGTGCCAGCAGCAGCACCGGAATGGCGACCCGCGCGATGCCGCGGCGCGGGCGCTCCTCGAAGGCGCCGATCGGCCGGGCGCGGCTGCCCAGCGTCGGGCGCTCGAGTGCGGGCGCGGCGCTCGCATCGGGCAGCGCCGCGACGACGGCGTCGG
>Ga0307412_10001791_pt1 | contig 11879 bp, 11 predicted proteins | sample DK1Cmetagenome_3_FD_203823 | JGI IMG/M metagenome (GOLD analysis project Ga0307412, IMG submission 203823) | Maize rhizosphere microbial communities from greenhouse at UC Davis, California, United States - DK15-C-1 | ecosystem: Host-associated > Plants > Roots > Rhizosphere > Soil | place: USA...
CTCCCCGGTGGGCTTTGCCGCCCAGCTGCACGTAGGCCTGGCCATCCACAACTACGGCATCCAGGAATACATGCAGCACTCGGACAAGACCAACGAGGTCTTCCAGCAGTCCATGACCTTCAAGGACGGCTACCTGCACCCCGGCGACAACCCCGGCATCGGCGTCGAATTCAACGAGGAAGCCGCGGCTGCGTTCCCGTACCAGCAGGCCTACCTGCCCTACAACCGCCTGGTCGACGGAACGGTGCATGACTGGTGAGTACGATCGACCCTGCAACAACCGGCAAGCTCCGTGTGGTGGTGATGGGCGTGTCCGGCTGCGGCAAGACGACCATCGGCGACCTTGTCGCCCGCGAACTCGGCGTCCCCTTCCTCGACGGCGACTCGCTCCACCCGGTGGAAAACGTCGCCAAAATGGCGGCCGGCACCCCGCTGACCGACGACGACCGCTGGCCCTGGCTCGCCACCGTCGGCGCCGCTCTGGCCCAAGCCGGTGACGGCGGGCTGGTGCTCGCCTGCTCGGCGCTGCGCCGCAGCTACCGCGACGCCATCCGGGAACAGGCCCCGGACACCGTCTTCCTGCACCTGCACGGAATCAAGGAAGTCCTGAAAGCCCGCACCGAAGGGCGGACGGGGCACTTCATGCCGCCCGCACTCCTGGACTCCCAGCTCGCCACGCTGGAACCGCTCGAAGCCGACGAAGCCGGATTCGTCGTCGACATCGCCGCCCCCGTCGCGGACGTTGTGGCCGCGGCACTGACAAACCTCGCCGCCGTCGTACGCCCTGCCCCTGATCGGGCAGGCACCAAGCCGCGGCAGCCCGGCGTCCACCTGGCTGCTCCGCCGTTCAATCTCGACGACGACGCCATCGCCTGGGTGGAAGGCACCATCGGTGCCATGACGCTTGAGGAGAAGATCGGGCAGCTTTTCATCAACCACAACAACAGCTACGCGCCGGAGTACCTCGATGGCGTGCTGGACACCTACCACGTGGGCGGCATGCGCTACCGGCCGGGTCCGTCCGCGGCCGTGCAGGAACACATCCGGTACGCCCAGTCGAGGTCGCGCATTCCGCTGCTGGTGGCTTCCAACCCGGAGATGGGCGGGGCCGGAAGCTGCGACGACGGCACGTTCGTGTCCACGCACCTGCAGGCGGGGTCGCACCCGGACAAGGGTATTGCCCGGCAGATGGGCCAGGTGGCCGGCGTCGAAACCGCGGCTTTGGGCTGCAACTGGGCGTTCTCGCCCATCGTGGACATCCACTACAACTGGCGGAATACGGTCATCTCCACGCGATCCTTCGGCAATACGCCGGAGATCGTGGTGGAGCGGGCAAAAGAGTACTTCGACGGCATCAGCGAGTCGCCCACCGTCTGCGCCATGAAGCACTTTCCCGGCGACGGTGTTGATGAGCGTGACCAGCATGTGGTGACGTCCTACAACACGTTCAGTTATGAGGAGTGGAACCGGACCTACGGCCACGTGTACCGCGAGATGATCGCACACGGGGTGCAGTCCATCATGGTGGGGCACATCGGGGCGCCGGAGCTGTCCCGGCACTTCCGGCCGGGGCTGCCGGATTCCGAAATCCTGCCCGCCACGCTCGCACCCGAGCTGCTGCAGGACCTGCTCCGCGGCGAGCTGGGTTTCAACGGGTTGGTCCTTACCGACGCGTCGCTGATGGTAGGCCTGACGCAGGCGATGAAGCGCAAGGACCTGGTGCCTGCCACCATTGCCGCGGGCTGCGACATGTTCCTGTTCTTCCGCAACCCTGCGGAGGACTTTGGCTACATGATGGACGGGTACAAGTCCGGCGTTATCAGCGAGGAACGGCTGCACGATGCCCTGCGGCGGATCCTTGGGCTGAAGGCTTCGCTGGGGCTGCACCGGAAGCCTTTGGACGAGCTGGTGCCGCCTGTTGAGGCGCTGTCCGTCATTGGTTCCGAGGCGCACCGGGCCATTGCGGCCGACGTCGCGGACAAGACGGTCACCCTGGTCAAGGACACTGCGGGAAACCTGCCCATCACCGCCGAAACCCATCCGCGGATCCGGCTGTACGGCATCTCCGGCGGTGCTGACTTCACCCGGGCCGATCCGCTGGCCTACCTGGACACCGTCAAGGAGGAACTCGAGGCGGCCGGTTTCGAAGTCCATGTCTTCCGGACCGCCGAGCAGCGTGAAGCTGCGGGGGAGGCGGACGTGAACTTCATGACCGTCCTGGCAGAGGAAGCCACGGGGGACTACCCGGAAAAGTACGACGCCGCTTTCGTGTTTGCCAATGTCAAAGGCTTCGCGCAGGAGGCGGCCATCCGGATCAAGTGGTCCTCACCGATGGCGGCCGAGATCCCGTGGTATGCCACGGAGGTCCCCACGGTGTTCGTGTCGCTGAACCAGCCAAACCATTTGATCGACGTGCCCATGGTCCGTACGGCGATCCACGCGCACGCCGGTTCACGGGAGGCCATCCGGGCAGCCATCGAAAAGATCCAGGGCAAGTCTGCGTTCCAGGGGACGTTCAACGACAACGTGTTCTGCGGGTCCTTCGACACCCGGCTCTAGATATCGCGCTGGCGGCCGGGACGCCGGGCGCGGGGATGAATCCCTGTGTCCGGCGTTCTTGCGTTGTGTCACAGGGGACGTTCGTCAGGCGCGGCCGGAGGCGTCACGGGCGGCCTTCTCGCTGGCGGCCAGCATGTCGGTGAAGGTGGCTTTCAGCATCCTGTCGATCAGTGGCCCGGTGAATCGGCCGATGGGGCCGCCGCGGGGGACGTAGCGGTAATCGAAGGTCGCCAAGGTCCCGTCGTCCACGGCTACAAGTGAGAGTGAAGACTTGGCACTTTTGAACGGAACCAGCGCGTTCGGATGATTCTCTGTGTCCATCCTGCGGCCTTTATCCCAGACAGTGACGGTTTCATCCATGGTGCCCATGGGCTTGAGCTCGACGCGCCGGCGGGCACCCACTCCGCTGGACTGGTCGCCAATGGCACAGGTTGCCCTGAGGCCGTGCCAGTGCTCGGCGAGATGCGGGAAATCGGAGTAGAAATCCCACACTGAATCGGCGGGAACGGGCATCCGACGCTGCACGGTGATATGGCGTTCCGGCATGTGAACCACTTCGAATCTGCGCCTGGCGGGAGGGTGTGCAGTTCCATGATCCCGCTGGCAGAAGCAGCCCGCAATCCTTCTCGAAGCCTTCTGCCTGGTATGCAGAACCCGCGACATCCCAGGACTGGAACCCAAGAAAGCAGAAGGTCCCGGTTTCCTTTGTCTCAAAGGAAACCGGGACCTTCTCATCTGGCGGTGACGGTGGGATTTGAACCCACGTTGGCTTTTACACCAAACAACATTTCGAGTGTTGCACCTTCGGCCGCTCGGACACGTCACCAACCTCAATAGGGTACCGGAGCGGGGCGCACATCCCCAAAACGGGCGATGATCCCCGGTGGCAGGGCTCGCTGCCACCGCGACCTTTGGGGGCAGCTGGCGGGGGTGAGCAACCGTGCAGAGGTGCCTGCCAAAATGTCATACCCCCATTAGAGGATGTCTTTATGGGAACCGGCACGCGCACGGCGTCAGCGATGGAGGGCATTCGTTCCACCATGGCTGCCCTCGAAGCGCTGTTCCTCGAAGAAGAAGAGCTGGAGGCTGCGGCCGCAGACGGGGATGCCGACGGATCCGTGGTGGATGTCATGGGGCGGTTGTATCGGCTTCGGTTGGCGCGACTGGAGGTGGAGTCGACACTGGAAGCCCAGAACGCCGCACTGAAAGCCAGGGACTCGGCCGAGGCCTTCGACCTGCAAGAGGCTATGACCCCACCCGATGCCTCCACCCACGACCGCACCTATGCGGAAATATCGGCAGTGGAAGAAATCGCCGGGATCCTGACCGTCAGCGCCGGGGCAGCAGGGGCATTCCTGTCCCAGGCCCGGCGGGTATGCTCCCTCCCCTCGGTCTACGGGGCTCTGTCTTCCGGGGCGTTGTCGTGGCAGGGCGCCAGGATCATCGCTGATGAAACAGAGGCCCTGGACCATCCCGCCGCCGTCGCTTTGGCGGATCATTTTCTGGACCCGGACGCGTCGAATCCCGCGCGGGGCTGTCCGGCTGGGCAGCTGGTTCCTTCACGGTTGAGGTCGAAGGTGCGGGCCTGGCGGGAGCGGCATCATCCGCAGTCAATCGAGAAACGGCACGCCAAGGGCGTCGCGGACCGGCGGGTCGAATTCACCCCTGACCGGGACGGCATGGCCTGGATCGCCGCCTACCTCCCGGCCGACAGCGCGCTGGCGGCCTGGAACAAAACCACGGCCATCGCCCGCGGCCTCCAAGGACCCAACGAAACCCGCACCCTCACCCAAATCAAGGCCGACGAAGTCGCCCGCCGCCTCCTCGCCCCCGCTCACGCCATCACCACCACCACAGACGCCGGCACCGGCACCGGGCCGAGCATAGCCACCCCGGCCGGCGGCGGGGACACGGAAGGCAGCCAGGGACAGTTCCCGAAAGACTCCATCGGGCTTGCCGCGCTCGATGGTTCTGACGAGCCCGCTGCGGACCTTGGCATCCCCGACGCCCTGGCAGCGGCGTCCCTGGAGGCGAGCAACGCCGGCGGGCACGGAGACAGCAGCCTTGGCTATCCCCCAACCTGCGCGTTTCTCGGCGACCCGGAGGTCGGGAAGATTCCGACCCCGCGGGCGGACGTCATCGTTACAGTCCCCGTGTTCGCCCTGTTAGGCCAAGCCGACGAACCGGCCATCCTCGACGGCTACGGCCCCATCCCCGCATCCATGGCCCGCAAACTCCTCGCCGACGGAGCCGACTCCTTCACCCGGGTCCTCATCGACCCACGCGACGGCGCCCCGCTGGAAATCGGCCGCACCAGCTACCGGCTCACCAAAGCCATGCGACAAGCCCTGACCGTCAGGGACGGCAAATGCACCTTCCCTGGCTGTAACAACAACGCCCTGGACAACGAAGCCGACCACCTCCAGGCGTGGCAACACGGCGGAACCACCGGAATCAGCAACCTGGCACAACTCTGCCCAAAACACCACCGGCTCAAACACAACAGCGGCTGGGCACCCACAGAAGCAACGAGATCCGAACCACCCGGCTGGAAATCACCCACCGGCCGCACATATCCCGCCGAGCAACCCGACCGGGAACCACCGTGTCTGCCCGAGGGAATCCTGCCGCCCGGAATTTTGCCACCGGGAGTCCTCCCGATGAAACGAAGCCTCCTTGAGGATGCCGTTGTCACATATCTGTCAGGCTGACAACAACTGAGCACGTGCACCCGCCGGCCGTACCACGTCGTGCCTGGGCAGATGCACACCGCCACGAACCGCCGCCAACCGGCGCACAACGCCACGAACCGCCGCCAACCGGCGCACAACGCCGCCAACCGCCGTCGGACTTTCCCCGCCCGCTCCTGTCCGGCTAGATTCATCAGCACGATGACTAATGCGAATAACCCCGTCCACGCCACCGCCTACTGGACCACGGCCCGGGAACACGGGGAGCTCCTGCCGGAGGAGCTCCGCGCTCCCGGCCCCGGCGAAGCCCTAGTGTGTGCCCTCTATTCCGGTATCAGCAAAGGCACGGAGATGGTGGTCCACAGCGGCGCTGTCCCGCCAAGGGTGGCCCAGCAGATGCGGGCACCCCACCAGGAAGGGCAGTTCCCGGGGCCGGTGAAATACGGCTACCTGTCGGTGGGCGTGGTGGAGGAGGGCCCGGAGGAATGGAAAGGCCAGCGGGTCTTCTGCCTCAACCCCCACCAGGACCGCTACGTGGTGCCGGTCTCCGAGCTGACCCGGATCCCGGATGACGTGCCCACCCGGCGCGCAGTCCTCACTGGAACCGTGGAGACGGCTGTCAACGCGCTGTGGGAGGCCGGGCCGCGGCTGGGGGACCGGGTGGCGGTGGTCGGCGCAGGGCTGGTGGGCGGCATGGTGGCCACCCTCCTGCGCACCTTCCCACTGTCCCGCCTCCAGCTGGTGGACCTGGACCCAGGCCGGAAAAACCTGGCGGACGCACTGGGTGTCGACTTCGCCCACCCGGATGACGCGCTGGCCGACTGCGACATCGTCTTCCACTGTTCAGCCTCGCAGGAAGGCCTGGAGAGAAGCCTGCAGCTGGCCGGCGATGAGGGGGACGTCATCGAGATGTCCTGGTACGCCAACCGCGAAGTCACCCTGCCGCTCGGCGAAGACTTCCACGCGAGGCGCCTGTCCATCAGGGCCAGCCAGGTGGGAGTCGTGGCCCGTGCCCGCCGCCACCGCCGCACCAACGCGGAGCGCCTGGAACTTGCCGTGTCCCTCCTGAAAGATCCGGTGTTCGATGCGTTCCTCACCGGGTCGTCGCCATTCCAGGACCTGCCCGAGGTGGTGCAGGGCCTCGCCCACGGCACCATCGAGGCCCTGTGCCACGTCATCGAATACCCGCAACACAACGCAGAACCGCAGCAGTCAGCCCCCAGCCATCCCACAGACCAGAGGTAACGCATGTTCAGCCTGACCGTACGCCGCCACTTCATGATCGCCCACAGCCTGCCGCGCGAGGCTTTTGGCCCGGCCCAGGCCCTGCACGGGGCAACCTTCGTCGCTGAGGTTTCGTTCCGCCGGCACACGTTGAACGACGACGAAATTGTCCTGGACATCGGCGCCGCCGGAACCGTCATCGAGGAGGTGCTGGCAGGGCTCAACTACCGCAACCTGGACGAGCACCCGGACTTTGCGGGCAGGCTCAGCACCACCGAGGCGCTGGCGCAGTACATCGCCCAGGAGGTCGCGGGAAAGATTGAAAACCACGACGACGGCCGGCACCTGCAAGGGATCGACGTCACCCTGCGCGAAAATCCGGACGCCTGGGCCACCTACTCGCTGGACCTGTCCGCCTAGACCCATGCGCCGCATCCGCCTGCTGGTTCCCGGCAATATCCACCACCACTCCGGCGGCAATGCCTATAACGCCAAGCTGGTCCGCGGGATGACGCAGCTCGGGGCAGACGTCGAGGTAGTGCCTGTCGACGGCGCGTGGCCGGAACCCTCAGCCAAGGACCGGCGCCGGTTCGGTGGCCTTATCGGCGCCTGGGGTCCGGAAGCGGAGCAGGAGTCTGCCGTGGACATCGTGGACGGACTCGTCGCCGTCGGCGTCCCGGACGAATTGGAGTACGCGGCCAAGGCCGGGCAGCATGCCTGGGTGCTGGCGCACATGACAGTCGATGTGACGGAGGATCCCGGTCCGCTGAAGCGGGAGGCGCGGTCCATGCGGGCAGCTTCCGGAATCATCTCCACCAGCACCAGCACGGCGGCCATCCTGCGGGAGCGCCATGGGCTGGCCGGCATCCGCGTAGCCCTCCCCGGCGTCGATCCAGCACCGGTGGCGTCCGGGTCCCGGCCGCCCCACCTGATTGTCGTGGCGGCCCACCTGCCCAACAAGGACCAGCTGCTGACAGTTGAAGCACTCGCCTTGCTCAAGGATCTTGAATGGAGCGCCGCCATGGTGGGGTCTGACCAGGCGGACCCGGCGTACGCGGCGGAGGTGCGGTCCGCCGTCGCCTCCAACGGGCTGGACGACCGGCTCCGGATCACCGGCGAACTCCTGGGCGACGCCCTGGAAAGGGCGTGGGACGCCGCGGACCTGAGCCTGCTGGTGTCCCGGGTGGAGGCCTTCGGCATGGTGGTCACGGAGTCGCTGGCACGGGGAATCCCGGTGGTGGTGCGGCAGGGGACAGGCGCCGAGGAAGCGCTGGGGCTGGCAGGGTTGATGAACGACGACGGCGGGGCCCGGCTTCCCGGCGCGGCCGTACCGCTTGTGCCGGGAGACCGGGAGAACCCCGCGAGGCTCGCCGGCGTCCTGCGCCGCTGGCTTCAGGACCAGGCCGCGAAGGACGAATGGCGGGCGGCGGCACTGGCTGCCCGGGACCGGCTGCCCGGGTGGGACCAGACGGCACGAACCGTCCTCGACGCGGTGGAGCCAAGGAGGGCAACCGGCTAGGACCGCCACAACGTCCTGCTACAAGCGGCTCCGGTGCCCGGCGAAGAAACCGCGGAGCAGTTCCGCGCATTCGGCTTCCCGCACCCCGGGGTAGACCTCCACCCAGTGGTTGAGGCGGCGCTCGCGCAGGACATCGAACACCGATCCCGCGGCGCCTGCTTTCTCATCCCAGGCACCGAAGACAACCCGGGGAATCCGGGCGAGGACGATTGCGCCGGCGCACATGGCGCACGGTTCAAGGGTGACCACAAGCGTGCAGTCGGACAGCCGCCAGCCGTCTGCCTTCCCGCCGCTGCGGGCGGCGAGCTCGCGCAGCCGTTCTGCTGCCTGGCGGATTGCCACCACCTCGGCGTGCGCCGTCGGGTCGCCAAGCTCCTCCCGCTGGTTGCGTCCGGAACCCAGCACGGCGCCGTCGGGCCCGAGCACCACGGCGCCGATCGGCACGTCCTCTGTCGCAAGGGCGCGGCGGGCTTCCGCAAGGGCAAGACCCATCCACGTGTCGTGTTTTCCAGCGGAGACCATGGCTCAATGATAGTTTCGAAGGATACCCTGAGCCCGTGACGACCAGCGCCGGGAGGCACAATGAGCACCGTCCGTGACCGTGTGGACAAATGGTTCAAACCCTACGCCGCCCTGTGGCTGACCCTGATCATCGGTGGAGCCCTGGTGCTCTCCATGGCACTGCTGGGCGCCGAGGTGTACTCGGACGTGGTGGATGAGGAAGGCCTGGCGAGCCTCGACATTCCCGCCCTCGAGTATTCGCAGTCACTGCGGAACCCGGAAACGGACGCCTTCGTCACCGCCTTCACCAACATCGGTGGCGGGGTCGGGATGCCCATCCTCGCGAGCATCCTGACCGCCTGGCTCACGTTCCTGAGCCGGTCCTGGCGGCCGCTGATCCTGGTTGGCGGTGCGGCTGCGGTGTCCACCACAGCCACCACCATCGGCAAGCGCCTGGTGGGCCGGACCCGTCCGGACCATACGGAGGCGGTGCCACCGTACGAAACCACACCATCCTTCCCCAGCGGCCATACCCTGAACACCACCGTGGTGATCGGCGTGCTGCTCTACATCGTGTGCCTGCATTTCTTCAAGCTGTGGGTGCGCATCACCGCCATCACAACGGGCGTGATTTTCATCATCGCGATGGGGTTGAGCCGGGTATTCCTGGGGCACCACTGGCTCACTGACGTGATGGCCGGCTGGCTGCTGGGCCTCGCGTGGGTGCTGATGGTGATACTGGCCCACCGGCTGTTCCACCTGATCAGGCGGCGGGAGCATGTGGGACCGGCACCCGATTTCGAGCATCCTGTGGTGCGGGATGTGGTGGTCGAGGCCATGCATCACGACGGCCCCGGCGGGCACGGGAAGGACAACGCCGGGTGATAGTTTTGACCCATGCGAACTCTCGTTGTGGACCACCCGCTCGTCGCCCATAAGCTCACCGTCCTGAGGGACAAAAACACCCCGTCCCCGGTGTTCCGGCAGCTGACCGAAGAGCTGGTGACCCTCCTCGCTTACGAGGCAACCCGCGAAGTCCGCACCGAACCCGTCACCATTGAAACGCCCGTCAGCACCACCGTGGGAACCGCATTCACCAAGCCCACCCCGCTGGTGGTTCCCATCCTGCGCGCAGGCCTGGGCATGCTCGAGGGCATGACCAAGCTGGTCCCCACCGCCGAAGTAGGCTTCCTTGGCATGGCCCGGGATGAGGAAACCCTGGACATCATCACCTACGCCGAGCGGCTTCCCGAGGACCTCACCGGCCGCCAGATCTTCGTCCTGGACCCGATGCTCGCCACCGGCGGAACCCTGCGCGAGGCCATCAAGTTCCTGTTCAAGCGCGGCGCCTCGGACGTCACGTGCATCTGCCTGCTGGCCGCACCCGAGGGCCTCGCCAAGCTGGAAGAGGAGCTTTCGGACGCCAATGTCACCATCGTCCTGGCCTCCATTGACGAAAAGCTGAACGACAAGTCCTACATTGTTCCCGGCCTCGGGGATGCGGGCGACCGCCTCTACGGCATCGCCGGCTGAGGTTCAAGCCTTCCAAGACAAGGAGCGCAGCCGTAGCCTGTGCCCATGGATTGGAAACTTGAACTCGTGTTTGTCCCTGTGTCCGACGTGGACCGCGCTAAGGATTTTTACGTCAACAAGGTGGGCTTCAACGCCGATTTCGACCAGCGGCCCACTGAGTCCATCCGCTTCGTCCAGCTGACGCCGCCGGGCTCGGCCTGCTCCATCTGCATCGGGGAAGGACTCACGGACGCCCCTCCGGGGACCGGCTCCAACCTCCAGCTGGTGGTCAACGACATCGATGCCGCGCACCGCCACCTCAAGGAGAACGGCGTGGACGTCAGCGACGTGGACGTGCAGGATTGGGGCCACTTCGTCTACTTCGCCGATCCGGACGGCAACAGGTGGGCGGTGCAGTACATCCCCGGACGGGATTCTTAACACAAACGGTGGTTGAGCCTGTCGAAACCCGCGCGGGTTTCGACAGGCTCAACCACCGTTCTGTACCTCAGCTGCGGTTTAGTACCAGTTGTTGGCGTAGTGGAAGTTCAGCGCGCCACAGGGGGACTGGTAGCGCTCCTTGATGTAGTTCAGGCCCCAGTTGATCTGCGTGCGGTAGTTGGTGAGGTAGTCCGCACCGGCGCTTGCCATCTTCTCGGCGGGCAGGGACTGGACGATACCGTAGGCACCGCTGCTGGGGTTGGTTGCCGTGGTGGTCCAGTCGGATTCCTTGGTCCACAGCGTCACCAGGCACTGCATCTGGTCCTGGGCCCAGCCGTAGGAACCGAGCTGGCCGGCCGCGTAGGCCTGGGCGCCTGCCGGGTCATTGACCGCGACGACGGGAGCAGGCTCCGGTTCAGGAGCGGGCTCGGGTGCCGGAGCAGGTTCTGCGGCGGGGGCGGGCTCCGGTGCGGGTGCCGGGGCGGGCTCGGCGGCCTGCGGAACAACGTTGATTTCGGCGGGGGCGGGGGACTCGGCAGGGTTGGACCGGATCTCGCTCTTTTCGATGCTCATCTGCGCATCGGAGGACGCCGCCGAGGTGCTGGTGGTGGTCGCGGCCGGAATCAAAGCATTCGTCGCCTGGCCGGCGGCGCCGATACCTACCAGCAGCGCACCGGACGTTGCGAGGACCGCGGCGCGCTTGCCGAGGGTGAACTTCTTGCCTTCCGGACGCTGGGAATCGCTGTCTGAGCCCTTTTTTGGGCGCGGTTTAGCCGGGAATGTCAACATGATGAATCGCCTCTCACACCTGCGGAGTTAGCTGTCGGGTTCGGATGAGGGCATCCGGCCGCACGGAAAAATCACGTGCTGGCTTAACCCCAAGGGCAATCAGTGCCCGGGACGGTGGGTCCCCCGCCTCTGCCTTCGATCAAGCGGAATCCGGGAAGTGGCAGAGCTTGGCGTCATCCGGATATACGGCCCGAACGGGAACCGTACCTAATCGACGGTACAGGAGATGGGCGCATAAGTCACATTTAGGTAACGGACATCACGGCATCGGCGCGTCGAGTTGTGCAATCTAGCGCATCAGAGGCAGTTGGAGGGCGAACTGTGTCCTCCCGGGCTGTGACGTCACCGTGACCTTGCCGCCATGCGCCTCGACGATGGATTGCACGATGGACAAGCCGAGTCCGCTGGTTCCCTCAGCGGCCGAGGCCCCCGCCTGGTCACCCGCACCCTTCCGCGCTGCGTCTGCGCGGGCAAACCGGGAAAACACGTGGTCCACGAACTCCTCGGGGATGCCGCCCCCGTCGTCCGTTACGGTCACGACCGCAGCGCCCTCGGATGTGGTGCCGACGCCGGTGACCACCGTGGTTCCCGCCGGCGTGTGCTTGCGTGCATTCGACAGCAGGTTCATCAGGACCTGCCGCAAC
>Ga0307412_10001793_pt1 | contig 11879 bp, 8 predicted proteins | sample DK1Cmetagenome_3_FD_203823 | JGI IMG/M metagenome (GOLD analysis project Ga0307412, IMG submission 203823) | Maize rhizosphere microbial communities from greenhouse at UC Davis, California, United States - DK15-C-1 | ecosystem: Host-associated > Plants > Roots > Rhizosphere > Soil | place: USA...
GCCTACACCAAAGTTTGCGACAGCCTCTAGCGGGAGAAACACAGTGATATTCGACTATGTCCTCAGCGGTGCCGTGACCGTGTTCCTCACCGTCTACCTCACCTATGCCCTCATCCGCCCTGAGCGATTCTGATCTCTCATAGCGCCGGGTATTGAAAGTTAATCAAGATGACCCTCAACGGATGGCTTCAGATCCTGCTCTACTGCGGGATCGTTCTCGCGCTCGTCAAACCGCTCGGCGGCTACATGACGCGTGTCTTTTCGGGCGAGCGCACGCTTCTCTCACCCGTCCTCGTTCCGATCGAACGGGGACTTTACGCATTGTCGGGCACCAGCGAGCGCGAAGAGCAGCACTGGACGACCTATGCGATCTCGATGCTCGCCTTCAATCTCCTGGGCGCGCTGGTGCTTTACGCGCTGCTGCGCCTGCAGGCGGTGCTGCCTTATAACCCGGCCGGCATGGCCGCCGTCGGGCCCGAGCTCTCCTTCAACACCGCCGTCAGCTTCGTCAGCAACACCAACTGGCAGAACTACGGCGGCGAAAGCACGATGTCCTATCTGACGCAGATGGCGGGACTGACCGTGCAGAACTTCGTCTCGGCGGCCACCGGCATTGCCATCGCGCTTGCCTTCATCCGGGCGTTTTCGCGCGCATCCGGCAAGGCAGTCGGCAATTTCTGGGTCGATATGGTGCGAGCGACCTTCTACATCCTCCTGCCGCTCTGCATCGTTATGACGCTTGTCTTCGTCGCACTCGGCGTGCCGCAGACGCTTGGCGCCTATGTCGAGGCGACCACGCTCGAAGGCGCCAAGCAGACGATCGCGGTCGGCCCCGTTGCCTCGCAGCTGGCGATCAAAATGCTGGGCACCAATGGCGGCGGCTTCTTCAACGCCAATTCCGCGCATCCGTTCGAAAACCCCGATGCGATTTCCAACCTGATCCAGATGGTGGCGATCTTCGCGATCGGTGCCGCGATGACCAACGTCTTCGGTCGCATGGTCGGCAACCAGAAACAGGGTTGGGCGATCCTTGCCAGCATGTTCGTGCTCTTCCTCATCGGCGTCGGCGTCACCTACTGGGCTGAAGCGGCCGGCAATCCGCTGATGCATGCCTTCGGCCTTGAAGGCGGCAACATGGAAGGCAAGGAAGTGCGCTTCGGCATCACGCTCTCCTCGCTCTTCGCCGTCATCACCACGGCAGCGTCGTGCGGCGCGGTCAACGCCATGCACGGCTCGTTCACGGCGCTCGGTGGCCTGATCCCGCTCATCAACATGCAGCTCGGCGAAGTGATCGTCGGCGGTGTCGGCGCGGGCTTCTACGGCATCCTGCTCTTCGTCATCATCGCCATCTTCGTGGCCGGTCTGATGGTCGGGCGCACACCTGAATATCTCGGCAAGAAGATCGAGGCGAAAGAGATGAAGATGGCGGTGCTTGCCATCCTCTGCCTGCCGCTGACGATGCTGGTGTTCACCGCGATCGCAAGCGTGCTGCCTTCGGCCGTCGCCTCGGTCGGCACGGCTGGACCGCACGGTTTCTCGGAGATCCTCTACGCCTACTCGTCCGCAGCCGCCAATAACGGCTCGGCCTTCGGCGGGCTGACGGGGAATACGCCCTGGTACAACGTGACGCTCGGGATCGCGATGCTGGCCGGCCGTTTCCTGGTCATCATCCCGGCTCTGGCGATTGCCGGTTCGCTGGCAGCCAAGAAGACGGTTCCGGCCTCGAACGGCACCTTCCCCACGGGCGGTCCACTGTTCGTCGGCCTCTTGACGGGCACCATCGTCATCGTCGGCGGCCTGACCTTCTTCCCGGCGCTGGCGCTCGGACCCGTCATCGAGCACCTGATGATGATCTCGGGCCAGACGTTCTGAGGACATGACCATGCTGATCCGCCACTTCAGGCGCCACAAGCTCCCTGCCCGTTCCGGTCTTCCGGGGCGGGCGGGCAAGACTGGAGCCAGATCGATAAAGGGCTCCGACGTGGCGCTTCTGATGCTGGCCGCCCTGCTGGTTGCGGCCGCTCTCTACAAACTGATTTTCGGCCAGAGCTTCTGATCGGAACCGATTTCGATTCACAGAGGGTGCGGTTGGGGAGGGGAATTTCGTTCGCGGAAAACCCCTCCCGCCTGCCGGCCACCCTCCCCACAAGGGGGGAGGGTTAAGAGCGCGGCGCCCGCCCCCATTCAATAATTGTCTCAAACGCTGGAGTTCTCTTATGAGCCAGGCAAAATCCGTGAGCATCCTCGATGCCCGCATTCTCATTCCGGCCTTCGGCGCGGCTTTCAAGAAGCTGAACCCGAAGGCGCTTGCCAAGAACCCCGTGATGTTCGTCGTCGCCACGGTTTCGGTTCTGACCACCGTCCTCTTCATCCGCGATCTCGTGACCGGCGGCAGCAATCTCGGCTTCTCGTTCCAGATCAACCTGTGGCTCTGGTTCACGGTGCTGTTTGCCAATTTCGCCGAAGCGGTCGCGGAAGGCCGCGGCAAGGCGCAGGCCGATTCCCTGCGCAAGGCGCGCACTGAAACCCAGGCCAAGTTGCTGACCGCCAACAATGGCAGCGGCTACCGCATGGTGCCGGGAACCAGCCTGAAGGTGGGCGATCTTGTGCTGGTCGAGGCTGGAGATATCATCCCCTCCGACGGCGAAGTGATCGAAGGCGTTGCCTCGGTCAACGAGGCGGCGATCACCGGTGAGTCCGCGCCCGTCATCCGTGAATCGGGCGGCGACCGCTCGGCTGTCACTGGCGGCACGCAGGTGCTGTCCGACTGGATACGCGTGCGCATCACGGCGGCTGCCGGCTCGACCTTCATCGACCGGATGATCGCGCTCGTCGAAGGTGCCGAGCGGCAGAAGACGCCGAACGAGATCGCGCTCAACATCCTGCTTGCCGGCATGACGCTGATCTTCGTGCTTGCCACGGCGACGATCCCGGGCTTTGCGGCCTATGCCGGCGGCTCGATCCCGATCATCGTGCTGGTCGCGCTGTTCGTGACGCTTATCCCGACGACGATCGGCGCGCTTCTCTCGGCGATCGGCATTGCCGGCATGGACCGCCTTGTGCGCTTCAACGTGCTTGCCATGTCGGGCCGCGCGGTTGAAGCAGCCGGCGACGTCGACATTCTGCTTCTCGACAAGACGGGCACGATCACGCTCGGCAACCGCCAGGCGACCGCCTTCCGTCCTGTACGCGGGGTCAGTGAGCAGGAACTGGCCGATGCGGCACAGCTCGCCTCGCTTGCCGACGAGACGCCCGAGGGGCGCTCGATCGTCGTGCTCGCCAAGGAGAAATACGCGATCCGCGGCCGCGACATGACCAGCCTGAAGGCCACCTTCGTCCCCTTCACCGCGCAGACCCGCATGAGCGGCGTCGATGTCGAGGGATCGTCGATCCGCAAGGGTGCCGTCGATGCGGTGCTCTCCTATGTCGACGGTGGTTCCGCCATCGCCTCGGGCAACACGGCGATCGCGCTGCGCTCGAACTCCGACACGGTGCGCGAACTGCAGGCCATTGCCGACGAGATCGCCAAGGCAGGCGGCACGCCGCTTGCCGTTGCCCGCGACGGTCGCCTGCTCGGCGTCATCCAGCTGAAGGATATCGTCAAGGGCGGCATCCGCGAGCGTTTCGCGGAACTGCGCCGCATGGGCATTCGCACCGTCATGGTGACCGGCGACAACCCGATGACAGCGGCGGCAATTGCGGCCGAAGCCGGCGTCGACGATTTCCTGGCGCAGGCGACGCCTGAGAACAAGCTGGCGCTGATCCGCGAGGAGCAGGCCAAGGGCAAGCTGGTCGCCATGTGCGGCGACGGCACCAACGACGCGCCGGCGCTGGCGCAATCGGATGTCGGCGTTGCCATGAACACCGGCACCGTGGCCGCCCGCGAGGCCGGCAACATGGTCGATCTCGACAGCGACCCGACGAAGCTCATCGAGATCGTCGAGATCGGCAAGCAGCTCCTGATGACGCGCGGCGCGCTGACGACGTTTTCGATCGCCAATGACGTCGCCAAGTATTTCGCGATCATCCCGGCGATGTTCCTGACCTTCTATCCGCAGCTGACGGCGCTCAACGTCATGGGCCTGTCGACGCCGCAGAGCGCCATTCTCTCGGCGATCATCTTCAACGCGTTGATCATCATCGCGCTGATCCCGCTATCGCTGCGCGGCGTGCGCTATCGGCCGATTGGCGCCGGCGCGCTGCTGTCCCGCAACCTGTTGATCTACGGCCTGGGCGGCATCGTCGTTCCGTTCGTCGCCATCAAGGCGATCGACATGGCGATATCAGCCATCGGCCTCGTCTAAGGAGTTATGTCCATGCTCAAGCAACTTCGTCCCGCGATCGTGATGATCGTCGCCACCACAGCCATCACCGGCCTCGTCTATCCGCTCGCCATGACGGGCGCCGCGCAGGCGCTGTTTCCCGCCCAGGCGAACGGCAGCCTGATCGAGAAGGACGGCAAGGTCATCGGCTCGTCGCTGATCGGCCAGGCCTTCACCGGCGAGCAGTATTTCCACGGTCGCCCGTCGGCGGCCGGCGACGGCTACAATGCGGCAAGCTCCAGCGGCTCCAACCTCGGCCCGACCAGCAGCAAGCTGATCGACCGGGTGAAGGCCGACTACGAGGCCGCCAAGGCCAGCAACCCGAACGCGCCCGTGCCGGCCGACCTCGTCACCGCGTCGGGCAGCGGTCTTGACCCGCACATCTCGCCGGATGCCGCCTACTTCCAGGTACCGCGCGTTGCCAAGGCGCGCGGTCTGGACGAGGCCAAGGTGAAGACGCTGGTGGATGGCGCTGTCGAGGGTCGGGAGCTTGGTTTTCTCGGAGAGCCGGCGGTCAATGTTCTCAAGTTGAACCAGAGGCTTGATGCTTCTATGAGTGAGTGAAACAGCCAGAGCCCCCCTCACCCGGCCTCCGCTGCGCTCGGCCACCCTCTCCCCGAGGGGAGAGGAGAACCGCAGGCGTCGCGGCTCCTCCCTTCTCCCCCACGAGGAGAAGGTGGCCCGAAGGGTTCAGGTGCAACAAGTTGCACAAGGGATGAGGGGGCCGCTTGCGCCGACCGCCAGGAAAGAACAACACCGCATGCCAGACGACAACCGCGAACAGGCCGGACGGCCCTCGCCCGAGGCGCTTCTTGAAAAAGCGCGGGCGGAAACGCGTGGGCGGTTGAAGATCTTTCTGGGGGCAGCGCCCGGCGTCGGGAAGACTTATGAGATGCTGGCCTCCGGGCGCGCGAAGATCGCCGATGGCGTCGATGTGGTGGTTGGTGTCGTCGAGACGCATGGCCGCAAGGAGACGCAGGCGATGCTTGCGGGCTTCGAGATCGTGCCGCGCGTGGCGGTCGACTACCGGGGCCGGCGGCTGGAGGAGATGGATATCGACGCCATCATCGCCCGCAAGCCCGACCTCGTGCTGGTCGATGAACTCGCCCACTCCAATGCGGAGGGCAGCCGGCATCCGAAGCGCTATCTCGACGTCAAAGAACTGCTGGATCGCGGCATCGACGTCTATTCGACGCTCAACATCCAGCACGTCGAGAGCCTGAACGACGTCGTCTCGCAGATCACCCGCATCAGGGTGCGCGAGACGGTGCCGGACAAGGTGATCGACATGGCCGACGATGTCGAGATCATCGATCTTACGCCCGACGACCTGATCAAGCGTCTTCATGACGGCAAGGTCTACATGGCCAATACCGCCGAACGGGCGCTGACCAACTATTTCACGCCGGGCAACCTGACGGCGCTGCGAGAGCTGGCGCTTCGGCGCACGGCGCAGCGGGTGGACGACCAGCTTCTGAACCACATGCAGGCGCATGCGATCTCCGGCCCGTGGGCCGCGAGCGAGCGCGTGCTGGTCTCGGTCGATCACCATCCGGCCTCGGCGTCTCTGGTGCGCTATGCCGCACGCATGGCCTCGCGGCTGAGGGCGCCCTGGGCCGCGGTCTATGTCGAGACCAACCGCTCGATCAACCTCAGCGAGGGCGAGCGCGACACACTGGCCGCCAATCTGCGGCTGGCCGAACAGCTCGGCGGCGAGGCGATCACCGTTCCGGGGCGCGAGACCTCGGAAGAGCTGATCCGCTACGCCGCCTCCAACAACGTCACCCACATCGTGATCGGCGCGCCAAAACAGCCGACATGGCGGGAGTGGTTCTCACCGTCTGCCGCCGACCTCCTGATCCGCAAGGCGGGCGATATCAGCGTTCACGTCATTTCGGGCGACGAGCAGAAGGGTGGTGCGCAACGCGGCGTCAAGGCGGCGACGGCGCGTCCAGCCTTCGATCTGCGCGCCTATCTGCTGGCGGTCGTCTATGTCGCGATCGCGCTTGTCGCCGGCATCGTTCTCGACCAGGTGCTCGACGTGCGCAATCTGGCCCTGGTGTTCTTGATGGCGGTGCTGACCTCGGCGGTGCTGCACGGGCTGAGGCCGGCACTGTTTTCCTGCCTGCTCGGCGCCTTCGCCTTCAACTTCTTCTTCCTGCCACCGCGCTACACGCTGACGATCAGCGATCCTGAGAGCGTGCTGGCGCTGTTTTTCTTCCTCGGCGTGGCGATCGTCGCCAGCAACCTGACGGCGACGGTGCAGCGGCAGGCATCCGCGGCGCGGCAGCGGGCGCGCACGACCGAGGATCTCTATCTTTTCTCTAAGAAACTGGCCGGCACCGGCACGCTTGACGACGTGCTCTGGGCGACCGCCTTCCAGCTGGCCTCGATGCTGCGGGTGCGGGTCGTGCTGCTTTTGCCCGAGAACGGGACGATCGCGGTCAGGGCCGGCTATCCGCCTGATGATACGCTTGACGATGCAGACATCGCGGCCGCGCGCTGGGCCTGGGAGCACAACCACGCCGCCGGGCGCGGCGCAGACACGCTGCCCGGCGCCAAGCGGCTTTATGTGCCGCTGCGCACCGGACGCGCCGCCGTCGGCGTGATCGGGCTCGACAGCGACCGCCGCGACGGGCCGCTTCTGACGCCGGAGCAGCAGAGATTGCTGGACGCGCTGGCGGACCAGGCCGCCCTTGCGATCGAGCGTATCCAGCTGGTGGCCGACGTCGACCAGGCGAAGCTCGCCGCCGAGGCCGACCGGCTGCGCTCGGCGCTGCTGACCTCGATTTCGCACGACCTGAAGACTCCGCTTGCCGCTGTGCTCGGCGCCTCAACCACGCTGCGCGACTATTTCGCCTCGATGAGCGAGGAGGATCGCAAGGATCTGCTTTCTACCGTGGTCGACGAATCCGAGCGGCTGAACCGCTTCATCGCCAATCTGCTCGACATGACCCGGATCGAATCCGGGGCGATGGAGCCGAATTCGGCGCTGCACGATGTCGGCGACATCGTCGGCAGCGCGCTTCGCCGCGCTGCCAAAATCCTGGCGCATCACGGCGTGCACGTGACCATTCCGGCGGACCTGCCGACCGTGCGGGTCGATCCCGTTCTCTTCGAGCAGGTGCTGTTCAATCTCATCGACAACGCCGCGAAATACGCGCCCGAGGGTTCGACCGTTGAGATCAAGGGATGGGCCAACAATGGCATCGTGACCGGCGATGTGATGGTTCAGGTCGCTGACAGCGGCCCGGGCATTCCTGATAATGATCTCGACCGCGTGTTCGACACTTTCTACCGGGTGCGCAAGGGCGACCAGGTGCGGGCCGGCACTGGGCTTGGCCTGTCCATCTGCCGCGGCTTCGTCGAGGCGATGGGCGGCACCATCTCTGCTGCAAACCGGCCCGACCGATCGGGTGCCGTCTTCACCATCAGGCTGCCTCGCCCGCAAGAGATCACGAATGACATCACGAAGCTGGAAGATATGAAATGACCGGTTCGCCCGTGAAGATCCTCGTCGTCGACGACGAGCCCCCTATCCGCAAGCTTTTGCGCGTCGGCCTGACGGCGCAGGGATACGAGGTGCATGAAGCGCCGGATGCGGCGACCGCGCGCGCGCTTGCAAGCGAGGTCGGCCCCGATCTCATCGTGCTCGACCTCGGCCTTCCCGACACGCCGGGCCACGCGCTGCTCGGCGAATGGCGCGAACAGGGGCTGACGACACCGGTCGTGATCCTTTCCAGCCGCACCGATGAAGGCGGGATCGTCAAGGCGCTGGAGACGGGCGCGGACGATTACGTAACCAAGCCCTTCGGCATGAACGAGCTCGGCGCCCGCATCCGCGTGGCGCTGCGCCACCGGTTGCAGCAGCAGGGCGAGAAGGCGGTGTTTCGCACCGGCGGACTATCGATCGACCTCGTCAAGCGGATCGTCAAGGTCGACGAACGCGAGATCAAGCTGTCGCCGAAGGAGTACGATATCCTGCGGGTATTGGCGCAATATTCCGGCAAGGTGCTGACGCATCAATTCATGCTGAAGCAGATCTGGGGACCGGCAGCGGATGTGCAGTATCTGCGCGTCTATGTGCGCCAGCTGAGGCAAAAGATCGAGGCCACGCCCGACCAGCCGCAATACATCACCACCGAAACCGGCGTCGGCTACCGGCTGCGCGAGGCCGACCTGCCTGCAACCGAAAGTGCTTCACCAGACGGCCGATGAGGGATAGAGCAGTGATCGGTTGATACAGAAGAATGGACCGCATCATGACCGATACCGTTACCGACCGCTTCCTGCGCTATGTCGTCATCGACACGCAATCCGACCCGCAATCGCCGAGCCAGCCCTCCACCGAGAAGCAGAAGAACCTCGGGCGTGTGCTGGTCGGGGAACTGTTGGCGATCGGCCTTTCGGACGCGCATCTGGACGAGCACGGCTATATCTACGCGACCATTCCTGGGAATACCGACAAGCAGGTGCCCGTCATCTGCTTCTGCTCGCATATGGACACGGCGCCCGATTTCAGCGGCACCAACGTCAAGCCGCAGATCCTGCGCAACTACGAGGGCGGCGATATCCGTCTGGCTGCTGATACGCAGCAGGTGATCCGGGTGAGCGAGCATCCGGAGCTTAAGAACCAGATCGGCAACGACATCATCACGACGGATGGAACGACGCTGCTCGGCGCCGACGACAAGGCGGGGATCGCCGAAATCATGACGGCAGCTCAGTTCCTCGTTTCCAATCCCGATATCAAGCATGGCACGATCAAGATCCTGTTCACGCCGGACGAGGAGATCGGCCGCGGCGTGGACAAGGTGGACCTGAGGAAGCTCGGTGCCGATTTCGCCTACACGATGGATGGTTCAACGGCCGGGCATATCGAGGACGAGACGTTTTCGGCCGATGGTGTCGAGATCGCCATCCAGGGTGTCGCCATCCATCCCGGTTTCGCCAAGGGGAAGATGGAAAATGCCATCAAGATAGCCGGCGCGATCATCGACCGGTTGCCGAAGGATATCGGCCCCGAGACGACCTCGGGCCGGCAGGGCTTCATTCATCCGACCGGCTTTACCGGCTCGATGGAAAAGGCCGAGATCGGGCTGATCATCCGCGATTTCGACAATGCGGGACTGACGGCCAAGGAAGAGATGCTGGAAGCGATCGTAAAGGACGTGATGTCGGGCTATCCGGGTTCGACCTACACGTTCGAGGTCAAGCAGCAGTATCGCAACATGAAGGAAGTGGTCGATCGCCACCCTGATATCGTCGAAAATGCCGTCGAGGGCATCCGACGCGCCGGGATGGACCCGAAGCGCGGCAGCATTCGCGGCGGCACCGACGGCTCGCGTCTCTCCTTCATGGGCCTGCCCTGCCCCAACATCTTCGCCGGCGGTCACGCGTTTCATTCCCCGCTGGAATGGGTGAGCCGCCAGGATATGGAGCGGGCGGCCAAGACGATCGTCGAGATCGCCAAGGTTTGGGAGGAGCGGGCGTAAGCGCCCGCGCATCAATCTCACCGCAATGAAAAATGCCGGACGTCACCGCCCGGCATTTTATTATCCCCGCAGACCCGGCGCTTCCTGGCCGGTGCGCTCGACGTACTCTGTATAGCCGCCGCCGTACTGGTGGATGCCATCGGGCGTCAGCTCCAGCACGCGGTTGGACAGCGCCGCCAGGAAGTGGCGGTCGTGGCTGACGAAGAGCATGGTGCCTTCGTATTGCGACAGCGCCTTGATCAGCATTTCCTTGGTGTCGAGATCCAAGTGGTTGGTCGGCTCGTCGAGGACGAGCAGGTTGGGCGGGTCGAACAGCATCTTGGCCATGACCAGACGCGCCTTTTCGCCACCGGAGAGAACCCGGCACTTCTTTTCGACATCGTCGCCGGAAAAGCCGAAGCAGCCGGCGAGCGCGCGAAGCGGTGCCTGGCCGGCCAGCGGGAATGAATCTTCCAGCCATTCGAGAACCGTGCGTTCGCCATCGAGCAGGTCCATGGCGTGCTGGGCGAAATAGCCGAGCTTGACGCTGGCGCCGAGAGCAACCGTGCCCTGATCCGGCTCGGTGGAGCCCGTCACCAGCTTCAGCAGCGTCGACTTGCCGGCGCCGTTGATGCCCATGATGCACCAGCGCTCCTTGCGGCGAACCATGAAGTCGAGGCCTTCATAGATCGCGCGGCTGCCGTACTTCTTGTGGACGTTCTTCAGGTTGATCACGTCTTCGCCGGAGCGCGGCGCGGGAAGGAACTCAAAGGCGACCGACTGGCGGCGCTTGGGCGGCTCGACGCGGTCGATCTTTTCCAGCTTCTTGACGCGGCTCTGGACCTGCGAGGCATGTGAGGCGCGTGCCTTGAAGCGTTCGATGAACTTGATTTCCTTGGCAAGCATGGCCTGCTGGCGCTCGAACTGCGCCTGCTGCTGCTTCTCGTTCTGGGCGCGCTGCTGCTCGTAGAAGGCATAGTCGCCGGAATAGGAGGTGAGCTGGCCGCCATCGATCTCGATGATCTTGCCGACGATGCGGTTCATGAACTCGCGGTCGTGCGATGTCATCAAAAGCGCGCCGTCATAGTTCTTCAGGAATTCTTCCAGCCAGATCAGGCTTTCGAGATCCAAGTGGTTGCTCGGCTCGTCGAGCAGCATGACATCAGGGCGCATCAACAGGATGCGGGCGAGCGCGACGCGCATCTTCCAGCCGCCAGAGAGGCCGCCGACATCGCCATCCATCATTTCCTGGGTGAAGCTCAGGCCATCGAGCACTTCGCGAGCGCGGCCCTCGAGCGCGTAGCCGTCCAGCTCCTCGTAGCGCGCCTGCACCTCGCCATAGCGCTCGATGATGCGATCCATCTCGTCGAGCTTGTCGGGATCGACCATCTCGGCTTCGAGTTCGCGCAACTCGGCGGCGACAACGCTGACGGGGCCGGCGCCTTCCATGACCTCGGCCACGGCGCTGCGGCCGGACATTTCGCCGACATCCTGGTTGAAGTAGCCGATCGTGACACCCTTTTCACCGGCGACATTGCCCTCATCGGGCTGCTCCTCGCCTGTGATCATGCGGAAGAGCGTCGTCTTGCCGGCGCCGTTCGGGCCGACGAGGCCGATCTTCTCGCCCTTGTTGAGCGCCGCCGAGGCCTCGATGAAGAGGATGCGGTGGCTGTTCTGCTTGCTGATATTTTCGATGCGGATCATGGGAAGCGTGGTCCAAAACAGGTTTTCGGCGCCCTTATGCCACGCAACACCTGAGATGTCGCCCGTTTTCCGCAGTGCACCAAATGTTCGCTTAGGACCGTTTCCCTGTGGTGACATCGCCGTGGGACTTCCAAACATCAGACGGCACTGATACGTTCCATATTTGTTCCCGAGTCGCGCTTTTGCCGCGACGCGTATGCTAGAGGCTGAAGAATAGATGCAGGCGGCGGCCTATCTCGAGAAACTGAACGAGCGGCAGCGTCTTGCCGTGGAGCATGGGGTCGGTCAGGGACCGGATACGACGGGCGGTCCGCTTCTGATCATCGCCGGCGCCGGATCGGGCAAGACCAACACGCTGGCGCACCGGGTGGCGCATCTG
>Ga0307412_10001794_pt1 | contig 11877 bp, 9 predicted proteins | sample DK1Cmetagenome_3_FD_203823 | JGI IMG/M metagenome (GOLD analysis project Ga0307412, IMG submission 203823) | Maize rhizosphere microbial communities from greenhouse at UC Davis, California, United States - DK15-C-1 | ecosystem: Host-associated > Plants > Roots > Rhizosphere > Soil | place: USA...
TCAGCGCGCCCACGATCGACAGGATCCAGCCGGCCGGGTGAAAGCGGCCGTCCGGCGAGCGCCAGATCAGTCCGCCGATCACGCCGCCCACGAGGGACCCGACGACGCCGACGATGGCCGTCGCCCAGAAACCCAGCGCAATCGCGCCCGGGTAAAGCCAACGAGCCAGCGCGCCCACGATGAACCCGACGATGATCATCCAGATGATCGACATCACGCCCACGAGCACCTCCTGCCTTGGCAGCGGGTTGGTCCGCGGAGCGTAGCATACAGGTTGTGCCGGCCTGTAAGGCGGGCCCGGGATCGCGCGACGATCGCTCATGAGAGCCTGCTCCCTGGCGAAAAGAGGCATTGCGGCGGCGCTGATCGCGCTGGCGCTTCCGGCCGGCGCCCAAACGGCCTGCCGCGCGACGAGCGAGCCGATGACGCGGCCGCTGGTCGAGCTCTACACGTCCGAAGGCTGCGACAGTTGTCCGCCGGCGGATCGCTGGCTCGCTGCGCACTTCGCATCGCCGACGTCCACTGCTCGCGGCATCGCGCTCGCATTTCATGTCGATTACTGGGACCGGCTGGGCTGGATCGACCGGTTCGGCAGCGCGCGCAATACCGAGCGCCAACGCCAGGCGATGCGCGCGAACGGAGCGACCTTCGTCTACACGCCGCAGGTGCTCGTCCAGGGGCGCGACGTGCCGGCATGGGCCGATCGCGGCGTCGCGGCGGTCGAAGCGGCCGCCCGCAAGCCGGCGCGCGCGACGCTGCAGATCGCCGTGACGACGGATGGGCAACGTGCGGTCGACGTCAACGCGGACGCGGCGATCGCCGACCCCGCGCTGCGCGGCGATGCCGCGCTGTTCGTGGCGTACGTCGACAGCGGCCTTGTCTCCGATATCGGCGCTGGCGAAAACCGTGGCGTCCGTCTTCGCCACGAGCAGGTGGTGCGCGGCCTGCAGCGGGTCGGCCCGGCAGATGCGCAGGGACGCATCGCCGGCCGCGCGCATTTCGCCCGTCCGCGCGAGCCCGGCGTTTCGCCGATGCTCGTCGCGTTCGTGCAGCGCGGTGCGAACGGCGACGTGCTGCAGGCGGTGCAGCTGCCGCTCGATTCCTGCGGCTTCCGATGACGCCGGTGCGCGTGAGGCGCGCTCAGCCTTGATGCCCGGCCACGACGACCAGGTACACCTTGGCCGCGATCAGCAGCGCCTCGATGACCAGAACGAGAAAGAACGCCACGAAACCGATGTGCCGGTCGAGCACGATCCGCGGCGTGATCGCGCGTGCGAGCTTCATCACCGGCGACGTGATGGCCTTCAAGAGCGCGTAGACCGGATTGTTGTCGCGCTTCGCGCCGGCGAGCACGTACAGCGCGGCCTGACCGAGCAGCGCCATCAGCGCCACCTCGTTCACCGCCTTCAGGATGACGACGAACTGCAGCATCACGGTACGCCGCGCCGCTGCGCGGTATCGTGCTCGAGCTTTGCGGTCATCTTCGGATCGAACGTGCGCAGCCGCTCGGCGATCTTGCGAACCTTGTCGTCGCGTCCGAGCGCGTGGTACGCCATTGCGAGCGCATAGAATGCATGCGGATTGAGCGGCTGCAGCCTCGCCGCCTCCTCGAGCGCCTCGGCCGCCTCCGCATGACGCCCGAGCGCCGCGAGCGACAGGCCCATGCCGAACCACGCGCGATCGATCGACGGCTTGAGCCGTACCGCTTCCTTGAAGTGCGCGAGCGCCGCATCCTGCTGGCCGGCGCGCTCGCGGACGAAGCCGAGGTTGAACGCAATGTCGCCATCGGTGGGCGCGAGCGTGCGGGCGCGCTCGAGATATTCGGCGGCGCTCGCGTAATCGCCCGCCGATCCGTACAGATGGCCGAGCTCGCTCGCCGCCTGTACGCAGGACGGATCGAGCGCAAGCGCCGTCTTCAATGCGTCCGCGGTCCGATCGGGACGGCGGAGCACCTGCCAGAAATGGGCGGCTTTCAGGTGCCGCCAGGAATCGAAGCTCATCGGTTGAGGGGACGGCACGTTGCATTGGCGCGCATCATGCGCGCCGGTCCCCGCGTCGACTCATCGCGAGAACCGGGCCCTTCAAACAGGAAGCCCGCCGAAGCGGGCCCCTGTCTCGCAATGCGAAGCAGTGCCTCCCTAGGCCGGCTGCGTCGACACGTCGCCTCGCAGGTGCGGATAGCGGACGTGCTCGACCAGCTCCTTGACCTTCGCGCCCGGCTCGGGTGTCAGCAGGCTCACGATCCAGATCGTGATCATGCCGGCCGGCAGGCCGAAGATCCCGGCCGAGATCGGGGCGATGTTGAACCACTGGTTGGCCGCCACGCCTCCGAAGAACGGGTACGTCCGGACCATGTAGTACATCGCCACGCCCAGGCCAACCGCCATGCCTGCGATCGCTCCCCACTTGTTGGCACGCTTCCAGAAGACTCCGAGCACCAGCGCGGGGAAGAAGGCCGACGCGGCGAGCGAGAACGCCGCACCGACCAGGAACAGGATGTTCCCCGGCTTGAGCGACGTCACGTACGCGGCGATGACCGCGACGACCAGCAGGAGGATCTTCGAGACGGTGACCCGGCGCTTCGTCGTCGCCTGCGGATCGATCATCTTGTAGTACAGGTCGTGCGACAGCGCATTGGCGATCGTCAGCAAGAGCCCGTCCGCCGTCGACAGCGCCGCCGCGAGGCCGCCCGCCGCGACCAGGCCGGAAACGACATACGGCAGGCCAGCGATCTCGGGCGTCGCCAGCACGATGATGTCGGTGCCGAGCACGATTTCCGCGAGCTGGACGATTCCGTCGCCGTTGACGTCCTTGATCGATAACATGGATGGATCGACCTGCGCCCAGTTCGCCGCCCACGCCGGCAACTGCGCGAAGCTGCTGCCCACCAGCAGCGTATAGACGTCGAACTTCGCGAGCACGGCGAGTGCCGGTGCGGTGAAATACAGCAGGAAGATGAAGAACAGCGACCAGAACACCGAGTTGCGCGCCTCGCGGACGCTCGGCGTCGTGTAGTACCGCATCAGGATGTGCGGCAACGCGGCGGTGCCGAACATCATGCAGAACACGATCCCGAGGAAGTTGTTGCGCGCGATGTTACGTGCCTCGGGAGTCGCGCCCGGGAATGGCGTCGCATGCGGCTTCGGCGGTGCGGCGCGCGCGGCCAGGCCTTTCTCCGTCGTCCAGAGCGCCTTGGCCGCCTCCGCATCGGCGGGGAAATCCTTGAGCGCGGTTTCGGCCGCGGTGAGCTGGGCGGCGGGTGCGTTGCTCGCTCTCAGGTCCGCGACGCTCTTTTCAGCGGCGGCCTTGGCCGTCGCATACGAACCGGGCAGACCCTTCAGGTTGGCGTCGGCCGCGTCGGCGCGCGCTTTGAGGATGCCCCGGACCTCGATCTCCTTGGGATCGTTCGTCAGGACCTTTTCGCGCTCCGTCACCTTCTGCAGCACCTGGCCGTAGGCAATCTGCGGAATCGGGTTGCCGGTGAACTTGAGCGACAGCCAGACCACGGGGGTGAGGTACGCGATGATCAGGATGATGTACTGCGCGACCTGCGTCCACGTGACGGCGCGCATGCCGCCCAGGAACGAGCAGACGAGGATGCCGCCGAGGCCGACGAAGACGCCGACGCCGAACTCGAGCCCCGTCATCCGGCTGGTGATGATGCCGACGCCGTAGATCTGCGCGACGACGTAGGTGAAAGAACAGAGGATCGCCGCGAAGATGCCGATGCTTCGCACGATGTTGCCGCCGTAGCGCTCGCCCAGGAAGTCGGGGATCGTGAACTGGCCGAACTTGCGCAGGTACGGCGCGAGGAAGAGCGCGACCAGCACGTAGCCCCCGGTCCATCCCATGACGAAGGCGAGGCCGTCGAATCCGGCGAGGTAGAGCGTGCCCGCCATGCCGATGAACGAAGCTGCGCTCATCCAGTCGGCGCCGGTCGCCATGCCATTGAAGAACGCGGGAACGCGCCGGCCCGCGACGTAGTACTCGGCTGCGTCCATCGTCCGGCTCATGATCCCGATGCCGGCATAGAGCGCGATCGTCGCGAACAGGAACCAGTAGCCAATCCACCGCCGCGACATGCCGAGCTGCTCGGCGATCGCGAGCGCGACGAGGAACAGGATGAAACCGCCGGTGTACCAGCTGTAGTACTTCTTGAGCTGGCCGAAGAATGCTCTCTGGCTGATGGCCGCCGTGGTCATTTGTCGTCTCCTTCGTCGACGTCGTATTCCTTGTCGAGGTTGTTCATGTAGCGCGCGTAGACCCAGATCAATACGACGTAGACGATCAGGGAGCCCTGCGCCGACATGTAGAAGCCGAGAGGGAAGCCGAGGAAACTGACCGCGTTCAAATCGCGCGCGAACCAAGCTTCCACGAACGTGACGACAAACCAGATGAACAGCAGTATTGCGGTGATGACCAGGTTCTTGTGCCAATACTCGCGATGCCTGGCGGTCAGCTCCATCGTGCCCTCCCGTTGGAAACGGACGACTCGACGCTCCATTGCTGTTGTTGGCCGAGCCATCCGCGCGGATGCGTCGGACGCTCTCGAGCGCCTGCGAGTCGTGGGCGATTCTACCGGAACGGAGCCTCGCGGCAAGGGTTCGGACCCGGGAGTCAGTACCGCACCCGCGATAAATACGTTTGCTGCGATGCGGCGAGCGCATCGCCCAGCGTCAACACCCCCTGCGCCGCGAGCAGGGGCAGCAGCTTGAGGAAAATCTCGCCGGTGAGGATCGCGTCGCCGAGCGACGTGTGCCTGCCCACGATCGGGATGCCGAGCCGCGCGGCGTTCGCCTCGAGCTCGTGCTCGCGGAGCTCCGGATGGACGACGGCCGACAACAGCAGCGTGTCGAGCACCGGCTGCACCAGCCGCACGCCGGTCGCCTCCTCCTTCAGTTGGAGGAAGCGCATGTCGAAGGCCACGTTGTGCCCGACGAGGACCGTGTCCTCCGCGAAACGCGCGAATCGGGGCAGGACCTCTTCGATGCCGGGCTGGCCTGCCAGCATCGCGGGCGTGATGCCATGGATGCGCTGCGACTCGCGCGAGACCGGCCGGCGTGGATTAACGAGGTGGTCGAAGCACTCGTCCCGCAGGAGCCGGCTGTTCACGATGCGCACCGCGGACAGCGAAACGATCTCGTCACCGGCGGACGGTTCGAGGCCGGTCGTCTCCGTGTCGAAGACCGTATAGGCGAGCTCGCCGAGGCGCCGCCGTGCCAACGCCTCGCTGCCGCCCGGGCGGTCGAACAGCTCGAAATCGTAGAACATCGGGCGCGTCATCGCAGCGACCGCGGCCTGTGTCGGCCGCGCCACCGGCAGCTGCAGGGTGAACGTGAGCGTGCCGTCGGCGGGATCGGCGCGGTACCACTGCTCCCCGCCGTGGTGCCTCGCGACCTCGCGCAGCGACAATCGGCCGTGCGCATCGCCGGTGCCGGAGGCGGCTTCTTCCCATCCGGTCGCAACGTCGAGCGCCGATGGCGGCGATTGCCACGTGAGCCGCAATTCCGCGAAACGGCCGCCTGGTGCGAGCGCGAGCGCGAATTCGCGCACGCCGAGTTCACGGCTGAGCCGGGCCGCGAGCGCCGTGAACGACTGCACGACGGCGAAGCTGTCGACGTCCAGCCACATGCGCTCGCGCAGGGGGTCGGACGTGGCGGTAACGCCGCGCAGCTTGCCCACGCTGCGCGTGACGATGCGCAGCAGGTCGTCGGCGGGCATGCCTTCGAGCGGCCACGCCGCGAGCGGACCTTGCGCATCGCCGCTGAGCCGCGCATCGAGCTGCTCGCTCAGGCGCACCGACTCGTCGCGAATGATCGCGATGAACTGCTCTCGCCGTGCCGGCTCGCGCGGCTCGTATTCGATCAGCGTCTCGACCGCGGCCCGGATCCCCGCAAGCCCCGCGCGCATGTCCTCGGTAAGCGACTGCAACCGCCGGTCGCGCTCGGTACCGCGCTGCACGCTGCCGGTCACGTCGTCGAGGGTAAGCACGAAGCCCGCGAGTCGCGTGGCGTCGCCCGCCGCGCGAACCGGTGCCATCTGCGCGCGGATCAGGCGATCCCCGAACACCGCCACGAACGGCGCGACCGGCCTGGTCTCGCCGTCGTGCAGGCGCTCGCGAACCAGGTCGAGCGCGTGCGCGATCACCTCGCGATCGATGATGCCGAAGACCGAGCGGCCGAGACCGACAATGCCCGCGCCTGCCGCGGCGTTGCCATTTCCCGGGCGCTCGAGCAGCGCACGCGCGGCCTCGTTGTACAAAAGGATCAGGCCGTCCACGTTGCAGACCAGCACGCTGCTCGTGAGCTCGGACATGAGCGCGGCGAGCCGCTGCTTTTCCTCGTCGAGCCGGGCGTTCGCGTCGCGGATGCGCGCTTCGACGGCGCCGAGCGCGGCCTGCTGCCGGTCGGCGAGTTCATTGACGACGCGGGCGAGCGCCGCGGCCTCGGCCGGGCCGTCGTCCGCCAGTCGATGCGCAGGATTGACCGTGACGATGATGCGCGCGCCTTCGGCGGCACGCACCATCCCGACCACGTACGCGTCGAACGCACTCGCGACGCCGAAGCCGATCACCACGAGGAGGAACGCCGCGAACACGAGCAGGAGGCCGGCCGAGTCGTCGAGCACGGGACGAAGCGCCGTGCGCAGATCGTCCGGAATGCGCGACCACACGGCGAATCCGGCGCCGATGACGAGTGCCGTCACGGCGGCGAACGCGATCGCGACGGCGGCGGCGAGCTTCAGGCGAAGACGCGCAACCGTCGATCCGGGCGGCATCGGCGCAGAACCGGTCACGCGCCCAGCATCCGCTTCACTTCCGCGACGAGTTCGAACGTCGAGAACGGCTTCGTGACATACCCGTCGGCGCCGATCGCCATCGCCTTGGCGACCTCGGTCTCGCGGCCCTTCGCCGTCAGCATCAGGATCCTGGTCCCCGCAAGCTCGCGGTTCTCGCGGATCTTGCGGACGACCTGGTAGCCGTCCTTCACCGGCATCATCACGTCGAGCAGTACGAGGTCCGGCCGGAATTCCGCGACGGCCGCGAGCGCCTCGTCGCCGTTGCGCGCCGCGCGGACGTCGAAGCCGTTCTGGCGCATCAGGTACTCGAGCGCGATGACGATGTTGGGCTCGTCGTCGACGACGAGGATGCGCCGGGTCATCGACGATCCCTCCGCGCTGCGCGTCGCGGGGCCCATTCACGCTCGGGGCAGCCCTTCGCGCTCATTTGGGAGAACCTTCCGCCTCGCGCACGAGCGGCGACGCGGGCGCGGCGAAGCGCGCGGGCAGCGTGAACGAGAACGTGGCGCCGGAACCGGGGGTGCTGCGCAGCCATAGCCGTCCTCCGAAGTGCTCGACGATCTGCCGGCTGATCGGCAGCCCGAGGCCCGTCCCTTGCGGCTTGGCGGTCAGCGTGTCGCCGGCCTGGCGGAATTTTTCGAAGATGTATTGCTGCTCGTGCTCGGCGACGCCGGGCCCGTTGTCGGCGACGTCGATCTGGAAGTAGCCGTCGGTCTGCCGCAGCGCGAGCTCGACGCGGCCGCTTCCCGCATGGCAGAACTTCGCCGCGTTGGCCAGGAGATTGATCAACACCTGCATGACGCGATCGCGGTCGGCGGCGACGTCCGCTGCCCCGACGCTGATCCGCGTCTCGAGCGCAATCGCACGCTCGCGGAAGAGCTGTCCGGTCGCCGCGACGGCGTCCGCCACGATATCGCGCAGGTCGAGTGTCGTCACGTGCCACTTGGCGCGTCCGGCCTCGAGCTTCGCGAGGTCGAGCACGTCGTCGATCAGGCGGGTCAGACGCTCGCTTTCGTTCACGATGATGCCGAGGAACTCCTTGCGCCGCGGCAGATCCGTGTCGGGATCGTTGAAGAGAATCTGCGAGAACGCGCGAATCGACGTGAGCGGCGTGCGCAGCTCGTGCGATACCGTGCTGACGAAGTCGTCCTTCAGCCGATCGAGCTCCTTCAGCCGCTCGTTCGCGGCGCGAAGCTGCGCCGTGGCCGCCTCGAGCTCGCGCGATTTCTGCTCGAGCGCCCGGCTGTGGGCGATCGCCTCCGATGTCTCGTCGAGAATGCGCATGATATCGTCGATCGACAGCGGCTCCTCCTGCACGACCGAAGCGACGATGGCGCGCGCGGACGCCGCGCCGATCGCGCCGGCCAGCTCGCGCTCGGCGAACGTGATGAGCGCCGCATCCGCCTGCGCCGGCGCGTGCGCGTGCCAGCCGATCTGGCGCCCGTAGGACGCGAAGATTTCGTCGGCGCGCGCGCTGCCCAGGAAGCGGCGCAGCAGCTCCCGTAACTCGTCGAGCGACGCGCTGCCGCGCCAGAACTGCGGTACGTTGGCGGCGCCCGAAAACGCGTCGACGAAGCGCAGGCCCTGCGCGGTCTCGCCGACGCCCGGCCGGCCGAACAGCGACACCCCCACGTAGCATCCGACGTTCGCGAGCAGGCTCCAGAACAGGCAATGCGTGATCTGGTCGAGGCCGGTCAGTCCGAACAGCGCCTGCGGCCGCGACAGCGACACTCCGAACAGGCCGTGCTCGAGGAATTCCATCGGCAGCCAGCCCGAGCGCGCGAACGAAGGCAGCAGCAGCGTGTAGGTCCATACCAGAAAGCCGGCGACGAGCCCGGCCAGCGCGCCGTTGCGGGTGCCGTTTCGCCAGTACATCCCGCCGAGCATTACCGGCGCAAACTGCGCGACCGCGGCGAACGAGATGAGGCCGATCGAGACCAGCGCGTACGCTTCGCCGGCGAGCCGGAAATACAGGTAGCCGAGCAGCAGGACGAGCACGATCGCGCCGCGGCGGATGCCGAGGAGCGTGCCGGACAGGTCGCGAGAGCCCGCCGAGCGCAGCAGACCGAGCCGCAGGAGTATCGGCATCACCAGGTCGTTGCACACCATCGTCGAAAGCGCGATCGTCTCGACGATCACCATGGCCGTCGCCGCGGACAGGCCGCCGACGAATGCGAAAAGCGCGAGGGCGAGCTGGCCTTCGTGCAGCGGCAGCGCCAGCACGAACGTGTCGGCGTCGACGCGGCCCTGCGGGAACAGCAGCAGCCCGCCGAACGCGATGGGCAGCACGAACAGGTTGATGGCGACGAGGTACAGCGGAAAGATCCACACGGCCTTGGAGAGATGCCGCTCGTCGACGTTCTCGACGACCGCGATCTGGAACTGCCGCGGCAGGAACATGATGGCGCACATCGAAAGCAGCGTCAGCGATGCCCAGCCGGCGTACTCGCCGCCGACTGCCGACAGCGTCGTCAGCCGCGCGAGCTGCGGGTGCGTGGCCGCGCGGCGGAAAATGTCGGCCGGCCCGTCGTAGAGTCCCCAGGTGACGAAGACGCCCACGAGCACGAACGCGATCAGCTTGACGAGCGATTCGAAGGCGATCGCCGCCACCATGCCCTCGTGGCGTTCCGTCGCATCGAGATGGCGCGTTCCGAACAGGATCGTGAACGCCGCGAGCAGCAGCGCGACGTAGAGCGCGTAGTCGTCCGATCGCGCGTTGGCGCCCTGTCCGACGGCTGCCGTCGCCGGATCGGACAGCAGGATGCCGACGCTGACGGCAACCGCTTTGAGCTGCAGCGCGATGTAGGGAACGATGCCGACGACGGCGATGATCGTGACGAGGCCGCCGAGGAGCTGGCTCTTGCCGTAGCGGGACGCGACGAAATCGGCGATCGACGTGATCCGGTTGGCGTGGCTGATGCGGATCATCTTGCGCAGCACGAACCACCACAGCACGGCCATCAGCGTCGGCCCGAGATAGATCGGCAGAAAGCCGATGCCCGTGGCGGCGGCGCGGCCGACGCTGCCGTAGAACGTCCAGGTCGTGCAATACACGGCGAGCGACAGCGCGTACACCCAGGGATTGGCGATGACGCTGCGTCCGGCATCGGCGCGCTTGTCGCCGACGTATGCAATCGCGAACAGCAGCCCGAGGTAGCCGAGCGCAACGAGCGCAATGAGCGTGCCGTCGAGACTCACCGGGGCGGCCTTCCCGGGCGGATGCGGGAACGGCGCGAAACGGCCACCGCTAATGACCGCGCGGCGCGCGGCCGCGCGGCTCGTCGGGATCGCCGCGCTCGACGACGAGCGCGACAAGCGCGATCACCGTGATCCAGGCGGCAAAGACGTACACGAAGAGCAGCGGCACGCCGCCGACGGTCGCGTCCCGCTCGAACAGGTAAAGGAGCGGGAAATTGAGCAGCAGGCAGCCGAGCAGGAACAGGGCGACCAGGCGCTGACCGGTCGGTGTCATCCTCGACATCCAAGCTCTCCCTTGCGCGCGTACGCTACTGCGGGTAATCGAGCGCGATCCGCTGCTGCAGGTCGCGCGCCTGCCGAAAAGACTCTTTCAGCATACGCCGCTCGAAGGCGTTGAGCCGGTCGGGATCGACGCGGTTGGGCGCTCGCGTCGCCTGCGGATCGAATTGCTGGTGCCTCAGGCGCAAAAGCTGAATGAAGTAGAACGCGTCGACGATCGCACGCATGTCGTCGGCAGCGACGTGCAGCTCCGGCGCGGCGAGCCGAAGCCGCTGTCCGGTGTTCGTGTGCGCGATGCCGAAGCGCAGCGCGATGATGCGCGCTGCTTCGACGAACGGCCGCAGCCCATAGACCTTCAGATCGAGCGTGTGCGGGAATTCCGCCGAGTGATCGAACCGGAAGTCCCGCAGCAGTCCGAGCGGTGGCCGGGTGGCGAGCGCGCCTTGCGCCATCTGCAGCAGGAACCGCGGCGTCGCCTGCGTCAGCGGCAGCAGCCAGCTTCGCAGTCGATCGGCGAGCGTCGCATCGCCGAAGACGGGACGGAAATCGAAGAAGATCGCGGAGTTCAGCACGGCTTCGGGATCCGTGTTGCGAATCCATGCCGAGAACTGCAGTTGCCACTCCGTCAACGAGAGACACCAGCGCGGATTGCGCGCCATGATGTCGCCCCTGCACAGCGGGAACCCGCACCGGTCGAGCGCCTGGTTGACGGCGTCTGCGAACGGCAGCAGGCGGGCGCGTGCATCGTCCGGCTTTGTTTCGGGCGGCAGCTCGAAAATGATGCCATTGTCCTGATCGGTCGCGAACGCCTGCTCGAGGCGGCCTTCGCTGCCGAGCGCGATCCAGCAGAAGCGGACGCCGGGCGCGCGGCGCGCGATCTCGAGCTCGAGGACGCGCTGCGTCAAGCGGTCGTTCAGCGCGGCGATGAATTGCGTGAGCCGCTCGGCGCCGACGCCGTTGACCAGCATGTCTTTCGTGAGCTGGCGGATGTCCAGCGCGGCCTGCCGCAGCGCGCGCTCGTCGTGCGCCGCGGCAATCGTCTCCGGCAGCCGGCGCAACGTGACCCGCTGCACCGAGAACAGATCGCGCTGCGAGACGACGCCGATGGTCCGGCCCTCCTCGAGCACGGGGGCATGGCGAATGCCGTGTCGCGCCATCGTCAGCGCCGCATCGTAAACCGTCGCATCTGCGGACAGCATGTGCGGCCGCGGCGTCATCACCGTCGCGATCGGGGCCGCGAAGTCGGTGGCATCGAGCGCGACGCGGTCGAGCAGGTCCTGAACCGTAAAGATGCCGACCGGCACGCCGTCGTCGTGCGCGATAACGATCGAGCCGACGCGGGCGCGCCGCATCGTTGCGAGTACTTCGCGGATCGGAGTTTCCGGGCGGGTGGCGACCGCCGGGCCGCGCACGATCGTGCGCAGCGGGCTCGCCATCGACTGCTGCTCCGAGCTCGGCTGCGTGAGTTGCGCGTGCAGCTTCGCACGTGCCTGCCGGAGCATCGCGACGACGCGGTCGACGCACAGGCGTTCGAATGCCGGCGCGCGGCGCAAAAGCTCTGCGAAGTCGTGCCCCGCAAGCTCGAGACAGCGCGTCGGGGCC
>Ga0307412_10001796_pt1 | contig 11868 bp, 10 predicted proteins | sample DK1Cmetagenome_3_FD_203823 | JGI IMG/M metagenome (GOLD analysis project Ga0307412, IMG submission 203823) | Maize rhizosphere microbial communities from greenhouse at UC Davis, California, United States - DK15-C-1 | ecosystem: Host-associated > Plants > Roots > Rhizosphere > Soil | place: USA...
AGGCCGGTCGACGGCGACGGGGCGCGACTCACGAGTCGCGCCCCTTCGCCGTCATGCTCCCCGCCCACGGGTGGGCGTCACGCGGGCTGCGGCGCGTTCTCCGGCTCCACCGAGGGGTCGCGATCCACCGAGCGTCGGCACGGCACAGTGAAGGCGAACACCGATCCCTCGGTCGGGAACTCGGCCCACACCCGGCCGCCGAGCGCCTCGATCGTTTCCCGGACGATGCTCAACCCCAGGCCCGTACCCTCGACGCCGGTCACCGTCGTGCCGGACGCCCGGTAGAAGCGCTCGAAGAGGCGCAGCCGCTCGTCCTCGGGGACCCCGACGCCGTTGTCCGCCACCTCGACGACCGCCTCGCGAGGGCGGCCCGCGTCGTCCAGCGTCATGCGGCCGGTGACGCGCACCCAGCGGCGCGTCTTCGCCGGGTCGGCGTACTTAATGGCGTTGGACACGAGGTTCGTCAGGCAGAGCTCCACGGCCGCTGCGCTCACCTCGACGTCGGGTAGCTCGTCACTCATGTGGACCTCGACGCCGGCGGCCCGGGCGAAGTCGCGGAGCTGTCGCGCCACCTCGGCCGCCGCCTGCCGGAGGCGCACGTGCCGCTGCTGCCGCGCGTCGGCGTCGATCCGGGAGAGCTCGAGGAGGTTCTCCAATACGAGGCGCATGCTGTCGACGTTGCGGATCACCACGCCGGTGAGGCGATGCCGCTCGGCCTCGGCGAGGTTCGGCAGCTCGAGGAGCTGCCCGGCGCCCATCGCGGCGCCGATGCGGTTGCGGAACTCGTGCGTGAGCGCCCGATTGAACGCGCGAAGGCGGTCCTCGCGCTCGCGCACCTGCGTCTTGGCCAGCCGCAGGAACTGCGTGGTCGTCGCCTGTTGGATGAGGGCGATGGCGTGGAAGACGCGATGCGCGCAGACGAAGATCTCGCCCCGCGTGCACGGCTCATCGATCTCGTCGGCGATCCGGGCGAGAAAGCTGTAGAGGATCCCGCCGAGGATCTCGTATTCCTTGAGGATCTGGTACTCGTCGAAGCCCTGGGTGTGTCGGAGGGCGCCGAGCTCCATCGCCTTCGCGATCACGGGTGCCTCGGCCGCGATCACCTGCGCCGGGTCCTCCACGTAGTCGGCGATGCCGAGCAGGAGCAGGGGCACGTGGTTGAGCAGGTCGTCGGTGGGGAAGACCCGGATCGGATCGAGCGCGACGCGCTCGCTGATGCGCTCCAACCAACGTGCCGTCAACTCGGCGCGCGCCCCTCGGAGGCGCTCGGCCAGAGTCCTCGCGAGCGGGCAGTTCGCCGTGATGTCCATTGAGTAGCGCTCTCTTCCGGGGATGGCCAGGGACGATGCGCGAAAAGTAACCCAATCAGTCCGCGGACGCGGCCCCGGCCCCTGGGAGGGGTCCCAGGGCGGCGGCGATCGCCGCCACGCGACGATGGAGCTCGGACTCGGGCATCACCGGCATCGCGCCGGCCACGTCGACGCCGCCGTCGAGCTCCACCCACGAGACGCAGCCGGCGTAGCGTCGCAGCTCCGGGACCTCGACGGCGCGCGGGAGCCGCTTGGCGCGGACTACGACGACCTGAACGCCCGGCCGCTGCTTGTAGTAAAATCGCGACGCCACGGCGTCCGGCGCGAGGCCGTGCTCGTGCTCGACCGCCGCGAGGCGGCCGAGGTCCGAGACGGCCCAGACGCCGACAACGTCGCAGACGTATTCGAGGCGAACTCGCCCCTCGGCCGGCCGGTCGGCGTGCGCGGCGTCGAGCCGGTCGCGGAAGCGCTCGGCTAGCTCTGCCGCCTTCTCGTGGAAGTACGTCGGGTACAGGAGGAAGCGGTCGTGCCGGACGCCGAAGCCCTTCCGCTGCTCGCGGATCCCGCCCTTCCGAACCATGGCGACGATGCTGCCGCGTGCCATCGCGTCCACGAGCACCGCCCATTCCTTCAGGGCGGTGCGTTCGACGTCGGGCGCGGAACGGTCGTCTGACCGCGTGTCGGGTGAGGTCATGGGTGGGTGTGGGTGGTCTTGATGTTCTCGCTCCACCACCGGAATGCATCCGGCACGCCTTGCTCTGGCGCGACCGAGGGCCGCCAACCGAGCTCTCGCCGGGCGCGCTCCGAGACGTACGGGTTCCCCCCCGTGAGAAAGTCGATCGTGGCGCCAGGCAGGGCGCGGGGAGGCGCGCCCCTGACTGCCGCGACCACGGCGACGACGGCGCGCACGGATGCCAGGCCGGCGCGGGCGGCCGCCACCGGCACGGGCACCAAGGCGAGCCGGCGCCCGAGGCCGGCGCCGGCGAGGCGAAAGAAGCCGGCGACGGTCAGGTCGAAGTCGTGTCCGACGTTGTACACGTGGCCGCCCGCGGCGGGGGTAGCGGCGGCGCGCACGGCGGCGTCGGCGACGTTGGCGGCGTGGACGACCGCGATCGCCGAGCGGCCGCCGGCCGGGAGCGGTATCGCCCCGAGCTTCAGCAGCCGTCCGACGCGCGGCACGAACTGGCGGTCGCGTCGCCCGTAGATCACGGCGGGGCGGATCGCCGTCGCCCAGAGGTGCCCCGCCCGGTGCGCGTCGAGGACAAGCGCCTCCGACTCCCGCTTCGAGCGCGCGTAGTACGCCCGCTCGGGGAGCGGGGCGAGCGGAGCCCCCTCGTCGAGGGGGGCCGCGCCGCCGATGCCCGGAGTCCCGTGGGCGGGGCGGCCGTACACGGCAACGCTGCTCACGTGAACGAGCCGCGCGCCAGCGCGTGCGGCGGCGGCGACGACGTTGCGCGTGCCGTCCACGTTAGACCGGCGGTACGCGCCCCATCCGCCCGAGGACGTCACGACCGCGGCAGCGTGGTGGACCACGTCGCAGCCGGCGGCGGCGCGGGCCACGCTCTCGGCGTCCAGCACGTCGCCCCCGCGCAGCTCGGCGCCGCGCTCGGCGAGCCACTCCGCCGCGCCGGGCTCGCGAACCAGCGCGCGGACCTGCCACCCTTCGGCAACCAGGCGCTCGACGACGTGCGATCCCACGAGTCCCGTGGCGCCGGTGACGAGGGCGAGCATGAACTACAGGGATGTGTGAAGAGTGGCGAGTGGCGAGGGTCCGCAGCACTCTCCACTCGCCACTCGTCCCTCGTCACTCGTCACTCGTCACTCGCTTCAGAACGGCAACGCCACCACGACGGCTGCGGTTTCGCCGTCGGCCCAGCGGGCGGTGATGACGTCGCCGGCGGCGATCTCGCGGCGCACCATGCCGAGGGCGATGGGGCCGTGGCGAGGCGAGAGGGCGGTGCTGCGGACGTCGCCCACCGGCTTCCCCGTACCGTCGATGAGCTGCGTTTTGAACGGCGGGAGGTCGCGCGACTGGAAACGCAGGCCGCGCAGGTGCCGGTTGACGTGACCCCGGAAGTGGACGCGGGCGACGGTCTCCTGCCCGACGTAGCACCCCTTGGTGTACGAGATCGCGTGGAGGTCGTCGAAGTTGGCCTCCTGCGGAATCGTCGTCTCGTCGATGTCGAGCCCCCACTCCGGCCGGCCGGACTCGACGCGTGCCACGTCCCAGGCGGCGAGTCCGCCGCGCGTCGCGCCCGCGTTCGCGAGCCGAGACCAAAGCCCGGGGGCGGCGTCGGCGGGGGCGAAGAGCTCGTATCCCTCGTACTCGAGCTCGGGCACGCGCGCCACGGTCACGAGGCCGCCGTCCACCTGCGCCGCGACGTGGGCGTAAGGGGGCAGCGGCGCGAGGGCGGCGGCGGGAATGCCGGTGGCGTCCGAGACGATGCGTCGGGCGTGCAGTCCGAAGACGCCGAGGTTGCGGAGGGCGTCGGTCTCGTCGCGGTACGGCGCGATGCGCGGGTTGACGTACTTGCGCACCATCTCCGTCCACGCCGCCCCGGCGCGCGGCGGCGCGTCGATGAGCAGCGAGTCGACGGCGGCCGGCGTCACCACCGCGGGCGAGCCGGAGGTGGCGAAGATGCGCACGTCCGCCACGATCTTCCCCTTGGCGGTGAGGGCGGCGGCGTACTGCCCCTGGCCGGGCGACAGGGCCTTCACGTCGTTCGTCACGAGGCCGGTGACCAGCTCTGCCGCCTTGGGGCCGGACACGCGCATGCGCGTGCGATAGCTCCGGTCGACGAGAAGGCCGCCAGTGTGCAGGGCCGCGTACTCCGCGTCCGGGTCCCCGTAGTGCGCCGCCACCGTTCGGCCGGCGATCTCCTCGGTGGCGGCTGGCGGATGCAGCGCGGTGTCGAGGGCGATCATTTGCGGCCGCGCTCCGCTCCGCGCCCCGTCGCCGCGGGGGCAGGCCCGCCGCGCACGCCGTCTCGGTCGCGCCCGAGCAGCGCGTTCAGCGAGGCGAGCGACTGGCCGGCCAGCGACGGGAGGTACGCGTCGGCGTGGACGGCGTGAAACGCCGGCATGGCGCCGACGGCGATGCAGCGCAGCTTCAGCGCCCGCGCGGCCAGGATGCCCGGTGGGGCGTCCTCGAGGGCCAGAGTGCTGATCGGCCGCGCGGGGCGCCGGCGCGCGAGGCGCTCGAGGGCACGCTCGTACGGCTCCGGCGACGGCTTCGGGGAGCGTACGTCCTCGGCGGCCACGACGCACTCGAATGCGCCATCGAGCCCCGCGAGACCGACGACGAAGTCGACGTCGCGGCGGCTCGCCCGCGTCACGATCCCGAGCCGCACGCGCCCCGCGAGGCTCTCGAGCAGCTCGCGCGCGCCGGGCGCAAGCGACACGCCCTTGCCGAGCTGGTCGGCGAAGTAGCGCTCCGCCCGCGCCGCCACGAGGTCGAGTGCCGTATCGTCCAAGCGCTGCCCGCCCTCGGTCGCGCCGGCCGCGGCCGCCTCGCGTACCGGGACGCCCGCGCAGCGCACGTCGTAGGCGGCGGCCGTGAGGACCACCCCGTCGTCGGCGAGGCTGCGGACGAGCGCGTCGCGCCGAAGGGCGTGGGTGTCGGCGAGCACGCCTTCGAGCTCGAGCAACACGGTGTCGAAGAGCATTGGCGTAAGTAAACGAGCTGGCGGACGGTCTGGAAGCGGAGACGAGGGATGGGGAACGAGTCGGCAGCTCACGGCCCCCGTCCCTCGTGGCTAGCTGCGTGGCTAGCTGCCCTCCCTCGCTGCGTACGAGGCGTCGAGGAGGTCCACGGGGTGGACAGTTCGGGCGGCGATCCCAGCCCGTCGCAGGCCGGCGCCGATCTGCATCAGGCACCCCGGATTGCCCGTGGCCACCAGCGAGGCGTCGGTGGCCCGCACGTTGGCGAGCTTGGGCGCCAGCACCGCATTCGAGACGCCGGGTTCGACGAGGTTGTAGATCCCCGCGCTCCCGCAACACTGGTCGCTGTCGGTGAGCGGCACCAGGGTGAGGCCCGGGACGGCGCCGAGCACCGCGAGTGGCGGCGTCACCACGCGCTGGGCGTGCTGCAGGTGGCACGGCGCGTCGTAGGTGGCAGTGAGCGGGAGCGTCGCGCCCGGCTTCGGGCCCGCGGCCGCGAGCAACTCGCTGACGTCGCGCACGCGGGCGGCCACGGAGGCGGCGCGCTCGGCCCACTCGGGGTCGTCGTGGAGGAGGTGCCCGTACTCCTTCATGATCGCGCCGCAGCCGGCCGCGTTCACGGCGATCCACTCGGCGCCCGACTGCTCGAACGCCTCGACGTTGGCCCGGGCGAGCTCGCGGGCCGTGTCGAGGTCACCGGCGTGCGCGTGCAGCGCACCGCAGCAGCGCTGCCCGGGCGCGGCGGCGAGCGCGTAGTCGTTCTCCACGAGCACGCGCTCGGTCGCGCGGTTGGTCTCGGTGAAGAGCCCTTCCATGACGCAGCCGCGCAGCGCGGCGACGGTGCCGCGCGTGCCCGCGCCGGCGGCTCGGTACCGTCGCCGCGGTACCGCCCCCTGGGTAGACGCGAGCATCGCCATGCTGAAGCCGAGCCGGCCGCCCAGCATGCGGCCGAGGAGCGCGGGGAGGCGGGTGGAGCGAAAAACGCGCGAGCCGGCGAGCGCGACGGCCAGGAGCCGCGGCCGCGCGAACACCCAGAGGATCAGCCGCGCGACCGCCGGGATGGGGCGGCTCCGGTTGAGCGTGGCGCGCGTCGCCTCGAGGAGTTGCCCGTACGGCACGCCCGATGGGCACGCCGTCTCGCACGCCCGGCAGCCGAGGCAGCGGTCGATGTGGGTGCGCACGCTCGGGTCATCGACCGTTAGGCTCCCCTCGACCAGCTCGCGCATGAGGAGGATGCGTCCGCGCGGGCTGTCGTTCTCGTCCTGCAGGGTGAGATACGTGGGGCACGCCTGCAGGCAGAAGCCGCAATGGACGCAGGTGTCGATCCCCGGTACGGCATCGGCGAGCGGGGTGCCGGGGATGGCACAGGGGAGGGGGTGGGAAGCGGGAGTGGCCATGAGAGAAATCTAAATGCAGTTCTCGGCTCTCGGCGCTCGGCTCTCGGCCAGTACGGTGGCCGGTGACCGCCGGCCGGCCACCGACCACCATTCAATGACGACCGACGCCCGGTGAATGTACCCGCTACGTATCTAAACCCGCATTTGCGAGACGTGGAGCGGGGGTGTACCGTCGGGCGTCCCCGAAATGCCCGGCGGCGGGTGCGCCGCACGACAAGAAGGGCTCGCCGTGTCGGCTACCTCACGCGTCACCATCGCGCTGGTTTGTGGGCTGGCGTTCGGCATCGTGGCCGCCTGGTCCGGGTCGGCCATGCTCGAGGGCACGGCGACCGCCCTCGAGCCGGTTGGCACGCTTTGGGTCAACGCCATCCGGATGACCGTCGTCCCGCTGGTGGTGGCGCTCCTGGTGCGTGCCATCGCCGGCTCCGTGCAGCCGGCCGGACTGGGGCGGCTCGGCGTGACGGCGGCCGCACTCGCCTTCGGCGCGCTCGCCGTGCTCGCCGCACTCACGGCGCTGGCCGTCCCGCTGCTCGTGCGCTGGGTGCCGCTCGACGCCGTCGACGGTTCGTCGCTGCGGGCCGCAGCGCCGGCCCTTCCGTCAGGCGCCGCGGGCGTGTCGTCGCCCGCGGAGTGGCTGGTGAGCCTGGTGCCGGTGAACCCGATCCGCGCGGCGGCAGACGGCGCACTCCTGCCGTTGTCGATCTTCGTCATCGTGTTTGCGTGCGCCCTGCGTCACGTGGCGCCTGAGCCGCGGCGGGCGGTGGTGCTGCTGTTCGACGGCGTCGCCGAGGCGTTGCTCCAGGTCGTGCGCTGGGTGCTCCTGCTGGCGCCCGTGGGCGTGTTCGCGCTGACGAGCGGACTGGGGGCGAAGCTCGGCGTCTCGGCGGTGGGCGCGCTCGGGTACTTCGTCGTCCTCCTCTGCGCGGTGCACGTCGTCGTCGGGCTCGCGCTGTACGCGGTCGCGGCCTCGTTCGGGCGAGTCTCACTGCGCCGCTTCGCGAGCGCCGCCGCGCCGGCGCAGGCCGTCGCGTTCACTACGCGGTCGTCGCTGGCCGCGCTGCCGGCAATGCTGGAAGGCGCGGCGCGGCTCGGCGTGCCGGGGCACGTCTCGGGCTTCGTGCTACCGCTCGCCGCCTCCATGTTCAGGCTGACGTCGGCCGTGTACTGGACGCTGAGCGCGGCGCTGGTGGCACGGCTCTACGGCGTAGAGTTCGGGGCCGCGCAGATTGCGGTCGTTGCCCTCGCGTCCACCACGCTCAGCTTCGGCGTGCCGGGCGTGCCGATGGGCGGCCTGCTCATTCAGGCGCCGCTCTACGCGGCGGTCGGGCTGCCGGTCGAGGGGCTCGCGATCCTGATGGCGATCGACGCGATTCCCGACATGTTCAAGACGGCGTTGAACGTGACCGCGGACATGGTGCTGGTGGCGGTGCTCGGCCGACCGCGGCGGCCGGCGACTCCCCCGGAGCTCGCGCCTGCCGGCTTCGCGCCGCTCCCGCCCGTCACCGCGCCCTCCGGGCCTCCCGGGATCGCCTACCCCGAGCAGGTCGACAGGGGCCGTCCCGCATGACCGACGGGGCCGCGGGCCGCGGGCTCCCCGCGCGGTGGACGGAGCACGACAGCGAGCGGTTCGTCGACGTCGGCCTCTACTTCGTGCCCGACCGCGAAGCGCAGATCGACGTCGTCTGCACACTCCTCGAGCACGTGGACAGGAGTGCGCCACTTGGCCGCGTCCTCGACCTCGGTTGCGGGGAGGGCGTGCTGTGCGAGGCGATCCTGCCGCGCTTTCCACGCGCGCGGGTGTACGGGGTCGACGCGTCGGCGGTCATGCTCCGCCACGCCGCCGCGCGCCTCGCGCCGTTCGGCGAGCGCTTTCAGCCCCTGCGCGCCGATCTCGGCTCGCGCGACTGGCGGGCGGCCGCGCTGCCGGCGTCCGCCGTGGTGTCGTCGCTCGCGGTGCACCACCTCGAGGGAGCGGAGAAGCGCTCGCTGTTCGCGGACGTCCGGCGGATGCTCTCGCCGGGCGGGGCCCTGGTGATCGCCGACGTGATGCGGCCGGCGAGCGAGGCGGGGCGGCTCCTCGCCGCGCGCGAGTGGGACGAGGCCGTCCGCGAACGGACGGCGGGCGACGCCGCGGCGTACGCGGAGTTCCGCACGCAAGGGTGGAACATGTACGCGACGCCCGAGCCGGACCCCGTCGACAAGCCCTCCACGCTCCTCGAGCACCTGGAGTGGCTGCGGGACGCGGGGTTCGCCGGCGTGGACGCCTTCTGGATGCGCGCGGGGCACGCGATCGTCGGCGGGTTCGGTTGACGGCGGCTCTCGGCCCTCGGCCCTCGGCCCTCGGCCGGGGCGGTGGTCGGGAACCCCTCGGCGCGAGGCACGTCCGCCTGCCGTTCACACAGGAGCCGAGAGCCGAGAGCCGAGGGCCGAGGGCTGCCGTTACCCGAGGATGCCGGGGTTGAGGAGCCCGTGGGGGTCGTACGCGCGCTTGACGCCGCGCGACAGGCGGTCGGCTACCGCCGTGGGGGCGAGCGTCGCCCAGAGCTCGTTCGGGAGCCGCTCGAAGATCCGAGTGCCGGCGAAAGTTGGCTGCAGGGCACTGGCGAGCGCGCGGGCATCGCCCGTCGGGAGCACGCACCGCGCCACGCCGCGCCCGACGCTCGCGTGGGCGGCGGTTCCCGGCCACCGTTCCGCCACCTCCAGCGCGTGGGTCCACGTGGCGGCCATGCGCGCGGGAGGGCCCGAGAACCGCGCCACGGCGGCGCCGGCCGGCTCGCAGGCGCGCAGGCGATCCCAGACGTCGACCGGTGCGGCGGCCGCGTCGCCGAGCGCCGCGAGTGCCGCTTGCTCGGCACGCACGAGATCCGCGTTGCCCGCGAGTCGGACGAGGAGTGCCGGGCCGTCGGCGACGCCGAGCTGCACGGCGAGTGGGGCATTCAGGAGCTCCGCGGCGAGCGCCGCGACGGGCGCGGCGCGCAGTTGGTCGAGTAGCGCGCCGAGTGACGTGGGCGCGGCAGGGGCGGGCAGCACGATGGTGGCGTCGACCTCGGGGCGGGCGCGCAGGCGGACGGTGACTTCGGTGATCGCGCCGAGCGTTCCCCACGAGCCCACGAGCAGGCGCGTGAGGTCGAAGCCGGCGACGTTCTTCACCACGCGCCCGCCGGCGTGCACCACCGCGCCGGTGCCCGTGACGAACTCGAGTCCCAGCACGTTGTCGCGCGGCGTGCCGAAGGCGTGCGCGAGCGGGCCGGCCGACGTGGTGGCGACCGTCGCGCCGAGGGTCCCCTCGGGGCTGCCGAACGGGTCGAGCGCGAGCCATTGGCGCTCGGCGCGTGTGACGCGCGCGATCTCGGCCAGCGTAGTGCCGGCACCCGCCGTCAGCGTCAGGTCGCCGGGCGTGTAGTCCACGATGCCGGCGAGCGGCGCGAGCGACAACGACGTGATGGCGCGCACCGGCCGGCCGGCGTCGAGCCACGTGCCGCGTCCGACGAGCCGCAGCGGCGTGCACGCGGCGGCCGCCGCGTGCACAGCCTCGGCGACGGCGGCGGTGCCGTCGGACGTCGCGGCGCCGACCGTCAGCGTCATGCGGACCGAGCGGAGCGCGCCGCTTGCCACTCGCGGCAGGCGCGCACGGGGACCACCTTGCCCGGGTTCGACCGCCGCTCCGGGTCGAACACGTCGCGCAGCTGACACATGGCCGCGAGCGAGTCGGGGGAGAAGATGAGGTCCATGTACTCGAGCTTGTCGAGCCCGACGCCGTGCTCGCCGGTGATCGTGCCGCCGGCGTCGATGCACACCTGCATGATCTCGCGCATCGCCGCGTGTACACGCACCGTCTCGTCCGGGTCGGTCGCGTCGTAGCCGATGTTCGGGTGCAGGTTGCCGTCGCCCGCGTGGAAGACGTTGCAGACCTTCACTCGGTATCGGCCGGAGATCTCATGAATCCGTGCGAGCACCTCGGGGAGGCGCGTGCGCGGAATCACGGCGTCCTGCACGACGAGGTGCGGCGAGATCCGACCCATCGCGCCGAAAGCCTTCTTGCGGCCCTGCCATAGCCGCGCGCGCTCCGCGTCGTCGGCCGCCACTTTCACCGTCCGCGCGCCGGCCTCCATGCACAGTCGCTCGATGACGCGGACGTCGGCGTCGAGCCCCGCCGGCAGTCCGTCCACCTCGGCCAGGAGCACGGCCTCGGCGTCGGTCGGGTAGCCGGCGGCATAGATCGACGCCTCGACCGCGCGTACCGTGGGCGCGTCCATCATCTCGAGCGCGACGCCGAAACACCCTTCGGAGCCCACGAACGCCCCGAGCAGGTCGTACCCGTCGGTCTCGCCGGTGGCGTTGCCGAGCCTCACGATCTCGCCGTCCGGGAGGATCGCCGTGACGGCCGCGATGTGATTGAGGGTGACGCCGTACTTGAGGCAGTGCGGCCCGCCGGCGTTCTCGGCGACGTTACCGCCGATCGTGCACGCCGCCTGGCTCGACGGGTCGGGCGCGTAGTGCAGTCCGTGCTTCGACGCCTCGCGCGTGAGGGTGACGTTCACCACGCCCGGCTCGACGACGGCCAGCGCGTTGGCCGGGTCCACTCTGAGAATGCGGTTCAAGCGGTTGAGGCACAGCAGGACGACGTCGTCGGCGAGGGCCCCGCCCGAGAGGCCCGTGCCCGCCCCGCGGGGAACGAACGGCGCGCCGATCGCCGCCAGCGCGCGCACGACGTCGATCAGCTCGGCCCGCGTCTCGGGAAAGACGGCGAGCGAGGGCTGCTTGCGGTAGCTCGGAAGGCCGTCGGCGCTGTAGACCACCAGCTCGCTCGGCCGCTTCAGCACGCGGCGCGGGCCGACGATGTCCTCCAGCACGATGGCGACGTTTTCGCGGCGCATCTATCTCCGGTCCCGACGGTCCTACGAGGCCTGCGGGTGCGGCCCGTGGCCGTTCTGCTTGGCGCGCACGTGTACGAGCGCCCGCAGCTCGATCGGTTCGACGGCCGGCCGGAGGAGCGCGTCGATCTCGCGGAGGCGGCCGAGCGCCGACCGCGACACCAGGAGTCGCTGTCGGGCCGGCGCGTCCAGGTCGATCAGCGACGCGACGGCGAACGACAGCAGGCCGGCGTCGCTCGGGAGCTCGGGGACTGGATCACTGTCGTCGGCCAGCGTGCGCGCCGCCCGGCCGACGCGGGCGAAGAGCGTGCGCACTCGCTCGGCCATGGGCGCCAGCGCGTCGCCCGGCTCGGGTGCGTCGTCGTAGCGCTGGACCTCGCCGATGTGGTAGAGCCGCGGCGTCGCCACGAGGCGCGTGAGCGCGAAGCGCTCGACCCCTACGACGACGATGTTCGAGCGGCCGTCGAGCAGCGTCTCGGTCTTGTCGATGCGCGCGACGCAGCCGACGTGACCGGGCGGCAGGTCGCGCTCCTCGACCTCCTCCGGGCGGAAGACGATCCCGAACTTCCGGTCCCCCTCCAGGCAGTCCGCGAGCATCTGCCGGTAGCGCGGCTCGAAGATGTGCAG
>Ga0307412_10001797_pt1 | contig 11865 bp, 10 predicted proteins | sample DK1Cmetagenome_3_FD_203823 | JGI IMG/M metagenome (GOLD analysis project Ga0307412, IMG submission 203823) | Maize rhizosphere microbial communities from greenhouse at UC Davis, California, United States - DK15-C-1 | ecosystem: Host-associated > Plants > Roots > Rhizosphere > Soil | place: USA...
GTTGCCCTTTTGTAACGTACTGTCCTTCATCCACCAAAACCTGTGTAATATATCCTTGAATTTTAGCACGAACATCATTGTTTACCCTTCCCTGGATCGTGGCCGGAAAGGTTTGATAGCCCACTATATTTTTTATCTCCACATTCACTACAGGGTACGGTTTCGGGCCGTCCTGTTTTGGAGCTTCTTTTTTGCAGGCAACCATTGAAAGTGCTGCAATAGAAAGTATAACTAGCTTATTATTCATTTTAAAGTTTATTAAGAGATTCCTGAATATTTATTATGTTTTTATTTAAAAGAGCTTTGTAAGCTTCAATTTTTTCGTTGTAACCGTCATCATGATTTTTTTTAAACTGGTCTAGGTCATCCAGTAGTTTTAATTCGTCTTGCATCTTTTGAACTATTTTTTCAAATCTTATTCTCTTATATTCATCATTGATGAAAAAATACCGTTTCCGTTCGTCCATTTTATTGTGATCTACAATAAGCTGGGCATTCAGCAGTAAAGAAATGCTTGTAGAAACCGAACTTTTACTTGCAGAAAGTACTTCTACAAACTCGTCAAAAGTAATACCCGCCTTTTCATAATCAAAAAGAAGGTAGGCATATATTTTGGATGCTAGTGGAGGTAAGTTGAAAACGGTGCCATAGAATTTTACGGCATCTTGGAAAATCTTTTCATCAATTTCTATACTCTTATGCATGGTATATAAATTTCAAGCAAAAGTATAGATTAGTTCAGAACTAAACGAACAAACTCGATAGAGTTTATAAATACATAGTTTTTTAAAAATTCAATGGAAATTGATTTAACCTTTTGGTTAAATTATAATCTTCTCAAAAGCCTTTCTCATTCCGCCCGCCAGAAAAACTTCTCCGCAGTAAGAATATCCTTTGCTTTCAAGGATCTTGAGCATGGGAATATTATCGAAGTTCGTATCTACCTTAACACTCTGAATACCATGAGATCTTGTAAAATCTTCAATCTGATCAAATAATTTTTTTACCATTCCCTGTCCTGCAAATTTTTCGTCAACAGCTACTCTGTGGACAACCACGAATTCTCCGTTACTTAGCCAGGCTCCTTCAATGTTGCTGTAAGCCGGCTCATCATTTAAAATCAAAGCTGCATAAACTGCAATTTCTTCATCCACCGTCATCACATATCCGAAACCTTTTGCAATGTCGCTTTCAACGGTTCCCAAATTGGGATAACCTTGCTGCCACTGCGTGCTTCCGTCTATTCTCCTTCTTTCTATTGCCTGTTGTAGAATGTCCCAGATAATGTCTCTGTCTTCAATTTCTGCCTTTCTTAGTTTGATTTCTGAATTCATTGTTGTAAAAAATTTTATTAATAATTAAAGATTGAAAGATTAAAAAATTATTCTCAACATAAATAATTTTCAATCTTTAATTATTTAATCCTTTAATGCTTAAAATATTATTTTTTGAATTAAAAAACCGAAAACTAATTAAAATTAATTTTCGGTTCGAAGTAGTAAAATTTAAAATTATGAAATTGTTTTTATTGATTTTCATTTTGTTGAAGATAAGCATCAATAATTTCGAATGCTTTCTTCTCGTCTCTCAAATCTACCATTACCTTCAACGATGTTGCCGTGGGCGTTGTCGTAAATGTAAGGTAATTGTTTTCAACACTATTGATAATCTGTGCGTCGTCTAATTTTGATTTGATTAACTGAATTTCTGAAGGTTTGTCACTTTCAAAAACTGATACTCTTGTGCTTCTTTCCATATTCTATCCTTTTTTGAGTATCTAAATATATAATGTTTTTTTGAAAATTACAAATTTTAGGTTTTAAATTTTATTAATATTATTTTCAATTTTATCTAATGCAAGCTTGATTTCTTCCTTCGTAACATTCAAATGCGGCCTGAAACGAAGCGATAAATCACCACACGACAAAATGATCATTCCGTCATTCCAAAGTTCATCTCTCAATAGATTTCTCTGTTCATGAGTAGGCAAATCAATGGCGCACATCAAACCTCTTCCTCTTGCATTTGACAATTTTTCAGGATATTTTTCTTCTAATTTCTTCAATTCTTCCAATAAATAATCTCCTACTACTCTTGCATTTTCTACAAGGTTTTCTTTTTCGATTACCTCCATTACCAACTGAAAACGAAGCATATCAATGAAATTTCCCCCGAAAGTAGAATTGATTCTTGAGCTTTCTCTGAAAACATTATCCGGAACTTCATCGAATTTTTCTTTATTGGCTAAAATCCCACAAACCTGTGTTTTTTTACCAAACGAAATGATGTCCGGCTTTGCAGTAAAATGCTGGAAACCCCACATTTTCCCGGTGATTCCGATACCTGTCTGAACTTCATCAAAAATTAAAAGAATTTCGCTTTCATCACAGATTTTTCTTAAACCCATTAAAAATTCATCCCTGAAATGGTTGTCACCACCTTCAGCCTGAATAGGTTCGATAATGATACATGCTACTTTATCAGGATTCATTAAAATAGCCTCTTCTATGTTTAATAAAGCTAATCTTTCATTTTTAATTGTTTCCTCCAAATTCTCTTCCGTGATCGGGAAACTCAATTTAGGATTAAGGATTCTTGGCCATTCAAACATCGGGAAATATTGATATTTTCTTGGGTCTGAAGTATTTGTTAAGCTTAAAGTATAACCGCTTCTTCCATGAAATGCCTGTCTGAAATGAATACAGATTCCTGCTTCAATATCAAGGCCTTTTTCAAAATTTTTGCGTGTTTTCCAGTCAAAACATGCCTTCATCGCATTTTCAACGGCTAGAGCTCCACCTTCAATAAAAAAAGCATACTGCAATTCTTCAGGAATAGCTACCCTTTCGAAAACTTCTAAAAAGTGTGCATACTCTTCAGAATAAACGTCTGCTAAGGTTGGTTTGTTAACGGCCATTTTCCCTAACCAAGCTGATTTCTCAACTAAATAAGGATGATTGTACCCGATGGACGCTGAAGCAAACATGGAAAACATATCTAAATATTCTCTGTTTGTCAGTTTGTCATAAAGCCACGATCCGTGGGATTTTTCAATATCCATCACGAAATCAAAACCGTCTGCAAGAACGTGTTTACCTATTGTTTCTTTTACTTTATTTACTTGTATATCTATTGTTTGTTCCATATTAAATAAAAATCTTAGGGTGATTGTATTTAAAATATTTTAAAGATTAATAACTGAAATCAACTATTAACCTTACTTGTTTTTAACTTAAATTAAAGCTTTATAAATCAAACTTAATTCCCTGTGCTAAAGGTAATTGAGCTGTGTAATTAATAGTATTAGTTTGTCTTCTCATATAGTATTTCCAAACGTCTGAACCAGATTCTCTACCACCTCCGGTTTCTTTTTCTCCACCGAAAGCGCCACCGATTTCTGCGCCGGAAGTTCCGATATTTACGTTGGCAATTCCGCAGTCTGAGCCTGCCTGAGAAAGGAATAATTCTGCTTCTCTCAAGTTTTGCGTCATGATTGCAGAAGATAATCCCTGAGGAACGTCATTCTGAATAGCAATGGCTTCTTCTAACGTTTTGTATTTGATTAAATATAAGATCGGAGCAAAGGTTTCGTGCTGAACGATCTCAAAAGAATTTTTAACTTCAGCGATACACGGTCTTACGTAACAGCCTGACTCGTAACCTTTACCTTTCAATACTTCGCCTTCTACAACGAATTTTCCACCTTCTTTTTTACATTTTTTGATAGACTCTTCGTATTGATTTACGGCATCTGTATCGATAAGCGGTCCAACGTGCATGTTTTCATCCAACGGATTTCCGATTTTTAACTGTCCGTACGCTTTTACCAATCTGTTTTTTACTTCATTATAAACACTTTCATGAATAATCAATCTTCTCGTTGAAGTACATCTCTGGCCAGCAGTTCCTACAGCCCCGAAAACAGCTCCGATGATTGACATATCAATATCTGCGTCTTTAGAAATAATAATAGCGTTGTTACCTCCCAATTCAAGGATAGATTTCCCGAATCTCTGTGCAACATTAGTAGAAACCATTCTTCCCACTCTTGTAGAACCGGTGAAAGAAACTAGAGAAACTCTTTTATCATCCACCAATTTCTGACCGATTTCGTGATCAGCAACCAATACGCTTGAAATTCCTTCCGGAAGATTGTTTTCCTTTAAAACTTCATTCATAATATTCTGGCAAGCTAATGCACAAAGCGGAGTTTTTTCTGATGGTTTCCAGATGGTAACGTTTCCACAGATCCATGCCAGAGCCGTATTCCATGACCAAACGGCAACCGGAAAGTTGAAAGCAGTAATAATTCCTACAACGCCAAGCGGATGATATTGTTCGTACATTCTGTGGCCGGGTCTTTCAGAGTGCATTGTGTAGCCGTGAAGCTGTCTGGAAACACCCACTGCAAAGTCGCAGATATCGATCATTTCCTGAACTTCTCCCAAACCTTCCTGTAGAGATTTACCCATTTCATAAGAAACAAGTTTTCCTAAATCGTCCTTATATTGTCTTAATTTCTGACCCAATTGTCTTACAATTTCCCCTCTTTTAGGCGCCGGAATAAGCCTGAATTCCTGAAACGCTTTCTGAGCAGATTCGATTACCTTATCGTAATCAGATTCACCTGAAGTCTTTATTTTGGCAATTAAATTACCGTCAACTGGTGAATAACTTTCTATTGTTTTCCCTGATGCAAAGTATTTTCCGCCTGTTGAAGTCCCTTTATTTTCATCTTTAATTCCTAGATTTTTGAGTGTTTTTTCGATTCCAAAATCTTTTACTTTTTTAGACATAAATTGTTACTTTTCGTTTTCCCTAAAGTTAAAAATATTAAACGAATTGCAAAATTTTAATTTTAACATATTTTTTATTTGGACTAATTATAAACATGCTTATCTTTGTAAAGTAATCATTCGAATTTCAGAAATGGAAAATAATAAGACGATAAACGAGCCTGTAGAAGAAAAGAAAAGCTCCAAATGGAAAAGCTTGGTGAAGAAGTTCGGGATTGGCGGGATTATATTTTTTACCGTAAAAGGGATTATTACTTCTACCCTTATTTATTTTCTTGGAAAGAACTTCTGGACAGTAATTTCAAATTATTTTTCAACGATATTTGATTAATATAATTGACATAAATAAAAAGCAGAGAAATTTTCTCTGCTTTTTTTTGATATTTTTTTATTCTTTCTTTTTCCTTCCCGAATTAATTAAATTTTGATTAAGCAAATACTCAATTTGTCCATTTACGCTCCGGAATTCATCATTTGCCCATTTTTCCAGAAGTTTGTACGTGGACTCATCTATCCTTATAACGAAGGATTTTTTGCCTTTGCTTTCAGGAGAGCTTTGAGCTTTTTCTGATTTCATCTTATCTTATTTTTAATGCTTTTTAACGCCAAAAGTATATTTTTAGAGAAATTCGATGTTTTCAATCTTAATCTCTCCTTAGCTTTATTTTAAATCTTAATTATAGAGAGTTCCAGCGTTAAGAATCGGTTGTGCTGCTTTCTCACCGCAAAGAACAACCATTAGATTGCTTACCATCGCCGCTTTTCTTTCATCATCCAATTCCACGATATTTTCTTCTGAAAGCTTTTTTAATGCTAAATCTACCATTCCCACTGCTCCTTCCACAATTTTTGTTCTTGCTGCTACAATGGCTGTTGCCTGCTGTCTCTGAAGCATTGCTCCTGCAATTTCTGAAGCATAAGCCAAATGCGAAATTCTTGCCTCCTGAATAGTAATTCCTGCCTTTGAAAGACGTTCCGTAAGTTCTTGTTCCAAAATAGCATTGATTTTTTCACCGCCTTCTCTCAAAGTAATCGGGGCATGATCATCTTCCAGATTATCATAAGGAAAACTCATTGCGAGATGACGAACTGCCGCTTCACTCTGCATTTTTACAAAGTCCGAATAGCGCTCAACATCAAAAGCAGCTTTGTAGGTATCTCCCACTTTCCAAACGATTACAACGGCAATTTCAATGGGATTACCCATTTTGTCGTTTACTTTTAATGTCTGTCCTTGCAGGTTTTCAGAACGAAGACTGATTTTTTGCGATGAATATAAAGGATTAATGAAAAACAATCCGTTGTCTTTTACGGTTCCCACATATTTCCCGAAGAAATTCAAAACTCTTGAATGATTGGGTTGAATAATCATTAATCCTTTCAGGAAAAAACACGCTGCTAAAAAGCAAAGCGTTGAGATGATAAATAAAGAAATATTGTTGTCTACGCCTTGTATAAAAAAGTAAACAGATGCAACAAACAATATTAAACAGATAACCAAAGTAAGGTATCCTGATATTGGTTTTAAAACTTTTTCCATAACTGTAATTTTTTAAATGTGATATTATTTTGATATCATAAAGATATGATTTAGTTTTGAATTATGAGTTATAAGTTTTGAGTTTTTTATAGTTAATTTTTCTTTTGTCTTGAAACAAAAGAAACAAAAATTCAAGACTTGGAACCCGAATGCTAAAAATTTAAATTAATCCTAAAATCCCCAAACTCGTGCGGATTTACTTTTCGCTCTTCGTTTCTAATTTGTCCCGCACTTAAACAGTGGGAATTTCTTAACGCTTCAGTTTCCGATGTCGTTTAAAATTAGCACAAAAAAATCCCGAAAATTACTTTCCGGGATTTGATTTTTTTATGATTTATAAATCTTATTTTTTATTTAAGACTCTAAATTTAAAGTAAGAAACAGCGGATAAAGTGACCATAGTTCCAAGGCCTATGTAAACCCAAGCCGGAACGGGAACAGGATCTCCTGCTGCATAAGAGTGAAGCCCGCTCAGGTAATAATTGACTCCAAAATACGTCATTACCATGGAACAGAATGCAAACATCGTCGCTACGTGGAACGCCCATCTGCTTCTTAATCCCGGAACCAATCTCATGTGAAGTACAAACGCATAAACCATGATAGAGATGAAAGCCCATGTTTCTTTCGGGTCCCAGCTCCAGTATCTTCCCCATGATTCATTAGCCCAGATTCCTCCTAAAAAGTTTCCGACTGTTAATGCATATAAACCGATTGTCAATGACATTTCAGAAACAATAGTTAATTCTTTTAATGTTGTATCATTGTGTAATTTGTGGGTTCCTTTACTTGAAATAATGTAGAATACCAGACAAATCACAGCAATAATCATGGAGAGGGCAAAGAAACCATAACTTGAGGTAATAATCGCTACGTGAACGATCAGCCAGTAAGACTTCAATACCGGAACAAGCGGGGTAATCTGCGGGTCAAGGGCGGAACCTCCATGAGCAAATCCCATCATAATTACGGCCACCATAAATCCGGCTGCAGGAATCAATGCGTTGGAATTTCTATATAATAATAATCCGGCTGTAATTCCGACCCAGGAAATGAAGATAATCGCTTCATAACCGTTACTCCAAGGCGCGTGGCCTGAAATATACCATCTTGCAACAAGCCCTAAGAAGTGTAATGAATATCCGATAATTCCAATAGCAATAATGGCTTTAATAATTTTATTTAAAACTTTACTTGGCTTAAATAATTCAATAAAACCTAAAATTAAAAGCAAACCTCCAATTAATGTATAGAAAATTAATAGTTTGAAGTTGAGATTAACTTTATTCATGAAAACCTCAAGATCAACTTTAGATTTTGCAGGAACTACTGCTTTACCCCATTTTTGCTGATAATCTGAAAGTTTTGCCAATTCTGCATCTGCCTTGCTCCAGTTTCCTGTTTGCTGTGCCTGTAAAACCTCTGCAAAATACGGTCCCATTACTTTTTGAGATTCCATATCCGGCTCGAATTTCTGGTCCAGCCAAGAATGCCAAGTGTGGTTCGCATCATTCTTTACAGGGACAATTCTCATAAACTGTCCGCTGAAAAATTCATTAAAAATCTGAACTCTTTCGTTTACAGAAATTACTTCTTTATCATAATTCGTCTGTTCAGCCGGTTTTTTACGGAAAGCGATGTTGTAATCTTCTTCCAAAATATAGCTGAGATTTCCATTAGCATCGGCCGGGAAAAGATTCATTAATGAGGTGTAGCCCTCATCGTTGGCTTTTGTTTTATTCTTTAATTCGTCGCCGCCCTTTGTTCCCACTTTTATCATCGGAACCATCGTCCAGCTCGGAGTATCTGTATTAATTGACAGGAACCATTGATTGGCTGTCAGCGACTTTCCGTCTGTTCCTCTGAATGCATCTTTTTTGTAAAGCTTTCTTAAAACATCCAAAGCTTCCGTGTTGATAGGAACAATTCTTCCATCAAAATTCTGAACCAAAAGATACCCGAATTTATCTGCATGCTCCTCGCTGATCTTGTTTCTTGCAATGATCTCGTCCGGAGAAATTGATCTCATTTTACTTAAAGGCGCCGCTAAAGAATTTTGCTGTGGCCTTGGTTGAGCCTGCGCGGTTTGAGGAGCAACTTCATGGGTGTGTCCATCACCTTCTACATGTACATGTTCCCTGCTTCCGTCCGTCGTTCCGTGTGTTTCAATTTTTTGGGCATTTAATCCTAAACTTAAAAGTAATAGAATTACGGTTGCAGCTCTTTTTTTGTTAACATCGGTCAACATTTTATTTAACTTCCAGAAATGTGTTCCTTTCCAGAAGAAAATGACGAACATTCCGATAAATAAAAATGCGTATCCAATATAAGAAATCAGCGTTCCCCAGAAATCGTGGTTTACGGAAAGTACCGTCCCCATTCTGTCCGGATCAAAACTTGATTGGAAAAAACGGTATCCTTTATGATTAAGAACGTGGTTCATATAAATTTTGTAAGGAGTTTCTTTTCCTTCATCAATGATTTTAACATGGCTTTCATACGCACTCGGAGATGAACTTCCCGGATACGTTTCCATTACGAAATCATCTAATTTCAGAGAGAAAGGCGTATTATAAATTTTTGGACCGAATCCTACCATAATATTCAGACCGTCCATTGTTACTTGCTTATAAGCATTCGGGTTTCCTTTTTCAACCGATAAATCTACCAATTGCTTCGTTTTAGGACCTTGAATTTCAACGGTTAACATATCAGGAACGGCAGCGTCTTTCTTTCTGTCGCCCTCAATTGCCATTAATTTTCCTTTTTTAAGGCCTTCAGGAACAACAAGTTTAAGTTCATTAATTGTATATAAACTTCTCAAAACCAAAGGTTGATATTCGTCTTTTACAGTATTCCCTGTAGCTTGCGTTGCCATCGTCATAAAAGATGCATCAACAGGAGTTTTAATGAATAATTTTCCGTCCTCTTTTTTGAATTCTACGGCACCTTCGATCGCTCTGTTGAATGTTACTAAAGTTCCGTTAATAGACTTCGTTTCACCCGGTTTGATGTAAATATTTTGTCTTCCGGTGTTCGCTGTAGAAACCAAATGAAGATATTCTGCACCATTAGGATCAGCAAGTAAGCTGTCTTTTTTTCTCTGAACATATTCTTTGGCAACCACTTTCAACTGCTTTCCGTGGAAATCATATGTTGCATTGAAATCTTTATGTAAAGGCGACATCAGATAAGGAACGTCCTGATAATTAAGAACATCTCCTTTTTCTTCAATCTGAATTTTAAAGAAATTTTTGTCGGTCACGATTTCGTTCGAGGTTTCCCCTTCCCTGATGTGCATTGTACCTTCAAAACTGATATACCTGGTGATAGCACCACCAATGAAAATCAGTATAAATGCGAGGTGAAAAACCAAAACCGGCCATTTTTCTCTTCTCCAAAGTCTATATCTTCCGATATTTCCGATGAAATTAAGAATAAGCAAAAACATGATTAATTCAAACCATTTTGCTTCGTAAATTAATGCTTTTGCTGTGGGAGTTCCGTAATCGTTTTCTAAGAACGTGGCATAGGCCATCGAAACTGCATACGCCAATAACAACACAGCCATTGTTCTGGTTGAGATAAGAATATCCTGTATCTTCTTCATGATTTATATACTTGACATGCAAAAATAAGGATGATAAACCACAATGAGGACAAAAAAAGCTGTTTTTTATCACTTTAGAGCCGATAAACGTTATTTTGAACCGTTCTTAATAATTGAATTAAAAATTAGGAAAAATTTAAATTAAAAGTCTCGTTAGAATTAAATTTAAAAAACCTATTCAAGTTATTGAATAGGTCTATTTATTTAGTGTTGTTTTCTTTCTGATTTTGCTTAAAAATTCATGTGAAATACCTAAATAAGATGCGACTTGCTGTTGGGTTAAGCGCTGTTCCAATGTAGGATATTTTTCTAAGAACTCAAGGTAGCGTTTGTCTGCGGTTTTGTTCATTAGAGATAAAATCCGCCTCTGCAAAGCCACTGAAGACTGCTGATTCATAATCCTGAAAAGCTTTTCGATTTTGGGCATTGTTTCGTAAAGATGTTCTTTATCTTTTTTTGAGATCATTAAAACTTCACTGTCTTCCAGAGCTTCAATATTCAGTGTACTCGGAACGTTGTTGATTAAGCTATCCAAATCCGTAATCCACCAGCTTTCGACGGCGAAATATAGGGTTTGCTCGAATCCGTCTTCATTTAAAAAATAAACTTTGAAACAGCCTTTCAAAACAAAACCTTCGAAATTACAATAATCCCCTTCTCTCAATACCAAATCTTTCTTTTTAAACGCCTGGAGCTGGAATGGCTTTGAAAAACGAAGGAATTCTTCGTCAGAAAGATCAATATGACGGCTGATATTTTTATAAAGCAGATCGTTCATTAATACTATTTAAACAAAGATAAAGATACCAAATTTATTGATACCTTTATATATAGCTTAACAGCAGAATTTACTTAGCGTTTAAAAAATCCTTTGTATTTACAATTTGAGCGTAAAGATTTCCTAATGCAGAAATTCCTGCTAAAAATGACCTTTGAACCTCCTCTGCTTTTACCACTTTCCCGTTCAGATCTCTGTCTCTCGTTGCTGTTGCATCTCCGATTATTACATTGCTGAAACCAAAATCAAACGCTGCTCTTGTAGTAGATTCTACACAAACATCGGTCATCATTCCGGTAATAACAAGGTTTTTAATTCCTTTTGAATGTAAATATTCCAGAAGCTCTGTTTCTCTGAAACTGTTAGGATAATGCTTTATGATTACTTTTTCTTCATTTTTTGGAGCGACTAAAGAATTTATTTCTGCTCCTTTTGTATCGGGAAGGAAGAAAGTTGCCCCTTCGTTTGTTGCCAGATGCTTAATGTGAACCACCGGAAGATTATTCTTTCTAAAGTATTCCAACACTTGTTGTGCTTTTTTTCCTGCTTCTTCTGCTCCATGCAATGTCATATTCCCACCTTTGAAATAGTCGTTTTGTATGTCGATAATTAATAATGCTGTATTTTCCATTTTTCTTTTTTGTTGTGCGTTAATTGTTATTAATGAGATTAGGGTAAGACTTAAAACCAATGCGTTTCTTAAAATATTCTTCATAATTTTTTATTTCATTTTTGTGGTCCAAAATTAGGCGTCGTAAAATTCCTGACCTTTGAACTAGTTCAAAAAATAAATTTGGTTATGTTTTAATTGAAATTTATTTTATTTTAAATATTTTTAATCCTTCAAATAACAAATCAAGCGAAATAATTACTTTAAAAATCAAGGAAAAGTTAAAATTTCATTTAAGCAAAAAAGCATTCATTTAATGTTGAAAAAACATTAAATTTGCCTCATTGATATTATGGATAAAAACACGCAAAACAAACAAACGCAATCGCCTGAAACAGGCAGACTTTTATCTAAGCCACGGGTATTTTTCGGGCTTACTTTTATACTTTTTTCTGTGGTTCTTACTTTCTCATTTGTCTCCTATCTGATGAATTGGAAGGCGGATCAAAGCCAGGCGGGAACGATGCTTGA
>Ga0307412_10001798_pt1 | contig 11864 bp, 15 predicted proteins | sample DK1Cmetagenome_3_FD_203823 | JGI IMG/M metagenome (GOLD analysis project Ga0307412, IMG submission 203823) | Maize rhizosphere microbial communities from greenhouse at UC Davis, California, United States - DK15-C-1 | ecosystem: Host-associated > Plants > Roots > Rhizosphere > Soil | place: USA...
CGGGTGTCGAGCAGACGCTGTCGAACACGCTCTACACGCTGGACGACTACGGTCTCCAGTGCTGGGCGGTGCCGGCGGTCGATACCGAGTGGCCCGCGATCATGGAGGTAGCGAACGCGGTGAAGGTGCGCTATGTGGCTGGCGATCTGCCTGGCGCCGTGCGCTCGGCGATGCTGCTGTCGGTGGGCCACTGGTATGCGAACCGTGAGGCCACGGCCCCGACTGCGGTTCAGGAACTCCCGCTCGGCGTGAAGTCGCTCCTCGACACCGTGAAGGTCTGGGGCTTCTGATGCAGCCGGCCGGAAAGTTCCGCCACGTCGGCACTCTGCAGAGCAGGGTCGAGACGCAGAACCCATCGACCGGGGCCATCGTCGTGACCTGGTCGACCTTCGAGGCTGACGTCCGCGCGGACATCCGCTACCTGGGCGGCCTGGAGACGCTGAAGGCAGACGCGCCGACGGCGATCCAGAAGGCCAGCATCCGCATCCGATACCGGCCCGGCGTGGTCGCCACCATGCGCTTCGTCGAGACCGGCGGGGCCACCTTCGACATCAAGAGCATTTCGCCCGACGACACGGGCAAGCGCGAGATCGACCTGGTCTGCGAGACCGGAGCGAACAATGGCTGACACGCAAACCCTCAAGGGGCTGGACGACGTCCTCGCCAAGCTGCGCGCGCTCCCTCCGGAGATCGCCAGCAAGCGAGGGGGGCCGGTTGCCGCAGCGCTGCGCAAGGGCGGCAACGTCGTCCAGAAGGAAGCCAAGGCCAACATCCGCAAGGTGACGCAGAACACCGAGGAGGCCGGCTACGCCAGCACCGGCACGCTCGAGAAGGCGGTCGTCGTGCGGCGCGACCCGAACCCCAAGCGCAGCGGCGCGAACGAGCGCTATCGGGTGCTGATCAGCCGGAAGAAGTACGAAGGGCGCGACACCAAGGCGGTGGCGACCGGCCGCTACCTGGAGTTCGGCACCGAGCACCAGAAGGCCGAGCCCTGGATGACGCCGGCCTTCATGAGTTCCAAGGAGCGGGCGCTGACCACCATCGTCGACGAGCTCAACAAGGGCATCGACCGCGTCATCAAGAAAGTTTCGAAGGGTGCCCGCTGATGCTGCCTCTGGTCTTTCCTCTGCTGAGCGGCGTGGCTGCTGTGACGGCGTTGATCGGCACGTCGCCGGTGCGCGCGTACCGCCACGGCTCGGCGCCGCAGGACGTGGTCAAACCCTATGTGACGTGGAGCGTCCCGGGCGGCTTCGCGGAGAACACGCTGGAGCGCGCCGACGCGGACGTCATGCGCGTGCAAGTGGACTGCTGGTCCGATGACGACACACAGGTCGAGACGCTGGCCGCCGCGGTGCGCGCCGCGCTGGAGCCGGCCGCCAATCTGATCGCCTACGTGGCCGACGAGCGAGACCCTGTGACCCAGCGATTCCGCATCAGTTTCACCTTCGACTTCATCGTCATTCGCTGAGCCTTCCGCTTTCCCAACCAGCCGGCCGCCATTGAGCGGCCTTTTTCATTTTCTGAAAGGCAAATCATGGCAACCGCCGCACCGATCAAGAGCCAAAAAACCGAACTCTACTGGGCCTCCGCGCCTATCGCCGTCACGCGCGCTGTCGCCATGAAAAGCTTCAGCGGCCTGGGTGGCGCGAGAGACCAGATCGACACGAGCAACCTCGACAACGCCGAGGATCGCACTTTCGTCTCGGGCCTGGGCACACCGTCGCCCGTGACAGTCGCGTTCAATGTGCTGGCCGACGAGGCAACGCAGGCCGCATTGCTGGCGCTGAAGACCTCCGGCGCTGAAGTGTCGTGGGGCATCTACAGCTCTCACGCTGCCACGGCCCCGACTGCGGTTGCATCGGTCATGCAAACCGTGACCACCCGCGCATCTGCCATCTTCCTGGGCTACGTGTCGGACATCAATATCGACATCGCCGAGAACGACATCTGGAAGGGCACGATCACCATCCAGCGCACCGGCTCGGTGTCGTTCAAGCTGACCACGGTATGAGCAAGTACGCGGCCTTCTTTGTCTCGGAGCAGGTACACGAACGCAAGGTCACCCTTGCCGACGGCTCCGAGCACGTCGTGTTCTTCAAGGAAGTGCCGGCGACGGTCTACCGCAAGTTTCTGCTCGCCGAGCAATCGGAAGACGATGACGTCCGCGCGAGCAGCCTGGCGCAACTCATCGCGGCCAGCATGTGCGAGGCGGACGGCTCGCCGGCGATGACCTTCAAGCAGGCCAAGCAACTGAAGGCCGGCGTGTCCGGCTCTCTCGTCAATGCTGTCCTCGAGGTGAACGGGCAAAAACCGGGAAACGTCTTGCCGCCAGGGGAGAAGAGTGGTTTTGGCACGTCCTCGCCCTCGCCCTTGGCGGAAGAACAGTAGCTGAGTTGCAGGCCTGCATGACGCAGGCCGAGTTCATGCGTTGGTCGGAGTTCTACCGAAGCTACCCGTTCGATGACTTCCATCGTTTCCATCGACCTGCAGCGTTGATCGCGCGCAGTTTCAGCGGTGGCGAGATGAGGCCACTGCTTGAGTGGCTACAGCCTCGGGAAGAGGACGACAGCCTCACGGACGCCGATCGCGACCTGTTTAGAGCAGCAGGCGCTTTTTGACAAGGGCAAGAAAAAATGAGCATCGGCCGCATCACCGTCGACCTGCTGGCGAAAACCGGCAGCTTCGAGACGGATCTCGCGCGAGCTGCCAAGACGGCCGAGCGCCGGGCGAAGGAGATCGACGCCGCGGTCGCCAAAGCTGGCGTAGCCGTGGGCGCTTCACTCAGTGCTGCGGCCATTGCTGCCGTCGCCTTTGGCAAGTCGCTGATCAACGGTCTGGACGCGCTCAACGACGTCAAGGACGCCACCGGCGCGAGCATCGAGAACATCAGTGCGCTTGAGGATGTCGCGTTGCGGACAGGGACCAACCTTGACGCCGTTTCCGGGATCATGGTCAAGTTCAACAACGTCCTGAAGGAAGCGGACGGAAAGAACGCGGCCGGCCAGGCGCTCAAGGCTTTGGGTCTGAGCGCCGAGGAACTGAAGAAGATCGACCCTGCGGAGGCACTGCGCCAGACCGCGGTCGCGCTGACGAACTTCGCCGACGACGGCCAGAAGGCGCGCCTGGTGCAGGAACTCTTCGGCAAGTCGGTCAAGGAGGCCGCGCCGTTCCTCAAGGATCTGGCCGAGCAAACCGAGCTAGTCGGCAAGGTGACCAGCGAGCAGGCGCAGCACGCCGAGGACTTCAACAAGGCGCTTTTCAACCTCCAGAAGAACGCGACCGATGCGGGCCGCTCGCTGCTGCAGAACCTCCTGCCGGCGATGAACGAGATCCTCAAGGCGTTCAACTCGGGCGGCCTCCGCGGGGGCATCGACGCCTTCGGCAATCAACTCCTGGACTGGGAGGGCAACGCGGCCCGCAAGGGCATTGCCAACCTGAAGTCCGACCTCGCCGAGCTCCGGGATGCTTCGAACAACATCACCTTCGACATCTTCGGCCAGAAGGGCAAGATCCAGCAGGACATCGAGGCCAAGACCGCCGCGCTGAAGCAGGCCGAGGCGGCTTACTTCAAGCTGAACCCGGCCGCCGGCGCGGGGCGCGGCAGTGTCAATCCTGCCCTGGTGGACGTCCGACCCTCGCTGCCGACGGTCACATCTGTGACGGACCCGAAGAAGTCCGGCGCGCCGAAGGAGTCGGAGCTCCAGCGCTACATCGAGGCGCTCGAGAAGCAACTGCAGAAGGTCAGGGAACTGACGACGGCCGAGAAGCTGCTGGACGACCTCCGCACTGGCCACCTGAAGCTGCAGAAGGGAGAGACCGTCGACCGCGCGGTCGCGCTCGCCAAGCAAGTCGATTCCCTGAAGGCGATGACCGAGTACACGAAGCTCGCCCAGGAGGCGGAGAAGGAGCGCACCGAAGTGCTTCTCAAGGCCGCGCTCAGCCAAGAGGAACAGGTCAAGAGCCTCACCGAAGGCAACAAGGCACTGCGGGAAGAGACCGAGATGATCGGGAAGAACGTCGAGGCCCAGGCTGCTATCGAGGCGGCCCGCATCAGCAGCGCCATCGCGATCAAGGAGCAGGCGCTCGCCGAGGCCGAAAACACCGGAGCTCTTGCCCGAACGACCGACGCGATCCGCGAGCAGATCAAACTCCTGACCGAGCGCAAGGACCTGGTCGTGCAGAAGGGCGTGGCCGAGAAGGTCGCCGAGGACGCGAAGAAGGCCGAGGACTTCGCCAAGTCCGTGGGCGCCGCGTTCGAAAGCTCCTTCGAGAAGGCAATCCTCGAGGGTGGCAAGTTGAGCGACGTGCTCAAAGGCCTGGCCAAGGACATCCTTGGGCTCTACATCCGCAACTCCATCACCGGCCCGCTTGCGCAGTCGATCGGCGGGGCGGCCGGAGGCGGCGGAGGCTTCGACTTCGGGAAGTTGCTGTCGACCGCCGGCTCGTGGTTCGGCGGCTTCTTCGCCGACGGTGGTTCGCCTCCCATGGGCAAGGTGAGCGTCGTGGGCGAGAACGGCCCGGAACTCTTCGTGCCGAACACGGCCGGTAGCATCGTCCCGAACCATGCGCTTGGCGGTGGCCAGCGCGTGACGGTGGTCCAAAACTTCACCGTCGGCGACGTGGCCACGGTCAGCCAGGTCCGCGAGGCGGTCGCCGGTTCGGAGCGCCGCATCGCCGGCACCATCGGCCGCAGCCAGCGTTACGGCGGAGCGATGGCAGCATGACTATCGGACTTCCTACCGGGTTCGTCCCGGACACGTTTTCACTCCGGCTGCAGACGACTCAGCGGGTCAACAGTTCCCCGTTCGGCGGAAGCGAGCAAGTCGTCGATATGCTGAATGACCGCTGGGTGATTTCCCTTTCGCTGCCGAACAGGACACGGGATCAGGCCGCCGCGATCGAGGCATTCATCGCCGCGTTGCGCGGGATGACCGACACGGCGAACCTCTACCACTTCGGCCGGAAAGTCCCTCGCGGGACCATGCGAGGGACGCCGCAGAGCCAGGCAGCAGGCCAAGGGTCCGGGAGCTTGCTGATCAACAGCGTCGTCGGCGCCACGCTCTTGGCCGGGGACATGATCGGAGTCGAGGGGTTGCTGCTGCAGGTAGCATCGGATTGCACTGCCAACGGAAGCGGCATCATCACCGCGCCTCTCGTGAACAGGCTCAGGAAGGCGATCTCTGCGGGCTCTGCGGTGACGTGGGACAGGCCTACGGCGCCGTTTCGTCTGGCCACGGCATCCGGCGTCATGCACGTACCCGGCTACGCGCAGTCGATCTCTCTTGATTTCGTCGAGGCGATCGTATGAGGACGTTGTCGGCACCCATTGTTTCTGCATTGAACGCGCCGCTCGTTCGCCTTGTGCAACTCGTGATTCTGGGGTTCTCCCCGACGCCGATCGGGCTCAACTCTTCGAACTGGGACATCGACTATGGCGGTGTGACCTACAAGGGTGCCGCTGGGCTTGGCAGTGTGACGATGATCCAGGACTCGCCTGGAGAGATCCAAGGCCTGAGATTCAAGCTTGCCGGCATCGACTCGGCGTATATCGCCCTGGCGTTGGATGACGCGAATATTGTTCAGGGGACCGTTGTCGGCGTCCGCACGGCGATCCTGGACAGCAGCAACCAGATCATCGATGCGCCGCTCGAGTGGGTCGGTCGCCTTGACACGATGAGCATCGAAGAGGACGGCGAGACCTGCGCGATCACGGCGACCGCGGAGAGCTCGGCTGTGGACCTCCTGCGTGGCATCGCTCTCACATACAGCGACGCCGATCAGAAATCCATCTCTTCAACTGATCGCTCGTTCGAGTTCGTCCTTTCTCAGGCGAACACACCAATCGTATGGCCTTCAAAGCTCTGGTATCAGGCTGTGGGGCCGACTCGATGAGGCGCCAGGATTGGCAGCTTCGCCTGTCGGATTTTGCAAAAGAGCGCGCGTCCATGCCGTTCGAATGGGGCAAGAACGATTGCTGCCTTTTCGCGGCAGATGCGGTGCTGGCGATGACTGGCGCCGACCCTGCGGCTCCTCTGCGTGGTTACGCCAGCGCTCTTGCCGCTAGGCGCCTGGTCGATGAGGCCGGCGGGATGCAGGAATTCGTTAGCCAGTTCCTCGGCGATCCTGTGCCGCCTCTGATGGCCGCCGTCGGCGACGTGGTTCTCCTCACCAACGAGGGCCGCGAGTTGCTGGGTATCTGCAACGGCACGAATGCCATCGGCGCCGGAGAGCGCGGGATGGCGGTGCTTGGTATGGACTCGGCCCGAGCGGCGTGGAAGGTGTAGATGCCGCAGTTTCTCGTCCCTGTTATCTCGGCCATCGGTGCGGCGGTCGGCGGCGTCGTCGGAGCCGGCATGATCATGTACGCCGGCGTCATCGCCACCGGCGTGCTATTGGTGGGTACGCTCGCCCTGAGCCAGTATCAGAAGCGCAAGGCCGAGCGCGCCGCGCGCGCGCAGTTCGATGCAGCCCAAGTCGATCGCTTGGCAAATATGCCGCTGACGGTGGCCCCGCGCGAGCTCGTTCTAGGTCGTCTGCGCAAAGGAGGAACGCCGTTCTTCCGCTCGAGCGTGGGTCCGTTCAAGGACACCTTCGTCATGACCATCGCTCTTGCGGCGCATGAGATCGACGGCGTCGAGCAGATCTACTTCAATGACCAGCCGGTCGCTGTGGATGGGTCTGGAAACGTCACGACAGTCCCTTACGCTCGCCAGTTTCTGCGCCAGGCCAGCGAGAGCATGTTCGCGACATCATTGACCCTGCCGCACGTTCCTGTGGAGTCGTCGATCAGGGTCATCAGTTCGGCAGGTGTTGGCACAGACTCAAGAGTGGGCTCGGTGGAGTTCACACTCACAGGCAGCACGATCACAATTGCTTCCGTCGAGCCAGGCGAGAGCTACACGGTCAGCTATCAGTGGTACGAGACCCAGTACTACGCCCGCGTCTTCTGGCACCTTGGGGCGCCCGGGCAAGTTGCTGACTCTCGGCTGCAGGCGAACTTCCCTGGCGTATGGACCGCCGACCATCGAGCGGACGGGATCGCCTACCTGCTGTGCGAATTCGTCTACGACGAGACCGCGTTTCCGTCCGGGCTGCCGAATGTCTCGGCTCTGGTGCGTGGCGCCAAGGTCTACGATCCCCGCAATGGGCTGACGCAGTTCGTCGAGAACCCCGCGCTCATGATGCGGCATGTGCTGACGCATCCCCAGTTCGGCCGGAGGTCGTCGCTCACCGCAGCAGAGGACGCGCGCATCATCGCCGCTGCCAACGCATGCGATACGAGCTTCAGCTACACGGGTTCCGACTCCGTCCAGATGTTCCGCGCCGCGACGGTGTTCCCCTACGGAGCCCCTGCTCGCGATGCCCTTGACGACCTCGCCCAGGCGATGGGGGGGGAGTGGGCCTATGCATCAGGTGAATTCTTCGTCAGAGCCGGGGTCTATCAGGCGCCGGTCATGAGCCTGACGGATGCCGATCTGGCGGTGGTTCACCGACTGAATGATGGCTCGACGTCGCAGAGCCCTATTTCGATCAGCACCCATCGGCCGCGGAACGAGAAGATCAACACGGTCGTGCCCCGGATTTGGGATCAGGCGGCCGGCTATGTGCAGACGCCGATCATGCCGATGAAGATCAGCGCCTACATCACAGCAGACGGGGCGGAACTGTCGCAGGAAGTCACGATGACTTGCGTGTTCTACGCCTACCAAGCTTTCCACATCGCCGGGATCATGCTGCGCGACAGCCGCGACCCGCTCATGGTCACGCTGCCTTTCAAACTGACTGCATACCCGATCGAGATGTTCGACTCGGTGACCTTGACGCTGTCGAGATATGGCTGGTCGTCGAAGGAGTTCCGAGTCCTCGGCCGGACCTTCCTGCCCGATGGGGTGGTGCAGCTGACGCTTAAGGAAACCGCTGCTGCGATTTTTCAATGGGGCGCCGGCTTCATCCCGGGCGGGTATGCGGACAACAGCGGTCTACCTCGTCCGTGGGAGATCTACCCGCCGACAATCACCTCAATCACCAGTGGCGAGAGCGACCTGATCGTCCAGTCCGACGGCACCGTTGTCAATGGAGTTCGGGTGTCTTGGGCGCCGATCTCGGATGCCTCCGTTTCGTCAGGCGGGACGGTAGAGGTGCAGTACTACGTCATGCCGAATGGGCCTTGGCGGAGCGTGTCGGTGCCCGGTGGAGATTCACAGGCGATCATTGTCGGAATTCCAGACTCCGCGATCATCGCCGTGGTGGCGCGCACGCGGAACACGCTGGCGACCAGCGGCTGGGGCGTGCAGCAGTGGCACACGGTCATTGGCAAGACTGAGCTGCCGCCGAACATCGAAAACCTGTCGATCGCTGGCAGCGTGCTTTCTTGGAGCATGCCGCGGCGGGTGCCTGACCTGGCTGGTTTCGTCTTCCGGTTCCACTACGGCAACAACCTCGATTGGGGGTCGGCGGCTCCGCTGCACGACGGCATCATCACCGAGAACCCATGGGAGCCGAAGACTAGGCCCGGCGGTGTTGTGACGATCATGGGAAAGGCGATCGATACCACCGGCAACGTTTCGCCGGCGACCGCCAATATTGTCATGAACCTCGGCGATCCGGCCATCGCCAACATCGTCGAGCAGTGGGATTTCGACGCGCTGGGCTGGCCGTTCGCCGCTGGCGATCAGAGCGGATGGACTCTTGTGTCGGGGAAGCCTTCCGCCGATGCGCTGGACTCGTTCTATGGCACCGATGACCAATCCTTCTATGGCGACGACACCGATCCTCTTTACGACGCGGGCGCCTATTCGGAGATGGTGTATGTGACGCAGGAGATCAGCATCGGTTCAGCTCTGGCTGGGTCGGTGATGACGCTCGAGACCCAAGCCGATGGGGTCGATCTGCGTATCGAGTACAGGCTTTCAGGCCCATCTCCTTTCTATGGCCCCGATGCTGCCTCGTTCTACGAGGACGACGCCGACCCTGTCTATGGCGCTCCCGGCGGCTGGCTGCCGTGGCCGGGCCAGATCATCGCGGCGAACGACGTCTATCAGTTCAGGGTGACGATCGGAGCGGGCGTCATCAGGGGCGTCATTCAGGAGATGCTGCTGACCATCGACGCGCCGGACCTTGAGGAATCGCTTGCTGACGTGGTTGTGTCCTCCAGCGGGACGACGATCCCATACACAAGGCCTTTCACGTCCATCAAGACGGTTCAGGCGACCCTACAGGCGAACGGCAGCGGCGCAGAGACGGTCGAGATCAGCAAGGCAACCCCCCTGGCTCCGGTGATCCGCGCCTACAACAGTTCGCACGTCGCAGTCTCCGGCGCTACCGCCGACATCGTCCTCCGCGGCTACTGAGCCATCTCTTCGTTTCCCAACAGGCCCGCCATTGAGCAGGCTTTTCGCATTTCTGAAGGACCACTATGGCTACGCCTCCCCTAAGAACCGGACTTGCCGATACCTACCCGAACCCGTCGAATGCGACATTCCGCACGGCCATCGGCGCCTTTTACGACTACGCTAAGGGTCTTCTAGGCTCGACTGGGAATGCGCCGGAAGCGCTGGACGCCCTCAGTCTCGGGCCTGTCCAAAACTCCGACCTCTGGATCAACAGCGACTTCGGCATCAACCAGCGAGCCGCCGCTTCAACCGCGGACGGGAACTATGGGTTCGACCGCACGGTGAACCTCTGCGATGGCGGCTCTGCCACCCTCTCGCAACTTGCACAACCGACCGACGGCATCCCATACGCCCTGCGGCAACTGCAGCCCGACGCCAGCCCCAAGCGCATGGGGTCGCTCCAGATTGTCGAAGCCAGGAACTGCCTCGCATATCGCGGCAAGAATCTCGTCTTCGCTCCGAAGTTCCGCTGCTCTGCCGCGGTAACCATCCGGGTCGCGTTGGTGGCATGGACAAGCACGGCAGACTCGCCGACGCGCGATGTGGTCAACAGTTGGTCCAGCACGACCTACACGGCCGGTAACTTCTTCGTTGCCAACACCACGCCCATCGCTGTGGGGTCCGCTGCGTTAACGGCGGCGACGTGGGCCGATGTCGCGGTGTCCAGTGCCAGCGCTGGCGGAATCGCCGCTCCGGCGGCCATGAACAACCTGTATCTTGTCTGGTGGACGGATACGGCAGTCGCTCAGAACGTGACCCTTGATGCCTCGGTGATCCGGGCAGGGCAAGGCACGGTGCTGCCGATCTGGACGCCGCCCGACGCGCAGACGGAAATCTCCAGGTGCAAAAGGTACTACGAGACTTCTTACTCGTTCGGGGTCGCTGTCGGCACTTCGTCCCTTGGTGGCGTCGGTATTGGAACGGCCCTGGATACGAGCACGCTGGTTGGCACCACGAAGTTCTCGGTCGAGAAGAGGGTGGCGCCGAGCGTTTCGACCTACCACTCTACCGTCGGAACCGCTGCTGCCGTGCGCAAGATTTCGGACGGGTCTTCGGTGTCGATCTCCGGTCCATCGCAAGTCACAACGACCGGTTTTAACGTCTACGCGAGCGCAGGTGCCTTCACGACCGGCGCTCAGTACGACTTCAACTGGGCTGCTGCAGCGGAGCTGGGCGTCTAAGCCATGGAGTACGTCAAGTACCCGACGCACGTCCAGAGAGGTGACGGCTTGGCAATCCCTCTTCATATGGACAACAGAGACTACGTCGCCTTCCTGGCCTGGGAAGAGGCAGGGAACACCGCAGCAGAGCCACCAGAGCCAACGCACGCCCAGTTGTGGGAACGCGCCATCGCTGAGATGCGGAGTCTTCGCCAGCCGATCCTGGAGGTGCTGGACGGCCTGCAGTCCTCGGCGCTGACGCTTGTCGATGTCGAGCGCGCTCAAGTCATCGAGACCGCGAAGCAGGGGCTGCGCGACATCACTAAGTTGGACCTGTCCGACTGCACCACCTACGAGGAGATGCGTGCCGCAGTCGGTTCGGCCTATTACGCGCTCGTCGCGACCCTTCCCGCCGACATCAAAGCGGCATTCAAAGAGGCCACGCAATGACAACCTTCTTCATCATCCTGGGCGTCTTCTTCGCCTGTAAGCAGCTCTTCCTGTACTTCGTGGCGGCCATGCGGCTGCAAGAGGTCCGCGACGCACAGGCGCTCACAAAAGCCCAGCGCATCGTCGGCTCGGTCCTGGTCTGCGAGGGCTTGCTGCTCGACCTCCTGGTTCACTACACCATCGGGACCATCGTCTTCCTCGAGCTTCCTGCCCGCAAGGAATACACGCTGTCGCGCCGGCTCTGGCGTCTGAGCAACGGCGCTGAGGGCTGGCGCAAGCGGCTTGCCTTGCGCATCAGGACTCAGCTTCTGGATTCGATCGATCCACGAGGAGTGCATTCGGCATGAAGCAGGAGATGAAAGACATCGCGGTCGAGTTGGCCGTGAGGACCGCGCCTGCCGGTGGGGTTGCGTGGTACTCGCAGATCAGTTGGACCGCGTTCCTGACCGGCGTCCTCGTGTGCCTGCAGATTTGCTACTTGCTCCGCAAGTGGTGGCGCGAGGAAACCGAATGGGGCCTGAGGCTCAAGAGATGGGCCAGGGGCCAGTTCACCAAACCGGCAGATTTGTAGCGTCCCAACCAACCCCCGCTTCGGCGGGTTTTTCTTTTGCCCGAAGGAGGGCCACATGAACGCGATCAGCAACTGGTTCGATACGAAGTTCGTTCCCGAGTGGCGCAGCTTCTGGAAGATGCTCTCGGTGCAATGGAACGTGATTTGCGCGGCCGCGGTGCCGGCGTGGCTCGCCCTTCCTGACGCCCAACAGGCGGCGATCCTAGGCGCCATTGGCATCAACCCCGGCTGGATCATCGGCGCCGCCTTCGTTGTGGGCATCCTGGCCCGCCTGAAGGCTCAGGGCCTCAA